>Ga0182027_10006501_pt1 | contig 17461 bp, 24 predicted proteins | sample 712E1DmetaG_FD_121300 | JGI IMG/M metagenome (GOLD analysis project Ga0182027, IMG submission 121300) | Permafrost microbial communities from Stordalen Mire, Sweden - 712E1D metaG (Illumina Assembly) | ecosystem: Environmental > Terrestrial > Soil > Wetlands > Permafrost | place: Sweden... | reverse complement strand
TTGGCAAGTTCAACTTGTGTTTGGCTAATTGTTTTGGGATTTAATTTTTGTCCGGCAAAAAGCTTTTGGCCTAACGCTTCAAGTTTTTCGTATTTTGCAACAATCTTTGGATCATCTTCCATGTTAAATAATTATAACAAAAACTTCTCATAAAGATTGACTGATATGTGTGATCCATAGTATAAATAATTGTGGAGAATATTTTCCTCGATTTGACGGTTATAATCTGCCTGGCCGCAGGTTTGTCTTTAGTTTTTAGATACCTCAAGCAACCCGAAATATTAGCTTACATTTTAACAGGCATTATTATTGGTTCGTTCCATCTTTTCCAAAATTCAAGTCAGGACATGCTGCAAACAATGTCTCAGTTGGGAGTTACGCTTTTACTATTCATGGTGGGTTTGGAAATTAGGGTCTCAGAACTTTTTTCAATCGGAAAGTCGCTTCTAATTGCATCGCTCGGGCAAATAATTTTAACTTTTCTAGGCGGTTTTACGATTGCCACGCTTTTTGGCATGGATCTTTTGCCTAGCATTTATATTGCGACCGCCCTTACTTTTTCTTCAACTATTATTGTTGTTAAAATTCTTTCCGACAAACGGGAAATGCATTCTTTATACGCCAAGTTTTCTTTGGGAATTCTGCTTGCGCAGGATATTGTGGCAATCGGACTTTTAATGTTTTTGTCGGGTTTCAATGCCCAAGCTTCTACGACTCAATCAATATTTAACTTGTTACTCATAATACTTAAGGGCGGTGTGCTGGTGGGAATTGTAATCTTCTTAAGCCGGAGGGTTTTTCCAAAAATTATTGAATCAATTACTAAGTCTCCAGAAACTTTATTTTTGGTAAGTCTGGCTTGGGTGTTCGGCTTGGCGGCAATTGTCAGCTCGCCATATGTAGGTTTTACAATTGAAATCGGCGGATTTCTGGCTGGACTTGCTTTGGCTAACTCGATGGCAAATTATCAGATTATTGCTAAAGCTAAAATCTTACGCGACTTTTTTATTGTAATTTTCTTTGTTTTGTTAGGAATTCAAATGTCATTTGATCAGCTTGCCGTAATTATTTTTCCGGCAATTATTCTATCAATTTTTGTAATTATTCTTAAGCCATTTCTAACCATGGTGGTAATGACGGCGATGGGGTACAGAAAGAGGACGGCTTTTTTAACCGGAATTTCACTTTCGCAAATTTCCGAGTTTTCTTTAATTTTAGTTTTTACCGGCTACAAATTAGGCATACTTGATCAGCAAACTGTTTCGATGGTAACGCTGGTTGGTTTGGTCAGTTTTTTTGTCTCATCCTACGCTTTAGTAAATTCCAAAAAACTGTACCGGATTTTAGGGCCTAAGCTTAATTTTTTAGAGAAACAAAATGCTAAAAAAGATGAAATTCAAAGAACAGAAGATAGTCTGGAAAATTTATCCGGGCACGTGGTGGTAGTCGGCGGCGACCAAATGGGGGAGAGTATTATGGAAGCACTGCAGGATATCGGTATGGAAGTGGTGGTGGTTGATTTTGATCCAAGAGTGGTCGAACGGCTTAAAGATAAAAATGTCCACCGGCTATTTGGTGATATTGCCGATTTGGATATTCAGGAAAGGGCTAAAATTAGTGAGGCCAAAGTAGTAATCTCAACAGTTCCGGATATCGAAGACAATTTGCTGCTTTTAAAAGAAATGAAACATGAAAATAGAAAAGCCAAAATTATTGTGATGGCGCTAGATTTTAGGGATGCAAAAACTTTGTATAAAGAGGGTGCGGATTACGTTGTTCTTCCGCATTTGGCCGGTGGCAGGCAAATTGCTAAAATAATTTCGGAAAACCATTTGGATAATATTGAAAACCTCAAACAAAAAGATCAGAAGTATCTGAGTTAGTTTATCTTCGGGTTCGAACGGGGAGCGCTGCTTCACTCGCTAAGGCTCGTTTTCCTTCGATCGTCAGTTCAGGGAAACCTAAATCTCTTCGCACAGCTTTTGCAATCGCAATTGCTTCATCCCGGCTGATACCGACTGTCAAAAACGGATCGGCAAAACTGTCTAAGACAGGTACGCCGACTTCCGGATCTTTAAGCACCGGTACGGTTATGTTGACATATTCCTTTCCTTCTCGTTTAGCGAAAGCGGTAATTTCTTTGAAAGGTTGGTTCCTAAAATTATATTCTCTAAGCGCGCGGCGTTCATTTCTGGTTGCTTGGATGGCCGGTACCGGGACTACGTCTTTAAAATCACCGGTATAGACTAATCCCAAAAATCGAGAATCATCAGGTATTGTAAGATCTGAGTCACCTTTTATTTCACCCCAGCTGACTAATCGGTATATAAATCTGGGTAGTCCAACCACACTTTCTACCATCGGATCTAAGTTTCTTCCGCCTATCGTTGTTCTGGCTACCACATCATCTTCCAATAATCCATGGGCTGCGTATAAATTTAAAGGTACAGGTTGATTCATAAAAGCTTATTGAGGCAGGTTTCAGAAGTTATTGTACTAATGGCTATAAGCTATGTCAAGAGGCCGCAGGTTCAGTAGCTTCCAGGGTTTTCATTTCCGAAATTACATCTTCAATATTGCCATCCATTATTCCCTCCAAATTTCTCCAGGATTTGGCGACCCGATGGTCGGTTAGCCTATCTTGGGGAAAATTATAAGTGCGGATTTTTTCAGAACGCATGCCGCGTCCAACCTGGGTAGCCTTTAGCCCCGCAATTTCTCCATGTTGCTTATCAACTTCAATTTCCCAGAGTTTGGCCCTAAGCATTTCCATGGCCAATTCCCGGTTTTGCGCCTGGAATCTTTGTGTTTGGCAGTTAACTACAATGCCGGTTGGAATATGTTTTAATCTTACCGCGGTTGAAACCTTGTTTACATTCTGTCCGCCATGTCCACCACTTCTATGCGCTTCAAATTCGATATCTTCCGGCCTAATATGTAAATCAATATCTTCTAATTCCGGTAAAATCGAAACAGTGGCGGTTGAAGTATGCACGCGTCCGCGTTTTTCAGTGGTTGGAACTCTTTGCACACGGTGTACGCCCGCTTCATATTTAAGTAGTTCAAAAACTCCGTGTCCCTCGATTTTAATAACATTTTCATCCAAAACTTCAACTTTAAAACCTTTCATTTGAGCATACCTTGAGTACATTCTTAAAAGTTCTTTGCCCCAGTTTCCGGCTTCGTCTCCGCCGGCGGCACCAGAAACTTCGATCATGACGTTTCTATCTCCCAAAGTATCGTCATTTGAGCTTTCGGTTTTTTCCACCTCATACGTTTTAAGAATTTCCTGTTTTTGCTGTTCGAGAGAATCGATTTCTGATTTTGCTAAGGACGCCATTTCGGGGTCTACTAGAAGAGATTTGGTCTCCTCGATTTTTTTATCTAAGTTCGCAATCTGAACTTGTCGATAATCATCCATAGGAGGTACTTATTGAATATCCATGAGCATTTCTCGGAGTGACTTTGGGGCGTTGTCGGCTTTTTTCTGTTCTTTCTCTTTTTTCTTAGTAATATGCAAAGCCGCTGTTTTTTGTTTGTCCTGGAACTTTTGAATTCTGGATGCTGAATCTACAAATCTTGCCTCGCCGGTATAAAAAGGATGGCATTTACTGCATAATTCCACATGAATTACTTCTTGGGTTGAACCAATTGTAAATTTGTTGCCGCAAGCGCAAATTACTTGAGCTTGGTCAAAATATACCGGATGTCCTGTGGCTTTCATTCCCATAATTATACCGCATTTTCGTATCTAAAACAACCCTGTTTTATCAGCACAGCAATTTAAGAGGCTTGTAGTTTGATTTCGTAATGAGTTTATGATATAACGCAAACATGGGAATTCTCACAGAACAAGACAGGGAAGATTTGAGAGCAAGAGGATTATATTTTTTTGCGGATCAACCTGAGCCCGAAATAGAAGCTGTTTCTAGTGATGTTCCGAATGTTGAAGCCGAAGCAGCTAAAGCTAGAGCTAAGGGAATGATTTTGCCTGCAAGTCAGTTGGAAATGGCAGCTATAATTGCAAGTGCTGTTGAATTAGGAAATACTTTTATTCGGAAAGGAGATCGAATTGTTGTTATGGGGTATACGGGGAAATGGTTTCCTTGCGGATCAGCCAGAACTTTTGAAGACGCTCAGGCAATAATTAGAGTAAAGGAGGCAGAGGATGGCACATATAATCCTCGAGATAGTTGGGAGCCTGATCATGGTAATCCGACCCCAACTTGGTTTAGAGCATATAATAGAGATGGTTCAGTGGCAACTCCGCCAAGAACAAGAGTAAGAAGAGCTGCGTAAAAATGTCAGCAACAATTTCTCCGCGTTAAATCCGTTCCGGGTTTTGACGTCCCGTAGTTTGACTTAAAAGCCACTTTTAAGGTATACTTTTACGACTTATGTCAGCGGTAAGCGAATCAGGTCAAAGAAGAATAATAACAGCGGACGAGATTGTAAAAGGAATACGAGGAGAAGCGGATAACGATTTTCCGGAGGGATTGGGTTTGCCACACGAGCTCCCATCGTTTCCGCGAAATGTGCATTTTTTAAGATTAGCTAATACGCCCGTTTTAGAACTTTTGCATCCCGATTCGGGTGAGTGGCCGGAGGATTCACAAGAAGCAGAGCAACAAGAAGCCCTAGAAGACATGCTTGGAGAGTCAGAAGAGCTTTTAGATTTAACTCCTCAAGAAATCAATCGCGCTTTGAGGAGAAGACCCTGGGATGGAAGTTTTATTGATATTTTTGGAAGACATGCATATCATTTAAGATTATTAACGACTGGAATAAATTTTCAAACAGGAAAGCGGATTTTTTATGATTTGTCGGTAGAAAATACCGGTCAACGTCGTGGTGGAGGAGTTTATGTAAGACAATGTTATCGTTTTTGCAGTGATGATGAAATAAATCTTCAGGCAGTCTCAAGACGATAATTTCTCCGTTGACAAAAGATAGATTTATAAGTTATTATTTTCCCATGCCAAGAATGTCAGCGGAAACAGGTAATCCCCGATACCATCATAAGTCTCAACCGCAAGGCGTGCGTAAGCCGGCCGGATGGGTTATAGAGCTTTATAAACATCCCAGAGGCGGGCCAATTATTCAAAATAAACCAGCAGCGCGGCCAATTGAAGTTGTTAAGAATGGCCCAAGGGTGATTAGTCCGGCTGAGTTATTAAGCAATATTGATGCAAATGCAGCAAGGGGAAAACTTTCCGATACGGGTCCACACTAGAATCTTTTGGTAAATTATTCTCAAGTTAAGCAGTAATAGGTGGTTGTTGGATCGAATATTGGGTTGCTGCAACTGCTCTCGTATTTTTTGGAGCCGGGATATTCTCGTGTTCAAGAATCTGCGGATAGCTATCCATAATCCACAAATTAGCTCTTTCCATAGCCTCTTCTTCCGATAAGTCTTTTCCGGCGCATCTTATTATTCCCAATACCGGTTGAGTACCATCAAGGGTTGGCTCTTGTCCGTCGGCAGGCGCTAAGCGTGCAACAACGCACCAATTTTCCATGTTATCTATGTGATGAAAGTGAACGAGCGGTGTTACAGTTACTAAGACGGATGCTGTTGGGGGTTCTCCTTGATAAAGTCGAGTTGGAATTACCAGTTCCCGTTCGACCGTATATTGGGATCCCTCTGTTTCACCACGCATTCGCGTAGCTTCTATCCGGCGAATTCTAACTTCTTTTTCAGCCGCTCTTTTCGAACGCCAATTCCTTATTGATTCGGGCATGCGTAGCTGCGGTTTTCTTTCCATAGGGCGGAGTATAGCTAACTATAGGATTTTTGTCAAGATGTATTGGTTTGAAAATAACTATTTTATCCCGATATGAAAATCAAATATGGGAGTTCCCAATTGTCTTCCGATAATCGCCACTTCACAACCTTCGATCGGCCCGACCACCCAAGTCATCGAATGATTAATAAAGTCATGATTGTCTCCTAGTTTTCCTTGAGTATAAAAAGGAAGCGCTTCTATTGCTTTAGCTTTTTGCCCTAAACATCCGGCTCCGGTGATATTAAGGTTGGTAAAAGGAATCCTAAAGGTTATTCCCAAACTAAAACCGATGTTTAAAATCATCAGTATTAAGCCGATGGTTATAACGATAAAAAATCCTGCAAAGCCGATGCGCGGCCCTTTGTTTTTAAATGCCATATATTTTAAGCATATCTTTGCATCTTGGTTTCTGTCAAGTATATAATAAGCGAGATGAATATAATAAAAATGGCAGGCTGCATAATTTTAAAAAAAGATTCAATTCTGCTTATTTATAGGATGAAAAGAGATTGCTACGAATTGCCGGGTGGAAAAATTGACGGCGAAGAAACTCCTAAAGAAACGGCTAAAAGAGAGCTTAAAGAAGAGCTAAGTTGTGAAGTAGAAATATTATCAACAGTTGGGAGTAAAGCTTTTACGGAAGATCAACGTGATTTTTCTTACACTTGGTTTTTAGCAAAAATAAAAAATGGCCAAACACTAAAAATAGGGGAGCCGGAAATTTTCAGTGGTTTTAGATATATCCCCTTAAATAAATTAAGCAGTTATAAACTTTCCACGAATATGCAAAATTTGAGAAGTGAAATAGAAAGAGGAAACATTATTTTATAGTTTTTAGACGAGTATTCTTTTGGTCGGAGAAGCAAGATTTCCCAGTAAGACATAGGCAGGTTCGTTACAAAGTTTTGCCGCATTCAGAATAGAATTTTTATCAGCAGGATTATTTGAGTAAACAATTACTTCTTGTCCGACTTTTACGTTAGTTACTTTAGAGACGTCAATAATTGTAATATTCATGCTGACTCGCCCGACAATCGGACAATAGACTCCGTTTACTAAAGTAAATCCAATGTTTGAAAGCCTTCTATCCACGCCGTCGAAGTATCCGATTGGTAAAATAGCGATTTGCATGTTTTCTTTCGCCGTAAAAGTAAAATTGTATCCTGCCTTTTCCTCTTTTTGAAGATTTTTTATCTGAGAAATACTGGTTTTTAAAGTAAGCAGAGGTTTTAGATTTTTATCTTTTCCTTGCGGGTCTATACCATACAGACCGATTCCCGTTCTGGCCATGTTACCAAGTTCCGCTTTATAAAATTTATCATTTAAAATAGCCGAGGAATTGGCAATATGCATCCATTTTGGACTAACGCCTGACTTTTTTAGAATAGCGATTGCCTTTTGGAAATTTTGTAGTTGTTGTTTGGTCGATGGATTTTTGGGATTTTCCGATTCCGCAAAGTGCGACATTATTCCCTCAATTTCCAAATTTGTTTTAGTGATAATTGTCTTTAAAAATTTTGGCAGTTCATCAATTCTAATGCCTTCTCGGTGCATTCCGGTATCTACAAAAATATGGATTTTCGCCTGCGGTTGGTATTTATTTAATGCCAGTATTACCCCGTAGTCAAAAACCGCAAAAGAGAAGGGAAGTTTTTTTGTTTTTAAGGACTGGGGATTAATGTATCCCATGATCAAAATCGGTGTTTTGATACCCGATTTTAAAAGTTTATATGCTTCATACAGACTATCCACGCAAAAAAACGGGCAATTAAACTTGTCTAATTCTTTAGCGACAATTTCGATTCCATGTCCGTAAGCGTTACTTTTTAAAACCGGAGCAACTTTAATGGTTTTATTAATTGATAATAAATATTTATAATTGTGTTTTAAGTTGGATAGAGAAATCTCAATTTTATTGAGTGGCTTGTAGTTTCTGGCAAAACTATTTTTAATGTTGTCTAACATTAAAGGAATTATACATCATAGGTTCAAAATTTGCTTTTACCGAGGATTTTCATGCTATAATCAGTGTATGAGGATGGCGGTTTATTATTTAACCTGCGCTGATGATTGGGAAGCGGATAAAATAGCCAAAAGCCTTTTAAAGAAAAAATTAATCGTTTGCGCCAAACAAATGCCGGTTGCATCCAGTTCCTTATGGAAAGGAAAGCTAGTTCAAGATAAAGAAATTCTGCTCATTTTGGAATCAATAGAAGAAAATTTTGATAAAATCGAAAAAGAAATTAGAAAACTTCATTCCCACGAAACTTTTGTTTTATATTCGACCCCGGTTAAAACTACACGGAAAGTAGAGGAGTGGATCAGAGAAGAGTTGGGTTAATTACTTTAATTTTTCGAGGATTTGGTCAAAATTTAATTCTTCCTGAGTTCTTTCCCGCATATTTTTCAAAACCAAATTATTTTCATTAACGATTACTACAAAGGGAATTTGTTTTCTGTCGGCGTATTTTAATTGTTTTTCCAAATTTACATCTTCAGGATAAACTTCGGAATTAATATTTTTATTTCTCAAGTCATTGGCAATCTTTAGAGCTTTTTCTTGTAAATCGGAATTTGCAAAAGCGGCTAAAACTTTCGTGGTGTAAAGATCGGTTGGGAATAAATTCAAAGTTTCCATGGCTTCAATCAATCTATCAAAACCAAATGCGAAACCAACCGCCGGGATATCCCGTCCGGCAAACATGCCGATTAAATTATCATATCTTCCACCTCCGGCAATTGATCCAACGTCATATCCGTCAACTTCCACTTCAAAAATAAGCCCGGTGTAGTAGTCTAAACCACGGGCCAAGCTCGGATCAAAAACCACTCTTTGGTCTTTTAACACATCAATAATAGTTTTCAATTTATCATTTAAAGTTTTACTTAATATTTCATCAAGCAATGTAACAGGAAGTCCTTTTTCTTCGAGCTCTTTTAAAACGCTGTCTTTTCCAATTTTCTTTAGCTTATCAATTGTGAGTATGGCTTGTGGTTCAACGCCCGCAAAGTTAGCGCGGTCATTAACAGTAATTTTAAAATTTTTAAAATCTAATTTTTCTAAAGATTTAATTACTACAGAAATTACTTCAGCGTCGGAGAGTGGGGAATATGAGCCGACAATATCAGCGTCAACTTGCAAGAATTCTCTATAACGTCCTCGCTGGGTGTTTTCGGCTCTCCAGACATTTTGAATTTGGTATCTTTTAAAAGGCGTTGGCAAATCATTTTGGTATTGGGCAACTACACGGGCAAGTGGTACAGTTTGGTCGTAGCGAAGAGCTACTTTTCGGTCACCATTATCTGTAAACTTGTACATTAATTTATCGCCCTCCTCCCCATATTTTCCACTCAAAATTTCTTCGTATTCTAAAGCCGGTGTTTCTAACGGTTCAAAACCATAGGACTCAAACACTCTTTTAAGAGTTTCTAAAACGTAACTTCGCTTCCTGGCTCCTTTTGGTAAAAAGTCGCGAAAGCCCTTTAAGGTTCTTGGCTCAATTTTCATATATTGATTGTATCATGAAATTAAAGCCTCAACAATTTATCCATTGACATAAAAGGGTTAGGGTGATAAAAGTATATAGCTGTGATTGAAATATTACCATTTAATAGTGTAGTACCAGCGGAAGGAAGATCGGCTGTCGATGCCGGGAAACTACAAAAAGCAACGAGTAGATTACTTGGTGATCTTGAAGGCGGCGGATCTTATAGGGATGGCGGCGGGTCAGAAGTAGCAGTTCCACAGGTAAAACAAACACATGAAGCAGTTAAACCTCAACCGTTACCTAGGCCTTAGTTTCTTCGGGGCTTAAAAAGTGGTAACCAAGCTTCTTAATTACAATTACAACAATTCCTAAAACCGGAACTACAAATACCGCGCCCAATGGGCCTGCCACTTTAAAGCCAATAATAATTGATAAGAAAACAATAATCGGGTGCAATTTAAAAGCTCTTTCCATAAGTTTCGGGCCGACTACATTAGCAACAATTTGCTGAACCAAGAGAAGAATTGCAAAAATTGCGGCTGCCAGAATCGGGTTATCGGGATGCAGGGCTAAGGCGACAAAAGCCGGTGGGAGAATTCCTAAAATTGGTCCGACCATAGGAATAATAGTTAAGATTCCGGCTAAAAGCGCAATAGATGCGGCAAAATCGATTCCAAAAATTCTTAAAACGATCCAGGTAGAAACTCCTGCTATAATGCCAAAAATTAACTGGATTCTCAAAAAGCTGGCAAAAGTTTCATCAATAGTTTTTTGGATGAATCTTAAATTCTCGTGCCAAGTTTTGGGCGCTAATTTATATAACTCAGAATTCATTTTTTCTTTATCAATAATAAAGTAAAAAGATAAGATAAGAATAAAAATAATGTCGATAAAAACAGTGGCGATTGATGGCACCAGGGAAATAAGGGTATTTACGGAATTGGTAATTGCGTTATTCCAGGTTTGGATAAATTTGGGGAAAGAAGCAAGGTAGGTCGGCGCAATTTTAGCAAGTGACTGGAATTCACCGACAACTACCGGCACAAATAAAATAATCGTGATAGTAAACAAAAGCGCAAAGAATGCGTAAACAATTAAGGCGGACCAAACTTTGGCAAGTCTTGTCATTTTGCAAATCAAATCAACCAGTGGTTCAAGAATAAAACTTAAAAGCCAGGCAATGACGGTAATTACAATAACGTCGGAGAAGATACTCAAAAATTGCCACAGGATTCCGAATAGATAAATTGAAACAGCCACTGTCAGAAGAAATACCAGGAGTTTAAAAAGCGTGAATTCTTTTCTAATTTCTTCGAGCATAATTTTATTATAGCTCAATTAATTCACGATTTGCACGGGTCATTATTTTTGGGCCGTTTTTACCTAAGAACACTAAATCTTCAATCCTTACTCCGCCAAATCCCGGAATGTAGATGCCGGGTTCAATTGAAAAAACCATACCTATGCTTAATTCGTCTTTAGATTTTGGCGAAAGACTTGGTTTTTCATGAACTTCCAACCCAATTCCGTGCCCTAAAGAGTGGGGAATGGTGGGATAACCCTGTGATTCAATATGTTCCCTGGCGGTTTTATCAACGCTGGACGCATTAATTGATGATTTTAAATATTCGATTGCTTTAGTTTGTGCCTCAAGAACCGTTTGGTAAAGTTTTTTTTGTGTATTATTAGCTTTGCCGAAAAAGACCGTGCGTGTCATATCGGAACAATAATTTTCAATTTTAACTCCAAAATCCAGCAGTACAATTTCGTTTTTCTCGAGTTTCTTGTTACCCGCGACGTGGTGTGGGGAAGAAGAGTTTTTTGAAAAAGCGACAATTGGCCGGAAAGAAACCGCGGCGTTATTTTTCAGAATAAAAATTTCAATTTTTTTGGCCAAAGTTTTTTCGGTAATCCCTGATTTAATTTGAGTTAAAATATATTCAAAAGTTTTATCACCTAAGTTACATGCTTTTTTAATACTCTCAATTTCATTTTCATCTTTAACTGCGCGCATTTTTTCAATCAAGCTTTCATCCGGGCAAATCTTAACCGCTATTTTTATTTTTAAAACTTCAGATACTTTTAAATTGTCTTCATCAATTGCCAATTTATTAATTTTTTCTTTTAGAACGATTTCCTTAAGCGCTTGTGCGAAATGTCTATTTGAAGAAATTTCTGCTAGTTCAAAACCGCTTAGCTTGTTAACTACTTCCGAATATCTGGCATCGGTTAAAATGTAGTTTTTTCTCTTGGTAATTAACAAATAAGCTTCCCGTTCTTCACTGGAGAATCCATCAAACCCGGTCAGAAAAATAATATTTGGGAGTGAGGAAACCAGCAGCGCGTCAAAATTTCCCTTTAGATTTTTTTTGATATTTTTAATGCGGTCCATAAATTATTTTGTAATCGGGAAAAGTTTTTTCCCGGAGCCGGTAGATGGGGGAATGGTTGGATTTGCAGCCGGTTCTAAATTGACTGCAAAATTGGTTTGAATATCGGGTAAAAGAATTATATTAGTGGCCAAGATTTTACTGGAATCCTGTTTATCCGGGAATCCAATTACGACGACTGTTTCTAGAGCTTGAATTTTGGAAAAACCGGATCTGGTTAAGTTTCCACTGGTAAAAGAATTAGTTTTAGTAATGTCTTGAATTTCCGCCACCACTTTTTGCTTATTTTGTTTAACAATGGTTAGTTCATAGTTTGTTTTATCAATATCGGTAATTGTTCCATAGATTACGTTTGGAAAAGCAGACTCAACCGTAATATCTCTTGCTAAAATCCGGCGGGATTGTTTGTTATATAATCCTAAAACTCCCAATATTGTTCCCTTGGTCACATCGGAAAGTCCATAAGAATTAGAAGCGGATGAGGAGAATTTTGTTAGTTCATCAACGTCAACAAACCGGATATTGCCGTTTATGTCAGATAGAGTAATTTGCGTGCCCGAAGAATCGGTAACAGTTCCAACAATGCCGCGTTTTTCAACCAAATTTAGTTGGGCGGTTTTTGAAGCAATTTCATTAGCGACTTGTTCAAGAAGAGATGTGCTCGTAGTCGGAGTTGGCGTGGCAACCGCTTTAGCGTTTCCCGCAAAAATAACCGCTGTTAGTAAAAATATTAATAAATAGATTGAAATATTTTTTTTCATAGTTTAAAAATCCTCGGTAGAGTAGGTAACCGTTCTTTGAATTTTGGTTGTTTCTCCTCCCGGCAGTATTGATTGAATTTGGATGATATTTTCTCCATCATCTAAAGTCACAGTGGTTGAAAAATCACCCTGGCTTGTAGGTTGTAAAACTTCTTGTCCGCCATCCGTAATTACGATAATAGTCGCTTCGGGATTTGCTTTTCCGCTAATTGTAAAAGTTTTATCAGTGACAACTTGTTCATCCGTAAATTGGTTAAGGGTTAAATAAACTTTGGGTTGAGGAGTTGGAGTCGGAGTATTCCGGATTGTAATGTTAGTTGTAGAGGGGGAAACATTTTTAGTTGATTGATAAAAATAAAATAAGGCGCCGGCAACTAGTAAGCCTATTAAAACCATAATAAACGATAGTATTACTCTCTCTTGTTTCATAGCTGGTAACCCATAATACGAAAAAAGTGTTATCTTGTCAAGAAATTCAAGATATGTTAGGATAATTTCTATCATGGATATTCAAATCTTCGAACGAGGAACACTCAAAATAAAAGTTAAAAAAACAACTTTAGCTGTAAATCCAAAATCTTCAATCCAAAAATTCGATGCGGATGCAATTGTTTTGATGGATAAAGATTCCGATACATCAAGAATTAATAATTTTAGAGTGGTAATTGACGCTCCCGGAGAATATGAAGTAAGTGGACTAAAGATTTCCGGAGTCAAAACAGAAGATAGCGATAACATAATGTTTGTTTTAACGTCAGGTCTTGTTGCTACGCTTATTGCCAAAGCCAGTTACTTAGAAAAAGCATCGGCCGAAAAAATAGGGGAGTACGAAATTTTAGTAATCGATGCAGATGTAGATTTAAACCAGGGGTTGATCACGGCAATGGAGCCTAAGGTAGTTATTCTTTATGGAGTAAAAGCCAAAGAGGGCGCAAAAGCTTTGGGTAAAGACGCGGCTCCTGCTTCGTCAAAAATAGCACTTTCGGAAGACAAGCTTCCGGAAGAAATGAACGTCCAGATCCTCGGCTAAATGTGGTAAAATCTTTGTATGCCTGAGCAATCAGAATCATCATTGCCCCCAAATGTAATTGAAATTCATTCCCCGCAGAGAGATTCTTTAAGAGTAGATTCCATGGGTGGAAGAATAACGCTTAAATTAGGTGATGTGCAAATTCTAACTTCAGTAACGAGAGGCGATGGTAAGAAAGGCGAAACGCATCCCTGTACACCGATTTTTGGGCCAGATAAAAATAACTTATTTGGTCTTTCTCAGCACGGAAATATGCGAAACGAGCAGTGTGTTGCCACAAAAGTAAGTGAGTCTGGTAATGAAACTGTGATTGTTACGCATGATATTGCTGACGCCCCAAGCAGTTATCCTCAAGGAGTAAAAGTAGAACAGCAATTTAGCGTTAAAGATGGAAAGTTTACATTTCGAATGACACATACAAATAATGGAGAAGAAGAAGCTCCAGTTAACTCAGGCGAGCACCTTTATTTCTCTGCACCGCAAGGATTTGAAAGAACTTTAATTAATGATGTAAACGTTACTGATCTTATTAAAAATGATACGGCAATCAGAATAGGAGCTAGTAGTATTATTAAAATACCCGGTTTGCCGGAACTGGTGCTTGATCAAGTGGGATTTAATTACGTTATGTTATGGGTTGGAAAAAACGCCGATGGTCAACCGGATGGAGATTATGTTTGCATAGAGCCAGTTGAAGGCGATCCTGAAAACTTTTTCGGGTCTGACGAGAGCATGATTCCGCCTCATGGTGGCAGCCGTACTGCTTGGTTCAGCATTTCCGTAAGCAATAAAGTTTAATTTTGCTTCTTGAAAATTAAGCAGTTTTCTACTAAAGTCTTAATACTAAATAAATGATATGGCAGATATTAAAACTCCTCCGCATAATGACGAGGCCGAGCAAAGCGTTTTAGGCGCTGTTCTTATAGATAAGGATTCAATCGGGTTGGTCTCGGAAATTCTTTCCCCAAAAGATTTTTATAACGATATTAACGGTATTATTTACGATGCGATGCTTGGGCTTTATGAAGAGAGGAAGCCAATCGACGTTATAACTTTAACGCAAAAATTAAAAAAATCCAAAAACGGGGATAAGGTAAATTCGGCTTACGTTTCGGAATTGGTAAATTCGGTGCCCACAGCGGCAAATATTGAACATTATGCGGATTTAATTAAAGAAACTTCAACTAAAAGAAGCTTAATTAGTGTTGGCACTCAAATTGCGGAAAGATCTTTTAAAGAAGAAAGTGAAATCGGAGATCTGCTTGATAAAGCCGAAAGTTCAATTTTTGCAATTTCTCAAGGACATAATATTAAAGGATTTACAGCTATTAAGGAGGGTTTGGCCGAAAGTTTTGACCGTATTGATGAATTGCATAAAAAGGGCGCGGGGTTTAGAGGTGTGCAAACCGGTTTTATTGATTTAGATAATATTTTGTCCGGTATGCAGGCTTCAAATTTAATTGTTTTAGCAGCACGTCCGGGACAGGGGAAAACAGCCATGATTGTTAATATGGCGCAAAATATGGCCATCGAGCAAAAAATTCCCGTTGGTATATTTTCACTTGAAATGAGTCAGGAAGAGTTGGTTGATAGGCTTTTGGTGGGACAAGCGTATGTTGATTCGTGGCGACTTAAAACCGGCAGGCTTACGGAAACGGATTTTACTAAATTATCACAAGCCATGGGAGAACTGGCTGATGCGCCAATTTTTATTGATGATACTCCGGGTATTACAATTTCCGAAATGAGAACAAAAGCCAGAAGGCTTCAGCTAGAGCAGGGGATAAAGTTTTTGGTGGTTGATTATCTTCAGCTAGCCGATCCGGGCAGACATTATGACAGCCGTGTTCAGGAAGTTTCGATTGTTTCCCAGGGGTTAAAGAATTTGGCCAGGGAATTAAAGATTCCGGTTTTGGCAGTTTCTCAGCTTTCCCGCGCAGTTGAGCATAGAGGGGAAAGAAAGCCGCAATTGGCCGATCTTCGTGAATCCGGCGCAATTGAACAGGATGCAGACGTCGTTATGTTTTTATACCGACTTGACGCCGAGGTAACTTCAAATGTAATTCCGACCAAACTTTCGATTGCCAAACACCGCAACGGGCCAATGGGAGAGGTGGATCTTTTGTTCCGCGGAGACAGAATTAAATTCTATAGTGTAGAGAAAAAACGCGACTCCGAACAAGCCTAAAAAGGACTATTGCTTTCCCCTTAGTTTTTTGTTTATGATAAATTTAGTGAATAAATCTCTTAATTTGGAGGGAGGTGAATTTATTAATGGATAACCAAACACCAGTTGCTGATCCAACGCAACCCATGGGAGTTCCAACTGTCCCGGTAACACCAGTCGAACCAGTAATGCCAGTTGTCCCGCCGGTTCAAGATCCAGCAGCAGTCGTTCCGCCAACTATGCCAACACCAGAACCAGTTGCGCCAGTTGTCGAACCGACACCGGTAGTTCCAACGCCAGCGCCGGATCCAGTTGCGCCAGTTGTCGGAACACCAACACTTTAATTTCACTAAGTTGAAATTTAACGAGAAATTATACTAGTCCTCGGCTCACAGCTTCGGGATTAGTATAATTTTTTGGTTTGCCCTAGGGGGCAAACCATTTCGCTTCGGCTCAATGTGATTTTTGATATAATAGCAGTTAAGGGGCGAGTGGCGGAACGGTATACGCGATAGTCTCAAAAACTATTGATCGCAAGGTCTTGAGGGTTCGAATCCCTCTTCGCCCACTGTGTTATGGTAGAAGTAATTAAATGTCAAGATTGCCATGATCCTTGGCTTGAGCGAGCTGAGGCAAGCATAATATCCGACGGTAATTCGTTGGTAGCCCTCAATAGAGCTACCGCAGAGATTGTACGTCGTACTCATAGTCTCTCCGTAGAGGGTAGCGAGAAGGGGTGTCCACTTGTGGCAATTCAAAGAATGAACCGTAGAGTCGTAGAAGGCATTGACTCTCCTGAGCTAAGAACTTTAATGCGAAGACCATTTTATCCGCCTGAGAGGCCTTTGACTCTTGGAACATTTCATTCAGGAAGTGAAAGAGCCAAAGTAGGGAGGAAAAGAGAAAAAGACAGATTACTGAGAGAATGTAAGCGTGGATAATAATCTACCGAAAGCAAAAATTGTCCTTCGCTCGCAGAAAGAATTTTAAAACATGTTAATTAAGACTAAAAGTTTTACGCTTGCGGTTAACTTAAAAGGCAATCCTAACTCCGAAAAATTAGCTTTAGTTCTCCCCGGAAAATTAGATACCAAAGATTATGCACACATGATAAGTCATGTTGATTATCTTGCTAATCTAGGTTATTTTGCCTTGTCTTTTGATCCGCCGGGAACATGGGAAAGTCCGGGAGATATCAAGATTTATAACATGACAAATTATTTAAAGGCAATAAATGAATTAATTGAGTATTACGGAAATAAATCAACTTTTATCATGGGACATAGTAGGGGAGCAGGTATGGCAATTTTAGCCGGACTTACAAATCCGCATATTACTTCATTTGTTGCAATATTTTCTTCTTTTTCAGAAAATGGATACAAAGACAAATCGGATATAGCGAAATGGAAAGAGGATGGTTATCTTTTAGAAAAACGGGATCTTCCTCCGGGAGGCGGCCCTAAGATAAAAGAATTTCAACTTCCATACAGTTTTTTTGAGGATCAGCTTAAATATAATGTGACTGAGGGTTTAAAGCATTCCCAAAAACCTAAACTTTTCATGTTAGGCAAGCACGATGTTCTTGCTAAACCCGAAGTTATCAAAAAACTGTATAGAATAACTTCAGAGCCTAAAGAACTTTATGAGTTAGATTCGGATCATGATTACAGATTTCATCCGGAACTTATAGAGGAAGTTAATAAAGCGATGGGGGATTTTCTTCATAACTATAGTCAAATTTGACAGGGTAAGCTTTATATTTTAAGATCGTGCCTCTTAGTGCAAATTCCGATCTTAAATTATTTGAAATTTGAGCTTAAATAAGTTATACTTTCATTT
>Ga0182027_10006500_pt1 | contig 17462 bp, 16 predicted proteins | sample 712E1DmetaG_FD_121300 | JGI IMG/M metagenome (GOLD analysis project Ga0182027, IMG submission 121300) | Permafrost microbial communities from Stordalen Mire, Sweden - 712E1D metaG (Illumina Assembly) | ecosystem: Environmental > Terrestrial > Soil > Wetlands > Permafrost | place: Sweden... | reverse complement strand
GAATTGGATGCAGCCACAGAATAGGTGTCCGACTGGGTCTGCTGATCGTTGCTTTGCAGCATTTCCTGCAATACAGTGCTCGGGTTATAGACCGGCAGCGGTTGCGCGTTCTGTGCGATCTTCAAAAAGATATCGACCAGGCTCGGCATGTAGCTTCCCAATGCCAGGTCGAATTCCGCATACCCGCCATTGTCCAGCCGCGTTGTCACTGACTGGATCAGCAACGACCCATTGATTCCATGCGCCGCGTTTTCCACTGTGATCGTCATCCCCGAACGCAACCCGGGCTGCCAGACGGTACAGCCGTATGACTTGAGCCCCATCGAGTTCCCTTTTAGAAACCCGCTCGCGATCAGCTTCGAGGTAGTTTTGTCCGTGATGTTTGCGTTGTCGATCTCGCCATCCAGGAAGCAGGGCAGGTTATAAAGTGCCACGGAGTTCTGATCCGTGAAACGATCATCCAGCGGGACTTCGTAGCGACAGTTGATCTTGATCGCATTGGTCAGGTTCGGCCATACTGCGGATTGTTGAAGTGTCTTATTGTTGAAGTCGAAAAGCACCTGGTTGCCGGTTGGAGTGACGCTCAGGGTGGTCAGCACTGTCATGGCCGTCCAGACCGGCGTAGCCTGCGTGCCATCGTTGCGCCATACCTGGATCTGGCTTTGCCCGGTCTGCTCGTGGAGCGAGAGCCCCAGCGGGGCGATGTTGCTCTGACCAGTGCCGGCCACATAGATCGTCTGGTTGGCGGAGAGATAATTACCACCCACCACCTCCACCCGGTTCACGATGCCCGTCCCGTCGATGTTGTGCACAAAGCTCCCCAACGGGAACACCGTTAGAAGATCCTGGTGCGACAGAACGTCCGAGATCGCAAAGGGCGCCGGGTTGTTTTCACTCAGCCCGAAGTGCAGCTTCTTGTTGTAATCCACATACCAGTACCCGTTCGCCGCGCTGGCCAGCTGGTCCAAGATCGCCCGCAGCGTGTTGCTGGAAAATGAGATGCGTGGGTAGCTGTTCACCGCCTGCACGTACGTGCTCGTGTCGATGACCGAGCAATATGTAGATAATAAATCTTGAATAATGGCCCGGTCGGTGATAGTGGAATTCACCGGTGCATATGATTTTTTGATGCGGATATGGTCGAACAGGCAGCTGTAGTCCGCGCAGTGCAGCGGGCTGATGTCCAGGCGCGTCCCGCCGGCGAAGCTCTTCACCGCTCCCTGCTGCGCGTACCCGCCGAACAGCTTCGTCCCGCTCACCAGGTCCGTGATGATCACTTCCTGCCATTCCAGGATCCCCAGGCTGGCCACATCGTACATGTACAGCTCAGCCGTGTCCACCTGCTTGGTCAGCACATTCGTGCAGGTTGACGTGGTCGGGTCCACGTGCGCCGTGACATCCACTCCTGCGATCTTGAACTGCGGGATCATCTGGGTCGGGTAGCTCATAGCCGGGTCCTGGCTCCCTGCAGGTTCACTGTCGCCCCCAGCTGGCGGATCACTTCACGCGCCACGGACGCCGGATCGCCGGCGCCGTTGACGTAAAGGTTGATCGTTCCCCCTGCGCCTCCCAGTGCTGCCTGGGCATCCTGCTTGGTCAGCATATAGCCGCCGCCTGAAACGAAAGTTTCCGGCCTCGTTGTAGGGTCTTCGTTGTACAGGATCGAATTCGGCGCCACCTGCCCCCCCGCCGCATATCCCAGAATATAGTGTCCTGGGTTTTTCGGGTCCGGCACCCAGTGTTCACCGGCCGGGATGGTGCCCCCACTGCTGCTGCTCGAGGTTGAGCTTGAGCTGCTCCCGTCGATCTCCCCTTTATCATAGGGCGCCGCTCCGCTGCCCGTAAAAGACTGGATGTAACTGATCACCACGCTCAGCGAGATTCCCTGCGACAGCATATCCTTAATATGGTTGTACGCCATCTGCACCATTGCAAACTGATTGATCGCCGCCGCGCTGAGCTTCCCCGTCGACGTCAGGAAACCATCCCAGACCGTCGTTCCATCGCGGCCCATTTCCCCAGTAATACTTTGAACGTCACTTCCCAGCATCTTCAACATATCGTCGGTCTGGTCCTTGGCTGTTTTTGCGTTCGTGTACATCTGCTCCCAGCTATCCTGGCTTTGCAGTGCCTTGTCCAGTGTGGTAATGCCATCCGTAGCTGCATCTGTCCCACTCGTGTCGGCCAGCGTGTGTTGAAGACTCTTCCATCGCGCCGCTGCGTCATCGATCTGTGGTGTAAATCCCCCCGATACCCATCCGGAGAGATTCGCGAAGGGATTGGTGGCGCTTCCAAACTTCGCCATGTTTTCCACATCGACCACCAAGTCTGACACCATCTGTCCAAAAAATTCACCAAATCCCGTCCAGTCCTGCACCTCTTTGGTTTCCAGATCTTCCAGTTGCTCCAGCACCGGCAATAACCCGTCCCCAACCCCCACTTTTAGCTCGTCTGTTGCCGATTTCAATTCCTGTTGCTTGCCGGCGTATGTGTCCAGCGCCGCACTATATTGCCCGGCGTACTTCTCGCTCAACTGGTCCAGGATCAACTGGTCCATCTGCGCCGTTTGCCCCTGCGTCGCCAGCAGGCTGATCTCGTTCGTCATCTCTCGACTGAACCCCAGCCCCCGCACCCTGCCCGTCTCCAGCGCGTTCCCGAGTGTGTCCGCCGCCTGCGGCAGCGTCTCGCCCAGGCCCGCCGCCAGGTTCTCGATCAGCGCCAGGTCGCCCGGTATCTGACTGGTTGGAATGTCCATGTAGCGCATCAGCGTGTTCGCCGCCGTCTCAATGTCCGTCCGGCTGAACAGCCCCGTCATGCTTTGCGCCAGCGCCTCGATCTGCGGCGTGCTGGTCCCGCTGCTCCTGCCCGTGCTCTCGATCGTTGCCCCCAGCTGTGCTTCGACCGTCTGGGCCTGCTCGGCTGCGTCCACGCACGATTTCAGCGCCGCCACCCCCGCGTAGATCGCCCCGCTCAACGTCGTAAAGCCCACTACCGAGCCGATCAGGCTCGTCGTAGTATCGCCCAGCTGCTTCTCCAGGTCGGCCATCCCGCTGGTGGCATCCTTATCCCCGCTGCCCTGCTTGACGATATTCAAAATAATGTTGAGCAGACTATCTTTTGCCATTTACGCTTTACCTTTTCGGCATCCTCGCCGGGATCTCATCCACCACCGCGCAGATCGCCTCCATCCAGTCCTCTGGCACCAGGGTGTCTACTTCCCACGGCCAGACCGGCTTGCCGGTCACCAGGTGCACCTTCTGTGCCCGCAGCACTCTGGTCATATAAGGATCTTCCGTTTCCGCGCCGACTGCCAGCAAACTGCAGGCGGCGTTTATGCTTTTTTTACAGCGCCCAGGTGCTCCACCATCATGCGCCGGCTGCTCATTACCAGCCAGCCGAATAACTGCGGCTCGATGTCGAACGTTTCTTCCCGCAGCTTCACGATCTCAGCCACAGACAGATGTGTCTCCTGCGGTCCCTGGCTCCACATCTCGCTCAGCCACTCGTCCATCTTCACCAGCAGCTCCCCCGTCCGCTTCCCCAAGTTCTCGGCTGCATCAGGAACGATCGTTTCCCGTAATTCCTTCCGATCGTCTTCGAGCTTCTTGATCTCATCCCTCAGCAGCGAAAACTCCCGCCGCTTTTCGCTCGGCGGGTTCACCCACACCTGCACACTCTGGCCCGCATACTGCTTGTGATACGCCCCCAGCTCCAGTGCCTCCACGATCACCTTCTGCACCTTGATCTGCATCTTCTTCCTTCCTTCCAATTGGTAGGGGCGGACGATGTCCGCCCCCTTTTCTTCCGATTTACGGCAAACTGGCCACCTGGTTGACGTACGTGATATTGCAATACTTCGCTGCTGTCGCGTCGTACTTGGCATGCAGCGTGCCCTTCACAATATCGACCCCGTTCAGATCGCCAATTGCATCGAACTTATCCCATACGCCGCACAGGTCGATGTTACGCGTCTTCACCGAGTAGCTTGTGCCCGGCGTGGTCAGCGCGCTGCCCGTGCTCTGGATCCGCACCAACCGAGGCAACTTGGTCTGCCAGTTCTTCTTCTCCGTGATTGCGCTGCCTAAAAGACTGTTCGTCATCAGGAACGTCATCGCCAGCGTGATATCTTCCGGCTCGAATTCCAGGTGATCGAACGTGATCGACCCATTGGCCGCTTCCTGGCCCACGACGCCGGTCTTGATCGTCAGGGTTGCCGCCTGCAGTGAGAGCATCTGCGTGGTGCCGATCGTTCCGCCGACCGCATCGATAAACAACTTGCTCGTCCCAAAGGGGATGTCTTCCACGGCCACCAGCGGCAAGCCAGCCGCGCCGCCCGTAAAGAACTGGATGATCGTGATCGTATTCCCGGCCGCTTCCGTCACGGTCGTTTCGGTCACGGTCAGGCTGGCTGCTACCCCGGTAGTTACCGTGTAAATGCCGTCGTTCAGGTTCGAACCAATCACCTTCACGATCACGCCGGTTGGGAAGACCGCCAACCCGTTGGCGCTGTCGGCGATACTGTGGCTGTTGGTAAAGCTGATGGTGGTTGCCGTGTAGACCGCTCCGATCGTCACCTGCCGGCCCAGCAGCGTCCCGCTCATCATCCACGCACCCTTGCCCTTGCCGTCCAGGGTGATCGTGTCCGCAAAGCCAAACTCCATCTTTTCGAAGTGCATATCGTCGCCCGCCTCGAACGTGCGCACCCCGATCCCGGCCTGCGTCGGCTTGTTACTCGCGTTGTACCAGAACGGGTAGTTGTAGATCTTGCCCGAGCCTGCACCATCCGCCACGCCCGACCCGACCTTCTTGGCGCCCAGTTCGAACAGGTACGGTCCCTGCTCGAAGTTCTCTTCGATGGGCGATAAAGCCAGACTGGCTCCCAGGAACGGGATGTATACCCGGTCTGCGCCTGGTGCGATCCCGACATCCTCTTTGGGATAAACGACCTGGCGGTTATCCGTCAGCGCACCCGTACCGCGCCACAGCGCCGTCGCCGGCACAGGCGTTCCCAGCACCGTTTCCGCCCCCATCTGGATCTTGCGCATCGCTTTCGAACCTGAATTGGTATTAAGATTGGCTGGCATGGTTACGCCTCCTGTTGGCCGTCTGTGGCTGGTGTCAAATCGGCCGGCTTGCCGGTCGTTTTCGTGGCTGTGGGTTCAGCCGGTTTTGCGTACAACCCGCACGCTATCAGGTTATCCACCTGCCAGGGCTCGAGCTGTGCAACTTCATCATCCGTAAGATCCCGGGCCGGGATCCCGATAATTGCGCTTCCATCACCGATATAGTTCAACATGGTTCTCCTTACCCGCTCAGCGGGAGCGAGACGTTTTCGAGGACTTCCCAGGTGACGATCAGACCATAATGCGCCGGTCCCTGGCCGTACTGCAGTACCGTCATATGGACCGCCTTCGAACCCTCCGGCAGCATGAAATACTGCACTTTGCCGCCGAGGCTGCGATTGGCGGTCATCATCTGCAGCACCCGGGTATAGAACTTCTCCACGCCTGGCAATAAAGCCGGGTCCACCGTTGGGGTGACGTGGATCTCAGTCGTTCCAGACCACAGCAGCGAGCTGATCGCTCCCGCGCTGTAATTCGGCTCCAGCTCGGGCACGTACGTGATCGCGCACGGGTACACGCTCAGCGCTGAGGGGATCTCGCCTTTCTCGAATGTGCGGTAGGAGGTCAACTGGCCGTTGCCATCCGTCCCGAGCGTCCCGAAGGCCTTGCACACCAGGTCGATCCAGTTCTCAATCATTGATGCTCACTTCTCCCAGCATGTCGTCTGCAGCCTGGCTGAAGATGCTCTCCACTGCGTCCTGGTTCTCGTCCAGCGCGTTCGACAAGAGAAATCTTCCTGCGAAGCCCGGGTGCGTGTGCATCGTCACCCAGGTATTGCCGATCTTCACGTGCTCGCCCAGCGGCGTCACACCCAGCTTCTGCATCCCCGCCCAGCCCGCCTTGCCCGGTCCCCGCCGGCTCGTAAACCCAGGCACCAGCGGGTGGGGCCTCGCGCCCGATTCCACGATGTTCATCCACCAGGCGGTTGGGCTGCCCTTCCAGCCCACGTACCCAGTCATGTTCAGCCCGCTGCCGTTCAGCACGTGCGTCCCGAACGTCTCGCGTGCGTAGCCCGTCAACGTCGGGATGTTCGGTTCCACCGCTCCCGCCAGCAGTGACACACTCTGCTGCATGGCCGGCCGCATGTACTTCTGCAACAGGTCGCCGATCCCATCCAGCTTTGAGATCTGCGCCTGCACATCGTCTGATAAAACAACTTCCTGATCGCTCATAGATTCCTAATTCAGCGCGTAATTCTCTTCCAACTTCTCCAACGTATCCTTGGGGAATGCGTCGTTGTAGAAGACCGTCCCCAGGGCTGCGTCGCCGGTGCGCCCGGCAAACTGGCTGTCGGCCAACTTCTTCATCAGCGCCGCGATCGATCGGCACAAAAATCCCACGTCCTCCGGAGGCACGTAGCGCAGCACGTCGATCCCGTTATTGTGCGCACCGGCGGTCGTTCCGTTTACACCCCGCGAAACCGTAAAAGTGCGGTATACATCCGCATTCGCACCGGCCAGGTGCGCGCTGGCCTTGGTCTTGTTCCAACTGCGATACACCGACCACTGCGCGACATTCTTATCCACCACCAGCATCTTCTCGAAGTCCACCCGGATCGTCTCGCCCACGTTCACCGCGTTCACGTTTCCCGGCGTGATCACATCGTCCGTCGCACTCATCGCCTGGCTCAGTGTGGTAACCGCCGGTGTGGGTGCGCCTGTCGCCGTGATCAGCTCCTGCTCTGAGGCATCCAGGAACAGAACCATTCCGGGCGAGAGTTTCGAACCGTCTGCCACCTGCACGGAAGTGCCCACGCCGTCCGTCTGCGCCGCCGCCAGGTTCACGCCCGTGTCGATCGCCAGCTCGTACATACCCCAAAGGCCGGGCACCTTCACGCCGTCTGCGAACGGCAGCCAGATCGTTCCATGCGGCGCCAGCGGAGCCATCACCAGCTTCGTATATGGGCCATTCGGCCACATCCGGTCGTCTGGCCACAGCAAGAAGTCCGTCCCCGTGGTCAACGCCGTCGTCCAGTTCATCACGGTGCCGGTCACCTCCAGCAGCGGCATCGGCAGCTTCTGCTGCACCCCGTAGCTTCCGTCGCAACTGATCGTCTGCGCATAAGGGATGTACGCTCCCAGCCGCACGTCGATGAACTGGCTGGCCGCCCGGATGTGCTTCAACCAGGTGACTTCGTCTCCGCCCAGGGTCGGGCTGAGATCGGCGATCATATCGGCAAATGTGCAGTACAGTCGGTCCATGCGTTATCCTCAAAAAATAACGGGAGTGGCGGCGAGCCTCGCCCGAGGGCTTTTTGTGTCGCTCTTATCTATTCCAGACCACTCCCGTCGTATGCCCGGGGAAGGAAGGAGCCGGGCTTTACGCCATGTAATACAGGTCCAGCAACTTCGTCCCGTTATACGTGCCCGCTGGCGTGTATAGATTTTTTTCGATGTACGTGCTGTCCACCGCCAGGCTGCCGCCTGAATCGGCCGTCCCGTTGAACAGGGCCAGCAGCATCGCCGCCGGATAGCTAACGATGTGCGGCAACCCCACCATGGCCGCTTCTCCTACGCTGACCGTGTCGTACGGTACCCCCGCCGTGGTGTTGACCGAAGTTGCCTCAGTGGTCAAGCCGGTGCACGTGCCATTGGCCGTGCTGATGTTGAGCGTGGCATCGTTCGCAGCCGCGACCAGGGCAGTCAGTACCACGTTGGCACCCGCTCCACCGACCGAAAACTTGGCGTTTACCGACGTGTCAGCTGCCAGGGCCGTTATGATCTTGCCGGCCACGACCGTAGCCGAATCGCCGTTCAACACCGCCACGCTGATCGTCTTCGGGCTGCCGGTCATCCCGGCTGCCGTAACGATCACGGTGACGTTACCGCTGCCTGTGATCGTTCCGACCACCGTGGCAGTGTTCACCTGGGCGGTGTGTGCGTGCGTTTCCACCGGAGCGTCTATCTCTACGATGCTCTTAAAAGCCTTCGTCCCGTTCACCGTGCTGGTTCCCGACAATGCAATCGTGTCGCTGATATTCTCGTCCTGAATGTTCGTCCCCAGCAATGTCACGTTCCCGGTTTGTCCCGAAAAGCCGCCCGTAATGCTGGCCACCCGCGGTACGTCCGGGTTGCTGATCCCAGTCAAGATCTGCTGCGTGGCCACATTCAGGTTCAAGGCCGCATGTACCACCGCTGCCCCCGCCACTACTGGCGCTATCTGGTAGTGACGCAGGTGCAAATTTTCCAGTTTCCCTACTGCGATGGGCGGCAGATCCAATTCGTTCAACCGCGCGGCCGGCACAGTTACCAGCACCGCATCCAGTGAGAGCGCGCCTGCATTGATCACGGCAACCGGATTGGGCATCCATCCCATCGCCTGATGCGCAGCCATGTTTCCCGGGTTCACATAAATGGTCACACCGTTCTTGGTCAATCTGGTCTTCGCCATGAGACACGTCCTTTTCTAATTTCCATTTCCGGATCTAGACTCCGGGAATGGGTCGTAGATGCTGACAATCTTTATGAGCTCTTTGGGGGCTTGTGCGCCAGCGCGGCTTTCTCTGTCGGCTTCTGTGCCTGGGCAGTCTCCACGGCTGCCTTCAGGTAGTCCTTATCGACGATATTCCAGCCCACCTTCAGGTGCGCTTCGATGGCTGCCGGGTGCACCTCGGCGGTCGCGCCGGTCTTTGTATCGAACATCTTCACCAGCTTGCCGCCTTTTTGGGCTGTTCCTGGCGTGACCGCCAGCCCGCTCTCGATGATCTTGATCTGATCTTCCGGATTGACCAGCTTCCAGCCGATCTTCTTGTGCGCTTCCACTGCACTCGGGTGGACCGGGATCGTCTCCCCGTCCAGGATCATTTCCACTAAACCATTTTTCATTTCACACTTCCTTCCTTTTTCTTTTTCCCCTCTCCTGGTAGGGGCGCACCGCGTGCGCCTTTGTCCAGGAGAGGGGTTTGACTTTGTTCTTTACGTTTTACCGTTCGCTTAGCTCAGCAGCACCGCGATATGGTTGCTCTTGACGGCTGCGCAGCCCCAAACGATGCGCACGTCAATGGCGATCCGGCCGTACTGCTTGTACATGGCCACCTGGAACGCCAGGCCGGTGATCGGATCGGTGATCTCGGTCACATCATCGGCTGCGTCACCCTGGGGCGGCAAAGCCGGTGCCCGGGTCGCCAGCGTGATCGCATTGCGATCGAAGGCGCACAGCGGGGTGAAGTTGTTGCCGATCGTCATGGCGTTGCTCGTGCCGATGATCACCAGCGCGCCGGGGGCCCCGATCGTGATGGTGCCCGGAGCAGTCACGCCCACGTTCACCACGTACTTGTTGTTTGCATCGGCCGCGAAGGTCACCACATCGCCCGCCAGCACCGTGCCCGAACCGGTCTGTAGCACGATGGCGTTCACACCCGCCGCCGTCGAACCGTTCGTCACGTAGCTGGTGCCCGTGCCTTTGGTGACCACGGTAGCCTGGGCGCTTTCGTGCAGGTTGAAGCCTTCCAACCGGCCCAGGGTGCCATCCCGCAGCATGGCATCGGTTCCAGCTTCCATCACCCGGAACAGCTCTTCATGCTTCGCGCGCAGCGGCAGGGCTGCGGTCGTCGAGAGCACCAGGTGCAGGTCGCCCATCGGCGCGCCGTTGTCTTCCAGGATCTTGCGCGTGCTGGCAATGTCTGTCAGGTCGGTAGCGGTCTGGAACGGGGTCGTGCCGGCGGTACCGTATGCACGGCTGGCGCCCTGGTAGGCGGCTGCGAACAGGTCCGCTTCGATCAAGTTCACCAGCGTGCGAATCGCCTGGGCGAAGGCGTTTTTGATGATGATCTGGTCGTTGCTGCCATTCTTCAGGCCGCGGATATCTTCGCCGGTCAGGTAGAACGGAACGTTCTTGCTCTTGCTGAGGGTCAGCGTCGGCGCCCCGACGGTGACATCGCTCGGGCTCGGGCCGTAGGCTGCCGGCGTGAAGTTGCTGGCGGCCAGCGGCGGTACTACCGGCCACGACACGGTTTCGCCGACCGCGGCCCGGTCGGCGGTTGAATTGCGGTTGACAGCCGGAATGAACCCGGTCAGCTCGCGGCTGACCACGTCCAGGGCTTCGTACATGGTGGGCATGAGCCCGGTAAGTGTATTTGCCATCTCAAATTCTCCTTAAACTTTCCCTTTCCCATACTTCGCTCCTCTCCACACCGAAGGTGTGGGGATGGAGCAGGGAAATGAGGTCAGTCCTCGACTGTCCCGCCGGCTTTCGAGAACTTCATCCGGTCTGCGGGCTCCAACGCGTCGAACTCAGCGCGCTTAATGACTTTGGATTTGTCGGCATTCTTGCCTTCCGGCTTGATCGCCTCACGGGTTGGCTCGCCCAGATCGCGTTCCAGCTCTTCCAGGCGCTCGCGCTCCTGGATGGTCGTGGTCAACTTGCCGATCGCACCGCCTTTGCCATCTTCGCCCATCAGGGCCACATACGCCGTGCGCTCTTCCGGGGTAAAGTCACGGTTTTCACCGTCGGCCTTGTCCACCAGAGTGCGTGCTTCGGCGATCTTCGCGGCCCGTTCCTGCCGCCACTCAATCGATGTTTTCATGCTTTTTCTCCTTTACAAATTTCGATTACCAATATCGAATTACGCTATTTCCAACAGATCCAGCATTCGCCGCCGCATGGCCATGCGCGCCTGCACCTGGTCCCTGGCTGCGATCCCATCCTGAGCCGCCTGGCTTTCGGATGGTTGGATCTGAAACTCGCTCAATTTCGACCGTACTGCCGCGCTCGTCGTGGGATACGCCGGGAAAGTCACCGGACTGACGTCGATCAGTTCGTCGTATTCCTGAACCGTCCGCAGCGGCAGAAGATTCTTATCTGCCGGCTGGTCCCACTGGTCCTTGCGGACCGTGAACGCAAAGGAACTCTGGCTGATGTCCTTGCGCTGGACCTTGGCATACAGGCTCATCGCTTCCGGGTCGGCCGGGTTGATGTCGATGCTGTAGTGCAACCCGTCCGGCTGGTCGCTCAGGTGCAGCGTACCGTTGGTGGTGCGCCCCAACACCTGTGCCCAGTCGTGGTTATTGGCCGCGATCACGTCCGGGTTCTCGGAGAGCACCCGGGCAAAGGCGCCTGGTTGAACCACTTCCCGGAAGAAGTTCCCGATCGTGGTTTCCTGGTTGTAGACCGCTGCCACGCCGTTGATCACCGGCTTGTCGTCCACCATGGCCGCCCGCATCTCGAAGCTTACCGACCGGCGTTCCACGTTCGTCTCTGGAACATCGCTCTTCAGCTCGGCCGGTGTCTCGCCGGCATCCTTCAGGTGCGCTGCAGCATGGCTGTAAACTCCCTGGCGGTCTTTGTCCGGGATATCCACCCCGCCCATCCCGCCATTCAGCACGCTAATGATCGACTGGCAGGCCTTCACGTTGGCTGCCCCGATCTTGCCGTCCGAGTTCACCATGTGGTGAGGAAGCTTGTAAGCGCCCTTGGTCTTCGGGTCGCCTTCCGGATCCTGCCAGGCGAACTCGCCGCGGTAATAGGCTTCGTCGCCGTCCGTCTTCAAACTTTTGGTGTTCTCGCCACCGCTCCAGGCAGTGTCAACCGTTGCTGTGTGATGTGTACCAATCGCTGGCATTTTCCTACCTCTCTTCAAAAGTTTGTCCTGGCAAACTCGCCGAATTGTTCTCGCGCCGCTTTGTCATATGCGCGAGCAGCATCAAGAATGTTCTCGAACAAACCTAAATGGATACGTTTTCCGCCTATTCCAATTCTTGCGCTCCATTTATTGTCTCTTTCGAACCAAGAAACACCCTTGAAGTTACTGGAATTGTCGGTACGTATTTTCATGTTCCTTCTGTTTTCAACCGGAAAACACCTTCGTAGATTGGAACGCCGATTGTCGCGTTTATTACCATTGATATGATCGGTTTCCATGTCATCAGGAGTTTCGGCAATTACACGATGCATCCATACAGTCCTTTGCTTCCCTTTGCAGCAAATATGCCGGGCCGCATAACCATTACTGTGGCAAAACCATGTAAATTTGGATAGTTCTTCAAACATATCGTCGTCTACAATTGCAACTTTTCCCTGGGTCAATGGAATTTCTTTCATAACGTCACCTATATGCCGCCACCAGGCACTGGCAGCCATCGTGCGCCGGCGGGTGCCCAACGTTGCCGGAAGGTTTCAGCGGGCTGCTCGTCCCGTCTGGTTGAAAATCTTGACCAGCTGATAGGAAATTCTCGGTAACCGAGACCACGTCCCCGTTCAGATTGGCGCAGTAGTCGCAGCACTTGGCATTGGCGATCCAGACCAGCTCAGAGAAGCCAGCGCCCATGAAGACCGCCTTGGCCACGGCGTTATTCTCCCGGACCGACTCCCGCCCGGCGATCTCGCCTGACCTAACATCTTCCCAGTCCGACAGCTCCCCGTTCAGCGCCTCCAGCGGATCCGTCCCACTGGCTGCCGCTTCCGTCAGGACCTTCTCGATCATCTTGCGGGTCTCGGCTTCCGAAATGCCGCAGTGCCTCACCGCGTAGCTGTTCAGGTATGCGCGCACGAACTGCTCCACCTCGGGCGTCCAGCCATCCGCCGATACTTCGTCGCCGGCCGCCCCTGCCACCAGCTGCCCGTATCCGGTCATCACCGGCGCAAACTGCTTGCGGACGAAGTCCTGGTGCCCCTGGTAGAAGTTCGTCAGCCAGACGTCCATCTGCCCGGCGTCGCGTGCCGATGCAGCCGATGGGCCCTTTAGGAACCTTGCCGCTGCCTCTTTCACGTCGTGGATCTCGCGCCTGAGGCACCTGGCCGCCACATCCTGGATAACCGGCTTCTGCGTGTTCATTAGCCGGCGCCGCATGGCTACCGAGCTCTTGGCCCGCTTCATGCGCAGCTCGTCGCTGAATTGATCGATCAGTAGCTTCCTGGAACGATTCCCCTGCGTGCTGTCCATCGGCTCCCCTTGCGCCGTTGTATCTCCGATCTGCACCATGTTCAACGGCACCATGAACGTATCGCCGCCCGGCACCGGGTTCATGTTCTCTTTTTCCCGCACGTCGTTCTGGCTCAGCCAGCCCCACTGCCGCCCGACCGCATACGCGCTATACCGCGCGGCCATATCCCCCCGCATCAGCCCTTCCACCAGGATCTCGTTGTAATACTCTGCCTGTTCGGCCAGCGTCAGCAGGCTCATGTTCACCCGCTGCTCCCACTTCACCAGCAACGGCCGCAGGCAGTCCGTCACGTACTCGATCCCCATCTGCTCGATGTTGTTAAGTGTCGCCCGCACCAGGTGCTGCAGCTTGTGCGGCGGGATCCGGAAGATCCGGCAAACCTCTTCCAGCCCGAATTGCTTGGTCTGGATGAACTCTGCGTCCGAGTTCGGCAGTCCGATCTCCGTGATCTTGACGCCCTCCTCGAGCACGGCCACCTTGCTGCGCTTCCCCGAGCCCTGGTAACTTAGGTTCCAGGTGCTGATGATGTTCTCAAGTGCCTTGTCGCTCAGTTTCTTGGGATATTCCAGCGCCACGCCCGGGCGGGCGTCGTTGGCAAAGAAGCTGCCCGTGAACTGCTCCGTCGCCATCAAAATGGCGATCGCCTGCTTCGCCATCGTGATCTTCGAGTAACCCACCAGCCCATCGAACCCGAAGCCCGGCACGTGCAGGATCTCCTGCTGCAGGAACGCCTGCTGGCTCCCGTCCGGCATTGTGTACAGATACCGTTTGGGCTTCCCCGTTGCGCTGTTATCGCGCGCCACGTTCATGCGGTCCGGTCGCAGCGGCCACAACTCCGCCACTTTCCCCGCCTTCGAGCGGATGATCTGGCTGTAGCTGTTTCCCCACCCCACCACGTGCCCCACGCCGATCTCCCGGTATTCCATACTTGTCATTTCCGGGTTCGGCCGGTCATGCAGCACCGTAAACACCGCGTGCTTGATGGCCAGCTCCCGCCCGCGCGGCAGCCGGTGATACAAAAACCACGGCAGGCTCCCCACATCTTCCGTCAGCACCGAGATCGCCGCCATCACCGCCGGCACACCCATGGCCGTTTCCATCGAAACATTCGCCCCCGTGAAGGCGTTCCCTGACCCTCCCGCCCCCTGCAGGTTCCACCGGCGCTCAGTAGTCTGGGCCGGCTGGGCCGTATTCATCTCGATCCGACGTTCCGCCAGGTTACGTAACATCAGTCATCCCCCTTCACTGCCGGCATCGGCGCGATCATCCACAAACTCACCCCCACCAGCACGGCACCCACCGCCGCCAGTCCCCAACCCCAACCGATCGCCAGCCCCAGCCCCACCAGCAAACACACCAGACCGATACCAAACATGATATCGGTCGTTTCGATGGAAACGAAAAACTTTTTTCGTGCGCTGATCTGGGGTGTTTCGGTTGAGTTTGGATCTGGCAGGGTCATGAGACTCCGGCTTAAATTAAAAAGCCCACCAGGTGGACTCTTACGAATCCAATCTGGCGGGCAGTACTCCGCAAACCTGTTGTGCTGAATGAGCCCCGTTTATAGTCCAAAGGCTCAGTTGGAAGCTTGCTTCGCCATCACTGGCGGTTGCGCTTTTATCTTAGCACTAAAATTCTAATTTTACAATACGCAAATTACTCAAATCATCACCGGCCCGCGCTGGTCGTACACGCTCCCCGCCTCGCCCTGGTTTCGCAATCCCCGATCAAGGCCCATGATCAGCGCCACAATCCCGTCGATTTTCTCCTTCGATTTCGCCTTATCCGGCTTGATATTATCCGCTGGGTCTTTCACCGCGATCACGTTATCTGCCATCCACGTCAAAACCGGATTATCCCCGTGTGCGATCTCGTGCCTGGCCACCATTCGCTCCAGGTCCTTCATCGGCCCGCTCATCGAGGCGTATCCTTGCCCGAACGCCGCGATTGTGAGCCCCATGTCATCCAGCTTCGGCTGCAGGCCCGGCGAACCCCACCGGTCGAATGGTACCTCCTGGATCTCGAACTGCTCCATGTCGTTCTTCAGGTCCTCCAGGATCCATGCTTGGTCGATGGTATTCCCTGGCGTCGTCGAAATGAACCCTTCCTCCACCCATTGCTGGTACGGCACCCCGTCCGTCTTGCTGCGCTCCTCGATGTTATCCTCCGGGCAGTAGAACCGGCATATCACATACCAGGGCTCATCCTCATCCCGCGGTGGGAACACGTGTACCAGCGCCGTCAGGTCGATGCTCGAACTCAGGTCCAGTCCCGAGTAACACACCCTGCCTTTCAAGTATTCCGGCAGGTCCAGCGCCGCCACATCGCCCCTGCAGGCTGCCCAGGCCTCCATGTTCATCCACTTCACCGCCCCGTGTACCCAAACGTTCAGCTCCTTCTGCAAAAACGCATTCAGCGCCCGCGTCATGCTCTTCGCCCGGGCTGCCTTTGTGCGCATGTCGCTCCACTTCTTGCTCACGCCCAGGTTCGGGTTCGCCTTGTACCACACATCCTCGTTGCGCCAGTCCTCCAGCTTTTTTTCCCCGTTCACCTCGATCTCGTCCAGCGTGAAGATGATCCCGAACCAACTATCATCCTCCACGATCCCTTCCAACACCTGCCGCGTGTAATCGTGCTTCTCCCAGCATACGCTTTGCCGGTCCGTTCCCGCCGTAGTGATCGCTATAATCATCGACTGCCGCCGGCTGCCCGTCGCCGTCTCCAGCACATCCCATACTTCCCGGTTCTTATGCGCGTGCAGCTCGTCGATCAGCGCCGCATGCACGTTCAGACCATCCATCGTATCGCTGTCCGCCCCCAGCGGCTCGAATTTCTGGTCGTGTGCCTCGCAGTGGATGTTATCTTTGTATAGGCTGATCCCGTGCGCCCGCAGCGCCTTCGACTTTTTGACCATCCTGACCGCTTCGCTGTGCGCGATCCGGGCCTGGTCCCGTTTCGTCGCCGCCGCGTAACACTCCGCTCCCGGCTCCCCGCCGGCTTTTTCATCCGCGAACGTCAGGTACAACATCAACCCCGCACAGAATGTCGTCTTCCCGTTCTTTCTGGCCACTTCCAGATACGCCGTCCGGAACCGCCGCGTCCCCGAGCTGTCTTCCCGCTCTCCGTTTTTTTCGACGATCCAGCGCGGGTGGGGCGCCCGGTACCACCCGAAAAGCGCCCAGGTGATAAACTGCTCCCATGGCGCCAGTACCACTGGCTGGCCGGCCCACTCGCCCTTGCTGTGCCGTAAGATCTTGAAGAAGTCCAGCGCGCGCTGAGCTGCCGCCGCGTCAAAGTACAGCCCCCTGGCCGCTCCCGTTTTTAGGTCGTTCAGATGCCGCTGGCAGGCCTGGCGCACCAGCTTGCACGCCACGATCTCCCCCTTCACCACCCCCCGCGCGTATCGCTCAGCTTCTGGTAACTTTCTCGGCATTCCTTATTCCTTCGAGACTGCCTACTCTGGGCTTAGTCTCTTTTCGAATTCGATCTTTCCGCCTGCCGGCTGCCGCCCTCGCTTAATCCATCGCTGCCAGACCGGTTGCCATCGCCACATCCGTCGATATCTGCCGGCGCCCATCGCTGCCAGACCGGTTGCCATCGCCACGTTCGTCGATACCTGCCGGCGCCCATCGCTGCAAACAACGAGCTCGGCCGCCCGGGCAACACCCCACTAAAACAGCGATGCGGGATCTCGCAGGCCTGTATCGACGAAAAATGCGATACCCGCAGACGCCGCCAGAAACAACGATGCAACCAGGTCAACTTTCCGGATCCTATCGCCAGAACTGCCGATGCTGAAGCAAGGAATCACTTACCGCCATATTCGGCGATGGCTTCGAGCATCGCATACCGTTCCAGTGCATCCATTCGCTCCAGCCTGGCAAGCCAGCGTGTTCGAATCCGCTTCAACCGCTCGCGCTGGCGGAAGTTTTCACCCAGGTACCTGTAATCATGCAGCTCCTTTGGCTCCCGGTAATTCATCCAGAGATATTCGGTGACGGTCGAGCCGCCACGCGTGCGAGTCTGGTAATGGATGCTGCGCCAGTTGGCCAGCATGTCCGCATAGAGCGATGACCAGTAACCAGAGATCGCCACGGGGCAGGGCAGGGAGAGCAGCAGTGTCAGCAGCTTTTCGTGTTGGCCAATATCGCCGAATTCGTTTGCGTAGATCCTGCCCTTGCTTGACCTGGTCTCAAATAAGTAAGGTGGATCGCAATAAACGAATTCGCCACCCTTCCAAGCATAGGAAGATAAAAATGATATCGCATCGTCACAAATGACGTTGGCACCAGGTAGAAAAGCCCCCATCCAGGTAGCCACTACCGCAGTATCGCTATCAATGCCGATGCTTACGATCGCCGGTCGTTTGTGCAACATTACTGCACCACCACCCAGGAAGGGCTCGATGTAGATTGTGTGGGGTGGGATCTGATTGATGATTTGCTGGTAGACACCTGAG
>Ga0182027_10006498_pt1 | contig 17466 bp, 13 predicted proteins | sample 712E1DmetaG_FD_121300 | JGI IMG/M metagenome (GOLD analysis project Ga0182027, IMG submission 121300) | Permafrost microbial communities from Stordalen Mire, Sweden - 712E1D metaG (Illumina Assembly) | ecosystem: Environmental > Terrestrial > Soil > Wetlands > Permafrost | place: Sweden... | reverse complement strand
GTTTCGAGGAGTTCCTCTACCACAATTTTGGTGTCGGCCTGGGTGAGTCCGGTCGACTTCGACACGCCGACAATGAGATCGTGCTTGGTTGCGTTGGACATGGATGCCTCCTCCAAAGTAAATTCGGTACCATAAATATCAAATGATCGTCGACAAAAGTCAAGCAGAAATTGCGCAGTAGTGACGCGCGGCTGCCGCTTGCGGAGTCGCGAGCAGGCGAAACCGGTCCGTCCTGGAAAAATAATCGCGTATTTTCGCAGGATCGGGACGCCCTGCGCTCCCCTTGTGACCCAGACACCTCGCCAGGGACGCCGCAAACGCCGCCCTGCCGTGCTTCGCCTCGATGCGTTTGCGGTTCGCAGCCGCGATCCGTGGCGAAGAATGCAGAGCCCGGCTCAACGAAGTCGCCAGCGCCCGCGTCTGAAAAGGAAACGCCTGTTTCCAATGGAATGCGAGATCCCCGGACCTGCACACCGCTTCGAGAATTGCGCACTGCGTGGCGCTGTCGAGGCAGCCGAAATCAATGCCGGCGCCGCGGATGAACGCGGCATCGAACCGTTTGGAAAAGCCGGCGAAACCGCCGCGCTGCAGCCGATTGCCAAAGCAGAAACGCATGCGCGCATGGTAATGTCGCCTGAGGCCCGGAATATCCACCCATTCCTGCGGAACAAGAAACCGCTCGTACAGGCAGCTTGCATCGGGGATTTCATCGGGCGAAAGGCCGGAAGGCATCCTGCCGATAACCGCCTTGTTGTGCAGCCACGGTTCATACAAAGCGTAGCCGAACCCTTCGAGCACCGACGTCGAAATGCAGGCGTCGGCTGCTTGATACATCCGGGAATACGTCTGTGCCGGAACGGTTTTCCCTCGCCTCGTTACCCCGAGGCCGCCAAACGACGCCCGCACGTTGTACCGCGAGCACATGTGCCGCAGCCGTCGGCACAATGCCCTGTCGGCGGCAGACGTTCCGTCTTCGCCAAGGACAAGATTCGCGGAAAGAAAGAACTGGGCCAGGACGATCGCCTCAACCGGATTCTTTCTCGCAATGATCCGACCCGGGTAAAAGAGCACGGGGCGCCGATTCGGCCGTTTGATCGCGTGAACACGGCCCGCAGGCCGCCCTTCGGCGCGCAGTGCGGGCAAGGCCACCGGGTTGAGCACCAGGCTTACGTCAAGCCCAGCGTGCCGAAGAACGCGAAGCGTCCGCGCCGAAACCGCCACATAGCGGAGGTTGCGCGAAACCGGATACAGGGCGTTGAGTATGCGAACTCCGCTTCGCTCCAGAAAATGCGCCTGCGCCATCAGATCGCACCGACCCTCTTCGGCAAAATCGTGGACAACGGAGAAAAAGCAAACAGCATCGTTTCTGCCGGCCTGCCGCAGCGCCAGGAGCGCAAATGCCTGCGACAATGCGGCGTTCTTGCACAGCATGAGATTGTGGCCCACAACGTAAACGGGGCGCGGCAGGGCAGGGTCCAAGACGACCTCTTCGATCCGCGTCAGAAGCGCGCCGGCAGCAGCGTGAAACGAGGATGCCGACCGAAACGTCCGGTATCCGCACGCCTTGACATTTACAATTTCCGTTCCCGGGATGCGGCGGCCGGCGCGGTCGCCTGAGCACACCACGATGCAAACGCCCGTGCCGCCAGCGGCGTGGCGAAACGCGCCGGCATACTGTTCCATGACGGCGCTCACGCCGCCCGGACGGTTATGGTAGTGAATCTGGATAAGCGAGCCGATCATCATGCCTGCTTCGCGGAGCGGGGGTGAAAACTCCTGTGCACTTCCTTGAGATATTCACGGTCCACATGGGTATAGATTTCGGTAGTGACGATGTTGGCATGGCCGAGCATCTCCTGTACAGCGCGCAGGTCTGCGCCTCCTTCCAGAAGGTGCGTCGCGAAGGAATGGCGGAACGTGTGCGGCGATACGTGCTTGGTGATGCCGGCTGCGCGCACATGCCGCTGAATGATCTTCCAGATTGCCATTCGCGAAAGCCCCTTGCCGCCCCTGCCGAGAAACAGCGTGCTGTCGGAATGGGACTTGGAGAAACCCGGACGCTCGGTTGTGCAGTAATCGTCGATCCACGACAGCGCCGTGTCGCCGATGGGCACGATGCGCTCCTTTGAGCCCTTGCCAACGATCCGCACCAGGCTTTCGTGTGCGAGGATCTGTTCGAGGGTGAAGGACGCGATTTCGGACACCCGCATCCCCGTTGCATACAGCGTCTCCAGCATGGCGCGGTCGCGGATACCGCCGCGCTTGCCGAAATCGACGGCCCCAAGCACCCGTGCAACTTCCTCTATGGTGAGCACCGACGGAAGATACCGGCTCGCCTTGGGGCTTTCCAGCAGTTCGGTAGGGTCCGACCGCAGAATGCCCTCGGAAATGACAAATGAGAAAAATGCCCTCAGAGACGATACCGTCCTCTGGATCGATGACGCGGCAAAGCCCACGTCGTGCAGGTCGCGGATGTAGCGGTGCAGCAGGTCGGGCTTGACATCTTCGAGACGCTCGACGCCGTTGCGAGAGAGCCAGGCCGCCAGGCGCTGGAGATCGAATTGATAGGATTCGAGTGTGTTGTCGCTGAGCGTCTTTTCGAGCTTGAGATAGGCGCAGAAGGACGTGAGATACGGAAGCGCATTCATGGACGCGCCTACTCCGCAAGATACGGATTAAGCCGGCGCTCCCTGCCGATGGTGGTCCTTCCGCCGTGACCGGGATACACAACGGTATCGTCGGGCAGAACCAGCAGCTTTTCCTTGATGCAGCGCAGAAGAGTGTCGCCGTTGCTGCCGGGGAAATCGGAACGTCCTATGGAACCTGCAAAGAGGGAATCGCCGGAGATGCATGCGGTTTCACCTCCGTCCCGGAACACGAAAGCAACGCCGCCGGGGCTGTGGCCAGGCATGGCAAGCACCTCTAGGGAATAGGCGCCGACGGAAAGCGGTCCTTCCGACAGAGTGCGCACCGGGCCGGTGTACGAGAATGCCCGGCCGATCAAAAACGATCCGTTGAACTGCGGACTGACAAGCAGCGGTTTCTCGTCCGGATGCGCCCACACCTCGGCTGCCGGGGCGAACGCCGCGATTTCCGAAATGCCAAGCAGATGATCGAAATGGCCGTGCGTGAGGAGAATCGCCGCGACGCCCAGGTTCTTCGATTTCAGGAATGCAACTATTGCGTCGCAGCCGCTTGACGGATCTACGACCAGCGCGGGCTCCTGCCCTTTCGAAATGACGTAGGTGTTTGTTTCAATGGGCCCGGTAACAAACTTGGTGATGGAGATGTTCATGATGAGCGTAAAATAATTGGTGGGCGAAAAGAGTTGCAGGTTACAGGTTCCAAGTTGCGGGTTACCGGTCAGCCCACTTCTCAACTTCTTCTACAACAATCTCACAAACCTCGACGGCGCGAGCTTCCTTGTCCTGCCGTACAGCATCTTCCGCCGCACCGACACGAGATGCAGAACCCGCTTGGCCCTGGTGACACCCACATAAAACAGTCGTTTCTCCTCGCCCATTTCGCCGTTGTCGCCGGCGGAAATGCCCAGCAGGTTTGCGATCCTCTGCCGCCAGGAACCCCGGGCGGAATGAGATTGCTTTTTTGGAAACACTCCTTCTTCGAGATCGCACAGAAACACCGCGTCGAATTCGCGGCCCTTGCTGCCATGGACGGTAAGCAACTGCGGCGGCCGCTCGCAGCGTCCCAGCCCGGCAGCGAGCATGGGACCTATTCTGTCCAGCGTCTGGTTGAGTCTGAACAGTATCGCGATGTCGGACATCGGCACACCATCCTCGGAAACAAGCCGCCCTATTGCCGACCCCAGGTACCGGACCATGTCGTCATCGGAATCGAGAACCGTTTTCGTCACCGCTCGGCGTGCCGAGGGAGCGGCGTCTGCGGGGCGCCCGGCAACCAGCACCTTGCGAAAGGTTCGGGGCTTGGCGCGGAATATTCTGTTTGCCGCAGACAGAATCGCCGGCGTGCTGCGATAGTTCGTTTGCAATTTGAGAATGTTAGCTCCGGGAAACCGGGCGCCGAAGTCGAGGATTGCCGCGCGGTCGGCCCCTTGGAATCCGTAAATCGCCTGATCGTCGTCGCCCACGGCAAACAGCGGAACGCCGTGGACAAGGAGCCGCTGAAGGATCTGCAGCTGCGCCGGATTGGTGTCCTGGAATTCGTCAACCAGCACGGCGTGAAAACGCGACGCAAAGTTCCGCGCCGCCGAAGGATGGGCATCGAACAGCTCGATTGCTCCGGTGATGAAATCGGAAAAATCCCAGAGCCCGCGCTCCATTTTCGCGCGGGAATACCTGCGCTCGATGTCCCGCAGAGCTGCCTCGGCGTTCGGTTCCGCGCTCGGATTCTTTCGGCTCAGTACGGCGCGTCGCGATAGCATTGCGGAAAGCTCCAGCACATCGGCGCAAAGCGCCGTCCGCTCGTCGCGGGTGGATGCCCGGGCGATCATCCGCAGGCGCATGCGCTCGGATACCAGCCTGGGACGCCGCGGGTAGCCGAGCAGCGAGTACGTCGGCGCCCCGTTGCCGGGGCTCAGAAGAAGGCGCAGGCAGAACGCGTGGAATGTGGTGACCAGGGGCAGGCCCGCGGCGCCGCCCGTTTGGGGAAAGGCCGCAACCCGCTGGGCCATTTCGCGCGCCGCCGCGCGTGTAAAGGTGAGCGCCAGGATGTTCGGCCCGGGACAGAATTGGCCGGCAAGATATGCGATGCGCCTGGTGAGCACCGTTGTCTTGCCGCATCCGGCGCCGGCCAGGACAAGAACAGGCCTGTCGACGCCAGCGGTGACGGCGCCCGCCTGTTCCCGGTTGAGGCCCGCGACGATAGTTCCGATATCGCAATTTGGCATGATGTTGTTCGCCCGCGCCGGTGAAGCGGCTGTGCCGCGCGCAGGGTTCTGATTAGAAAATAGATTGAGGAAAGAACGCCGCGCCGCACGCGCGGGATTACGGCTGCATCGCGGCCTGCACACCGAGGTTCCACGAGTAGTACGTGTAATCTTCGGCGATGCGTTCGTAGTCTTCTTCGACGACCGTCCGGTCGTTCGAAACCGCGATGATGTCTTTTCTGTCAAGAAAGGGCTGGCGGTTGAAGGTAAACCTGTTGAGGAACGATCCGTCGAGGGAAAACACCACGACCTCGGCATAGTCCAACAGATCGACCCGCACAAACACCTCGAACGTCTCGGTGACGTTGAGCACGCGGGCCGACAGCACCTCGTCGCCGCACCCGTAATAATAGGTGGCAACTGTGCCCTTGCTCTCGTGTTCCAGAGACAGCGCATAGGGGCACGCGGCAGTGGGAAGGCGGTCGAGGGAATCCCGCATATGTTTGATCGGGGCGGGCAAGGAAGACGAAATCTGAGAGAATTTCCGCTTGAGATCCCTGTTTGGTTCCCTGCTGAGGTAAACGCGATATCCCTTGACCGTGAGGTCCCTGGCGGTCGCTTTGCGTTTCTTGCCCTTGTCGTCGCGGTACACGATGTCGGGCAGCATTTTCTTCTCATTCTCGTCCGGACAATCGAGCACGAGCGGTTTGAAGGTGAACCGGCGCTGCGCATTTACCACATCTTCGTGGACCGGAGAAATTATTCGGGGAATGTACCGGTAGAACAGGCGCTTCTTCACGTCGATCGTCCGTTTGGCGTGATCGATGAGGCCATAGAAAATGTCGCCGTTCTTGTCGACGGCCGGAGTGAAAACGAACTGGCCGGGCCGCTTTACCGTGTAGTTGGTATTGTTCTTCTTGTCGTATTCGAGCACCGCGTCCACGATCACCTGTTTGAGAAGCTCGTTGCTATACAGCATGTTTCCCGCCGCGTCGCACAAGTATAGCTTCTGATAGCTTTCCGGGTCCTGCGATCCCAGAACGGTGTGCACGCCGTAGTAGTACCACTTGCCGTCCATGGTATAGGTTCCAAGCGGGTTGATAAGATGTTTCTGCACATCGATCTTCTGGTCGTGCAGGAGTCCGGGGAAAAAGGATTCGAACACGCCGTTCTTCTCGACGACGAGAGGCGAGGTGAATGAATAGAATCTGTCAAGAGACCACCACCGTTCGCCTCCGGAAAGCGAGGTGTATCCCACCAGATTAGGCTCCAGGAACAACTTGGTTGCCATGTCATCGGTGATGCAGTTGTTCGTCAAATTGAACAACTGCGCGCTCTCGATATCCTTGAAGGTGGCAAATTGCGCGGGGTCCACCTTGATCAGCATTTTCCTGAACAGCTTCTTCTGGAATATCTCGATGCCGACATTCTTGTCCTGTGATCTCCTGTAGTACAGAAGCGTGGACTGGTCGAGCGGATAAGCCAGCCGGATCCTGCGCGGATCATCTCTGGAAAGCCTTCTGTTCTCCTTGAACAGGGATGCGGAGTCGAGAAGCGTGCCTGTCTGACTGTACAGAGCATAACCGTTTTCCGAGTAGAACAGCAGCGCCTTGCCCTCCATGATAACGGGGCCGGAAAGGATTTGCCGCATGTCGTCGCCTTCGGGGCATCCGAACAGGGAATTCTGATCCGGGGTGAGGTACATCGTGAAGCACAGCGTGTCGTTGGCATGCTGGGCGCCTGCACGGGCCGCCGGCAGCAGCAGGCACGCTAAGAGCAGGATTCGCAGCGATACGCTTTTTCTCATGGTGATAAACTCTCCCCCGGCCAGGCGCAACCGCACCGAGCATGCCGACAGGGCAACGAACTTTAATTATACTCAAATGTCGCCGGCCAATGCACGATTTATTTCCGGGCAAGTGCCCTGCGGCATTTGCAGCTTGCTAAAATCCTGCTCTAATAATAAAATTATATATGCGGGCGTGGCATCGCGCCGGCATAAATGTTATTTTAGAAAGGTTATTCCTTACCATGGTAAACGAGGACCCAATGTCGGAACAGTTCAACAGAAAACCGCTCTCGAACTTTTTTATCAAACGGTCGCTGCAGCTGAGGCTCATTGCAAAGATCGTGGTGGCGGCCATCATATCAACAATCGTATGCGTTGCCACGCTTCTGGCAACATACTTTGTAATTTATCAGTCTGTTTCGTACTACGGGGTTACCCTCGACACCAAGACCCATTTCTCAACCATTTCCGAGCCGAAGAACATCATCTTCCTCATCCTCCCCAGCCTCGCGGTGAGCGTAGCCCTCAACATCCTGGTGGCGTTTTTTATCGGCCTGTACGCCTCGCGAAAATACGCGGTGCCGATTTACAAATTGGAACAGTGGGCCCGCATGATCCGCCAGGGAAAGATCGCGGCGCAGATACGGTTCCGCGAACGTGAAGAAATGAAGGAACTGTCGGACGACTGCAACGAGCTTACCAGCGACCTGCGCACCAAGTTCTGCGAAATCAAGAAACAGACGACGGCGCTCAGGCAGAAGCTGGGAGATTCCGAGGAAGTAAAGAACCTGGAAACGGTCCTGGCAACGCTGGAGCTCGAGGGCGAAACCATCGAGATACACACCACCATGATCGAACGGCCCCCAAGGTACACCTAGGTACGCCGGTCGCGCTGCCGTCTATAGCCCGGCCACGATCCTTTCGACGTGTTCGGCAATGGCCGGCGCAGTCGTCAACCCCGGCGATTCTATTCCCACCAGATCAACCAATCCCGGCCGTCCCTTGTCGCTTTCTTCCCGAATGACGAAGTCGCGAAACGCAATGCCGGCCATTGAGTTTCCTTCCTTGCGCCCTTTGCGACTTTGCGGTGAACTCTTTCGGCCAGTCGACCTATGCGCCGCCGGCTTCCCGCCTGTTTCTTCCATAAATCCCGGCGAGATCCTTTACCCCGGCAAGCTTCTCTTTTGTGAAATCGGCCTTTGCGCACCGCCACTGCCAGTTGCCCCCGGCCCTGCCCGGGGTATTCATCCGTCCGCGGGCTCCTATGCCCAGCACATCCTGCATGGGAACAATGCACAGGCTCGCGGTTGTCGAGAAGGCAAGCCGGATCAGGTCGACGGCCGCGGCCGTCGCCTGCGTTCCCAGGTAAGCGTCCACTCTCCTGCGGTCGGTGCCCGCAAGCGTGTCGAGCCAGCCGGCCGTGGTGTCGTTGTCGTGCGTGCCCGTATACACCACACTGTCGGCCGGGATATTATACGGCAGGTGCGGGTTATCCGGATTTCCGTCAAATGCGAATTGCAATACTTTCATGCCGGGGAGGCCGGCTTCGTCGCGCAGCTGCTCAACCTCATTCGTAATGACGCCGAGGTCTTCCGCGACAAAGGGGAGCGAGCCGACCGCCTGCCGGATTGCCGAAAAAAGATCCATGCCGGGTCCCGCGGCCCAGGTGCCCCTTTCGGCCGTGGCGCTTGCGGCCGGCACTGCCCAGAACGATTCGAACCCGCGAAAGTGGTCGAGCCGGAGAAGGTCGGCGAACACCAGGGATTTCTTTACGCGCGCTATCCACCACGCATAGCCTTCCTTCCCCATGCTATCCCAATTGTAAACAGGATTTCCCCACAACTGACCCGTTTTACTGTAATAGTCCGGCGGCACCCCGGCAACCCTGAGCGGGAGGCGGCCTGCGTCGAATTCAAACAGTCCGGGATTGGCCCAGGCGTCGACGCTATCGAACGCCACGTACATCGGAATATCGCCAATGAGCCACACGCCTTGAGATTTCGCGTGCTGGCGCACGGCTGTCCACTGTTCCGAGAATTCGTACTGCAAGAATGCCTGGAAGAGAAGTTCCTGGCCGAACTGCCTGCCGAAATCATCGAGCGCGTCCTGCCGGCACATGCTGAGGGGCTTTTCCCACGCACTCCAGGGCCGGCCGCCCTGCTGCCGCTTGATGGCGCAGAAAAGCGTGTACTTGTCGAGCCAATACTGTTCCTCTTCGCAAAAGGCAAGCAGATCGTCCTGATCCCGGAACCTGCCGAACGCGACGCGGAACAGACGCTCCTTTTCCCGGGCCACCTGGGCAAACTCGACGCGGTCGTTCGGGAGCGCGGGGAACGCCAGCAGTTCACCTTTTGTCAATAGCCCGGCCTGATAGAGACGTTGCGGTGAGATAAGCAGCGGATTTCCCGCGAACGCACAGTCGCAGTGGTACGGCGAACCGTGCTCGTCGCACGGCCCAAGCGGGAGGAATTGCCAGAACGACTGGTCCGCATCCTTGAGCATTGATATCCATTCAAGTGCGGCGTCGCCCAGATCGCCGATGCCGAACGGGGATGGAAAACAGGTCGGATGGAGAAGGATGCCGCAGGAACGGTTCATAGAGTCTCTCCTTTTTCAACAAAATAGTACATGACCGCGTTTGATCCTGCGCATTGTGACCTTGCGCACCGCCGGCGGCAGGAACCGCGCAAGAAAAGCTGGAGCATCCGCAACGAAAATTATATAATTGAAGTGTCGAAGGTTTGCAACCGATTTCGCACACACGCCGGCAGGCGTTACGGGGAGGTCAGGCCGCCATGAAACGTTCTCTGCACCACGACGACGTCGTTTTTGTGTCGCCCGCCGCGGATTTTTCGTCCTACGTGAAATACGGGGCAACGGTTGTTGCTTCGGGGGGCATCCACTCTTACGATTATATCAACAAGCTCAAGCAGCAGGGGCTGCATGTGAGCGGCACGGTCTGGTGCCTCACCGCCCCGGGCCACGACCTCCACGCAAATCCCGACCTTGCCGCCGCTACCGCGCGCGACATCACGGGCGAACCCATTGCAATCCCGTGGATATCGCCGGACTCTCATTCGAACGCGCCGGCCATTTTCGGGTGCGTCAACCATCCCTCGTTCCGCGCCTACATGCGCCGCAAGGTCTGCGACGCAATGGCCGGCGGCGCGGACGGACTCCATATTGAAGAACACCTGGGCAGCGCGGCCGCCGCGCTCAGCCTTGGTGGCTGTTTCTGCGATTTCTGCGTGGCCGGGTTTGCGGCATATTGTGCGCAGCGCCAAAACCAGGAGCTTCTGAGGACGGTAAAAGTCTCGTCGTTCGAGAACTTCAATTATCGCTCTTTTGTCAAGACCTACGCACCGACCCGCGATCAGTACATTACCCTCAAGGGCGCCATTCCCCTGCACGACGAATTCGTCGACTTCCAGCTCGCCTGCGCCGCAGACAATGTCGCGTCGCTCGGGAGGCTGGCGCAGGACGTTGCCGGCCGGCCCGTGAGCCTGAGCGCAAACGTGTGCCTGCCCGGCTTGGAACACACGGTGGTCGTTCCGCAGCTCACCTACTGCGCCGGCGAAATCGACCACAACGCGGTGATGGGCGGCCAAAATCTCGGCACGGCGGTGAGCGCCTACCGCATGGCCGAGGCGCTGCGCATTCCCATGGCCGCAACCGCCACGCCCAGGGATTGGGCATTTGTAAACAGCCAGAACGCGGAGCAGCTGGTGTGCCTCTGGATCGCGCTCGCCTACGCCTGCGGCCAGCGGTTCATGGCGCCAAACCGGATGCTCTGCGCCGCACCGGGCGGTTCATCGCAGTGGTTTTGCGGTTCGGCGGCCACCTTTTCGCCGCTCTACTCGTTTGTGAAGAAGCACGGATTCCTTCTCAACGATTTTGCCGCTGCCGGTCCGCTTGCCCGCCCCGACGCCCTTCCCGTGTCGTTTGAAACAACAGACAAACGCAAGGCGCTCGGCGACGCGCTGGCGGCGCGCCCCGCCACCCCGCTCGCCGCCGGTGACGGCGCACTGGTATTCCCGAGAGTGAAAGGCGACGGCGCCGTGGCGATTCATGTGGTCAACACTTCCTATAACGTCAACTCGAGGCGGATCACGCCGCTTGCTAACCTGGAGGTGCGGCTTCCCAACGCCATATTCAACCGGAATTTCTCCGGCGCAACCGTGTATTCCTACGGCGCGGAACCATTCAAGCTGACCGTGGACAATCAGGGAGACACGAGCGTGTTTGTGCTGCCCGAGGTGAAGCTGTGGAGTATCGTGACGTTTGAATACTGGGCATAGTCCAAGAAGGCGGGAGCGCATGCGTAGAATCCGCATTGTCCCGCTCGGCCATTTCCGGTAGTTCCTTCAAAGGAGTCGCCATGCACAGGTCACTTGCCACAACGGCCTTCACCATCGATGGTTACACTATTGTCAAGAGCCTCGGGATTGTGAGGGGCATAACGGTCCGGTCGCGCTCGGTATTCGGCACCATAGGCGGATCTTTACAAACGCTTTTCGGCGGCAACATCTCACTGTTTACCCAGTTGTGCGAGAAGTCCCGCGCCGAAGCGTTCGATCTCATGCTCAAGCATGCGGACCAATTGGGCGGCAACGCCATCATCGGCGTGCGCTATGATGCTAACGAAGTAATGCAGGGCGGAACCGCGGTTGTGGCCGAGCAGTCAAAGTAATCGCGTTTTTTTCTCCGCTCCGCATCGCATTTTGCGATATATTGATGATAAAGGCGCGTCTCCGAAGGCCGGTTGCTCCATTATGTCCAGTCCGAACAGATGCGGTCCATTCCGCGAGGAGGTCAGTCATGCCGCAGAGGTTGCCGCGTTCCGCCTATTCCCGGATTTTCGTTGCGTGGCTGTTCGGTGCCGTGATCGCGCAATCAGCCGCGGCGGCAATTCCCATCAGCGTCGATGCAAGGTCTGGCCGCCTTCCCATTTCGCCCTATATTTACGGACGCAACAACGATTTCTCCGACGACCCGGCAAATCCGACGAGCGCGAGCAACATTGCCCTCTATAAGGCGGTGGGCCTGCGCATGAGCCGCGACAACGGCGGCAACAACAGCACCAAGTACAACTGGCGAAGGAAGCTCTCGTCTCATCCGGATTGGTACAATAACGTCTACGCGCACGACTGGGGCTTTACGTCGCAGGACGTCCAGAAACGTATGCCGGGCGTCAATCTCTTGTGGGCGCTGCAACTTCTGGGCAAGGCCGCCCGCACCGACAGCGCCAACTTCGACTGCTGGGACTACAACCAGTGCCAGTGGACTACGGACGTATCAAAGAACTGGGCCGGCGGCGGCGACATCACCAAATATCTCATGGACTGGCCCGCCGATTCAACGGTCGGCATCTTTGCAAATTTCTTTTCGCCCGTATCCGCCGGCGGTCTGGGACTCGACAGCACGCAGCTTCGCTACTGGAACATGGACAACGAGCCCGAAGTCTGGAGCTCGACCCACGACGACGTAATGACAACGCCTGTTTCGGCCGAAGCATATCTTGCAAAGTACTTTGCCGTTGCAAAGGCCGCGCGTGTGAAATTCCCCGGCGTCAAGCTCGTCGGCCCGGTCTTTACAAATGAATGGCAATGGTATGCCTGGAACAACGCCACGATTTCCGGCACCGACGGCGCCGCAACCCGCAACTTCTGCTGGCTTGAATACTTTATCAAACGTGTCGCGGAGGAACAGACTGCTTCGGGCGTTCGGCTGCTCGACGTGCTTGATTTTCACTTCTACCCGGGTACCAGCAACGATCACGACATCACGCAACTGCACCGCGTCTGGTTCGACACCACCTACAATTATCCCGGTGCAAACGGCGTCAAGAACGTGAGCGGATCGTGGGACAACAACCAGACAAAAGAATACGTGATGGAACGAAGCCGGCGGTGGCTCGCAAAGTACATGGGAGCAAACAACAACGTGGGGTTTTCGGTGTCCGAGCACGGCTCGCTCACGGGAAGCGCAAACGCGATAGCCTTGTGGTATGCCTCGGTTCTGGGCACGTTTGCCGACCAGGGCGCAACAATCTTTACGCCCTGGGACTGGTATCCGGGCCAGTGGGAGGTTTTGCATCTCTTCAGCAATTATGCGAAAAGTATCCGCGTTCTTTCCACGTCGGGCCTGGATTCCATGGTGTCCGCGTATTCGTCCGTAAACGCCACGGGCGACTCGCTCACGATCATGCTTGTCAACCGATTCCCGTCCGCGGATCAGCAGGTGCAGGTGTCGCTCTCCGGGTTTACGCCGCAAAACGGCACCGATTCGGTGCTCGAAATTTCGGGTCTGCCGGCCACGGAGACTTTTACCGGAACGTCAAGCGCGCTCAAACATAAGTCCGCCGCAATCACCGGTGCGTCCCTGGCGCTGGACCTGCCGGCGTTTTCCATCACCGCGGTACTGCTCAAGGGGACTTCGGCGGCTGTGGCAAATAATTTTGCAAACACACTTTCACGGCAGGCGCGCGTTGCGGGAATTATCCGGTGCACCGACCTGCGCGGACGAACCGTTCTCACGGCGAAGGCCGATATTTCACCGCGCGAGTTGAGGCAACAGCTGAGAAGGATCGGAGCCGGGTGCATGATTGTGAGCGAGGGAGCGGCCGGGGCACGGAAGATTGTGACAACGGAGTTCTAACCGAAATCTGCGCCGGACGCCTCGTGACGCGGCTTGCAAGGGCAATGAGCTTCCGGTGCCGCCCCTTCAACTCCTCAACTTTTCAACTTTTTCTTCTACCCCACCTTGTGCACCATGATTGCCGTTGCCTTTGCGCCGATGTCGGCCAGGCCCGAAATCATGATCACGAAATCTCCCTTCTTCGCAAGATGATGTTCCTTGATGATGCGCTCGCCGTAGACAAGGTAATCGTGGGTAGTCATCGCTTTCTTGACAAGGCGCGGGTACACACCCCAGAATAGCTGCATGCGGCGCGCAACCGTTTGCGACTGCGTAAGCGCCATGATGGGCGCCGCCGGCCTGTCGGACGACACGATCCGGGCGGTGTACCCCGACACGGTGAACACGAAGATGCTGTGGACCATGAGGTCGCGCGACAATTGCGCCGTTGCCTCGCCGATCGCATCAAGCAAGCCGTTGGCGCAGTCGTGACGGTTTTTGCCGAACCCGCCGCCCTGTGAAAAGAACTGGTAGGCCTCGGTCTCGCGCAAAATGGAATCCATGGTTTCGAATGTTTCGAGAGGGTATTTGCCCACCGCGGTCTCGCCGGACAGCATGACCGCGTCCGCGCACGCAAGGCACGCGCCCGCGACGTCCGTGACTTCGGCGCGCGTGGGACGCGAATGCTCGATCATGCTTTCGAGCATCTGCGTAGCCACGATCACGGGCTTGTTCATGGTATTGGCGATCTGGATGAGCTTGTTCTGGATGATAGGGACTTTCTTTGCGGGAAGCTCCACGCCCAAATCCCCGCGCGCCACCATGATGCCGTCGGCAAGCTCCATGATGGCATGGATGTTTTCGAGCGCCTCGGGCATTTCTATCTTCGCAATTACAGGGATTTCGGACCCGTGCTTGGCGAGCCAGCTTTTGAGATTCGTAATGTCACCGGCCCTTCGTACAAATGATAATGCGACGTAGTCGACCCCGGCCTTGATGCAATACAGCACGTCGTCTTTGTCCTTGGCCGTGAGCGCGGCCACGCCGAGCTTGGTATTGGGAAGGTTCATGCCTTTGTGGTTCTTGAGTATGCCGCCGTGAATCACCTTCGCCTCGACTTTGTCCTTGTTTTTTCTGATCACCTTGAGTTCGAGATTCCCGTCGTCGAGCAAGATCGAATGGCCCGGCACCACTTCGCGAACGAGGTTCTTGTATTGCGATGGAATGAGAGATTCGCTTCCGATCACCGGCTGTGTGGTGATGAACACCGTTGTGTTCTCTTTGAGCACGATGGACCCGTTGGCGAATTCGCCCACCCTGATCTTGGGACCGCACAGGTCGCCGAGAATCGCGACGTTCTTTTTCAATTGGCCGGCAATTTTCCTGATGAGGCGGATCGTTTTGACATGGTCCTCGGCCTTGCCGTGAGAAAAATTGATACGCGCGACATCGAGCCCCTTGGAAACAAGGGCGCGGAGTTGTGCGGGCGACGCGCACGACGGGCCAATGGTGGCAACGATCTTTGTGCGGCGATTGTACAGGTATTTGTGGTGCAAGTCAATGTCAAAGGACGACGAGGGGCCGGGTTTGGGGGATTGGATTGTCATGCGGACGCTCCTCTGCGATGAAATGATTGCTGGGGTTGGTTTGAAGGCAATTGATAATCTATCATTGGGGGGAGGGGTTTGCAATTAGAAAAACCAGAGGATTTCATTGACTCTTCGACGGCTCGACCTTTCTAACCCTATCATATCCCAAAATAATCATTCTGTCTCGTCGCGCTCACCACGCCTTTCCACAGCGCCCCGTCCAGGTCTATCTTGAGCCTGTCCCTGGTGGCCAGGCCGATCGGCACATGCGTAAAGTAATTGTTCCAATGGCCGATGACGATCTTCGTTTTTCCCGCCATGGCGGCATGGACCGCGTTCTCCGCAAGCAGGTAACAGAAAATCGCGTCCGACGAAATCGCCGCGACGCTGCGGATGTGGTAGCTGGGATCGAGGTACTTTATCGAAACGTCGCGGCCCCGCCCCTCGAAGTGCCGGACGATTTCGTCCTTGAGAAAGACGCCGATGTCGCTCTTGAGCACGTTTCCCGAGGCGTCTTTCTTTACTTCCGCTCCTGCAAACAGCGATTGGCCGGATCCTTCGGCGGTCACGATAACGGTGTGGCGCGCGCGATCGAGCCGCCGCGCAAGCGCCGCCAGCAGCCCGTGCTCCCCTTCCAGCGTAAAATCTATTTCCGGCACGAGGCAGAAGTCGACCACCGAATTCGCCAGCGTGGCCGCGGCCGCGATGAACCCGGAATCGCGGCCCATCAGCTTCACAATAGCGATTCCGTTGTCCGCGCCTTCGGCCTCGTTGTGCGCCGAAGTGATGATATCGGCCGCCGTCTGCACCGATGTTTCGAATCCGAACGTCTTTTCCACGAACCGCAGGTCGTTGTCGATGGTCTTGGGAATGCCGATCACGCCGATGGGCCGCTTGCGTTTTGCGATTTCGTCGGCAATGGCCCCGGCGCCGCGCAGCGTGCCGTCCCCGCCGATGCAGAACAGGATGTTGATCCACATCCGTTCCAGCGTGTCGACCATTGCTGCGGGGTCCTGGTTGCCGCGAGAAGACCCGAGTATGGTGCCGCCAGACTTGTGGATTTCGTCAACAAGGGCCGGCGTGAGTTCGAGCGGCGTGTGGCCGTATGTCGGCACCAGCCCCTGATATCCGTACTTGAATCCCGCGATGTTCTTGATTCCGTACTCGTGGTACAGCACGTTCACAAGCCCTTTGATGACGTTGTTGAGACCCGGGCACAGGCCGCCGCAGGTGACGATACCGGCGCGGCTGGCTGCAGGATCGTGGTAGATCTTATTGCGCGGCCCTGCTTTTTGAAACGCCGGGAAGGTCTTGGCATTCTTCATAAGCGCCGCGATATTCTTCACCTGGCTGGCAAAGGTGATCTGCTCGTCGTCGTCGATAAATTCCCTGCCATGCACCGGAGAATCGATTCTCCGTTCACCAAGCGACGGGACCGCGAAATCGAAATTGTCGGGGTTTTTCAAGACGTCTTCGTAGATCATGGATCTTCTCCTTGAATAACACAGCCCGCGCAATCCCCGCGAGTTCACTTGCGCGGCTACTCCTGTAGTATGTATGAAGGCGTAGTCGTGGTGGCGCGGGGTTAGCGGGCGAATAAGAAGTGTTTAGATTCCATAGGTACGGAAGAATCCCCGCCACCAGGGGCGGGGTTCTTCAATCATTTTGCCCGGCTTTCTCACCATACGGCAAAACTGCTTGCCCGCAAAACCATTCATATGATACAATTAAGCATTGAGCAATTTCGACACCATCTTTTTCAATGCGGATGCTACCGGATGTACTTGTCAAAAACTATCGCCGTGGTAATCCCGGCCTACAACGAGGAATCGCAGATCGGCAAGACACTGGCAACCATGCCGGGCTTTGTGGACTATGCCGCTGTAGTAAATGATGGCTCCACCGATTCGACCGCGAGTGTTGTGACAAGAATGGGAGCCACGGTCTGCGACTGCCGGGAGACCATTGCAAGCAATTTGCCGCCAGGAGATGGACATCCCCGCATCATTCTTATACATCACGGCAAAAACAGGGGATGCGGGGCGGCAATGGTTTCCGGATACCGATGGTGCCTTACCAATTCAGTCGACATAGCTGTTTCAATGGACGGCGATGGTCAGATGGATCCCGCAGACCTTCAGGCTATCATTTCACCAGTTGCAAGAGGAGAAACCGATTGCTGCAAGGGGAACCGACTTTTTTCCGGCGAGGCATGGAGGATTATCCCACACGTGAGGTATCTAGGCAACGGCGTCCTTTCCCTCTTGACAAAGATCGCCAGCGGATACTGGAACGTTGCAGATTCGCAATGCGGCTACCGGGCCATTTCACGGTCGGCCCTCGAAAAACTCCCCCTCGACAAGCTCTACCCGCGATTCGGTTATCCCAACCATATTCTGGTAATGCTCAACATATTTAATCTGAAGGTGCTTGACGTTCCAGTTCGGCCTGTCTATAACCAGGGAGAAAAATCAAAAATCAGATTGTACAGGGTGATCCCGGCGATCTCCATTCTTCTCTTTAAGCAATTCCTCTGGCGAATAAAGGAAAAGTACATTATTCGCGATTTCCATCCGCTTGTCTTTCACTACCTGCTGTCCGCACTT
>Ga0182027_10006497_pt1 | contig 17467 bp, 16 predicted proteins | sample 712E1DmetaG_FD_121300 | JGI IMG/M metagenome (GOLD analysis project Ga0182027, IMG submission 121300) | Permafrost microbial communities from Stordalen Mire, Sweden - 712E1D metaG (Illumina Assembly) | ecosystem: Environmental > Terrestrial > Soil > Wetlands > Permafrost | place: Sweden... | reverse complement strand
TGATTGGATAGAGGCGGCCCGAGCGCAACGCGGTGGGTCGCTGACCCACGCCGGGCTCGCCAAATCGGCGTGCCTGGGAGTGCCGCCCTGTCGTCAATTTGTATTCGCCCAAAGATTCGTCACCAGCCCGTAACCGATTGACGTAACATTGGCTTTGCAAGCCAGTCACACAACCGCCCGCAACCTGCCACCTTTCTAGTGTAACGTTCCCGGCAGCCATTGCGCAACTGCGCCGCTGAATGGCGACCATCTTGAAAACGACCCTCTCTCTTCGATCTGGCCATTGGTCCAGCACCGTCGGCTAACTGGGGATTATCATGCTCAAAGACCGGCGGGAAGGTTTGGTTTATCTGTACTGGTGCGGGCTGACGATTGTCGCGGTGGCGGTGTATTTAGGCTGGGTCGCGTTTATTAGGGCGTGGCCTTCGGTCCATCCGGTCGAAGGACCCAATTTCCTGCTGTATCTGCTTGGAGTGGTCGTTGCGTCCTTCTCGGTGCATATCGGCGGGGATGACTCCAACCCACGCCTGGGGCAGATGGGTTTGATCGAGTCCGTTCCCCACACCCTCCACCAGCTTGCCCGCTACATCGCCGTGCTTCTGGCGCTCGCGTTCATAACGAGGGACGGCGACCTGTCGCGGAAATTCCTGCTAGGCTATATTGTGAACATGTCCGTCGTGCTCACGCTAGCCAACATGTACCTGCCGCCCATCATCGCCTGGTTCTTCTTCCACGAGAACCTCATGCCGACCGTGCTGGTGGCAGATGCCAGCGAGGTCGTGAAACTGCACGACATGATGATCGCCCGGGAGCACCTGGGGATCAAGATCGTTGGCTGGGTGGGCAATGGCGAGGCCAGTGCGGCGCAGTTTCAGTTGCCGAAGCTGGGAAAGCCGGAGGCGCTGCCTCAGATCCTGAAGGAACACCGCGTGTCCCAAGTCGTCATTTCGCAGCACAGTTTCTCCCCCGAATCCGGGCGGTCGCTGGCCCAAGTCGCGGAAGAAGCCGGATGCCGGGTGCGCTTCTTCCTGCACGTACAGCGATATTTTCCCGATCAACCAGTCAGCATTGAGCAGGAAGGCGCCTTTACGCTCATGGCGGCGGCCGACGAGCCGCTGGAAAATCCGCTAAACCGCCTGCTGAAACGGTCACTTGATATCGCGATTTCGCTGCCCGTCGTGCTCTTTATGCTGCCGCCGCTATCCGCGGTCGTGTGGTGGATGCAGCGGCGGCAATCACCCGGCTCGCTGATTCATCGGCAATACCGGTCCGGCCTCGACCGGAAGAAGTTCCTGATTCTCAAGTTCCGGACAATGCATGAGGTCCGTAATGCCGCGGCGCTCTCCCGACAGGCTCAGGCCGACGACTGCCGGATTTATCCATTTGGCCGGTTCCTGCGGCGCACGAGCCTCGACGAGTTTCCGCAGTTCCTGAATGTGCTCATCGGCAGCATGAGTGTCAGCGGCCCCCGTCCGCACCTTATCGAGCACGACGAGCAGTTCGCGAGGATCGTCCGCACCTATTACACCCGCCAGTTTGTGAAACCCGGCATCACGGGACTCGCACAATGCCACGGATTCCGAGGAGAGATCTCGCAGCCGGAGCTTCTCCAGAAGCGGATCAGCTACGACATGCAGTATATCCGGCGGTGGACGTTCTTGATGGACCTGCAAATTCTCATTCAAACTGTGCGCCATGTGTTCTTCCCGCCGCGGACGGCCTACTGAGAAAAGCAGGTGGAAAATCGGGACATCGGAAAAGTGGGAAAGCGAGGAAACGGGGGAAACGGAAGACTGGGAAACCACAATACCCTGGGACAGAGAGATAGAAGTGCGGCTTTGTCCCTCTCTTTCGGTGCTCTGCGGGCGGACACGGCCTCGATTCATGCTGCCCAGATCTCCTGATTTGTAGTCCTCCTACTCTGCCAGACGGGTTTCACGATTTCACGATTTCACGATTTGCCTGACTGATTTCTGCCTTCTGGCGGCGTTCTAGAACCGGAAGCAGAAAAAGCAACAACACCACGGTCAAGCCAAGGACGGAATATCCCGAGATGTCGTGGACCGCGCCCTCGATTGCGTTGGCGCCAAACGCATATGCCCACGAAGTGAGAAAAATGCTGCGAAGCAGATTGGCCAGGAACGCAAAAAACAACGATGCGACGATGAGTGCCGCCTGCTTGCGGCGGGAATGCAGGAACACCGCCGCCAGAAAGGAGCCGGCGAAGAGGCATCCGGTGAGCGACCGGATGCCGGAACATGCCTCGGCCACGCCTACGCTTCCCGACGGGAGGATCAAGACGTTGCCCCGCTGCTCGAGAGGCAGGCCAAGCCGGTCGAAAACAAAGAATACCACGGAGGTGACCTGGTGCATCAGGAACAGATTCAGGTTGTTCTCTATCACCGCGAGCATCGGCGCCGACAACAGCCATATGACGGTCGGGAAGAAGAACAGGCCCACCATTCTCCTGCGTTCCGCGACACGACCGCGGGGAGAAGCCGCGTGGGTGGGCGTAAGAAAGAAGATTGTCGCTAACACGGTGGCCATCATGCCGACCGTGATTGCCACCGTGCTCAGGTGGGTCGTTCCCGCCGCCGTCTTGTAAAACGCGCCCGCCAAAAAAAGCACGCCGCCCACAATCACCGAAAAGAACGCCGCAGGCCCAGCCAGTCGCGCGAACCACCCAGATCCGGGGGTCTGGTCGTCGGGGGCGCCATCCTCACCGCGCGCAAGCGCCGACACCTTGGGCCAGCGGTCATAGAACAGATATGCAATGAACAGGGGAACCAGCCAGCCAAAGCTGTAATCGTCCCTCATCCGCCACCAGTATGACTGATCCCAAGCAGTGAACGCCATCGCCCCCCCCGCAAGCAACAGGCCCCATAGGAATGGCGTGGAGATCGAGGGAGATGGCAAATGTTTTTGGGACAACATCGGAGAAATCAAATCGAGAGGCTCGGACGCCGCGCAACGGAGCCGCCACAAACGCAGCGGGCATCGAGCAGCAAGGAGTGAGCACAAACGGGGTGGAAACAAAGAGGGAGCGATTTGAAATTGGTGCTCATTATTCCGATTCCGTGTAATTCATGTTCTTCGTGGACATATGTTCCCGCACGGTTGCGCCGAGGCAGTCGAACGGCCGGGCCAAAGGGTCTGGAGGCATGCAATTCCGACAGACTCCTCGGCGTTGTCCATTCCCGACTAGGGCTGGATTTTGACTTTGCGGTTACGAACGTTACGCGCGTGTGAAATCTGGCGCGAATACCTCCAAAACAGGGCTTCTCACTTGCCGGAATGTTTTTCCCGCCGCATTCCCATGAGTCTTCGATCGTCGCAAAAAAATGACCGGACCGCGCGCCTTCGCCACGTGATCCCATTCCAAAAATCGCTCTTGATGTTCGCGTCCTTCCGGAAGCGACGGGGCGAAGCCGTGGGGCCAGGAGCAATGGGGAACTCCGCGCGGGGACCCGGCTGCCGACTAGTCCAAATCATAGCCAATCCATGAACTGTCCAATTTGCTCATCACCTGACAGCGGCCTTTTTCACACTTGGCCGACATTCACTATCATGGCCTCTAGGAAATGCGACTTCCGGTTTACTGACCTCAATACGTGGAAGTATCCGTACGCCACAAAAGACTACTATGGCGCCGCTAATCTGCAGCCGCCTAATTATCATCAACCATTCCTCGATCGCAGGATGTCTCAAATCACCAAGTATTGCAGGACCGGCCGCACCCTCGATATTGGATGCGGATTCGGAGAAATGCCACTCCTCATGCGTGAGCACGGTTTCTCAGCCGCGGGGCTGGACGAATCTCCGGCCTCGATCAATTATTTGCAAACCCACTATCCGCAAATCGAATGGTTTCGCGGAGAGTTCTCCGCTCTTGTTGCCACACTCGGCCAGTTTGACGTTGTGACACTCTATCACGTGCTAGAACATATTCCCCATCCGATTGCTTTCATGAAGCTTCTACGTAATATCGTCCGCCCGGGAGGCTATATTATCCTAGAAGTGCCCAATACCGGTGGCCTTTCTGCGCGTTTGCACGGCCGCCATTGGCACTTTTACCTGGAGCATCATGTCAACTATTTCCAGGACAAACATCTTCGGATACTCGCAAAAGCAATCGGCTGCACGACCCGCGAGGTAGCCGGATTTTATGATTTCACGTATCCTATAGGTGCGAAATGGAAAGTCGTCTTGAAATCCGTCCTTAGCGCAGTCGGATTTCGAGATGTTGTTTCAATAGTGATGCAAAGTCCCGCCTAATCTCTTTGGTCACCGGCAGAGAACTGGGCAGTGCGTGGCCCTTTGAGGGCCGCCAACACCAATACGTCATCACCCGAAATTTCAGAGACCATCGGCCCTCGCGAGACACCTCGTGTCGAGCATCTCTAATGAACGATCTGCTTTCCCGCGGACTAGTGTGAGTAACCTGATTGCAAGACTCAGATTGCGGCGGCGCGATAGCAGGTGAAGACCCAGATGGATGGACCTGTTGCTCTCCCCGACGCGATTCAGCCCATGGCGGTGGCTGATTCGCAACGCAGTGCCCTGAAGGCGCGAGTTCTTGAGTGGGCGCATATCTTCGGCACGGTGGGCTCCTCGCAGCTTCTGGTTCAGGGTTTGAGCTTTCTCGGAGGCATCCTGATCGTTCGTTGGCTGCCGTCGTCAGAGTACGCGCTCTACACACTGGCGAACGCCATGCTAGCGACGATGAGCCTGCTGGCAAACAGCGGAATCTCCGACGGCGTCATGGCTGAAAGCGGGAAGGTCTGGCGAGACCCGAAAAAGCTCGGCGCGGCCATCGCCACGGGCTTCTCATTGCGGCGCCGGTTCGCGGTGGGAAGCATCGTCATCGGTGGCCCAATCCTGGTCTACTTGTTGCATTCACACGGCGCGTCGTGGACCAAAGGCGGCGTTCTGTTCGTTAGTGTCGCTATCAATTTCTGGTTTTGCGCACTCGGCTCCATCTACAGCGTTGTTCCCGCTCTCCATCAACGCGTGTCGTTGATTCAGCGCATAGCGGCGATACAGGGAATTGCACGTATATTTGGCCTCGCACTCACCGTCATCGCATTCCCCACTGCGTTGATGGCCCTCATTCCGACTGCTGTTGCCCAGGCATGGGCCAGTTTTCGGCTGCGCGTTGCCACGTATCGAATCGTTCCCTCCGGCCTTGCAGAAGATCCGCACGTGAAGTCCGAAGTGTTCAAGATCGTCCGGCGGGTATTGCCCAATGTGATCTACATGAGCCTGTGGTCACAGTTATCGATCTGGCTCATCTCAATCTGCGGGGACACGGATGCAGTCGCGCGGCTTGGCGCGTTGGGACGCCTTGGCCAGTTGTTTGTGGTATTCTCCACGTTTGCGGCGGTGGTGTTCATCCCTCGTTTTGCACGGTTGCCTGCGCAAAGAACACTTTTGCTGAAGCGTTACTGGCAGACGCTGATACTGGTAATTTCGGCAGGGGCAGCTTGTGTCGGTTTCGTCGCTCTCTTTCCACAGGCGGCGCTCTGGATCCTCGGTAACCAGTATCGTGGATTAGTTGACGAGGTGATCTTGCAGGCCATCTGTTCGTTGATCTGGTTCATTGTCGGCATCGCCTACAACCTGTCGGCCTCGCGAGGGATGGTAATCCGACCGGAGGTGAACATCCCGCTGCAGATCCTTGGTCAAGGGTGTCTCGTTGCCTTGATGAACCTTAATACCGTCAAAGGGATTCTGTGGATGAGCATCCTGCTCGGTGGGTGGCAATTGGCGATCTACCTGGCCGACACGACGCGACAGATATGGAAACTGGAGCGCACCGCACTGATTCACAACTTTGGTTAACCCAAGGGGCTACGCGCACCTGTGCGAAGAACGGTCGGCAAGCTGGTAATGATTGAGCAGACACTCATCCTGCATGCATCGCGTTTTTATACTTCATTGGAACAGTCCTGGGCAATGCCTTGCGACAGTGCGGCGATTTGAGGAGCAGAATGTCCCCCTGTCGATCACCGTCATTGACAATGCTTCATCCCCCGAGCTGTTTGAGAAACTGCGGACCGGCCTGCCAGGAAATGTCCGTCTGCTGGTTCATCCGCATAACATGGGATGGGGAGCAGGATTCAATCCGGCGCTTAGGGAATGGCTTGGAACCAAGCCCGATGGTTATGCTTTCATTTCTGCGCACGATGCCCTTCCTGAGCCCGGTTGCCTCAAGATGCTTGTTCAAGCCTTGGACCAACACGCAGATATCGGTTTGGTCAGTCCAGAATACGGACAGCCGGACCTGCCGACCTTTCAGGCTGTTCGTGGCGCCCGTTTGGTCCGGGGCAAAGCGCGCCCTCCAGGCAAAGTTGAGCGTTTCCCCTATGCGCATGGGACCCTGATGGCCGCGCGAAGCGAGTGCCTGTCGGAAATCGGGACGTTTGATGAGCGCTTCTTTGCCTACGGCGACGAGCTCGAGATCTACCTTCGAGCCAATCACCGCGGATGGGCGAATGCCATCGTCTGGGGTGCGGTTGTCATCAATCCGGGATCTGGAACGCCCTCTGCGCTTATGGCCTATTTATGGACGCGCAATCTGCTTCTGATCGCCAGGATTTACGGCGGCAGGATGACAGCATCGGCCCGTACTGCGGCTGTATTGGCAAGCGCCTGCATGCATCGTCTCACCGGGCGCTCACAACGCTCGCTCTCTTCTCCGTATGCCCGGCTTATGGCGATCTACGACTACCTGCGCGGAAGGTTTGGGGCACCGTGCCCGGATCTCGTACTAAAGCTGAAGTCCCTCTGAAAATTCTGCTCGTAAGCCATGTTTTCTCTCCGTCAATAGGCGGCATCGAGACTGTGAGCCGCCTGCTGGCCGAGCAGTGGCAGCGGATGGGCCATGAAGTCACCGTCGCAACCACCACCCCATCTCCGACGCCTGACGATTCCTGCTATCGCGTGATCCGGCAGCCGGGAGCCGCAAGTGTGTTTGGACTGGTGAAATGGGCGGATGTCGTTTTTCAAAACAATATCAGTCTCCGCACCGCGTGGCCATTGGCGTTCATCCACCGTCCTTGGTTTGTCACGACGGCCATCTGGTTGGGAACCGCGGACCAGCGCGGAGGCTTGGCGGTGAAGATGAAGTCTCTTGCTCTCAAGCGGGCGAGAAACGTCTACATAAGCCGGACCGTGGCAGCACATGTCGGCCTTCCAGGTGCGATCATCCCAAATCCATACGATGATGCGACGTTCCGACCCTTCGCCGACATACCGAAGGATCTCGACCTAGTCTTTGTCGGCCGGCTGGTCTCGGACAAGGGCGTGGACATTCTTCTTCAGGCGCTGGCACAATTGAAACACCGTGGAGTGAAGCCTAATACAACCATCATCGGAACCGGGTCAGAAGAAGCAGGATTGCGCGACATGACGCGCCGACTGGATCTGACTGAACAAGTCGTTTTCGCAGGAACACAACGTGGCAATGATCTCTCTCGCATGGTCGCGCGACACCGAATCATGGTCGTTCCTTCGCGCTGGGCGGAGCCCTTTGGAGTTGTCGCGCTTGAAGGAATTGCATGCGGTTGCGCAGTGATTGGATCGATCGATGGTGGTCTGCCTGAAGCAATAGGGCCGTGCGGTGTGACTTTCCCGAATGGATCGGCTGACTCCCTTGCGGACGCGATCGAGAGGCTTTTGCGCGACGGCCGGCAGTTGGCAGCGATGCGGGAAGCAGCAACGGCCCATCTCGCCAAACATGCACCCGATGTGATCGCCCGGCTTTATTTGGAAGCCTTTTTGAAGGCAACACACACCTGCAGATCTTGATCCTCGTCGCTCATCCCACGGGAAACCGCAATGTCCGAGCCGTGCTGACCGGGTTGCACAAAGCCGGTCTCTTGGCCGAATTCGCCACGACATTGGCCTTCTGGCCCTCGTCAGCCTGGCTAAGATGTTTCCCTGCCACGACGAGGCTGGAGCTATTGCGCCGAAGTTATGACATTCCTCGCGCTTTGGTGCATATGCGACCATTGCGGGAAGTCGTGCGATTATCCGCTGAAAGAGGGTTCCTCGGCAGGTTGACGCGCCGTGAAACGGGCTGGGCATCGGCAGATGCGATCTACCGCGATTTGGACAGTCACGTAGCCCAGCGACTGACTGGATTGCACGGCTTGCAGGGTATCTATGCGTACGAGGACGGGGCCTGTCACTCCTTTGAGAGCGCCGAGCAATTGGGCCTGAAGCGCTTTTATGATCTGCCAATTGCCTATTGGAAGCTGGCCCGACGGCTGATCCAGGAAGAGGCCGTCCGACTCCCGGAGTGGGCCGGCACGATGACCGGCAATCTCGACAGCGAGGAGAAATTGGCGCGCAAAGATGAAGAACTCCGCCGCGCCGACGTGGTTTTCTGCCCGAGCGGATTTGTCGCGGACTCGCTCCCGGAGTCGGCGCGTCTAACCAAAACGATCATGGTCGCGCCATTTGGAAGCCCTGCCATTCTGCCGCAAGACACGAGGGACGAAATGCGGCGGTCCCGAAAACTCCGCGTGCTTTTCGCCGGCAGCATGAGCCAGCGCAAAGGCCTGGCAGACCTCTTTGCGGCGGTCAGACAGCTGGGCCGGTCTGATATCGAGCTTGTGGTCATGGGTTCGGCAATCGCTACCATGGAGTTCTATCGACGGGAGTGCCCGAATTTCATCTACGAACCGACTCGTCCGCACTCCGAGGTACTGCGCTTGATGCGGTCGTGTGATGTTCTCGCGTTGCCGTCAATTGTCGAAGGCCGCGCCCTGGTCATGCAGGAAGCCATGAGCCAGGGACTGCCGATCTTGATAACTCCAAACACCGGCGGGGAAGACTTGGTGGAGGATGGCAAAACGGGATTTCTGGTGCCTATCCGCTCGCCAGAATTGATAGCGGACAGGTTGGCCTGGTTTGCTGATCGCCGAGAAGACACCCGAACCATGGGTGAATCGGCTCGCGCTAAAGCCGCAACCTATACCTGGGCGGACTATGGCGCGAAGGTCGCCACAGTGATCAATCAGCATCTTGCGCGACGTTCCTGAGATCCACCCATTCGCCGGAACACCTTGAATTTGAATTCAAAACCTCTGATCGACTCACTGTGCGCCGTTTGTCCCTTTGAGGTGAGAACAATTCAAGGAACTCACAAATGATCAGCCGAAATGCCAGAGACGGAGTACGGGCTGAGGCGAAACGCTCAGCGCGCGAAAACCTGGCCGAGGGCGAAGGGGCTCGGTCGCATTACCAGTCTGACGGGCACCCATTCCGCCAGGCTCCCCTGAAGCCTCTCCGCGTGCGACAAGTCCGGCAGTGGATCTTCATCTATTTCTTTCTATTGCTTTTTGAAGATGTGATACGCAAGTGGGTCTTCGGAAGCATTCCTGTGATATCGCTCCCCCTGTCGATCGCACGGGATCCAGTCGCGCTCCTCATCTACATCCTCGCCTGGCGTGCAAACGTGCTCCCTAAAAAGATCCTTTTTGCATCATCGGTCTGGCTGGTCTGCATGTCCCTGCTGGGAATCCTGCAGATCATGACCAACCCGGGCCTGAACGTCTGGGTCGTCCTCTACGGTCTTCATATCTATTGGTTGCACTTGCCATTGATATTTATCATGGCCGAGACCCTGGATTTTCAGGATCTGCTCCGAATCGGTCGCTGGTTTTTGATCTTTGCCGGTCCGATGGCTTTGCTCATGGTCGCCCAATTCCTCGCGCCCCCGGACAACATTCTCAATCGTGGCATGGGCGAGGGAGCCGGGCAGATCAGCGCTGCGCTCGGAAGAATCCGACCCGCTGGAACCTTCTCGTTCAACACCGGAGCTGCGAGTTTCAATCTGCTGGTAATGGCGTTCCTGCTATTTTCGTTTGTCGACAAACGCTGGACACCGGCCTGGCTGCGCTGGACTGCTGCAGTCGCCCTGGTCGCCATTCTACCTGTTTCCGGCAGTCGTGGCTTTGTACTGAACTTCGCCCTTCTCCTCCTTTTCGCGCTGCTCGGTGGGAATTTCAACCGACGGTTGCTCTTGTTGACCGTGCGAACCATTGCGGCCGGGGCAGCTATCTTCGGTATTCTGATGTTCACCCAATTTTTCCAGGCAGGGATCGAGACATTTGTCACCCGGTGGACTGAGGCGACCAGTGCGACCGGAGGAACTTTCGGAGAATCCATCGTCTATCGTTTCTTTGGCGAGTTTATCCGGGCGTATAAATACATCGGCGAGACTCCCCTCCTTGGTAATGGCATTGGCCTGGGCTCGAATTTCGGTGCGGTGTTCAGCTCTGGTACTCTGGTCTATGCGCTGGCCGAATCCGAGTGGGAGCGCACCGTCCTTGAGATGGGACCGATCGTCGCCGTCATTTGGCTGGGCCTTCGGTGCGGCTTTGGCGTCTATATCATACGGCACGCCTGGGGTTGCATGCGCCGCGGGCATCCACTCGGCTGGTTGCTGCTAGGTGCGGAGTTACTCACGGTGTTCAACGGATTCCTGCAACAGCCGACCTCACTCGGCTTCATTGTGTTCACGACGGGCCTGTGTCTGGCGGCAATCAAATCCGCCGAGAAAGGCGAGACGCCCTTGCCCGACGGCAAGGAGGATCGACGGAGTTCCAAAGATCGCGAAATCGCGCGACGGATGATTCGAGGGATGACCGGCCGAAGGCGAAATCCTGATCCGTTGCCCGGTGTCGGTTAGAATGCGCTGAATTCTTCGGGAATGTCTCACCCCGACTTTTAGTATTTTGCCGCCGCAAGCCCAACATGTTCTGGTCTACCGCCTCGGCAGCCTCGGTGACACCTGCGTCACCTTGCCGGCTCTCCGTGTCGTCCGCGGTGCCTACCCGAAGGCCCGGGTAACACTACTTACCAATTTGCCGGTCGCCATCAAGGCGGCACTGGCGCCGGCTCTCCTCGAAGGAATCGGCATTGTGGATGATTACCTAGCCTACCCGGTGGGCACGCGAAACCCGATCACACTTGCGCGTCTCGCCTGGCGACTGCGGAGGCGGAATTTTGACGCCGTTGTAAACCTCGCTGCATGGCGAGGCGCGGGGCCTGTTCGCCGCGATGCGCAGTTCTTCCGCGTGTGCGGCATTCGCCAACAATTCGGCTTCGATACGACTGGCGGCCACGAATTGCAGACGCTTGCGAACGGCGAGACTGAAAGGGAAGCCGCAAGACTGTTGCGCCGGGTATCCACACTCGGGAAGGCGGAGCTCCACGAGCGCCTCTGGTTCGACCTGAGTCTGACAGCGGGAGAATTGAAGTCCGCACGGGAACTCCTTGAAAAGGCGCGAATGCCTTCCCGCTACATCGTTTTCAGCATGGGTACAAAGGCTCCAGCGAATGACTGGGGTCGCGAGAATTGGTGCCGCTTGATCGCGTCGATCGACGGAGAATGTCGGAATCTGGGATGCATTTCCATCGGATCGGTCGACGAGGGTGCGGGGGCGAACGATTGCCTGAACCAATGGGCCGGCCCGCGACTAAACCTGTGCGGGCGCCTTTCGCCCCGGTCCAGTGCGGCAGTCTTGGCAGGCGCAAAGGTCTTTATCGGACACGACAGCGGGCCGATGCATCTGGCGGCTGCGTCCGGCACGCACTGTGTCGCAATCTTCTCGGCTCGCAATCCTCCGGGCCAATGGTTCCCGTTGGGAGAAGGGCATGAAGTCCTCTATCGACGCGTGGAATGCATGGGCTGCGGCCTCGAGGATTGCATTGTCGAAAAGAAACGCTGCATCAAGAGCATTTCCGTGAAGGAAGCGGCAGAGGCAGTTTTGCGGCAGCTCGCACGGAAATGACGGTGAACATCAACACCCGTCGTGGGCCTTCGTTTCCGCTTTCCGACCGGCTCCGGCGCACGAGTTGGAATATTGTCTGGCAATTGCTCTTCAGGCCAAGCCCCCGTCCATTGCATGCCTGGCGCCGGATGTTGCTCCGCGCCTTCGGAGCCCGCGTAGGCCGCGCGGTGCATGTTTACCCAGGAGCGCGCATCTGGGCGCCGTGGAACATAGAGCTCGGAGACGAGTGCGGGGTGGCCGATGGCGCGATACTCTATTCACAAGGAATGATCCGACTGGGGGCGCAGTCGGTCGTGTCCCAGGGAGCTCATTTGTGTGCCGGTACCCATGACTATGAAAAACCGGGCTTCCCTCTTGTTACCAAGCCAATCTCGGTCGGAGCGCAGTCCTGGCTCGCGGCCGAGTGCTTTGTTCATCCCGGCGTCACAATCGGTGAAGGCGCCGTAATTGGAGCTCGATCGGTGGTCACCAAGGATATGCCGGCGTGGACCGTATGCGCCGGCCATCCGTGTCGCCCGCTCAAACCTCGCCTGAGAAGAGACCTACCATGAATGTCGCCTTTTGCGTCAATCGACCGATGCTTCCCGGCCTGTACGCCGCGATCAGGTCATTGGTCATCAATGCGTCGGACCGGCATTCCATCTCTCTCTACGTCATCCACAATGGTCTGACCTCCGCTGAAGTGGCGCAGATCCAGAAAATCGCAGAAGAGGAGCTCCATTGCCATTATGAACTGATTGAATGCGATCCAAACCGCCATTTTGGGGAATTGAGGGCCCTGCATGGGGACCGGACGAACTATGTCAGACTGCTGCTTCCAGAACTGATCCCGGACAGCCGCGTGCTTTACCTGGATTCAGATCTAGTCGTTGAGTGCGACACCCTGCACCTTGAAGCCTTTGACTTTCAGGGCGCGCCGCTCGCAGCGGTAAGGAGCGGCGAATTCGCATACTCGTTGGACTACGGCTTTCTGATCGAAACGCTTGGGTTGCCCCCCGGCTCGCGCGGCTTCAACTCGGGTGTCCTATTGTTCGATCTTGAAGCGTGGAGGAAGGCTGACTTGACAAAGCGTTGCCTGAGTTTTGCCGCCGAATACAATTCGGCATTCTTGGACTGCGATCAGACCATTTTGAATGCATTATTCACTGCATCGTTCGCCGAATTGCCTGAAGCCCTCAATATCCAATGGCAGGCCCGCCGTCCTCCCCTGACGCCTCACGGAGCGATATTCCATTTCGTGGGATCTCCCAAGCCGTGGGACATCTTCGGGTCGGTCCTTCATACAGGATTCAAGAAATGGCACGTATACTCTAGAAGCGCCGACGGCGCCGACATCCGCGCCCTGCTCCAACGGGCATGGCACATAAGGCGATCGTACGCCAGAGTCGTGCTGGAACGGATCAAATCGCATCAACAACCACCGGTTAACTGAAAACACGTTGCCGCAAACACCACAAACAACGCTTTCGCTCATGAAAAACCCTCGAAATCAACTCCATGCCATCGGGTGCTATATTCTCGGGAGGGGCGTGGAAAGCCAGGTTCCCCCAAAATGGCTGCTGCGGAGCAGTAGCATCTGCAACAACCGGTTTAGACGCCGGCATGCCGAAAACATTGCAGCCGCTACTTGCGACGAGTCTTTTCGCTATGTGCAGATCAACGGCCAGTCCTTTGTCTGGCCGAGACAGGCCCCAGTGGAGACTCTGACGACGATGCTGAGCGAGATTCTGCAACCCGACCATCCACATTTCTATGATGTCCCGCCGACCACATTAATGCCGGGCGACACGGTCTTGGATATTGGCTGTTGCGAGGGTACTTTTTCCGCCTACGCGGCTGAGAAAGGGGCCACGGTTTTTTCGATTGAGCCATCGGTCAAGATGGCTGCGGTCATTGAACGTCTGTTTGAGTTAAGGAAGCTGGAGAGGCCGCACATAACCCAATGTCTTTTGGGATCTGAAGAAGACACGATGTATTTTCTGGACGACGAGGAGAATCCGGGCGGCAGCCGGATCGTTCCGAATGGAACGGCAGGGGCGTACCCGGTCCAGTGCCTGACACTCGCCGGATTTTCCCGGGATGTCGTGCATAAGAAGGTCGACTATATAAAATGCGATGCTGAGGGAGCAGATTATGAGATAATCAAGTCCGGCGCAGAGATGATCAAACGCGACAGACCAAAGATCGCCATCACCACGTATCACAATTATGATGACTACAGAAAGATTTCTGGATTTTTGGGCGGACTCGGATATCGCTGCACGCCCAAGGGACTGTTGTTTTCGGGTGATCGCTATCGTCCGCTGATGCTGCACGGAGTCTCCCTTGATTAAGTGTCCCTCGCGTCCGGGACGTGGATCGCAGATGAAAGTTTCTGTCAGCATCCTCATCCCGATCAAGAACGAGGTTGGCAACCTGGCTCGCTGCCTGGCCGGCGTCTCTTGGGCGGATGAAATCTGGGTGGTCGATTCCCAAAGCACCGACGGCTCCCAGGCAATTGCCGCGACCGCAGGAGCAAAGGTCGCGCAGTTCGACTTCAACGGGACCTGGCCCAAGAAGAAGAACTGGGCGCTGGAACACCTCCCGTTCAAGCACGAATGGGTCTTCATTCTTGATGCCGACGAGGTACTACCGCCGGAAGCCCAGGCGGAGTTCCGCGCCATCGTTGAAGATCCACACCATCCCGTTGACGGCTATTGGATAAACCGCCGCTTCATGTTCATGGGCAAGTGGCTCAAACATGCCTACTATCCGAACTGGAACTTGCGGCTCTTCCGTCATCGTTTGGGGCGCTACGAGAAACTCACCGACGTCGACACTGCGAGCGGCGACAACGAGGTGCATGAACATGTCGTCGTGCAGGGACAGACCGCAAAACTGCGGTGCGAAATGGATCACTATGCTTTCCCTGACGTCGCCACCTTCGTTGAGAAGCACAATCGCTATTCCAACTGGGAGGCGCGAGTGGCCCGGGACAACCTCCTAAGGAAAGGCGGAGCGCACCTCCAAGCTTCACGGGTAGGCTGGCGGCGGAGGCTGAAGATCCTCTCGCAACGCCTGCCGGCCCGCCCGCTGATGAGGTTCTGTTACGTCTATTTCTGGCAGCGTGGCTTCCTTGACGGCCGAGAGGGCTACGATTTCGCCCGGCTGCACGGATTCTATGAGTTCCTTTGCGTGATGAAGACGCGCGAACTGCGGCTGCACCAGAGCGCCGAGAATTGATTTTGGCACTCTGCTCCGGCCCGGGTCTCCCAATCGAGCGATTGGGTGCCTTTTGTGGCAGCCCCAGGATCTGCAACCTCTTCCGACGGCGCCCGCGGGAATATCACTTTCAAGGCATTCGCAGACACAGAGGCCGCCCCAAGCCATGGGTTACCGCATTCTCCACGCGATTCGTTCCGTCAATCCTGCCGGCGGCGGTCCGATCGAGGGCATCAAGCAGTTGACTGCCGCGAATCTCCGGCATGGCCACCATGTTGAAGTTGTGACGCTTGACGCGCCCGGCGATCCATGGGTGAAGGATTGTCCGATCCAATGTCATGCCATGGGGCCATCGCTGATGGGGTACGGATATTCGCCTCGCTTTGTGCCCTGGCTCCGGGCCAATCGTCGGGACTTTGATGCGGTGATTGTAAACGGCCTTTGGCAATACAGCTCGTATGGTGTCTGGCGCGCGTTGGCCCGGACGCAAACGCCGTATTTTGTTTTCTCCCATGGCATGTTGGATCCGTGGTTCAAACGGACCTACCCGCTCAAACACATCAAAAAGTGGCTGTACTGGCCGTGGGCCGATTACCGCGTTCTCCGCGATGCCGCAGCCGTGCTTTTTACCTGCGATGAAGAACGGCGGCTGGCCCGGCAGTCGTTCTGGCTCTACAAGTGCGACGAATTCGTAATTAACTACGGCACCACGGGCCCGGCTGGCGATGCCACGACGCAGCGGCGCCTATTTCTCGAACAGTTTCCACAGCTGAAGGACAAACGCTGCCTGCTTTTTCTGGGACGGGTACATGTCAAGAAAGGACCTGATCTGCTGTTTCAGGCCTTCGCGCAGGTCCTGGCGCGAATGCCCGAGGCAGCGACGTGGAATGTGCAGCTCGTCATGGCCGGCCCCAACAATCATGCCTATGGCCGAGAGATGGCCCGGTTGGTCCATACCCTCGGACTAGACGATCGCGTCACATGGACCGGAATGTTGACCGGCGACCAGAAATGGGGCGCATTCCGCGCTGCCGATGCCTTCATCCTGCCTTCACACCAGGAGAATTTCGGGATCGCGGTGGCCGAGGCTCTCGCCTGTGGCGTACCGGTGCTGATCAGCAACCAGGTCAATATCTGGCGTGAGATTCAGCACGATAAGGCCGGTATGGTGGATACCGACGACATTGGTGGAACGATCCGATTGATGGAGAACTGGCTCGCCACTGACCGAGCAGACTGGAACGCGATGAAAGCACAGGCGCGATCTTGTTTTCAAAAACGTTTCGATATCGAGCGGACCGCGGAATCGTTGGTGAAGGCATTCGACATCCACGGGGTGATGCCGGCTCCCGCCGGGGGCGTCGTTCCGTAAAAGGTCGTTTTCCACGACCCAGCCCGAATCGCGTCGAGCACAGCTTGCCGGCATCCAATTTCGATTTCTCTCGAAGGCTCCGCAACCAGAACCTCCAAATCGAATGCATCATCTACTCAAGGGCGCCGCGTGCGCCCTTTTCTGTTTATGCCTGGTTCAGGGCTGTCGGGATATTTCGCCAGCTGGCAACAATCGTGGCGCATGGGGCGTGGATGCCTGCCTGACGACACACGTCGGTGCGACAGCACGCGCTGCCTATCTGCCGCAGCTACGGGATGCCGGCATCACGACGGTACGGGAACGCGCACCGAATTCGGCGATGGCGGAACTGCGATCGGCCGGATTTCACGTCGTGTCCTTCATCGACCTGGGGCCACTCCCCATCGAACAGCGAGGAGATGTCTTGCCGGAAGATCTGCTGGCCGTTTTTTCAGCGGCAAGAGCGATGCAGCAAACCCACGGGCGTTACGTCGACACGTGGGAGATGGTCAACGAGCCCGACGTCGGATATTGCCGGGACTTGCCCGATCGCCTCGCGGCCTTCCAAAAGGCGGTTTATTTGGGAATCAAAAGTGAAAGTGAGGGTGCGCAAAGAATGGAGGACGGAGAATGGAGAAACACGGAAGGCGCATTCGCGAAAACGGGAAAGCCGCTCGTTCTCATGGGCGCACTCGCCCTGCCGCCAGGGCCATGGCTGGAACGCGCTGCTCGCAACGGTCTCCTCGACTACACCGACGCCTATAACTTCCATTTCTATGGGTATGCTGGAGACCTGTCCGGGGTGATTCGGGCGCACGAAGCGTTCGCCAGCCATTGGGTAAATCTCCGCGACCGCCAAATTGTTGGGCCAGACTATGCGTCCGAGAGATCTTCCGTTTCAAAGTTTCATCTTTCGGCTTTCCCTGTTTGGATTACTGAGTGTGGCATCAACGCGGTCATTCCGGGCGACTTTCTGAACCCTGCGCGTCGGCAACTGCAGGTGGATTTCACTCTGGCCACGGCGCGGCAGGCAAAAGCCTCTGAGAATGTGGCGGTGTTCATGCCATTCATCCTCGTTGGCAAGGACATCCCGGAGGCGTTGACAATCGCG
>Ga0182027_10006496_pt1 | contig 17467 bp, 11 predicted proteins | sample 712E1DmetaG_FD_121300 | JGI IMG/M metagenome (GOLD analysis project Ga0182027, IMG submission 121300) | Permafrost microbial communities from Stordalen Mire, Sweden - 712E1D metaG (Illumina Assembly) | ecosystem: Environmental > Terrestrial > Soil > Wetlands > Permafrost | place: Sweden... | reverse complement strand
CTCGACTCTGCGGTCACGCAGGACGTGAACGGCAACGGGTATCTTGACGAAATACTACTGTATTTCAACAAACCAATTTCGTTTCCGGTGGACTTTCCGACTACTGACATATCGGTCATATTCAAAGGCGCCTCCACCAACGTACCATTTACCGTGAACAGCCTGGAAGCGCTTGACTCGACCCATACGAAGTTCGTGTTGCACCTTGCGGAGAACACGACCACGCTGCCGAATTCGCCGCAGACCGCGTGGCGGCCCTATGTGAGCATCACGAGCCAGGCGGAAAACCCGCCCAACGTGCCGTCGACCCAGACCAAGGACGGCGCAGGTCCGGTCATCTGGACCGTGACCAAGACCATCGTGAATATTTCAGACCGCACGCAGGACGTTGTGCGCGTGACGTTTTCCGAACCCATCCAGGGGCCCAACGGATCGCAGTTCACGCCCGCAACGGTCAAGCCGCAGGTCGTGTTGACCGTCTATCGTTTGCGGCCCGGCACCACGGACGTGTACGACACGATCAATACGCTGTCGGCTAACCTCGCTCCAAACGGCATAGACTCGCTTACCATCAAATCGTTCAGCCGCGTGGTCAACGACAGCACGCTGGAATTTATCATGTCCAACGGCAAGGATTTGACAACCGCGGATTTCATCAACATCAACGTCGGGCCGAACCAGATCTTCGACGGCCGCAGCCGCACGGGCGGCGGCGTGGGCGTACCGCCGGTCGTCAATAACCAGAAGGTCGCGGTCAAGGTCATCAACGCTGCGCCGAACAAGATCATCGCGGTCCCCAACCCGTCCGGACCGATCTTCACGCGGCCGGGCGAGGCCCCGGGCAATTTCTCGTTCGTTAACAACCCCTTCGCCCTGACGTGGGTGCGAGAAGACCAGGCGGGAACGGCGATCGTATTCGACCTGTCGCCCCCGAAATCAGCCGGCGAATGGATCAATGCGACGATCAAGATATTCGACGCGATCGGCAACGTGGTGAATACCGCGGACACGGTCATTACCTACAACAAGATCCAGGACACGACCACGACGATCAAGTACACGGCATACTGGAACGGCTCCAACTCAAGCGGCCTGAGGGCCGCGCCCGGCGTGTACGCGACCTCGGTGTACCTGACGTATTCATCGGCCACAAAGCCGAAGCAACTTGTAAAGCTGTGGGGGATCATAGGTCTTTCGCATTGATCTGATTCGTTTTCGCCGCCGCAGGTTAAAAGACTTCCGGGTTTGACATCCGGAAGTCTTTTTTTAGGAGAAGCGCGGTCGACTCTGCCAGCTTTTATCGTTGTGGTCTTTCTGCAGTTCCGACAAGTACGGATGCACCATGTGCGTACCAACCCCCTTTCGAAGCGCCGCTTGGCCTTTAATCGATTAAATGAAGGATTCTTGAACTTCCTTAAGGCATCGCACGACTATTAATATTTATTGTAAATGATAATATTATTTTTCAAGCCACATTGTCGGAAAATTGGCTTATTTAAGCCATGTTATGTTGTATTTTAAGAAAAGGTTTTCGGTTTTTCGGTAAACAAGAATTTCGTTGTTTTTTTTAGTACGAGACGTCGAAAGGGATAGACGATGAAAATTGAGCAAGAACAGAATCCTTCAGCGCGGAACCAAGGGCGCCGTTTCATGTCGATGTTGCTCTTGGCCGTTGGACTCATTGCGGCAAGTTCTTCAACTGTTTTTTCTCAAACAACCATCGGGGGTGAGAACACGGACCTGTGGGCAATCAGGGGAAACGCATTGCACGGCATTCCGGGTAATAATGTCGTTGGTGCCAATAGTACCGGAACATGGCATGCGGATTCGCTGTGGGTTGGAGCAACGTTTCTTCGAGATTCCACGAAGAGATTCGTCGTATGGCTTGCAAATTATTACGTCCCGCAGGGAAGCTATCACGGAGCATTGTATCTCATGATACGGCGACCCGGCCTCCCGGACAGCGCACTCTTTCTTTTCTATAATAAGTGCAACAATACCTACAATCCGCCTATACCGACAAGCATTGATCTGACGAACAATCCCCTTATAACTCAGTCAATTCACGATTTGGATACGTTGTTTTTCATGTACCGGTCCTTTGAATCGAACAGCGGGGGAAATGCGTGCGGCAATTACACTGTATTAACAACTGATAATACGGGTGGCCAGACCGTCAGGCAAAATGATTCTCTCTTTACAGGCCCCAATCGGGCGCCCGGCGACGTGCCTGCCTGGCTCAATCTCGACAGTCACTACAGCGCGCGCAACGGAAACACGCTGGTAAATCCTCAACTTCCTCAAAGCTTCTTCAGCATAAATCAAAATAGAACTGTTCCGGTCGGAAGGCGATGGTGCGAAGCCGGCTGGGTCCATAGGGATACGATGCCCTTGCCGGCAAGCAACATCAGAACCGATACGGTTGAATTCGGGTTTGAAGACCAATTTAATGGAGGGGACATACATTTTGAGGACATACGGTTTAATGTCACGGGAGTATTTATCGTCAGGGCACCTTCCAAGATTACTCTGAGCGTATTCCCCAAAAAGGACACGATTCAAGCAGGAGATACCGTTCACATTGGCGCCCACATTTACGACGCGTTCAATGTTGACCATCCGGAATTGAATGTCCAGGTCCAATGGACACTGACTCCATCCGGCACGGCAAGCTATTTGAGAACGGCAAATCCTGACTCCACAAATACGTTTCATGCCGTAGATGCGTACCAATTTTACGTTATCAAGGCATTTTACGTGGACCCGAACAATCCCAGGATCATCATAAACGATTCCGTAAGGGTATATGTCAAGCCTGGCCTTCCGACGCATTTGAACATAGAACCGGTTTCCGACAGTACTGTTAGCTTGCTTAATGACAACTATTTTCCGCAGCACGCCCTCGCAATTCAGGGAACGACGCTGAAAGACAGCGTGTATGCAGTGCTCCGCGATGCGTTCGGCAACTGGGTAAGCCATGCGACGCTTGCCGCATGGCTCAGCCGAGACGTGACGATAGTAACTGCGGCGTCCACGACCAGGACGCAGCTTGGGGAGGGAGTGATCACGCGCGCCACGGCCGCCACCGCCAGCACTATTGTCCGCGCGTCCCAGCTTGTCGGTGCAATCGCCATGGCCGACTCAATACAGGTCAACGTGAGCAATGTCCTTTATTCACAAGTGCAAATCTATGTTATTTCCGGTGGAAAGAAACTTATCGACACCGTTTCCATGAGAACGGATCAGGACACGACGCTGCATGCCGAAGGCTTGCGCGCAGACGGCAGTGGAATATGGGACGATATCGCGGTGACGTGGGGCAACAGCGCTGGCTTGACATTCAACAATACCGCGCCTGCGTCGGGTCAGTCCTGGACGTTCAATCCGCAAGCTCCAGGGACAGGGAGCATTTTCATTCAATTCACGTCAGGGGCCGCTGTGCTTCGAGATACGGTCGGCGCCGTTTTCATTCCGGGACTTCCAAACAGGGAAGCCCTGTATCCTCTGACGGGTCCGCCGAATGCCACGACAAACCAGCCGCTTGCCCCGACTGCAACGGTAGTCGCGGGAACTCCTTTCCAGATCGTTGCAAAACTTTTTGACAACAAGAATTTCTGGCTGAGTTCTTACGAAAGGCCCAATGCACCCATAGCCTGGACCCTGCAGGAAGTTTCCGGAAACCCTCCGACCGGAACGCTCAGCGCGTCGTCCGGTTACCTGACAACATTTACGGGCACGAAAGCCGGCAATATTGTAAAGATTACCGCGACCTATCAGCAGGAGCCGGGCAATAGTAATGCCGTTCCGTCGCAGAGTATCGTTATTTCCGTGATAGCCGGGCCGCCAACGCACCTTGTCATCGAAGGTGATTCGTTGCAATCCAGAAGCCCCAATAGTGACAATCCAGTGGGAACAGTCACGATAGGGGCCAGGGACACAAGTCAATTGGTTTATGCGATTCTCCGCGATGCGTACGGCAACTGGGTCGATTTTTCAAGGGCCACGCTCTGGAACAGCGCAGATGCAACGAAGGCTATTGCCGTCGGAGGCAATACTAACATCGGCCAGGGAATCATCATCAGAAGAACTGCGAGCGGAAACACAATCGTAATCGCAAGAGACTCTATTCATACGGGAGCGGGGTTTACCGACACGGTAGCCGTTGTCCTGAGCAATATTTCGTACGACTCTTTGCGGATCGTAGTCGGGGCCGCAAATACTATCATTCAAAGTCTTGTCATGAGAACTGATGTCGGAGACACCACGCTCAATGTTCAGGGAAAACGTTCGGACAACGGCCAGTGGGTACCTGTTTCTGCAAACTGGGCCATTACTCCTGCATTGAAAACTTCCTTCCCCGCTCCTTCATTGTCAACGTCATGGAGATTTACGCCCGTGGACACCGGGTCAGGAATAATTTTTGTAAGCCTGGCCGGTTCCGTCGGAGATACTGTCCATTTTCATTTTCTGCCCGGCCTCGCTTACAGCCTAGTCTTGTATCAGGGTCCAGGAGCGCCCGGCGGAACAAATGCGCCTCTTATCCCGCCTGCAACGGCCATTGTTGACACTGCCGGGAAGCCTTTACAGATGTATGCAAAGATTTTCGACAAGAACGGGATATGGCTCGGTAGTTATGAGCGAGCTTCTTCCCCTGTTTCGTGGAGTATTGTTGAACTCGCGGGCAACCCTCCGACGGGTGCTCTTAGTGCCGCTGCTGGATATACAAGCGCCTTTACGCCGACCCGGGCCTATAACACGCTTTATGTCATTGCGAGGTTTGATTCTCTTGTGACAGCGCGCGACACGGTGCAGATATCAGTAGTTCACGCGGCGGCAAGCCAGCTGGTCATCGAAGCAGACCCGAATTGGCAGGTAAAGCCGAATGCTGCCGTGCCTGTTGACAGCATAAGAATTGCGAAGACCCAGACATGGGTTTCTGTCTATGCGCTCTTGCGGGACAGATTCGGAAATTTTGTGCAATACTCCACCAATACCGATTGGGAAAGCCTGAACCCCGCAACGCTGCTTCCCGGCGATACGTCCGTGGTCAGCGTGCACAACGGCACGAACACGATAGGCGAGGGCATCGTGTACCGTATCGCCGCGGAAGGCAGGCAGCCGGTGACTGCCGCCAGCAAGGACTATCCCGGTCTTGCCGATACCATCACCGCCATCGTTCTCAAATACGATTACCTGCGGCTTTTGGTGGTTGCCAACGTCAAGGACACGGTTCATCTCGGCAGTCTTACCATGAACACAAACCAGGATACGACCCTGCTGGTGGTGGGGCAGCGTTCCGACGATTCAACCTGGGAACCGGTGACAAACGCGAAGTGGGAAATCTCAGCGGGCCTTTTGGTGCCTGTCAATCAGGCGCCGCCGGGAAGCGCCGGCTCCTGGACCTTCTCGCCGAGCGCCCCGGGCACGGGGATCATCCGGGTTACGCAAGGCAACGCGACACCCGACACCGTGCACGCAACGTTCACGGTCGGTCCGCCCACAAACATCCAGGTCCAGATCATCACGCCGCCGGACAAGCTCATCGCCGGCGACACGATAGTATCTATTGTCAAGATAACCAATAAGGACGGCCTTGTGCCGGGGCAGTATTGCGCGACCGCGGAATACCAGAATGCGCTTGGCGGGCTGCCGGGTCATAATCCGGTCGTCATCACGAATGACACGTCCTCGACAATGGGCCAGTCGATCAAGGAGTGCTTCAACAACGGCGTCGACACGGTAAAGTATATCCTGTATAAAGCCCCGTTCGGCACCGACAGCCTTGAAAAGATCGCCGTGTCCATGGGAGTGCTCAATGCCGTCACCGATCCGTTCCTGTTGCATCCCGGCGACCTGAGCAGGATCGCGATCGAGGACTTTGCGGGAAAAAGCCTTGACTCGGTCACTCTGATTTATCCCACGGATTCCAAACTCATGATCGCAATGGGGTATGACAAATTCGGCAACAAAATCGGACCGCTGCAAGACGCGACATGGGCAACCGACGGCACGCTGCATTCGATCGACCGCCCCGTGGGTTCCCGGATTTTCTACCAGTCCGCCCAGGTGGTGCATGACGAATCCGGAAACATCACAGCCACGGCGTTGAACTTGAAGGAAACAAAGATTACGGGAATCGTGCATGTCACCATCGAGGGCCCGCCGAACACGATCGTGTCCGCGGTGACGCGTGACGCAAACGGCAATGGGTTCCTTGACAGGATCGATGTCCAATTGTATAGTCCTGCCACCCTACCGGTCAAAGGCTCCCAGATCACCTTTACCGGCACCTACAACGATCCTGTCACGGCCGAGAAAGTCACCTATTCCACATACTTGACCGTTGATAGTGTCGTGTCGAAGAACGGAACAGGCACGGACAGCCTTTTCTCGGTGTACCTTGATGAGCCGAAACCTGGCACGCCGGGATACAACTTCCCTCAGACTGGATGGACGCCTACAATCACCATTGGAGGCGTTGGACCTTCTGCGATCAGCCGGACCACGATAGACGGCGCCGGCCCCGTGGTTTGGACAGTTATCAAGACCATCAACAACCCTGCGGACAGGACTAAGGACGTGGTTACCGTGACCTTCAGCGAACCCATAGCGGGGGGGGTAAACAGTTTCAGCCTGTCGAACACGCCGCAGAGCGTGCTTCAGGTATGGGCAGACTCGACTGTTGCGGCGGATTCCATTCTCGCCGGAATAACCGTTTTTTACCAGTTGTCAAACAATAACACGACTTTATCCTTTTACATGTCCAACAGCAGCGACCTGACGTCGCGAGACTACATAAACATTGTCGGAAATAGCACCAAGCTCACCGACAACAGCAGCTCGGCCAATTCCCCTGCTGCAAACAATCGCAGGGTTCAGGTCATTGTCAAGGGGCTTCCGGCGCAGGCAATCAAAGTGGTTCCGAATCCGACAGGCCCGGTATTCACCCATGAGCCGCCCGGCACCATGAACCTTGCATACCAGCCGCAAGCGCGTGACTGGGTTCGCGCGGATGGCGCCGGAGCGCTGCTCACATTCGACATTGCTCCGACCATAGACCCGGTCACTCACAGGCCGGAAATCGTAACCGGATACCTCAAGATCTATGACGTCATCGGGAACGTGGTGGTAGATGCAAAATCCTCAGACGCCGGGATCCTTCCTACGACCTGGACAGACTCGAGCCATCACAATTTCGATATGTATTGGAATGGCTCCAACTCCAAGAAGATGAGGGTGGCTCCCGGCATCTACCGTGCGGTGCTCTACCTTACGTATCCTGAATTCAACAAACCCAAGAAGTATGTGGGTACAATAGGAATCGCCAAGTAGGTTTGAGACTGACGACAGAAATGCAAAAGGCCGCGTCATATGAGGCGCGGCCTTTTCGCCGAGCGGTGGGGGGTAAATGATACCACTCGGTCAAAGTCGCGCGATGAACTCCTTGGAATCAATGCAAGTTTCCAGCTCGATCCGCAGATTGACGATATCATCCCTCGTGATATGCCCGTTTCCATAGCTCCGGCACGCCGTGGCCGGAACCATGTATTTTCCTACGGGCACGGCCTCTTCATGCTGGCGCCACGATTGCGGTTCTTCACGGGCGATGCTGTGAAGTATCTTGAGCACGGTCGTATCTTGCCTGCTTTTTCTTATTCTGTCAATTTGATGCTTGCTGAGAACGAAGCAACGCGTCTTGTAATAGATGAGCGGCGTCACGCACAAGGGGCAGTTGAGAATGACCATCGAGGCATTGCTGCTGAGAAACACATCAAAGGTTTTGTTGCAGTGGGGGCATTCGATCGAGAGTGTTTTGACCATGATGTTTCCTACGTCTTTCGTCTGTGGTTGGTTGTTTGGGTCTTTTGTACTTTCATTGTACCACGCACGCGGAAATAAGTCAAGAAAATGATACAAGAAACAAATGAACCCATTTTGACGGTCGAAGCGCTTAAACAGGACGCAAATCAGCTATGTTCTGTATGCAAACGAGCGCTTAAGCGCATAAGAAAGAAGATTGAGAATCAGGAAAAGGATGAAGAGGAGGCGCGGAAGTATCCCTGGTTCAGTCAAATGGCGGATTCCCTGGTTGCTCATCCGGACGCGGTGAGGCGCGGCGCATCAGTGGCAACAATCCAGAATATTCACACGCAGGGCATGGAGGAGGTCGCGCTCGATCCGGCCATGACGGTTTTCGAAAACGCACAGGGGCTTTACAAAAGAGCAAGGAAAGGGAAGCGCGGACTGGAGACCATTACTGAGCTTATCAGGCGCGCGCGGAAGGAGGAGAGCGACGTTGCCGCTCTGTGCGGGGAGGCCGAACGCCTTGGTAGTGCGGATTTCGAAACCCTGGAAACGTTCTCGGTATCGGTCGGCGAATTGCGTGCAAAGCTCGTGGACCGGGGTCTTCTGCCCCGGGCTCGGGAAAAAGGACGCTCCCGGGAGGAAAAGGAAAGCGTTCCGTACCGGCACCTGACGCTTGACGGGTGGAATATTTACATAGGAAAGAACGACTCCCAGAACGACGAGCTGTCCACGCGGTTCGCAAAACCCTGGGACATTTGGATGCATGTGGCCGCGCATGCGGGATCGCATGTGGTGATACGGCGGGACAAAAACGCGCAGTGGCCGCCCCGCGACCTTCTGCTGAAGGTCGCGGCGTTCGCGGTGTGGTTCTCCAAGGCCAAGCACACCTCGTATGCCGAAGTCCATGTTACCGAGGCGAGGTTCGTACGCAAGCGCCGTCACGCGCCGCCCGGCGAGGTCATCGCCGAGCGGTGCAAGACGCTACGGGTCAGCCCCATGTCGCCCCAGGAGTTCTTTCCCGGAGATTTTGATAAGTAAAGAAGGAACGAACAGGAGTTCATAATTAGCTTGCAGACGAGGGAGCGCGGTATTATTTTTTAACCAACAATTTCGAATGATCGCGGGGTGGAGCAGTCCGGTAGCTCGTTGGGCTCATAACCCAAAGGTCCTTGGTTCAAATCCAAGCCCCGCTACCAATAAAACAGAAAAGGCCAGTCATGAGATTGGCCTTTTCTGTTTTTGTTAGTAGCTGAATCTGGAACCAGATCCTTGTTCAACGGCAATACTTGAGCATGGCCAGCCGCGACCAGAAATACATTGCGAGGCGTCTGAGCGAAATCCAAGCCCCTGTCAACCGTGACATTTCCAACAGAAAAAAATCAAAATATACCGCGAATTGCCCGGAATGATATAATACATTTAGGAACAGTTGTCGAATTTCAGGGAATCCTTATAAATTCCCCTGTCATAAAGAGGAAATAGGGAGGTTATGATGTCAGTTGCTTCCGCAGAATTTTTCAAGAAAGAACATATCGAGGCGCATAAATTCGACGCGCCCGCGTCGCTTGCCGAACAAGCCATCCATTGCCTGGAATGTGTTGCAGAGCTTTCATGGGCACAACTGGATTATCAGTTCAAAGGTGGGAATTCGCTTCTGCTGATACTCCAAAATCCAAGACGGTTTTCGATCGATGTCGACATTGCGACGAATGAAACACCGGAAGCAATAGAGCTTGTGCTGGATAAGATCGTCAAGGATTGCGGTGTCTTTGTACGATGGACCAAACGACAGCACAAGACAAAACCATGGATCCCGCTGGCCAGTTACTATTTGTTCTATCAGTCTCATTTCAAGAGCTCCGAAGAATCCTATATCATGCTCGATTGCCAGCTCTCGAAGAGTCCCTATGCAACCCAGACGATACCCATCGGTTGCGGCGAATTATACAAAACCATTGTCAAGGCAGAGGTTCCGACGGCTGCCAGCCTTATCGGCGACAAGCTCTTGACGCTTGGGCCTGCCACGCTCGGGATCCCGACCGGCAAAGGCAAGGATGCGCAACGCATCAAACATGTTTTCGACGTCAGCATTCTGCTGTCGACCCTACCCTCGCTCGACGCCATCCGGAAGGCCTTTACCGCATGTGTCATCCATGAAAACAAACTCCAGAACAAATCGATCGAACCGCGGGACTTGTTGGCGGATACGCTTTTGTTCTGCAAGTCCGTTATTTCCTCCGAGACCATGCCTGCGCCGACCAATGGACAAGTCCCTGTGCTTGACGAGACTATCAAGGGGCTTCCGGACTTTGCAGGCCATTTGTTTTCCAAACAGTACTCGTGGGGTGATTTGCGCCGCGACATCGGCAGGGTCGCGCTGTGCATGGCGGCGGTGTGCAATCTCGACGTGTCCGATGGGTATTTTATCAAGACGTTCAAGGCTGCGGCAGATGATCCGAAGAAATATTGGACAAGCGCTGTGGCGTGGTTGAAAAAGGGGGAATAGGAGCTGTGTCTGACGAATCTGCCGAATCATTGCAACAGGCTTTTGAAAAAGTAAAGGAAAAAATCGGCGTCCGGCAGCTGACCGACGACGACATCCTCGTGCTTGCGTGCGCCGAAATCGCACGCTCCTACAGCCGCGAGGAGAAAGGTTACACCTAGCGTGCCACTGGCCGAAAAATTGTCGAAAATACTTGTCGTCCTTCCAAATAACCTCGGCGATGTCATCATGGCTACGCCCGTGATGGAAGGGCTTGCAAAGAAGTACAAAGAAGCCCATGTCATGTTCTTCTGCGAACAGGGTTTTGAATCGGGAATGGAAAACAACCCGTTCTGCAGCCAGCTCATCACGTTTCCCCGGAAAGCAATCCGCGATTGCCTCGAAAAAGATTGGCAGAAGGGTAGGGAACTTTGCTCCCTTTGTGTCAATGACATAGCCGGTTACGGCTGGGACACGGTCATTAACCTTTCGCAACAGGTCCACGTTTCGCTGATCGTCCCGCTCCTCAAGGGAAAGTCGCTTGTGGGCATGCATTTTCTTCCGGAAGGCAACCACAGCATCAATGATTCCTGGAGCCAATACCTGTACGCCATTCCTTTTGCGCGGAGCTGCAACAACCTCCATGCCACCGATGTTTTCAGGAGAATTGCAGGTGTCAAGAGTCATCGCGGAGGGTACAGTATTTCGCTGGTCGACGGGGAAAAGACTTGGGCGCGGAAGTTTCTTGCCGACCGGGGGGTGGCGCCAGGAAAGAAGATCATGGTATTTCAGCCCGGGGCTGCGTTTCCCTCCAAGCGATGGCCCGTCGATTACTTTGTAAAGTTAGGGAGCATGCTTTCGCGGGACGGGTGGCAGATTCTCGTGACAGGGTCGCCCGTAGAACGCAGTCTTGCTTCTGCAATCGCGTCGGAGATCGGCCCTGCGGCCGTGTCCGTAGCCGGCGCCACGACGTTTCGCCAGTCCATGGCGCTCGTATCGCTGTCCCTTGGGTGCGTCACAGGCGATTCAGCCCAGATGCACGCAAGCGCCGGGTTCGACGTTCCCACCTATGCGCTCTTCGGTCCGACGAATCCCGTGGAAACCGGGCCCTACGGAAACGGGCACCTGGTTCTTTCGGGGAGATGCGGGTCAATGCCGTGTTTCAAGACCGACTGCGGCTCACTCGAATGCATGAAATCCATCCTGCCCGAGGATGTTTACACATGCATATCCGGCGGACGCGCGCCCTCGTCGTGTTCCTGCAACGTGTACAAAACCGTGCTTTCCAAAAATGGTGACTATTCGATTGTCCCGATCAGGCCGAATGCGCATCGCTATTTCCACGAAGGCGCGGTATGCATCGTACGAAATATTTTCGACGATCGCTGGAATTGCGTGCCGGGCAGCTCCGACTATGCTCATAGCGTTGTCGAAACAGGGACCTGGCTCGAGATCGTTTCGGACATGTGCAATGCCCTTGTCAGATACGAAAAGATCCGTGACCCGAAGCATGTCGCCACGTTCGAAGTTTTGAAAAAGTCACTCGGGAGCCTGACCTCGGTCGGGGCCTTCTGTACTGCTTTGCTCAATCTCAGGCTCAACAGCATCCCGATGCTGTCGCCTTTGGACGCGGTGAGCCAGAGCATCGAAGTGTGCTGGCAAATTCACAAACAGGTGGGCAAGGCCATATCGTGACCACGTGTCCGCTGTGCTCTTCTCATTCCAGCACCGCGCCTGTCCGGGGCTGTTCCCGCGGATTCATGCTCTGCAATTCGTGCTGCCTGATTTTTGTGCCCGCGGAATATCATCTGACGCCGGACGAAGAAAAACAGCGCTACTCGCTTCACCAAAACTCCGGCGACAATAAGCAGTATGTCACGTACCTTTCGAAAATTGCAGACGAAGTTCTCGACCTTGCTGACCTGCCGCTGACGATTTGCGATTTCGGCAGCGGCAAGGAACACGTGCTTACCGATATTCTTTCTTCCAGAGGAGCAACATGCCAGGCGCACGATCCGCTGTACGGCATGGTTGCACAACGACACGGGGAGTTCGATATTATTGTCGCATGCGAGTCTTTCGAGCATTTTCGCAATCCGCGGCACGACCTGGATTTAATGGGGCGCCTTCTCAAGCCCGCCGGATTCGTCTATGTCAGGACTCGTTTGCACGATGAGGTCGAGGATATCTCGGCGTGGTGGTATGCCAAGGATCCGACGCACATCAGTTTTTTCTGCGGAAAAACCATGGAAACGGTGGCGGAAGTGCTGGGAAAAAGAATTGTCATGACAAACGGGAGAGACACCGTGGTTATTGGACCTTAGGGGCGCACACGGTGGAACCCCGCCGACAGGAGTCGGCGGCCCCAACAAGTTACTTCGGCTCAAGGAGCCGAAGATTACATGTGCGACATCCACTACGCAGAAGGCCCCCGATTTTGTCGGGGGCCTTCTGCGTAGTGGGTAACCAAATTACAGCACCTTGAATTTCTTCAGTGTACCGATGCAGACGCTGCGCCAAATTCCGTCCGGCTCGAGTGCAAGGTATGCCCGGTAATCCCTGATCGCCTCATCCGTTTTCCCCATCTGCATGTAGCATTCCGCGCGCCGAAAAAGCGCGGCCGACCGATACTTGCTGGCGTGGAAGGAGTTGAGGAGCCGCGAGTACCAGCCAGCCGCTTTTCCGCAGTCCGCAAGGTCCCGGCCCATAATGCAGCCGAGATTGTACAGGGAGCGATCGATGTCCGGATCATCCGGGAACGTGGCAATGTGCTTTTGATAGGTAGCGGCCGCGACTTTGTATTTGCCGAGATAATATTGAGTTTCGGCAAGCTTGCTGTATGCGCTATGCGCCCACATCGCATCAGGCTCCAGAATGAGAAACTCCACCAACGCCATCTCAGCGCCTTCGTAATCGCCGAGGCAGTTGCCGCGCAGATTAGCGAGCTCCCACAGGATCTGGCCCTTTGCCCTTTGAGAATCGGTTTTCGCGAGGCGTTCCTCGAGAACGTCCGTCGCCCGCTGAAAATCCCCGAGCTTCCTGTAACAGGCATTGATCGTTTCCATGATGCACATCCGTTGCCGCAGGTCCACCACGCCGGAGCCGGACAGGGAGTCCAGAATGGCGAGGGCATCCTGATACTCGCCGCTGGCAATGTTGACAAGCGCCTCGACATAGTCGGGAATGAGCCTGAGTTCCTCTTCGCTCTTCTGCCGCTGCATAGCCGGAGAAACAAAGCGACGGGGAGGGGAGACGGCAGGAGGCGGCATCGTTGATTTTTGGGACATCTCGGCAGCAAGCCGCACGACCCGGTCCCTGCCGACGGTCACCGATCCCTCATATGGTTCATAGCCCTCACTGAAGAGCGAGAGAGCGTACCGGCCCCAAGATTCCCTTATGAGAATCGGCGTCGTGCCGGCCATGATATTGTTGATCATGACCTTGGCGCCTTCCGGCGTGGAGGTGACATCAAGGACCGCGTTACTATCCGATCCGTTTTCCCCGTGTTCCGCAAGCATGCTCAGGACAGAAATATCACGTATCGGGGTGGTGGATTCGGTGATGAGACCGAACGCGACCGAGCCGTTTTCCGACACGGACATCTGCCGTCCCGTGGCAACGAGCGTTGCGACCGACACCGGTCCGGTCAAGGGTTTCATTGCGACTTTGCCCTGATAAACGGACAGCGTTGTTTTCGACGAGGAAGCGGCGTCGACTTTGAAAATAGTGCCGACGATGCTACACGTCGCGCATGGCGTCCGTACCTCAAAGACCTGACCGACATGCCGTTTGTTTACTTTCGCCAGCACGCTGCCGCTTCCGAGAAAACAGACCTGCCGCTTTCGGTCCGAGGACTTGATCGTGAGAACAGAACGCTCGTAAAGCGTTATCATGCTTCCTTTGTCAAGAGCGATGATCGCGCTGCTTTTGTCAAGCGGCGCGAATATGGTGCCGGGGCGCGCTTTTTTCTGCGCTGTCACCGCCGTGGGCCGGGCGGAGGAGAGTGTGTCCCAGGACCCCGTCCCGTCCCACCGGACGGCGACCCTTCCTTGAACACTCGCCACACAAGCAATGGATTCTTCCGATCGGATTTTCTGGTAGAGGGCTCTCACGCCGATTCCGGCCGCACAAAGAAGGATGGTGGCGGCCACGGAATAGACCGCGAAGCGGGGGAACGCAATGGTTAACCCGTGCCTTGCAGGGGCATGCTCATCCACGTCAAGCGCGGCAAACAGGTCGTTTTCGAGCCTGTCCCAGTCACGGTCCTGTTTGGCAGGGGCCTTGACTGTTAAGAGCAGCGAGCGGAGCCGCCGGGTAGTTGCGCTCTTGTCCTGAGCATCAAACTTGTCCATCCCTTATTTCTCCAAAAACCGCTTTAAGTGTTTCTCCAGCATTTTTCTCCCGTGAAACAAGCGGGATTTCACGGTTCCAAGCGGTATGTTCGTCGCCTGCGCAATCTCCTCAAGCGACCTTCCATCCATTTCGTACATCACGACCGTTATCCTTTTTTCTGCATCCAACTTATCAAGAGCATCGTAGATCGCGCGTTCAAGTTCCTTTTTTTCCAGATCGGCGAAAGGTCCGCCGTCGGTTGTGTCTATTTCCGTGTCTGCCTGCTGCGAATCGAAAATGATCTGCGGTTGACGCTTCCTGTATTTTTTTCGCAGTTGGTTCGTGCATACCTTGACGCAGATTCTGTAAACCCATGTATCAAACGACGAATCGCCTTTGAAATATGAAATGCTTTTGAAAACTTCAATAAATGCCTGTTGGATAATGTCATCAACATCAAACTTTGGCCCCAAAGACTTGAAAACGAGGTCGTGCACTTTATGCTTATAAAAATCAAAGAGTTGCCGCTGAGCCTTTCTGTCCCTTTTCAAGCATTGCTGCAAAAGCTCACGCATCGGCTCAGGCATTCCGGCCCCGTTTTCTTGTCTGTCTCTACTGGTATTGTCGCTGATTGCTGCCATTTGTTTCAATTTAAATTAAGAGGGAAGGCGCTTCAATATCCTCAAGCCCCCAAACCTTTGAGAATGGACCAATTTTCTTAGAAGAGAAGCTGTTTGACGGCCTGAGCGATTATCCTGACGCCTTGCTCGATTTTGTCTTCAGAAGTGTGGGAAAAAGCCAATCTGAAACAGTTGTTGCGCTTTTCTTCGGGATCAAATGCATTGCCGATCACAAACGCAGCTCCCTGCTTGATGGCTGCGGCAAAAACGTCGGAAGAATCAAGGCTTTCGGGAAGGGTAACCCAAACATAAAATCCTCCCCGCGGTCTGGTCCAGGATACGCCCGGGGGCATCATGGATTCGAGGGCGGACAGCATGATCGCAGCACGTCGCTTATACGTGGGGCGCAACATCGCCAGGTACGGGGCGAGCTTTCCCTGACGAAGGTATTCGTCCGCAAGGACCTGGGTGAACGTGGAGGAGCAGGCATCCATGGATTGTTTTGCGAGCTCGCATTTGTCCACAATTTCCTTTGGTCCAAGAAGCCATCCGAGCCGCATGCCGGGACCGAAGATCTTAGCAAAGGTGCCCACGTAACAGATCATCGCGTCTTTGGGAGCAATTGCCTTGAGCGGGAGCATGCGGTCTTTGTCCGTTTCGTCAAAGAAAAGTTCGCTGTACGGATCATCCTCGAGAAGGCATATTTCCGGGTGCGCAAGCATCAGGTCAAGCACTTGGTTCTTGCGCTTCTCGCTGTACATGGTGCCTGCCGGGTTCTGAAACACCGGGTTGAGGTACACCATTTTCGGCTTGAGGAATTTGTCCTCCAAAGCGCGTTTGAGACCTTCGGCGGAAATTCCCTCCTCGTCCATCTCCACGCCTTTGAGAATAGCGCCGTAGGATTTGAAGGCCGCGATGGCACCGATGAAGCTCGGGTATTCGGTCACGATCCGGTCCTGCGGATCTATGATGATTTTAGACAGAAGAGAAATTGCCTGCTGCGCACCGGTTGTTATGATGAGGCCCTGGCTGTCGTCGATCGGCAGACCCCGGGACGAAAGGTAGGACTTCAGTGACGCGAGGAGCGCTGGATACCCCTGGGTCGGGCCGTATTGGCAGGCGACCTGCTTTTCGGCAAGCGGCATCCCGTTGTATATCTCGTCAATTGAGCTTATGGGGAACAAGGAGTTGTTCGGCATGCCGCCTGCAAAAGAAATAATCGTGGGATCCGCGGCCAAACTCATGAGACGCCGTATCTCGGACGACCGCATGTTTTTTGCGCTTTCTGAAAACTGGATCATGACGAAGCTCCGAATGTCCGTGAATGAGGTGTGTAACTTCTTACGCAAAAATCAGCTGCAGGAGGCCGCCTGCCTGTTTCAAACACAACGGTGGTATTGACATTGCCGCGCGGAAAGAAATCCCCGACCAGCAGCAGCCATTTCGGTTTGAGGAGGCTGCTGACCTTCTGGAAAAGGAAATCGGTCACGGTTTCATGAAACGTTCCGATCATCCGGAATGAATTCAGGTACAGTTTCCACGATTTGAGTTCAAGGCAGAGTTTGTCCGGGGCATAGTACAAATCCACGGACGCAAAGTCAGGATACCCGGTTTTCGGACAAACGCAGGTAAACTCGGGAAAAACGATGCGAACGATGCCGTTTGTACCGGGACGTTTACCAAAAGGACATGGAAACGTGTCGATCTCAGGCAGCAATTTCTTGGCGCCCGTGTCCGTAAGGAGTGTCATCGAGGCTTTGAACATAGAGTATATTATCCGCCAATATCACTATGAAAATAGTCCATTTGTAATATAATATCGCGACAGGGCCGGGACGTAGTTTCCCCGAGAAAACAGGGATCGGTTTGATGAGCAGAATCATGGTAGCAATGAGCGGCGGCGTGGATTCGTCCGTGGCTGCAGCATTGCTTTCCCAGCAAGGCCATGAGGTTTATGGCGTAACCATGAAACTGCTTGACAAAGCACCGCAGGACGACGCGTCGGCCAAATCATGCTGCGGGTACGACGCCGCGCGGGACGCAAAGCTGGTGGCTGACGAAATAGGCATTCCGCACTATGTCGTGAACGCGGTTGATGTTTTCCGGGACACGGTCATCGATGATTTTTCGCGCGAATATGCCGTTGGCCGGACACCCAATCCCTGTGTGCGATGCAACCGTTTTGTCAAGTTTGAGTATCTCATGAAGAAAGCGGACGAGCAGGGTT
>Ga0182027_10006495_pt1 | contig 17469 bp, 13 predicted proteins | sample 712E1DmetaG_FD_121300 | JGI IMG/M metagenome (GOLD analysis project Ga0182027, IMG submission 121300) | Permafrost microbial communities from Stordalen Mire, Sweden - 712E1D metaG (Illumina Assembly) | ecosystem: Environmental > Terrestrial > Soil > Wetlands > Permafrost | place: Sweden... | reverse complement strand
TTTAACAAAGCTAAAACCCGAACTTTCATTTCAAATCGTCACGCTAACAAAAAACGCTACAACCTAGATTTATTCAAGATTTCAAAGAACGATATTTAATTTTTAGTGGACACTAATGATAATCCCTGTTAAAGAGTCAGGTAAAATTAACGAGAAAAATAATAGAATAGTATCTGTAATGAGGAAAGTTTATTCAAAATGTCAGCTTCCCTATATCTCGATCTATTTGCAATATGACTAATAATCTTGCTAGGTTTCTTGCCAGGTTTTGGGGATAACAGGTATTAATTAATGGAAATGTAACGATTTTGTCTTTATACAATATATTTAATAATCAATGTGTTAAAGCATAAATGTTTTATTTATTAATGATTCTGGGTCAGAAGAGTTCAGGTTCGAGACCTGCTTCGCCCTACGAAACGAAGTGAAGTTGGGACGGGACAACTGATAATCAACCACTTACGAAAGACTTTGTAAGTGGTTTTTTCATTCTTGCTAGGTTCTTGCTAGGTTTTTGAGAGATTTTAATATATTTTGCTGAGAATGGGACAGAGGTCGGTGGAAATTACCACCATTCTTTTATTATATACTCTGACCCTTCAAATCTGGAGTAGCCTGAGTCAAATGTTAATTTTTGAATAACAAATTTCTTATAAAAAAACAAAACCAAATTTTACCTTCCTTTTCAGTAAAGGAGGTTTGAAGTTATTGACAGAAAATTGACCATCCATAGGTGGAATTAGATACTTGTTGTAGAGTTAAATGTTTCGTGTTATCTGATTGGCCAAATACAGTCCAGATGTCCGTCTTTTACAAAATTTCACACGATAGTTTTAAGCAGACAAATTTTTACTGCACCCATCATCTGATTAATAGCCAAATTACGATTAACCCTTAAATCTATTTGTAGGGTAGGTTCATTTTCTTAGCCAGTTCCTGAAAACGAATATCAGAGCGCAGATTGTCAAATTGAGGATCCACCAAATAAGGTAAATTAGGATCATGTAGCTCATATGCCCGTTCAAGCCAGTATATTGCTTTATCATTTTCTCCTGCAAAGGCATAAATATCAGCAATACCATCTGTACCAAATGAAGTTATTGATCGCAATTCAAGCAGTTTGGCCAATGAAATTAGTGCTCCTTTGTAACCGCCTTCAGCATAGCCATGTTCAAGGGCTCTTAACATTTCCTCATCGTTCTTGCTAATTAATCTTAATAATTCCCATGCTTGAGAGTCATTTCCTAATACTGTAAATGATATCCAAAGATTTCCAATAGCAAACTCATACCTGGGTTCAATTTTCAATGCCTCCTGGAATGCCTTAACGGATTCTTCATACCTGTGAACAAAATAAAGGTCGATGCCAAAAAAGGTTATTATGAAAGGATTCATCGGATCAAGCTTGAGTGCTATCTCAATCTGTTCCATTGCCTCCTTCGGTCTTCTCAATATGTTCAGAAGATGGGAATAAGCTGCATGTGTCAATGCATGGTTGGGATTAAGTGCAATAGCTTTCTTAAAAGTTGATTCACCACCCTTCCAATCCCATAATGTCCATGTCTTTAGGACACCTAGTGAAAATTGAACCTCGGCATTTGTACTGTCCAACTCAAGGGCTTTCATTATAGCAGATAATGCGTTAGGTTTTGCCTCGGCAGGTGAAACAATTTCATCTTGCTGACGATATTGCCATACATCACAAATGCCAGCATATGCAAGGGCATATGTCGGATCTATTTCTTTTGCCAGGTTAAAATAATGTAGTGCTGTATCCAGATCATTCGCTGTGAATTTTCTCAGATAAAACCGACCTTTAAGATAAACCTTGTAAGCTTCCAGATTCTCGGTTGGGATTTTTTCAATAAGCTTTTTTTCCTTAGTCGTGATTACTGCTTCTAATTGTTCTGCTATTGCTTGTGCAATTTCGCTTTGAATACTAAATATGTTTTTAACATCCTTGATTTCCTTCTCATATGATTTCCCCCAGAGATGACCTTCTTTAGCTGCTTTAATTAATTGCACCCGCAGACGGAATGAATTACCATATTTTTGACCACTACCTTCAACTATATAATTAACCCCTAATGCTTTTGCAATCTCAGGTGTGGATTTGGCAGTATTGTTTCTGTATTGTTCAACTGAATTGCGTGAAATAACCCTGAGGTCTTTAATTGATTGCAGGTTATTTAATACCTCCTCCATAACACCATCCATGAAGTAAGTAGTAGAATCATTCTGGCTGTCATTTATGAATGGCAGAACAGCAATGGATTTTTCAATTAGTCCGGAGGGTTTAAGTACTTTAGGAAGAAAGAAATAGCCAAGAACAATAAGTGCAAGTATTATAACATATGAACCAATTGTTTTTGGGACAAACTTTTTTGCCTTTTCAGGTTTTACATTAACAACCTCTTTTGAAATCCCTTCAGTCTTTTGTCCAGGATGTTCTATTGCTATTATAATCTCCCTTATTGCAAGAGCCACTTTATTAATCTGATTTCGGTAATTGGTTTTATTTAGGTTTTTCTCCTCATTATCCTTTATTGTAATAGGTCTGTTAACTCCCGGTTCTTTATAAATGAACTCAATTCCCCTGAGTACGCTTCCCAGAAGCGATTCACATAGTTTAATATCATCATTATCCAAATCGTGGATCCGTACAGGCAAGACTCTGCTTGCCACATTACCGTTTGGTAGTTTAACTTTTAATCCGAATTGGTCTTTGGATGCTTCTTCAACAAAAACTTTAAACTCATGCTCCCAGGCAAATGACTTTGGATCGCAATAGGTTCGTGAAATAATTGGAATAAATACTAGGCATTTAAGTTTATCTTTCAGGGAAGCATCAACATCGTGAGTCTCAAGTAGTCCATCATGTGGATTGATATCAAAATAAACACTGATCTCCTCCTTGAAAGTTGATTCCATCTCACCTTTCAGATTATCAACAAACTCAGTTACCCAGCCGTCGTGTTTGTTGTCCTTTTGGCGGTAGCTGATGAAGATGTCGTATTCGTAGCCTGGGATGAGACTGGCCATATTATTTAATCATTGTGTTAAAGTTAAGAAAGACAATGACACGAGTCAAATAAAAATCAATCCACCCAAGATTAACTCAGATGGATGAAATATGGAAACGTTTAAGAGAGCAATCCGAATTTGTAGATCACCTCCAACAAGTGCGACATCAGATGTATTTTGATGTAGCAAATAAATGGTTAATTAACTGTATATTATTGTATTATATAACATAAATTGCCCCAAAATGTTAAATCTTGGGACATTAAATAGATATTAATAACTGCTATTTTACCCGTGTAAAAGTAACAGTCTCAGGGGGTTTGTTTTTTACTATTGTAGTTTCTACAAACGTATCAGATGATTTAAATTCTCCATCACATTTCCAAGGTGCTTTTTCAGGATTAGAAATATCACTATATGGAATAATTTCATATTTATTGTTTGATATAAAATAATATGCCAATAAGGTAATATCATATCCTTTAATCATTTGAGACTGAATCAATTTATCAACTCTTTTGTCATAACCCATAAGTTGTTTCCCATTCCAGACTATTCTCCCATTGGTAACAGCCTTTAAATCTCCTTCAAGTCCTGTTCCATAAGATTTCGCATCATAATAGCCAGTTGTATCTTTACCAGCATCCCATTTCCAAGAACCTAAGAACTGTTTCAATAACTCAACTTGATTGAGTTTTGTTTGCGTAGTTTGTGCCTGTATCCCATTTGTACATAGTAAGAAGAATACTGCAATCATTGTGATTGGACATAATTTTTTCATATTATTTGGTATTGGTTAGTGGATAAAACTAAAATAATAGTATCCAGTTTGTTGACACAAGTTACGACAACAAAGAACACAAGTCAAATAATTCTTACCAAAATGGAATTTATCCTGATGAAGAGTAAGAATTTTCATTACAACGATAGGTGGCTGGTTGTATGGATTATTGATTAAAGCGAATGAAATAAATACCACCGCATTTTAAACAATAGCATTATCTGATATTGTATGATGCGGCGATCGGAATGTCCTTTTTGTCATAAGTGCAGTATGATCATCTATCTTGCCTGCTACCGAATGTATTTTGGTAGTTTCAAGAGCCTCCTCAAGTGTAAGAGGCGGAATTATTGTCGGTAATCTCTTGGCCAACATAGTCTTCCCTGTGCCGGGAGGACTCATCATGATTTTATTATGACCACCGACAGCAGCTGCTTCTAGAGCCAGTTTAACATTCTCCTTTCATCCACTAAGTCATCTGGAATGTCATTTATCACGAATATGAATTTGTATACCAGTTTATAGTTTTCCACAGGCATGGCAAACATTTGGTACGTGGAGGAATTTCGAATTCTCAGGACTTGGCTTCCTAAACCACAACTTAACCAAAATCTTCAACAGCATTTACTTCAACAGGCGGATAGATCTGACCTGGAATTGGAGGCATGGAATTATAAACCCAATTCAATTCAATGATCCCGAGTTTTATGGTCTGATGTCTTTTAAAACCAGTGAACTTACCCCGAACCGACACGTCTTCCATGGCCAGGCTCAGGCCAAAAACAGCCACATCAGTGCCTTTATTTATGGAATTCAATTCATCGGTATAAACCCCGGGATGAAATACCAGTCGATGGCTGTCGGAAGCCTGGCATTGCAACAAAGGAATAATGATTGGAAAACCATCTTCAGACACATATGCGAGAAACTTCAAGGTGTCGAGTTTATTAAAAAATGCTTCCGTCCATGCATTGAATATCCGTCCATCTTTTTTGGTTTTGGCATTGCTTTTTGAGATTTTTGTCAACAGGGCCGATAACACAATGCCCGCGACAGGAAGAGAAGCTTTTTCAGTAGTTTCAACCAGATTCATATAATGGATGGTATGCAATCCGAAGTAGGAATTATATCGCCACATGGGAAGTTTATTAAACCTGACGTACTCCTCACCTTCAGTTTTTGATTGCTTCCAGATGGCTTTCCCTCTCCAAAGACACTTATCCAGGGTCATGATCAAAAACCCGGTTTTAGGATTTGAAATGATGTTTTTCTTGCTGACACCCTCTGTAAACTGTCCCCAAACAAGTTCGGTAGGACCATTTGCCTGCATGGTGGTGATCAGGGTAAGATGGGGTAAACCTTGTTCGTTTTGGGTGGCCAGAAGACCTATTTTGTTCTCCGGTTCAAAGGCTTTAATGTCTTCAGGACTGAAATAGTGTTTCATTTTCATGGGGCCTATTGGGTTTATTTTTCAAAACAATTAGCATTCATTTTTTATTCCTTGAAATTCAATCATCGCATTTCCAGGTTCACTTAATCTTTTTCCGGTAATCCGGTAATTTTACAAAAGTCAATCGGCTTTGGATCAATGGTGCTTTTGATCCGGGCTTTTTCTTTTGATTTAACCGGGCCGGTACTCAAAACAATTTGTTTGTCTACTCCTGAGTTTTTGGCTGTTTTTAAAAAATGTTCCATTTTTTCGGCTTCTATCAGATCTTTCTTTTCAAAAAGCCATGGAATACCAAGTCGCAAGTATTTATCGTTGCATAAATTATTAAAAGCACAAAGTTCCCATCGGGTTGGATGAAGTTCGTTTTCGTAAATGAACTTTCCAATCCCCATAATGTTCTCATCTGTATCGGTAGCATCCGGAATGATGGGGGTTCTTATCCACAGCTCTTCAGGCTTGTTATTGATGTTCATCCATTCTGAAATTAATTTCAGGTTTTCCAGCACTTTTTTATTTGAAATGCCTGTAAACTGCTTATGTTTCTCCGGGTCAATTTCTTTGATATCATACAGGATCAAATCCGTATAAGGCAAGATTTTTTCATAGGCTGAAAGCGTTCCCAATCCGCAGGTATCGAGCGCCGTATGGATTCCATTTTCTTTAATCTTTTTGAAGAATGTTAACGCAAATTCGTGTTGCATGATGGGTTCTCCACCCGAAAGAGTGATCCCGCCCCCTGATTTTTCAAAAAAGGATTTGTCTTTGAGCACTTCTTTTACAACCTCGTCAACCGAAACATCTTTTCCCATCAATTCCAGGGCTCCGGAAGGACACTCTTCAGTACATTCTCCGTCTGCCTTACAGAAATTTCTGTCGATAATAATTTCATCCTCAATGAAAGAAAGAGCTTGATTGGGGCAAACAGAAACACAACTTTTGCATCCAATACAATTTGATTTCAGCTATTGCAGTTGGGGCTTAAAAGAGATGCTTTCCGGATTGTGACACCATTGGCAGCTCAAATAACAACCCTTTAAAAAAACAGTTGTCCTGATTCCGGGACCGTCTTCAGTAGACATCCTTTGGATTTCCAAAAGACGGCCATAAATGATATTTTTTTCAGCCATCAATTCCATTTTTCAAACCAGAACCTAAATCTTCTCATGACTTATCCTGGCAATAATTTCATCCTGAAGTTCCCGCCCGATGGAAGTAAAATAGGCATTATATCCGGTAACGCGCACCAATAGATGACGATAATTCCGGGGATGTTTCTGGGCATCTATCAGCATATCGGGATCTAAAATATTTATTTGCAGAGCAGTTCCGCCGTTTTCCAAATACCCTTTTAAAAAAGCTTTGAATTTCTCTTTGTGCTCGCCATCCTTTAAAAAAGAAGGATTAAAAGTAATGGTATGGCTGGCTCCATTGGGCAGCAGGTTTACGAAATCTTTCCAATCACCCTTTTCGGTCCGGCCTCCGAGAACTTTCCCAACCGAATTGGTGTTGGAGGTAGGTCCTTTGACATCGGTGCCATTGGAGGGACAAATGGCATTGGATAAAAATTGCCCTTTTGCCCTGCCATCTGCACTGGCTGCCAGAACATAGCCATCGCCCACCCAATAATTCCAGCTCAGCATTCCTGGCCGAAACCTGCGATGTGTGGAGATTGTTTCATGTTTCCAGGTTTCTGAGGTCCATAGTTCCATAACGAATTGACCCATTTTATCTGCTTCATCATCATCACGTCCGTATTTTGGTGCGCGATTTTTTGCCCTTGTCTGCAAAACTTCATAGCCTTTCCAATTAGATTTCAAAGCCATGAGCAATTCCTTCATAGTAACCACTTTCTTGTCAAATACGAGATATTTTATGGCTAAAAGAGAATCTACAGTAGTGGCATAGGTGACAGCTTCAATGGTGGTAAATCCTATTTCCGCCCCTCCTCCCGTAACATCAGTTCCTTTTTCGGCACAGCCTTTTATAAGACAGGAAAGATAAGGAGTTGGAATATATTTCGCCCTGATGGATTCAGAAACTTCGTATAGATCCACACATTTCTCAATTATATATTTCGTTTGCTGAACATATGCGTTTTTAAATTCTTCCCATGTTTCAAATTTAGTGGCATCACCTGTTTTGGAACCATCCTGTTTAATTTTTTCTTTTTTGCCGGTGATGGGATCCACAAAAACATTCAGGTCTTTACCTCCGTTCAATGCCAATTCAACTGCTTTCAGCAGATTCAGGTTGTTGTCCACAGTTCCGGAACGGTCATTTCCACACATTGAGTTTTCGAGGCATCCTACGGGAGCATAATTATAAAGAGTTGATTCATTGATCAAAGATTCATAGTTTCCGATTTTGGCTTCCCGCATTAAACCCGCCATTGAACGTTCGTCAAAATTTAAAAGGAATGGCGCTCCCTGGCTGCCTGAAATCATTTCGACGAGTTTATCCAATAACTTTTCGGGTGAATTTCCATGCAACCGCACATTGGGTTTTGGTTCCAGGATGGGTGACATTTCGTCTATAACTTCAAGCATGGCATAAGTCAGGTCGTTGGTGGCATCTTTCATGTCGAAACCCATTCCCGATAAGGTAATTAATTGCCCGTAGCCGGCGGTAATTCCCTGGTTTGCGCCCACTCTGATCAGTGCATCATAGGCTGTGTTAGCGTGTATCCAGAACGTTTTCAGAATTTCTTTTCCAAACTCCCGATCCATGCCTTCGGATAAAGATTTTTGCCAGTAGGGAAATAAATATTGGTCAATCCTGCCAAAGGAAACTCCGGGACCCGGATAGTTTTCGTCACTCATCACAAGCATGTGCGTTAACCAGAGAGCTTGTACGGCTTCCCAAAAAGTTTCTGCAGGTTCCCAGGGTACATTTTGAAGATTTTCGGCCATCTGAAGAAGTTCCCTTTTGCGTACTCCCTCATTTCCCCCTGCCGCTTTCTGCGAGCAAAGGGCACTATATTTTTTGGCTAATTCGCGAGGAAGCACGGCGGCGGTCATCATGGCCCTGAGCTGAGCGCCTCTTGAACTTTCTTTCTCTTTGGCAGTCAGTGCTTCATAGAAACTTTTTATTTCCCCATGGATCCCTTTCCAGCCAATATTTAAAGCTTTTTCATAGCCCGGAATGATGTGACCTGAAGTGGCCCCCGAATTCCCATAGCCATGATCATGGAACCATTTCATTTTTGCCCTGGAACCCTTTTTACCATATATTAACCGGTTAACTTCTTTGGTTTCCTGCTCAGTCCAGCACATGGAAGTCATCATATTGAACCGCCCTCCTGCAATTAAATCGCCGGGCAGAAGTTCCTGAGGAACATAATTTACCATCGTTTCTATCAGGAACCATGCTTTTCGTTCCGGAAGGCTCAATGAATAAAAATCATGAGGAATGTCGACTTTCCGGGCGGCCTGCTTTATTGAAGATTTAAAAGTTTCCAGAAAAGGATAGGTTTCTGGAACTATGTAGTATGTGATCTCATCATATTGGATGTCCCAGGGGGTTCCTGTGGTCCATGGAGAAAACTCATTATTCCATTTTCGGTTAGCACCCGAAAAATAGTAATCCCTTAACCATTTGACCCGTTGGCTGAGCTTTTTGGGTTCTTTAATCTTTTGGATTTGTGCTAAAGTTTCCATATTGATGAATATTCAGAGCATTTTATTTTCAACAAGGCTTTCAATTATTTTAAACGGAGATTCGAGTCTAAGGCTTCAATTTATTTTTACTAATAGGTAATTCCAGATGTTCAAATGTAAATATTTTACTCCAAAATAGAATATCAATAAAACACCTGATAAAATAAGAAATTGTTTGAGACTGATTTTATTCCGGAGAATAACCTATCTACTCGTTTTATGTTCTTAACTCAAATTTAACTGATCCCTGCTGAATGGGCATTGCGTTACGTGTGGAACGATGCCGGCGTATCAAGCCTTCTCTCCGGCATGAACAGCATGGAGCAAGTGGTGGAAAACATCAGGAGTGGATATCCCAGATGTATTGGCTGCTCTGAACAATGCGGCAGTCTGGAATGACCCGAATCCGTGGCTGACGGGTTACATCAGTGTAAATGGCAAAGCCGGCAAATGTACTGAATGTAAGGAATGCGAGGAAGTATGTCCCCAGGAGCTTCCAATATCGACTCTTATGAAAGAAGCAGTTTCTTTATTCAGGGAATAAGAAAAAAAGACTTAGGGAAGTTCCCTTTGCAAAAACCCAGGATGAAATCTGAAAATAAGTCTTGTGTTCATAAGATCAGATATTTTAAATAGTAGTTTCTGTAAATTATTAATTGTTCGTATACAGATAACAAGTCACTTTTCAGTTTTATCAGATTATCATCCTTGTAAAGGTCATATTGCGATTTGCTTATAATCTCATTGTCTGAATAATAAGGATATAACTCAGCGTAAGTGTTTTCAAAAACTCTTTTTAAAACATCAGATGACAGCTGGTTCATCAATTCTCCAAGTTGAATAAGGTAGATCTTGTACAGATACGGATCGGTAACTATCTTTTTATCCAATAGATCTTCAGTTGAAAAAAATAATTTGTCACCAAGAAATTTTCTGCTCTCGGCATATCCTTCGTGAGGGGCTACAGAAAATAAATCATCATAATCCCAGGGAATGATACTAAATTTATTAGTGCCCGGGTCAATAAAGAAATAGACTTCATCGGTATAGTCGCCATTTCGAACGAAAAAATTGAAAGCAAGCCATTTCATATAAACCTTCATGTCGAGCCAGTCTGACAGAGTCTTATAAAGTTCCTCACCTTTATATTTATTTAAAGATCTGTAAATCTGTCTGAAATAGCTCTTGTAATTTTTAGCTTTGTCGCTTTCATTATTTGTTCCTGTCTTTATTTTCTTTATACTGCTGTTATATCCCCTGCGTATCAACAAAGGAGAATTTTTCTTTTTCAGCGCCCAATCCTCAGGTCGTTCAGTGACCATACAGATTCCTTCACTCTGACCATTTATACGTAGTTCACAATAAGAATAAAAAAGGTGAAATAACTGAGCAGTTTCCATCATTTCGAAAGCCAGACGGTTACTGCTGTAGTTTTTATCCATGGAAAGGCTTATTACAAAAAACTTTTTTAATGATTCAGTTCTTTTTCCGTGCCGGAATAATGCTTCGGATTTGAGGCTGATATTGTAACTTTTTCTTCTGTAATAGAGTGATGTTTGCCCCCTTGTGCTTATTTCTTCAGGCTCCAGAGTATCCCCATTTATTATAAGTATAGTAGCTTTTACTCTAATTTTTTGGCCGCCGGTGGCCTGGATCTTTTCGTAAGTTGAATTAGAGGTAGTAAAACTGACTCTATTTTCTATTTTCCTGCCCAGATCAGTTAAATTCGGTTTGTCATCATTTGATTGTACGGATTGACCAGTGGAATTGGAAATGACCAGGAGTAAAGAGCTTTGAAAGTTTTCAAAGTCTAATGGTTTATGAGAAGTACTAATCTGAGTTTTTTCAACAACTCTTTTTATCAACTCAATTTGATTTAGTTGAGTTTGTGTGGGTTGTGCCTGTACTCCGTTTGCACAGATTAACAGCAAGACTCCAATCAATATGGTTAAACAAAATGTTTTCATTAGATTGGCTTTTAGGTTAATTGCTAAAACTAAAATATCAGAATTCGGTTAGCTGATGCAAGTTACGATATTAATAAACCCAAGTCAAAAAAATCTATTTGTATGGGACATTCAACTTCCTGGCCAGCTCCTGAAAACGAGGCTCGTTACGCAGACTGTCAAATACAGGGTATAACATATAGACTACATTGGGATCATGCACTTCATAAGCACGCTCTAACATGTCCATTGCTCGCTCCTTATTCCCGGCACAGGAATAAATAAGCGCAATTTCCCAAGGATTAATATTTTTAGTTTTTGACTGCGCTATGAGGGTATCGGCTTCAAGGTTCAGTGCACCGACATAACCTGCCTTAGAATAACCCTGATCAAAGACATTGGTAAAATCTTTAAAAATGATACTATAATATGACTTCCATGCTTCCATCTCTTCCTTGTACCTTCCGATCTGGTGGAAAGCCCCTGGAAGAGTTTCTAAGGCTAACTCATTTGCAGGATCCGTTTTTAGTATATCTTGAAATATCGTGATGGCATCTTCATACCTGCGAGAAAAAAACAAAGTCAAGCCATATTCTGCTTTGAACAAGGGATCCAGCGGATCCAGCTTAAGAGCAAACTCAACTTGTTCCATCGCTTCTTTCATCCGTCCCGTTATGATCAGGATCTCTTCATACATACAGTAGGCATCCGAATTATTGGGATTAAGTGCAATAGCTTTCTTAATCGCTGACTCAGCACCTTTCAAATCCCACATTTCATAAGTTTTAACTTCTTCCAAGGCTACATAAACTTCTGATCGAGTACTATCCAATTCAAGAGCTTTTGTTAGAGCAGCCTTTATTTTGGGTGTTGCCTCCGAAGGAGATGCAAATGAAGCATTCTCTCGAAATTGCCAAACTTTGCAAATACCAACATAAGCAAGGGCATATTTCGGGTCTTTCTGTATTGCCTTCTCAAAATACTGCAAAGCAACCTCCCCGTCAGGTTGAGTGAATTTTCTATAATAAAAAATGCCTTGAAGATAAGCTTCATAAGCTGCCAGATCTATTGTAGGTGTTTTTTCAATAAGTTGTTTTTCCTGAGGCGTTATCACTGCTTTTAATTCAGTTGCTATTGCCTCAGCTATCTGACTCTGCATTCTGAAAATATCTCTGGCATCATGCATTTCCTGTTCATAGGAGTTTCCCCAGAGAGGGCTCTCTTTATAGACTCGGAATAACTTGACACTCAGGCGTATTGTATTACCAGACTTTTGTCCACTGCCTTCGACAATATAATTTACGCCTAGTTCTTTTGCTATTTCAGGAATTGATTTGGTTGTAGTTCGGTACTTTTCAGCAGATGTGCGGGATATTGGCCTGAGCTCTTTAATTGTCTGCAGATCACTCAGTATATCTTCCATTACGCCGTTGATGAAGTATTTATTACTATCAATCGGACTGTCATTTATAAAGGGTAAAACAGCAACTGATTTTTCAATCTGTTCTTTTGGTTTAGAAAATTTTGGGATCAAGAAATAGCCAAGAATTATCAATGCAAATGCAATAACTAATCTAACGATGATTTTTGTTTTATTACTTTTCCTTGGAACGGATATTGGTTTAAAGACTTCTTTTGGGACTTCTTCATGCTTTTGTCCATATTGTCTTATCGCAGAAATAATTTCTCTTATAGCAAGAGAAACCTTATTAATCTGATCCTGATAGTAAGTTTTGTTAAGATTATCGTTTGGATGATCCTCTTTAGCCTTCAGAGGTCTGTTTACTCCAGATGTTGTTTTAAACACAAAATCTAATGTTCTCATCACACCTCCAGTGACTCCCTCGAACAATTTCATATCTTCATTATCCAGATCATGAATACGAACCGGAAGTACTCTGCTTGCCACATTGCCATTAGGCAGTTTTACTTTCAATCCGAACTGATCTTGTGAAGCCTGTTCCACAAATGCTTTGAATTCATGCTCCCATGCAAATGATTTAGCATCGCAATAGGTGCGGGAAATAATTGGAATAAAGATCAAGCACTTCAGTTTATCTTTCAGTGAGGCATCAACATCATGAGTCTCTAATAGCCCGTCATGAGGGTTGATATCAAAATAAACGCTGATCTCTTCCTTAAAGGTCGATTCGAGTTCTCCCTGTAGGTTATCGACAAACTCAGTAACCCAGCCGTCGTGCTTGTTGTCTTTCTGACGATAGCTGATGAAGATGTCGTATTCGTAACCCGGGATGAGACTTGCCATGTTAATAATTCATTGTGATAAAGTTATGAAACTCCTAAACACGAAACAAAAAAATCCGGGCAACTAAACATTTTCAAAATAATTCCAGAATAGTTCGTTTGAACTAAGGAAGTTCATCAGGAAACAATAACATCAAGATGACCTGGAGAAATCTCCTCTGGTTGAGGGAAAGTGCTTTCACCGACCAATTTAACATTTGATATTGTATGAAATGGCGAGTTGAATGTCCTTTTTGTGATAAGGGCAGTATGATCGGTTTATAATGTTTAACTTTGAAATGAAGAGACTCACATTACCGTAAAAGATAGATTATGAAAAATCTGATTCTTGTTTTATTGCTTACAATCTTCACATTTTCAGTAAAAGCACAATCAAAAAGCTCTTTGATATTTGAGGATGCCCTGGGGAAGGATAAAAAGATGGAAAGAATTGGTACAGCATTAACCGTTATTGGTGGTGTGACATTTTTTGTTGGTAATTTATTGTATTGGAAAGTATATAATGATAGTGCTAATGGAGAACCTTCCGGAGATAAAGTGAATACATATCGCGGGGTTATGATTGGCGGACTTGGATTATTGGCTGTTGGAATTCCTTTATGGGCAATTGGAAAGTCAAAAGAAAGGCATATTAAAATTGAAGCTGAACTGTTTAAGTTTAAAGGTTTAGCTTCGGTAAATGGTGTTGGATTAAAAATAAGATTTTAAAGCATATACGAGGCTTCGGTTTATTTTGCATGTTTTAAAGATAATAAATTATATGACTATCGGTAATCATAAATATGAAATTCAAAATCGCTTGAAAATCAATTTATTTACCCCAACCCCAAGGGGAGTAAATTGATTTTCTTCGCTCCCCATGGGGCCGGGGTAAACGAAGAAAATCAATGAATTTATTTGCATGATTACCGATACTCATAATAAATTAATACCTTGGGTATCCGAATAATGAGGTGGTATAAATTACAAAAAATAAAAACGTGGAAAGAAAATCCGGAGTATCAGAGAGCAGAAGGAATTTGCTGAAAGGGTTAGCAGCGCTTCCCTTTGTTGGCAGCTTTTCGATCGCATCAGCAGCTGCCCGTATTTTATCAAAAGACCAGGGCTACCTTACCGAAGAGGCAAAGTCTTCTTTAAAGAACCTGAAAGGTGTGCTTCCAAAAGGAAAGCTGGGAAAACATGAGATCAGCAGGCTTGTAATAGGCTGCAATCCTATGGGCGGATGGTCGCATTCAAGAGATCTTTCTTATGTCGGGCAACTTAGCAAACACTGGTTTACCGATACAAAAATGAAGGAAACATGGGCTGTTGCTGAACAGGCCGGCATCAACTTTTGTAACCTCGTGGAATTTCAATACAAGGCCTTTAATGAATACAAAAAGGAAACAGGAAGTAAAATGCTGAACAATTGCCAGTGCTCTATCGGTCAGCCAGATGACAGGCTCGCCCCGATTAAGAAGGCTGTTGACAATGGCGCCGATTTTATTTATATCCAGGGAGAGAATACAGACGGACTGGCAAAAACCAATGCAATTGATGTTTTACTGAAAGCTGTTGAATACATACGTAGTCAGGGTCTTGTTGCAGGTGTCGGCGCACATTCAATAAAGAGTATCCAGGCTTCTATAAATATTGGTGTTAAGCCAGATTATTATTTCAAAACTTTTCATCACGACAAATACTGGTCGGTGACACCTCCTGAAAACAGGAAGGAATATCCGACTTATCCTACAATACCGATAACAGATCGTAATCAATGGAATGATAATATGTGGGATCAGTTTTATGAACAGACCATTGAGACTTTCAGGTCCATTGATGTTCCGTTCTTTGGTTTCAAGGTATTGGCTGCCGGCTCAATACAACCGGAAAATGGAATACGCTGGGCCTATGAGAATGGTGCCGATTTTGTATGTCTTGGTATGTATGATTTCCAGGTAGTTGATGATGTAAACACAACAATTGATATATTGGGAAGCCTGGGAAAACGTGAGAGACCCTGGCATTCATAATTTGGGTTTTGGTCAAGTAAGAAAAAACCCGGCAAGTTTTAAAACTGACCGGGTTAATTTATTTAAGGCCGCATTACCAATTCCTAAATCAGGATCTGTCTTGCATAATGTACACAGGTCTTAACCTCTTTCACAGCATTTGACCATGGCTTTATATCATATTCCAGCTCAATGTCACAGAAGATTGGCCATCCTTTCTGTTTTATCAGCAGAAGAATGTCCTCAAGAGGACATTCGCCCTGACCCCATACCTGATTTGTATTGGCGGGATCAGTCTTTGGACCGGTCTTGTCTTTAATGTGGATACTGACAATACGATCGTGATACTTTTCAATTATTGTGTTCGGATGTTTCCCCGTTGAACCAAAAAAGTGTCCTGAGTCGAAGTTAAACATCACTGCAGGTGAAATGGCCATAAATGGGTCATAGCTGAACCCAGGTGTTGCAAATTGCATGTGAGTGTGGAATATTGCATATAACCCATGCTTTTCTGCAAAAGGAGCGAGTTTTTTCACGGCTTCCATTCCAAGTTCTTCGGTTACACCTTTTGTTCCCAATGCTTTAGCGGCTTTAAAAGCATAATCAATCTCCTCATCTGACCATCGTGCTGGAGAAAATTTGACAATATGAATTTTAATGCCGGCAGCGTCGAACATCTTACGTACATCATCGAATTTTGACATAGGCAAAGCTAAACGCCATCCTTTCATCTCCTGATTGTATTTTTCTATTGCAGCTTTCTGTTCCGCAGTCAATTCCGGACGTTGCGGTGCAGGAGGAGGGGCAGCAGGAGGAGCAGCTGCTGGAGCACCGGCCGGAGCCTTAGGAGGAGGAGGAGGACCGAACATTCCCATCATAGGATTTTTAGGCGCTCCAAGATATTCTTCAACATCATCGCTCATCAATTCAATTGAGCTGATGCCGGCTTCTTTACAATATTTAATTATATTTTCAACTCCACCGGGCATACTACGCCAGCTATAAGTAATAGCGCCAATCTGAACACCACCAAAACTTGAGTTTGGTGTTGTTCCGGTTTGATCTTTAGCAACAGCAGTACTCTTGCTGAATAAATTTACCGGCATCATCGAAAAAGCAGCGACTGTTGCCGTACTACCCAAAAACTTACGTCTTGAGAGTTTCCCTTTTGGTTTTTTTACATTTTCCATAAGATTTTCCTGACTAATAACAAAGATTTATTGAAATTAAGAAAGAAAGTAAGAGAATATAAAGGTACAGAAAAAAACCCGGACTTATTCAGCCCGGGTAACATATTTAATAACCATGAAACGTTAAATTGCTGTACCTCCTCGCTCGCCTGTTCTGATTCTGATACATTCTTCGAGTGGTGTTATAAAAATTTTCCCGTCGCCAACATTTCCGGCTCCGTTTGTACGTGCGGCTTTTAGTATTGCATTAACTGTTATATCGACAAAGGCATCATTGACACCTATTTCAATTCTGATTTTAGGGATCAGATCAGGAACAATGATCTGCCCCCTGTACATCTCTTCAATTCTCTGCTGTCCATGGCCTGAAACACGGCTGACAGTGATTCTTTTTATATCAGCTTCAATTAATGCCTCACGTACTTTGTCAAGCTGAACTTCTCTGATGATTGCTGTTATTAGTTTCATTTTCTGATATTTACAAAATTATCTGATTAACTGGGATTTAACATTCCATACCCTCTTTCCCCATGATAAGACCTGTCAAGCCCTGCCATTTCATCATCCTCTGATGATTTAAACTTAATAAACTTGTTCAGTATAAAGATTATTATAAAAGTCATTATAGCAGCATAAATAATTGCAATGGACACAGCGAGTGCCTGTACTCCAAACTGGTTCCAAATTGTCCAGTTTCTCCTTGCAACTTCAGCAGCATCACGCATCCACGACGGGCGAATGAAGAAAGTAAGAAGTAAAGCGCCTACGATTCCTCCTATCCCATGAATACCAAATGCATCCAGACTATCATCATATCCAAGTTTGTTTTTCAGCTGTATGCCCATATAGCAGATCGAGGAAGCCAGAATACCCAGAATCATTGCTCCATAAGGTTGAACTACTCCGGCAGCAGGAGTGACTGCAACTAATCCTGCCAGAATTCCGGAGGCAAAGCCTAGAGCCGTAGCTTTTCCCTGGTGAAAACTTTCTATCAGTATCCAGAAAAGTGCACCGGAAGCTGCCGCAACCTGCGTAGCTGTAAGTGCCTGTGCAGTGCTCAGTCCGCTTGAAACGCTGCTTCCAGCATTAAATCCGAACCAACCAACCCAAAGAAGACCTGCACCAAGCATAGTGATCACCATGTTATTCGGACGGATCACCTGGTA
>Ga0182027_10006494_pt1 | contig 17470 bp, 19 predicted proteins | sample 712E1DmetaG_FD_121300 | JGI IMG/M metagenome (GOLD analysis project Ga0182027, IMG submission 121300) | Permafrost microbial communities from Stordalen Mire, Sweden - 712E1D metaG (Illumina Assembly) | ecosystem: Environmental > Terrestrial > Soil > Wetlands > Permafrost | place: Sweden... | reverse complement strand
TTCGTCTAACGGTGTCGGCGGCCAGGTACCAAGCTAGCGGCCGAGAGCGGAACCGCAATGACTCTTAGGAGCACCCCGCCGCTGCCCTAAGTCCGGCGCGGGCACGCACCGCCCGGCGCGGCTCGGCCGGGGCCCGGCACGCCGCCGGCGCCGCGGCACTACCGTCGGGGCGCCACATCGCCGTTCGCGACCGCGCTAACATCAGCGCATGTATGCAGATGGCCTGTCATTCCTCGACGAAGAGCGCGATGCCTTCCGCCCGTTCGAGGCGCTTCTCGAACTGACCGATGAGCAACTCGAAGAGTCGCTGGAGGGTTCGCACGGCTGGACCGGCCGCGACCTGATGGCTCACCTGGGCGTCTGGATCGGGTGGTGGCTCCAGATCGCCCGCGAACTGGCGGTCAATCCGCAGAGCCCTGCCTTCGACCGCCTGAGCGAGATCGGCAAGCAATGGGAATCCCAGGGCGACGCCCTGAACGCCAGCTACCAGGCCGAATGGGCCGCGCTGCCGATAGGCGAAGTCCGGCGCCGCTTTTCGACCATGCCGGGCGAGCTTCGCGGCTACCTGACCGTCGTTCCCGAGACGCGCTGGCTCAAGGATTCGGCACATCTGAAGTCGCTGCTCGGCAACACAACGGAGCACTACGCCGATCACGAGTCGGACCTGCGAGCGGTACTCGCCGCCGCCGGCCGCTGATCGCGATCGCGCGGCTCGGCCCGGCCCCGCCGCCCCGCCGCCCCGCCACCGGTAACGCGCGAATGACCGAGCCAGCCTCGCCCGTGCTTTCGACCGAGCGCCTCATCCTTCGACGCTGGCGCGAGTCGGATCGCGAGCTCTTCGCCTGCCTCAATGCAGACCCGGAAGTCATGCGCCACTTCCTTCGGCCGTTGACCCGCGAGGAGAGCGACGCCTTTGTCGATCGCATCGAGGCCCGCTTCGACGAGCGCGGCTACGGCCTTCGGGCGATCCGGGTCATGGAGCGCATCGGCCTGCATCGCGATCCGCGCGATGACTTCGACTATCCCAACATGCCGGAAGGCCACCCGCTCCGGCGCCACCTCTTGTACCGGCTCAAGCGCGAGGAGTAGACCCGATGACGAGCGAACAACCCCCGAACGAAAGCGCCGCGACCGAAAGCTCGGCGGAGGCGGTCGACCGGGCGGCGGGCGAGCTCGAGGAGGTCCGGCGGCGCGAGGTCGGCAAGGCGGTCGAATACGATCGGGCCGGCATCGTCTTCGCGGCCCGCGAGGCCGGCCGGCTGAGCTTCCGGCTCCGGGCCGACATCGCGGAGCATGCCCTCCGCACTCCCGAAACCTCCAGGTCGCCGCGCGGCCGGGAGTGGGTCACGGTTGCGTCCGAGGTGACGGACACGTTCACCGTCGATCGGGCAGCGGCCTGGTTCGAGAGCGCGTGGCGCCTGGCTGGCGACCTCCCGGAGACCGGCGGCGCCCCGAACTGAGGCACAAAGCACGACCCCGGCCTGAGGGGGTAGGCCGGGGTCGCAAGGACGGAACCGAGGGGGAGGTCCCGTTGGGTATTCGATGTTTTTGGCTAAGGGCGCGACTTAGCTTGGCGTGGCCTTAGCGTACTGCGAAAGGCTAAACCTCGCCTCGACCTGCTCGGCCGGCATTGCCCCGATGACTGCCATGGGCGGCTGGCCGGGGCGGAAGAACGCGATCGTCGGCAGGGTCATGATCTGGAGCGCCTGGGAGACGCCCGGGTTGGCGTCGACGTCCATCTTGACCACGTCGATGGAGCCCGCGTATTTCTGCGCGATCTTCTCCAGTTCGGGCGCCACCATGCGGCACGGACCGCACCAGGACGCCCAGAAGTCGACGATGATCGGTCGCTCTGCGTTGAGCACGACCTCCTCGAACGTCTCGTCTGTAACTGCTTTGACTTCGGCCACCTGGTGATGGTCCTTTCTACCTGACGGTCTCTTGGCCGGCCCGAAGGTCAGCCCGCGATTGACTGAAGCAACCGGCACGCTTCGAGGATCCGCGGATCGGCGAGGCGATAGTAGATCGCGTTGCCTTCCCGGCGGGTCAGTACGAGCCCAGAGTTGCGAAGCACTGCGAGATGCTGGCTCATGTTCGGCACGTGGCAGCCGACCTGGTCGGACAGCTCCCGCACCGATAGCTCTCCGTCGGCGAGCGACTGCAGGACGCACAGGCGCTTCGGATCGGCGAGGGCCTTTGCCACCGCCGCACTCCGCTGCCGGATGCCGTCCAAATCGCTTACGTCGACCACGTTGGCAATATACAACAGCTTGCGCAAAGACGCAAGGAGATGGCGAAGGCTCCTGGCGTGGTGCGGCGGCGCCGGGCCGCTCAGGGCGTGTCTTCTGCCGAATTGCATCGGGTCCGTGCACTAAGCTCGATTCCGACGTGTATGAGGGTATGGAACTGGTGTCGGTGGGCGATTTGGACGTGCTGTATGCGACGCTGTTCGACGCGCACTGGCGCGACGTCTTCCAGGTGCTGCTCGCCTGGACTAACGACTGGCCGGCCGCCGAGGACCTCACGCAGGAGACGTTCCTGCGCCTGTGGCGGCATCGGGACCGGATCGACTGGCAAGAGCCCATATTGCCGTGGCTCCTGGTCGCGGGCAGGCGGCTCGCGACCGATCGGTTTCGGGCGCTGCGGCGACATTTCGCGGTCGCGCCCGCCGTCCAGTTCCATGACGATGGCCAGTTGGAGCGCTGGCTCGATGTCCAGTCGGCGCTGGCCGTGCTCTCGCCGCTGGAGAGGACGTCGGTTGTCCTGACGGCATTCCTTGGCCTCTCGAACGACGAAACTGCGCGAGTCCTGGACACGACGCCCGGCGCCGTGCGATCTGCCATGAGCCGAGCCCGGACCAAGCTGGGAGAAGCCTGATGAGCAAGTCACGCTACGACCAGATCTGGGAGGCGTGGAAGCTGAGTGTCGAAGCGGCGCAGAAGCCGGAGGCTCCGCCTCGATCTGCAGAGCTGCTACGCGCCGTGTCCTCCGGGCGTCTCCGCTCGACGCTTGCGCCGCGCCGCGTACAGATTGCGGCGTTCGTCGGCCTTGTGGCGGTCATCGCGGCCGTGGTGGTCTTGCCCGTCGCCCCGTGGAGCCCGCGCTCGGCCTCGACCGGCAATCCCGAAACCACGCCCGCCTCTCCCACGCCGACCCAACCCGGCACGCTGTACCTCTCTGGGATCGTCGGCCTGAAGGGCAATGCGTCGTGGAACCTCACCGATACGGGCCTGTTCCTATCGGAGGACGGCGGCCGAACGTGGTCGGCGGTCGGTCTTCCGGCCGGCCTCAGCGCGCCATTGCTGAGCACGACAACGTCAGGGACCGTGGTCACCGCGGTCGCGAATCGCGCCGTCTGGCTGGCGGCGAGGGAAGGCGACGGCTACCGGATCTACACCAGGCTCGAGTCCGCCGCCGGCTGGACGAGCACGCTCCTCGTCCCAACCTGGCCCGTCCAGAGCATCTCCGGCCCTCCGGAGTCGATCATTGTCACGCCGGGCCCGGGCGGTTTGCTGACGGTCGCCGAGTATTCGGGTACGGGCATGTCAGGCGCGGTGACGGAGACCTTCGTCTCCGCGGACGACGGCCTGACCTTCACTCCATACCCTCCGCCGTTTGGCAGCGGCGCCTGGGAATACTGGCGCTCGATCACATTCGTCAACGCGAAATCCGGTCTTGTCGTAATGGGCACTCCCACCTCCGACGTCTCGACCATGGTCTACACGGCCGATGGCGGCACCACCTGGAAAGCTTCGTCGATCGCGGGGTTGCCCGCGGCCGGTTGGCGTGGATTCGGCACGCCGACGATCGTCGGCTCGGACGTCGTCGTGCCGGCCACTACATGGACCGACGGCTCCAACGGGCCCGAGAACGCGGAGCTTCGGCTGCTGGTGAGCCACGATGCCGGCGCTTCGTTTGTGGCGGTCGGCACTGCTCTCCAGCTTGGAGCCGACATCAGCGCGACAACAGCCGTCCTCGGCGACACCACGTGGGCACTGTCTGTCAACGGAGGGGTCATCTCGATATCCGAGACACAGGATCGCGGCGCCACATGGTCCACGATCCGGCCGGCCGGGCTGCCTCGCGCGTGTTATGACCTGGACCTGGCAGGTCCGACCCAGGCCACGATTCTCGCGACGGATTCGGGTTGCCCCGACAAGACGAACTGCTGGACTCACGCCCAGTTGCTGTCTACGAGCGACTCCGGGCTGACATGGACTCCAGTTGTCTCGGCTCCGAGCCCGTCCGCTGCCGGGAACTGAGGAAAACGGTGGAGCCTAGCCGAGGACTTGCGACCGGATCAAGGCACGTTGCTCCGAGGCTGATCCGAGGGTCGGCGCTGGTCGGTGCCTTTCTCGGCGTGTGGCTGATCGCGGGGTTCCTTCGGGCCGATGCGGTCGCGCGCGACTACTTCGCCCACGCTCATGGCGGCGCGACGGTGGCGAACGTCCATTCCGACGCCATGACGCCGGGCGTCCCGCCGTTCTGGCAGGTTCAGGTCCGCGGCGACGTCATCGAGCCCGGGCGCATCGGCCCTGCTTACCAGTCGTCGATGCGCCTCTGGGTCGAGCCGATCACCGGCTTCGTGGTCGTGATGGGCGCAGGCTGAGCGGCCGCACGCCCGCAACTAGCGCGACGGGCGCAGGCGCCACGCCATGACGGCGGCAACGGCGACGAGGGCGGCAGCGGCGAGGAGGCCGGCTGCCGTAAGCTCGAGGCCGGAGACGGGGATCGCGGAGAGATCGAGCTGAGGGATCAGCGCCAGCATGATCGACGCGCCCACGAGTGCCGCGATTGTGGCCGCCCGTCGGACGTGGATATCGGGCTGGTCGTTGCCGGCGACCCTGAAGTCGAGTGACCAGTAGGCGAGTTCGGCGACGGCAAGGAGCCAGCCGCCGGCGACGGCGGTCAGCGAACGCCACGCCGCCGTGTCCGGGATCCCGATCAGCCACGCGGCGCCGAGCAGAGCGATGACAAGGAGGATCGGCCGCCCGTCCGGGATCGCCATCGCCACGGCCAGAAGGCCGAGCGCAGCCACCGATAGCAGACCCGGGATCATGAACCCGTTGTGACTCACGGTGGCCGCCACTGAGCCGGCATCGGTGGACACCGCGGTCGAGACGACGCCGATGACGGCGGCGCCGGCGAGGGCGAGCGCGGCGGTGATCAGCCGTGGAGCCATCTGTTCCACCTGTCGTACTGGCGGCCCGCGGCCAGGGCGGGGCCCAGCGGTTCGCCGGGGCGCCACTGGACGATCGGCACGCCGAGGCGCCGGTAGCGGAGCCGTGTCGCGGCGCGATCCATGTGCCACAGCCGGTGCGCCAGCTGGGCGGCTTCGTGCGAGCCGGGCACGGCGAATTCCTCGGCCATGACTTCGACCACCGCCAGATCGAAGCCGCGGGCGCGCAGGTCCAGCAGCGCGTCGATGACCCGCCCGTCCAGCAGCGTGGTCAAGGCCACGACGAGCGACTTGGGCGGCAGCGTGCGGGGCGGGATGACGTCGATGCCACGCCAGGAGTGGCTCAGCACGACCTCGGAGTCGATCAGAGCGTCGACGATGCGATAGATCTGGGTCGAACCCATGGCCGGCATCAGCCAGCGCAGGACGCCGCCGAACCCGATGATGCCGACCCGCTCGCGCCGGGCCAGGTAGTGCTCGGCCATTGATGCTGCGGCTCGAACCGCGTAGTCGAGCGTTCCGCGGCCGTCGGATCGGACGTCGCTGAACAGGTCCAGGAAGATCACGACGTCGGTGTTGCGCTCCGGGTGCATCTGATTGATATGGAGTCGGCCGGTTCGAGAACTCATTCGCCAGTTGATGTGGCGCGGCCGGTCGCCGGCGACGAAGGGCCGGATGTCGGCGAACTCGATGCCGTCCCCGCGAACCCGCGACAGTTCGTTGCCGCTGAAGATCTGGGTTTCGGCGGCCGTAAGCGCCCGGCGCAGCGTTTCGGGGCGCGGGTAGATGCGCAGGATTCGGCCCTCGCCCACGCTGCCCTCGAACCGGAAGAAGCCCAGACCGTCGTGGGCCCTGAGCAGCGGTCGCCCAAGCGGCACGACTCCCCAGCGGTTGGCCGTCAGAACCGTCTCGATCGTCGCCGCCTGATCGGCCGCAAGGCGCAATCCGAGAATGTCGCTACCGCCCGAGGCCGACATGGTAGGCGGCACCGGCCAGGCCACCTGCAGCCACGGGATGTCGCTCGTAGACGTGAGAGCGACGGTGAGGTGGATGTCTTCGCCTTCGAGGAGACGATCGCGGTCGAGCGCGATGGAGGCTTGCACGCTCGGGCGCTCGACCAGGGCCAGGCCGGTCAGGGTGGCCACGATGAAGGGCAGGCCGAGAGCGGCCGCCTCGGGACGCCCCCACACGAGGGCGAGCAGCAACCCGGCCGCGCCCAGCGCGGCGTACGAGGCGAGCTTGGACGAGACGGTGGAGGTCAACTGCGCTGGGGTGCGGCTTCGTCCGGGCTCGGGGCCGGAACCGACTCGAGGACCCGGCGGATCAGGTCCTCGGTGCGGACGCGCTGGACCCAGACCTCGGGCTTGAGCAGGATCCGGTGGGCGAGGGCCGGGACCGCCACGGCTTTGACGTCTTCCGGGATCACGAAATCGCGGCCGGCCAGCACGGCCCGCGACCGGGCCAGCTTCATGAGCGCCAGCGAACCGCGGGGACTGGCCCCCACCTGCACCATTGGGCTGGTCCGCGTGGCGCCGACCAGGTCCACGATGTAGGCGTAGATGCTCGGCGATACGTACACCGCTTCGGTTACGCCTTGCATCCAGCGCAGCGCCTCCGGGTCGATGACTACGCGCAGGTCCACGTCGTCGGTCCGGCGGGCGGCCCGCCGCTCCAGCATCTCGATTTCGTGCACGCGCTCGGGATGGCCGACGGAGATCCGGACCAGGAAGCGGTCCAGCTGGGCCTCCGGCAGCGGGTACGTGCCCTCGGATTCGATCGGGTTCTGCGTTGCGATCACCAGGAACGGCCTCTCCAGCAGCCGCGTCGTCCCCTCGACGGTAACTTGCCGCTCCTGCATCGCCTCGAGCAGCGCGGCCTGGGTCTTGGCCGGGGCGCGGTTGATCTCGTCGCCCAGGAGCAGGTTCGTGAAGACGGGCCCTGGCCGGAACGTGAACTCGCCGCTGCGCTGGTCGTATATCGCGGCGCCGGTCACATCGGACGGCATCAGATCCGGTGTGAACTGGATCCGCGCAAAACGGAGCCCGATGACGGCGGCGAACGAGCGGGCCATCAGCGTCTTTGCCAGGCCCGGCAGATCCTCGATCAGGACGTGGCCGTCGGAAAGCAGCGCGAGCAGCACGAGTTCAAGGACCGGCCTCTTGCCGACGACGACACGCTCGATCTCGTCCAGGATCGTGCCAGCCAGCTCGGCCGCGCGAGCTGACTCGTTGACCACGACGTCGTCTTTCACAGTGCCTCCAGCAGGTCGATGGCGCGTCTGATGGTCGCGCGCGGCATTCCGCGGCGGCCGTGGTGGCTGCGTGTCCACTCGGTGGGGAGTGGCGTGTCGGCGGGGGAGCGCATGGTGTCGGCCGGGCCGGCGACGCCGGCGAGAACCGCGAGATGGGCGTGGGCAGGTTGCGGGGCTGAAGCGGGCACGGCGGCGGCCGAAACGGGGCCGGCGCTCGGGTGCTCGTCCGGGCCGACCAGCGCCCACAATTCCTCGCCGAGGATCCGACGGGCTTCGGCCGGTTCGGTCTCGAGGTCGACCTGGTGCTGTTCGATCAGGCGCGCGGAGGCGATCCTGTGGATGAGCGGCCGCAGCCGATGCTCGAGACCGCCGCGGCTCCACTCGGCATCGAGCAGCGCACCCTCGATGGCGATGAGGTCGTACAGTCTGGACGGCGGTTCGACCGGCCGGTCTCGAATCGTGTCGAAGGCGGACGAGGCGGCCGTCGGCAGGGCCCGGGCGAGAGCTCGCCAGAAGGTCCAGAGGGCGAGGCCGCCGATGGTGAGCAGCCAGGCGTTGACCGCGATGCTTCGCGACCCGGCGAGCAGGACCGCCGCCACCACGAGGAGGGCTGTCGCGGTGGCGGCGACGGCAACGGGCGGGCCGGCGATGCGGCCGACCGTGACGAAGGCCCGCCGCCGACGGGCCGCCGTCGTGGTGTCCTGGTGGCGGTTGGCCGGCGCTTCGGCGCGGGCGGCCTCAGGTGCAGGGGTGGTCTGGGGACGTGGCGCCGGCCGGGCGTATCGGCTTCGGGTGGCGTCGTCGGGCCCGCCGCCGGGCCCGTCCAGGGCCGGGTCGGTCATACGGGCTCCTGCAGATCCATCCTGAGCCGCCGCACGACGGCGACTGCGGACTCGCGCATGCCGTCGGTCACCGTGTGTTCGCTGAAACGGGCGAATTCGTACAGCCCGACGAGCTCGTCGAGGTCGCCGGCCCGGCTCGGGGCGACGCCGAGAACGTGGGCGAGGTACTCGGTGGGGCTTCGTGAGGCCGCCGGGCCCAGCCGTGACGAGCCATCGCTCGCTCCATCGCCACGTACGCCGAAATCACCGCCCGGCGCGGATCTCGTTCGGCCAGGAGCACGCCGAGCCCCTCGTCGAGAATCTCGATGGCGGGGCGGCCCGGCTCGGCCGGGGCCTCTTCGGTGGTGTGGGGCTTGTGGAACAGGAATGCCGCTACGAGGAAGAAGGCCAGGCCCACGACTACGGCGGAGATGAGCAGGAACGAACTGTTACCTGAGGCGCTGGTGGAGTCGCCGGCCGGGATCTGGCCACCCAGCGGCAACACGGTAGGAGCGGCTGCGCCCCCGCCGAACCGGCCCGACGCCGCCAGGACGAAGCAGATGACCATGAATGGCACGATCGTGAGAAACGCCCTGACGATCCTGGGCATGCGCCGGCCCTTCTCGATCGCCATGAAGCGGGTCTCGTCCACGCCGAAGACCGGGAACAGGTTCGCGCCGAGGCTGAGGCCGAGCGTCCCGGCGAGCGCCAGGAGAGCCAGAACTGCGAGTTCGCCGAGCTGTGGTGACGACAGCGAGAGGTCGACCGAATGCGGACGGCTGGCGGCTCCGACGGCGATCGCGGCTACAACAACGAGGAAAGCCACGGAGACCAGGCGTAGGACGCGAGCCGTAGCGTGTCCGCGCCTCGATGGTCCTCGGGGCCGGCCATCTCGGATGATCACGAGCAGAACCTCCGCATCTGCAGCGCCGGATCCCCGACATGCGGCACCGGCGAACCGGACCCGGCTGGACGGGGTCGGGACCAGGGCCAGCCTGGAAGCCAGGCCAGCATAGCAATCCTGACGAACCGCCAGGCTCAGTTGTTCAAGGTCCGATCCGGGGCCGGTCCCGGGCGGCACCGGCCGGCGTCGTCGTTACAGGACGCCCGCGCCTGAGGTCGCGAAGTGGCCGCCCTGCGGCTACGATGGCGCCATGGAAGAAAGCGGCGGTTTCGGCGGCGGTTTCGGCGGTGGCATGGGCGGACCGGGCGGTCCAGGGGGCCCCGGCGGCCTCGGCCCGGGGCAGCTTCAGGGCCTGGCCGGTCTCCTCGGACTGAGCGGGGCCACTCCTCACGATGCCCGCGATCCGCGCGGTGCGCGTCTCGACGGCCGCGACTCTCGCGACGTCCGGACTCAGACGGGCCGTGACGCCGCGCGGGACGGTGGCGGCGTCAGGATCGAGACGATCGAGATCCACGGCGAGGGCAGGCTCGCTGCGCCCAACGCTGTCTCCGAGCCGACCACGGTTAGCATCGACGGGACGGGGCTCACCCTGGAGATCGGCTCCGGCCGTCCCATCCGCGCCGGCTACCGCGACATCAGCCTGATCGCGATCCAGAACGCGACTGTTCTGCTCGTCCTCGGCGATGGCCCCGACGCGATGCGGTTCATCCTCGAGAAGTTCGGCGACCACCTCGGGCCGATGGTCCGGCTCCTGCGTGAGCTTCGACTCAAGCAGCGACTCACCGACGGGCTGGTCAAGGTGCCGGACGATCCGGCCGAACTGGTCGAGTTTGCCTGGACGCCCACGACGGCTCCGCTCGGCCCAGGTCCGGACGGACCGGCCGTGCCCGCAACAGGGGTCGGCCAGCTCGTGGAGCAGCCCTGGGGCTTCGTCGTCTGCCCGCTGGACGAGCGCCTGAGCTGGATCCATTTCCGGCGGGCGTCGGTCGCCACGGTCAAGGCGGGCGGGCCCGGCGATCTGGTAATCGACGGCGATCCCGGAACGCTGACGCTCCGCGGCCTGGGCACGGCCGTGACGCGGTTCCAGCAGAAACTGTCGAAGCTCCGCGACGGTGCGTTCTCGGACGCGGCCGGCTTCGTGGACCAGCTGATGACCGACGCCCCGTTCGGCGTGCGTGAGAAGGCCTCGGACTCGCTCCTCGACGGCAGACCTGTCCGGCCGGAAGCGTTCGGCGCTACGGGCTGGCCGATCGTGGAGACGGCCGTCCTCGGCGAGCCCACCTTCGCCGAGAGCTATCAGTCGCTGTGCACCACCGCGGGACCGACCGCGCCGCGCTGGGTGGCGATGTCGCCGGTCGATCCGGGCGGCAAGGACCCCAAGATCTGGTTCCTGATTGCCATGCCGGGCAATCTCGTCGCCCTGGAACTGGTGACGGCCGGGGCCCACGCCACGTACTTCTTCCGCGTCGTGCCCCGGGCGCAGTACAAGGGCGAGCCGGCTGAGGAGCTCGGCATCGCGGCCGAGAAAGCCGTCCGCGACATCAGCGAGGCGCTGGTGGATTGCCGCTTCTTGCGTGAGCCGATGGCGCTCCCGGTTGACCAGTTGCGCCTGCCTAAGTACCTCCGCTACCGGCTCGCCCTGGCGGTTCTGCCCAGCCTGGCCTGGGCGCGGAGCCGGTTCGTGGCGCGCGTCGTCCACCGCGACCCGGCCGGCTGGTCGGCGGCCGTTGCGGACCTGATCCACTGGCATTCGACAGCCACGGACGAGGCCGCCGAGTGGCCCGGCCGCGCGGCGCAGGAGAAGCAGGTTCTCGCTGCCGGCGGGGACGGCGGCGAGGACGACTCGGGCTCCGGAAACAGTGGCGACACCGGTGCTGTGGCCGGCGCCGATGCTGCGGCCGACGAGACCGCAGGCAACGCGTCGGGTGGCCCGGCCGCCGACGGGGCAAAGCAGAGCAAGCCTTCGGGCACCCCAGGCTAGGAGGAGCGGACAATGCCGACTTTCAAGCACCCGTGCCCGTACTGCGACAAGTTCATAGACCGTGCCGTCGCCGCCTGCCCGTTCTGCGGTCAGCCGGACCCGTTTGCCCCGAAGCGCTGCCAGAACTGCCGCAGGATCGTGGAGGATCCGAGCTGGGTGGTGTGCCCGAGCTGTGGCCAGTCGTTGATCGCGCCGCCTCCGGGCACGGTTGCCCCGGACGGCACCGCGACCACCGACGCCGCTCCGGCGCCTGCTTCGGCCCAGGGTCCGGCCGCGGCGCTGGGGAGTGGTGCCGCGGGTGCCGGCCCTGTCGCCCCGGTCGCGCCCCAGCCCCCGCCCCGACCTCCGCTCTCCGCCGCCGCGGCCGCGCCGGTCCTGCAGTCGGCCGGCCCTTGCAGCGGCTGCGGTGCGCCACTCCCCGCCGGCGCCCGCTTCTGCACCGTCTGCGGAACCGTCGCGGGGTAGATCCGGCCGGAGTCACCGCCCGGCCCTGGCCCGTTTCTCCTGGATACCCATGCTGCGGGCGTTGCGTAGGATCAAGGATCCCATGGCCGCAGGCTAGGCGCCTGATGGGCTTCGGAGTTGCTCCGGGGCGTTGATCTGGCGTTGCCAACCCGTGTACAGGCTGGATCCACGCATGCCGGGAGCCGTGTCGACGCGGACTCTTGCGCGGAGGCCGGTCGAGCCGTCCATAGCGCCCGCACGGCGGGCATTCTGGAGAAACGTGGCCGACCCGCGCCACGCAAACGAAAACGGGGCCCCGCGCCCCGCGCCGAGCCCCGTTCAGCTGCCAGTAGCTAGCCGACCTTGTTGCCGCAGTTCCCGCAGAAGCGCGTGTCGGCCGCGAGTTCGGCGCCGCACTTGGCGCACTTTGCCGTGCCGAGAGGCGTGCCGCAGTTGCCGCAGAACTTCTCGCTGCCGACCGGCTTGCCGCAGCTCGGGCACTCGGTGGCCCGGGCGCTGGTGTCGCCCGAGAAGATCGTCTGGTTGCGCATGGCGTCGCGCATCTGTCCGAGTTCGACCGACGAGCGCTCCGCTTCCATCTCCGTGGCGAGGTTCGGCGCGCAGTTGACGCACAGGCCGCGCTGCTTGTTGAAGCAGGTCTCGTCCACCCAGTTGTTGCACCGAACGCAGCGGTGGAACAACGGCATGATCTCGTTCGAGGCCTTCTGCAGGGCCTTGTCGCGGCCGTCTCGATCGGTGATCTGCTGGGCGCTGTCGGCGACGTTGCGTGCGCCCCAGAGCCCGCCGATGACGCTGCTCGCGCCGCCGAGAATCGACGCGCCTGTGCCAAGCAGGTTCTTCTGCCACTCACTCCGGTAACCACTGCCGCAAATGTCGCAGCGGAACTCGAACTGGTAGCCCTGGTTCGTCGAGAGATCCTGGTAGTTGCTCGTGAACGGCGTGAAGCCCGGCATTCGACCCACTCCTGGGCTGCGACTGGGGGCCAGCGGCTCGGCTGGCGACGGTTCGCCCGAATGTTACCGCCACGGCAGACCCTCGGTGAAGCGGGCCGATAGATCTACGGAACGGCAACTTCCATTCTGGCGAGGACCTGCACGGAGCTGTCCACGTCCTGGACCAGGAAGATTCCGTGCACCGGCCCGGTCTTGAGGTCGGCCGAAGCGAACTTGTTGTAGGCGCCGAGCTGGACCTTGAGCGGATCGGTGTAGGCGTTTCCCTGGGTCGCCGTCAGGTACGACGTGGCGGCGCCGCCGTAGCACGGGTTGTCGCTGGGATATGGAGGCGTGTCGCATTCGAGCGAGGGCTGCCAGTCGAGCCAGGCATCGACCAGCACGGGCCGGCCAGAGGGGATGCCCTCGCTCCTGGCTTGCTCGAACGAGTAGGCGAATGTCGTGCCCGGGGTTGCAATCTCGCCGACGATCGAGAGCCTGCCTTCACTGCTGACGCGGATGACCCAGTAGCCATCCATGGCGATGTACTGGTTGTCGAGCGGCACGCTTTGGCAGGCCGGCGAGGGCACCGCGTTGTCGGCGGCGCCGGCGTCCCAGCACTGGAACCCGGTCGGCACGGGGCCCTTCGCGAGCACGAGCCGATTCGCCAGGTGCGTCGGATCGGAGGTCCCGAGCGAGGCGAACTCGCCCACCGTGAGCGGCCGGTTGCCGTTGCCGAACAGCCCGATGGGGGAGCCGCCCGGCGGGATCAGCGGCGTGGCCGGCGGCGCGACCGTCGGCGAAGTGGTGACGGTCGGCGTGGGGGTGGGGGACGGAGAGGGCGCCACCTTCGGGATCGTCAGGTCGGCCAGCTTCGCCAGGACGAGCGGGCAGCGCAGGCTCACAGCCCCCGGCGATGTTGCGCATCCATCCGAACTGCCGCCTCGGAGCACATAAATGCCGCGGGTGGGTGCACCGAGTCCATCGATGATCCGCATTCCGCCGGCCTCAACCAGCCGTTTCGGCAGCGTTGCGGAACTTCCCGCGCTCGACTGTGACGAGGCGTTCGGATCCCCGTCCGACATCCAGTCGACCGCGCATTGGTCTGCGCCATCGGGACTCAACGGATCGCCTCCGGTCGTAGCGAGGTAGGTAGGGCACGAAATCGCGTCGGCGCCCAACCAACCCTGGACCAGAAACACTTTCCCGGCCTGCGACCAATCGTCGGCGACGGCATGGGTCAGCTTCGTCGGCGAGGCCGGCTGGATCAGCCCGAGCAGACCCAGTACGCCCGGCCCCAGGTAGCGGAAGGCGAAGATGTTCTGGCTGGTGGCAACTGAACCGATTTCGCCGATCGGTCCGACGACGCAGATCTGCGGCTCGATGCCGTGGATGACGCCGTATGTCGGGCGGCCGTTCATCGAGCACGCGGCCGGCGATGGGTCGAGCGTGACCGACGCTATCAGCGCGGTGTTGACCGCCAGCTGGGGACCAGCGAGCAGGCGCGACAGTTCGTCTGTCGTGAGGGCGCGATCGGCCGGGTAACTGCCGACGGGTGCCGCCGTTGGCGTGGCAGTGACAGTCGGCGCGTGGAGCGACGTGTCCGACACGCGGGCCAGGATGCGCCAAACGCTGCAGCCGCGGCTGTCGATCGGCGAGGAGTAGGGAATGGGGCACCCGGCGGTGACCGAGCGCACGACGTACACGCCGTGGACCGGCGCCGCGTGGTCGATCCCGTCGATGATCCGCATCCCGCCCGCCTCTACGTGCCGAGCGCTTCCGCGCAGTGCGAGCGGGTCGTAGCTTGGCATCGAACTATCCGCCGGGATCCAGTGGTCGGCCGCGATGCCGGGAGCGGTTGCCTCGGTGCCGAGCCAGTTGTCGTATGGGCAGTCGTCGCCGTTGGGCAGCAGGACGTCGCCACTCGTCGGTGTCGTGGCGCACGATTCGGTCAGTTCGTCGGCCCCGAGCCAGCCATCGACGAGGAACGTGCGGCCCTGCAGAGGCCACTCGTCGGTCGCCCGGTAGGTGATGCCGGTCGAAGGTAGCGCCAGCTGGCCGATCAGCCCGAGGTAACCCGGCGCCAGGTAACGGAACGCGAAGGTGCCCGTCACTTTGGCCGCATTGGTGTGATCGGCGCCCAGATACGTGTTCAGGTCCGCACCCATGACGCAGACCTGCGACTCCATGCCCTCGATCACGCCGAGCGTCGGGTAGCGGTTCATCGGGCAGACGTCGTTGCGTGAGTCGACGGTTACGGTCGCGACGAGCGTGGTATTCACGGGCGGCTGGGTCGTGGCCGCGAGAAGGGACGCCAGCTCGGCCGTCGTCAGGGCCGTGTAGTTGGCGGTTCCAGCGGGCGACGTAGCTATGCGCGGAACGGCAAGCAGCGCGGCGCCGATCACGAAGACCAGCGCCAGCGAGCCGGCAGCGGCCAGCCGGGGCGCCCCGAACGCCGCCGACCGCCACGCGACTCGGCGCGGCCGCTCCACCACAACCGCGTCGACCGCGGCCGAGACGTCGGCGATCAGGCCGTCGGGCAGACGTCCGGCTGAGCGTCGGGCCAGCTGCTCGCGAAGCTTGGGGTCGATGGGTGGCAGTTCGCCGTTCATCGCGACTCCTTCGCCAGCGCCGACTCGAGCGCCGCACGGGCGCGGTGGAGCCGGGACTTGATCGTTCCCGAGGGTGCACCGAGCGCGGCCGCTATCTCGGCGACGGGGCGCTCCTGAAGGTGATGCAGGACCAGCACAGCCCGGTCGTCGACCGAAAGCCGGGCGAATGCTCGATCGAATACGTCGGTCTCGGCCGTCCGGTCGGCCAGCGGTCGGTCCCGTGATACGGGTTCGAACTCGTCGGTTGGATCGAGCAGTCGAATCTCGTGGACGCGTTTTCGACCGCGCTTTCGGAGCTGGCCGCGGCAGGCGTTGAGGTTGATCCGGCCGAGCCAGGCATCGAACAGATCGGGATCGCGCAGCTCGGCGCGATGGCACCAGGCCGAGACGAAGGTCTCCTGGACCGCGTCGGCGGCGTCGGCGGTGTCTCCGAGGATCGCGAGCGAAGTCCGGTACACGGCATCGACCCTGCTTCGAACGAGGTCATCGAAGGCGTGCCGGTTTCCGGACGTTGCCTGCTCTACGAGCGTCCGGTCCATTCGCCTCCCTCAGGACCGGCGACCCATGCGCCGATCCTCGCCTCTACCTGTATCGATGCTCGCGGCCCGGCCCAGGTTGCATCGAATATCGAGGCGCCGGCTTCCGACCCAGCATAATTCGTGGATGCCCGACCACATCGTCCCGCTCGAACGATTCCACGATGCTCGCCGCGTCCTCGACGGACGCATCGATCGCACGCCCATTCTGTCGTCCTCGACCGCGGCGCGCGTGCTTGCCGCGCGAGGTATTCGCGTCGCCGACGGCACGATCTACGCCAAGGCCGAGAACCTCCAGAAGACCGGCGCCTTCAAGATCCGCGGCGCGTTGAACAAGATGAGCTCGCTCAGCGCCGCCGAGCGGGCCGCCGGCGTGATCACCCTCTCGGCCGGAAACCACGCCCAGGGAGTGGCGCTGGCCGCTCAAGAGGCCGGCGTCCACGCAGTTGTGCTCATGCCTGCCGGCGCCGTCCAATCCAAGGTGGAGGCGTGCCGCGGTTACGGCGCCGAGGTCATCCAGTTCGGGCGAGATCTGGGCGAGATGTGGGGCCGCATGGAGGCGATCGGGGCTGGGCGCGGGCTGACGTTCGTGCCGCCGTTCGACGACGAGTGGATCCTGGCCGGGCAGGGGACCGTGGGTCTCGAAATCCTGGACGACCTGCCCGACGTGGACGTTGTCGTGGCCGGAATCGGCGGTGGGGCGCTCTGCTCCGGATCGGCCGCGGCGATCAAGGAGGCGCGGCCCGGCGTGCGCGTCTACGGCGTTGAGCCGGTCACTTCCAACTCCATGTCCCTGGCGGTGGAGCGCGGCGCACCCGTCCCGATTACGCCGATTTCACTCGCCGACGGCCTCAACTCGCCGTTTGCCGGGGACTGGACGCTGGCCATGACGCAGCGCTACGTGGACGGCATCGTGCTGCTGGATGACGCCACGATCCTGGCCGGCGTTCGCTTCGCGCTGGAACGGATGAAGCAGCTCGTGGAGCCGGCCGGGGCGGCGGCACTGGCCGCGGTCCTCTTCGGCCGCGTGCCGATCCGCGACGGCGAGCGCGTCTGCGTCGTGTTCAGCGGCGGGAACGTCGACCCGGCCCGGCTCGGGGAGTTGCTGGCCGCCGCGGCGCCACTCGAAATCCCGGCCGCGGCGGAGTAGCAGGACGGCGCGCGCCGACGCCATGGACGCGGCGAGGGCGCTGAATCCTCAGTCCACGCCCAGGTCGTGGAGCCGGTCCTCGTCGATGCCGAGGTGGTGCGCCAGTTCGTGGACGACGGTGATCCAGACCTCGTGCTCGAGCTCGGCCGGGTCGGTGAAATCCTCGAGCAGCGCGTCCTGGAAGAGCGTGATCTTGTTCGGCAGGAAGGCCCAGTCGGCGCCGTACTCGGTTCGAGGAGTGCCTTCATACAACCCGTAGAGCCCCTCACCGGGGCGGAGGCCCGCATCGCGGCGCTGCTGGGGCGACGGCTCGTCGTCGATGACGATCGCCACCTCGTCCAGTGCGCGTGCGAACGGCTCCGGGATCGTGTCGAGGGCGCGCTGGACCAGTTCGTCGAAACCGGCGGCGGCACGGGAGATGCGGCGGCGCGAACTGCCGCGGGGTCGTTTGGCCATGCCCCTATGCTACGGCCCTCGCCGCGATTGGATCGCCCCCGAAACTCGCGCCCGCTCGCGCCAGCCCGCACGGCGTAGGATTCGGACGAAGGAGCCACCGATGACCGATCAAACACCCGACCGGAGCCGGCTCGACCTGGAGGCGCAAGTCAGCCGGATGGTCGAGTCGATCGAACGTGACGACGA
>Ga0182027_10006493_pt1 | contig 17471 bp, 10 predicted proteins | sample 712E1DmetaG_FD_121300 | JGI IMG/M metagenome (GOLD analysis project Ga0182027, IMG submission 121300) | Permafrost microbial communities from Stordalen Mire, Sweden - 712E1D metaG (Illumina Assembly) | ecosystem: Environmental > Terrestrial > Soil > Wetlands > Permafrost | place: Sweden... | reverse complement strand
GCCGACGAAGAGCGCGCCGGCCTTGCCCGGCACGACCGTCCTAATCGCCCGTGTCTTCAGGTCGATCGCCAGGATTCCACTCGGCGAGTTCACGATCAACGCGTCGCCTTGTGGCGTGAACGCGTTCTGATGAAAATAGAGCGATAGCGTTCCGGGTTCGGCCGACAGCCGCACGACGCGATGGCCGGTGTCCGGATCGATCCAATCCGTGGGCGCCGCAGCCGGGGTCGCGACCGGTGCACTGACGGCGACCGGCGGCGGGGCTGGCGGTATTTCGTTCTTGGGAAGCAGCGAGCAGGCGCCAAGCGCCAAGACCGCAGCAATTGGAGCGACAGCCTTCAGAAATTTCATTGGTTTTTCTCCCGCCGGGGCCGGCCCCCTTTGTTGCTGCTTGCTGCCGCATTCTGGTACATAAAGGCGAGCGAAACCAGCAAAAACGATCACGTTGGAGCTTTTGTGATCATGGACGTGGTAGGGGTGAGTACGAACGACTTCGGCGCGCTCGGGGACGGCACGACGCTGTGTACGCAAGCCATTCAGGCGGCGATCGATCAAGCGCGTGCCGGCGGCGACACCGTTCGTTTCGAGCCCGGCGTGTATCTGACCGGAGCACTGTTTCTGAAATCGGGTGTCACGCTGCGCTTGGACAAGGGCGTGCGCCTGTTGGGTTCGCACGATCCGGCCGCCTACCCGCTTCTGCCGACGCGCGTGGCGGGGATCGAAATGCCGTGGCCAGCCGCCCTTATCAATGTGTATCAGCAAAAGAACGTCCGCCTGGAGGGCGAAGGAACCATCGATGGCGACGGCAAGATCTGGTGGGACGCCTATTGGCGCCTGCGCCGGGCCTACGACCCGCGGGGCCTGCGCTGGGCCGCCGATTACGATTGCCGACGCCCGCGGCTGATCCAGATTTTCGAGTCCTCAAACGTCTCTCTGGCCAACCTCAAGCTGACGCGATCCGGCTTTTGGACCGTCCACATCTGCTATTCCGAAGACATCCGTGTCGCCGACGTCGTCATCCGGAACAACGAGGGCGGGCGCGGGCCCAGTACGGACGGAATCGACATCGACTCCTCGCGCCACGTGCTCGTCGAACGCGCCGACATCGCCTGCAACGACGACGCCATTTGCTTCAAGGCCGGACGCGATTGGGACGGCCTGCGCGTGGCACGCCCGACCGAGGACGTCGTCATCCGCGATTGCATCGTGCGCGACGGCGCGGCGGGCGTCACCTTCGGAAGCGAGACGTCCGGCGGATTTCGCAATATCGAGGTGACGGGCCTGCGCGCCGGATTCCCGGTGGCCGTCGGCATCCGCTTCAAATCGAGCCGCACGCGCGGCGGCACGATCGAGAACATTCGTATCCGGGACCTTCATTTGCAGGACGTTCCGACGGTGTTTCGCGTCGATTTCGATTGGAACCCCGCTTACAGCCTCCCGACCATCCCCGATGGCCTCACGGACATCCCGCAGATTTGGCGCACGCTGGCCCAGCCCGTGCCGCGCGAGCGCGGCCTGCCCAAGATCCATGACATCGATATTCGCAATGTCGTTGCGGTCGGGGCACGCCTGGGCTTCGACGCGGCGTCTTTCCCCGAAGCGCCGATGCGCCGCTTCCGCTTCGAAGGTCTGCGCCTGGACGTCCGAGAGGCCGGCTCGATTGCCAACGCCGAAGATTGGACATTCGAGGACTGCGAACTCTCCGGGCTGGACGGACGCACGCCGATTATTACCGATTCAATTCGGGTGGTCACTGCTGGCCCAAAGTGATCGTGTGGAGCAGTCCCGACGGTAGCGGACCGGGGTCGGTTATCCGCGGAACGCGGAAGCGTTCGCCGTACCGTTCGTTTAGTAGGCGGTAGTCCGGCGGGTTCTGGTTTGCCATTCCATTGATCGCGGTGTTGGTGACCCGGATTTCCAACTGGTTTGTTCCGGCATGGAGGAACGCAGCAAGATTGATCTCATACGGCGGCGCCCACACGGATCCGACGCGCTTGTTGCCGACGAACACTTCGGCGGCTTCGCGAACCGGACCTTCGATCAGCGCGCTCGTCACATCCGGTCTTCCTGGAATATCGACTTGTATCGCGGGCGGCTCTACCGGCGTGCCGGAGCCGAAATCCAGAAGGACCTGCCCGGCCGCGATTTGTGCCGGAGTAAGGTTGACCGTGCGCGTGTAGATCGCTTCGCCGGAATAGAAGTGGGTCGCGGCATCCTGCGTCCAGGAATACGGAACGGAGACAGTGCGAGAAAGGTTCAACCCTTTGAACAGGACATGCCAGCCTCCGCTCAAGTCGATCGCTTGTGCCGGCGGCTGTGCCATCGATACAGGCGCTTCGACGACCGGTGCCGAAGCGGCTGCGCCGAATACAAAGACACGAGATTCATAAGGTGCAAGCGTGACTACGCTGCCCGGCATCCAGGTGTGAGCCTCGCCCGAACGCGGTTCCCACCATTGCGCCGTTTGTGCCTGCTCGCGAAAGGCAAGGCGCGCGCGGACCGATTGGTTGCCGGTATTTGCGACGAAATAGATATCGCCATTGCTCAGCTTGCGATGAACGAAGCCGAGCGTAGGTGGGCCACCGACAAGGTCGGCAGGCGTCAACGCTCGGAGTGTCGCGCCAACCACCGATTCCTCCACTTGGCGCGCGTGCGGAGCATTGGCGGTGAAAAGCTTGGCTGAAATCGCAAGGACCTTGCGCGCCTGGGCTGCGGCGTGCATCAGACCGCCACCAAGTGTGGGCGGGTGGCCGACCGCAATCACGATTCCACCGCGTTTGACGAAGGCAGCGATCCGACGATAGAGCGCCGGCGCTATGCGGTTGACATGCGGCAGGATCAGAATCTTGTGCTTAAAGCCCTCGGCCGCGAACGCCAGTCCGTCGACATAATCGAAATTGTAGCCGTTATCGAGGATTTGCTGCGTCAATCCATCGGAAATGAGCATGCGCATTTGATTGGTGATCGAAGCGTGCCCGGGTTTGATGCCCGCCCAGGCATCGTCGGCCGGAATCAGGATCGCCACATCGGCGACGGACTCGCCTTGGCGCAGCAAGTAGCTCAGGCGCTGCAGATAGGCGTTCACATCGGACATGACAGGCCACCACGGGTTATGCGCATTAAGAACCGCCGCCGCATAAAACGACCAACCGGGTTCCCCCGCACCGGACGGACTGTAAGGCCAGCCATGGGCGACAAATTGATTGACGCCCTGCAACATCAGCCTGTCGGCCTCGACCTTGATGTCGAGCGGCGTGGCACGGAACGGCAACCAATGCAGCCAGGTCCAGCTCTCGGCCGACGTGATGGAACGGCCATAGAGGTGGTTGGCCGAACTTGCCCAACGCGTCGGAGTAAACTGCCGCCATCGTCCTCCTTCGCCTTCAGCCAACGAAACGAGTTTGTTGGACGACAGCGTCACCGGCGGAGAACCGTAAACTTGAGCGCGGAACTGGGTATGATGCGCTTGGGCCCAAGCGGTGACGGTTGTGAGATAGCGCTCATTCACCAGCTCAGTCAGGGTGAGGGCCCAATCATGGCGGACGTCGGCGTTTTTCGGTGCATTGTCGAAGAACAGAGCCGGAAGATGCGGGGTAAGATCGTAACCGCGCCGCCGGCGGAATTGTGCCAGCAGATCGTCGGTCCAGTCCGCTCCGAAAACTTCCAGACTGTCGCCGAACACCGAATAGGGCGGGTTGTCGCCGAAGGCGCTCAGTAATTTTTCACCGACGACATCCAGATAATGTCGCACCCCAACCGAGTTCATGTGATCGAGAACGAGTCCTTCTGCGCCTATTGCTGGACGTTTGACCTGTTGGCCCGTGCGGCTCTGCAGAAAGACGAGCAGCGTGCGTTCGCGATGCGACGGCGCAAACGATACCTTCGCAGCGCCGGATTTGAAGGCCAAAGATTTGGTTTTTTCCGCATTTGTCACCGCTGCTGCGCCTCTGGCGAGGAACACCGCCAGCAGACGTTCGCCCGGGCCGAGCGGCGGCAGCGCGGCGCGATGCGCGTCGGCGGGAACGGCAATCGTCGCCATGCGGATTTGCGACGACGCTTCCGTCATCGGAACAACAGGCCCGCCGAACGGCCAGCCGCTGCCGAGCGTTATGTCCACCCGCATGCCCTGCGCACGCGCCGTGTCGGCGGCGAAACGTACGTCAGCCAGAAATTCGTCAGAAAGGAACTTCAGATTGCGGATGCCCATGGCGGGATCGTCGAGTGCGAGGGGATAGACCGGCTGGATTTCGAAGCCGCCAAATCCTCCCGCCTGCATGGCGGCGATTTCCCGCGCCAACTCGTTCCGCTCGACCGCGGGGCCAAACCACCACCACCGCACCAAAGGGCGGGCGTCGCTCGGCGGCGCGGCGAAACCCCGCGCCAAGCTCTGGGCTGCGGCGCCGGACGCGCCACCGCAAAAACAGAGCGCCAGCGTGAGCACGAGCTTGATCAGGTCATAAAGCCTCGACATCGATGCCCTGCCTCGCCAGCCTTCAGAACGATCGCGTCACCGCGGTATCGAAAATCTTGTCCGCGATATCGCGGCTGCCGAACAAGCGGAAGTGCGCCACGCGATCCAGCGCGAAGTTCGTACCGGGTGGAAGGCGCAACCGGAAGAAGTCGGCGCCATCCACGTCCTGCAGCCAGAAGGCGGGACGGGCGTCGGGGGCCGCAACGGCCACCTCGACATGGCTCATCTCTATATTGCGCGCTTGCCGAATAAAGAAACCGCTCGCCGGCAACGGCCCGAACATCCCAGGATCGGGATATTTCTCCTCCTCAAGAGGCGGCACGCGGCGTGCCAGTTCGGCCGTGCCGCCGCCGCACTGGTGCAGATAGACGTTGCTTATCTTGATGTCTTCCACGGGATGCCCTCCGACGCCCGCGATGATCGAAGGCAGCAGCGCTGCATTCGAACTCGTGACGTTGTCGATCAGGATGCGCTTCATCGTGCCGACCGGCGCGCCCGCCGGCCCCCGCATGCGCCGGCCGAGACGCAGAAAGAATGGGCCGCTCGTCAATCCTCGCATCGCAATATTGCTGATCGTGATGTCTTCGCAAACGGCGCCATCCTCCGTTTCGAGTGCAAAGCCGTTACATTCTTCGAACACGCAATTGGTGATCGTGATGTTCTTGAAGCCGCCATTCGACTCGGTGCCGCACTTGATGCGCCCGGTGGTCGGCGCGGACCCGGGGGCCATTTTGCGCCAAGTGCCGTCGATGACGGATCCGACTTCGTAATTGCCCGTCACGTAGCAGTTGTCGATCGTCACATTCTCGGTCGTACGCGGATAGCCAAGGGCGAAGCTGCTTTTTGGAACAATCGCGTCGTCCCACGGCGAGTTGACCGTGCAATCGGTGACGCGCACGTTGCGGCAGCAATCGATGTCGAAGCCGTCGCGGTTGGTGTCCACCAGCAGATTGTCGATCGTCATGTTGTCGACGCCGGTCGCGAGCAGCACGAACCAGCCGCCCCGCAAAACCTTGAAATCGCGCAACAGCACGTTGCGACAGTTCTTGAGTGCAATCGTCTTGTTGCCGACACCCGGCTTGCCGGAGTCGGGAAGGTCGGCGTCGCGGCGTCCGCGGCTCAACCCTTTGCCGTCGATCGTGCCGAGGCCGACAATCGCGATGTCGTTCAGCCCCTCGCCCCAGATCAGGCTGTTGCGCCAGTGATTGTGGCCGTAGTCCTGATAGGGCTCCCACGCGCCCTGCGGTTCGGAGCGATCGTAGCCGCCGCTTTCCATTCCTTGTAACGGCGTCGAAGCGGCCAGGATTGTGGCGCCAACCTCGAGATGCAGCGTGACTCGGCTTTTCAGCCGGATCGTATAGCTCGCATAGGTTCCCGGCGGGAAATAAACCGTACCCCCGCCGCGCTCCGCAACATGATCGATGGCGCGGTTGATCGACGGACCGTCGGTCGCAACGCCGTTGCCGACCGCGCCAAACTTGCGGACATCGACCCACCCGGAAGGCAGCTCGGCCGATACGTCGCGCGGACGCGCGCCTCTCGAACGATCCACGGCGCCGGCACGCCGGGTGCTGCCGAATGTGACCAGGCCGGCCGCGCCAGCCGCCAACAGACTCCGGCGACAGATTGTCATGCCGTTTCCAGACCGGCTCGCGTTGCCGGTGGGGATTATCGTTCTTACCATCATGCCGACCTCCATTGTGCGGGCAGTGTCGCCGGCGCATGCGCGCTCACCATACCCATAAGCTCTATCAGATTGAGCGACCATTGCGAGGAATGGTTGGTTTCCATCCACGGCACCTCACTGACGGGCGCCAACACACTCGGACCCTCCACGAGCCGAGGCGCCATCGGGAACCGCTCTTCGGCCGTACGCTGGAAGCCGTTGAGCAATTCGTTCCAGGCGCGCTCGGCCAAGACCGGATCATTCTTGCGCATTGCCGCATAGGCGGTTAGGCGCGCGTGCCAGATCGGGAATTCGAACAGTCTGTCCGGTGCCGGAACGCCCAGCGCGGCGGAGCGTTGCGCTTCGCCGGCATTGTAGAGTTCGCAGAAATGCAGCCACGTGGCTTCGAACTTCGGCGCTTCGATGAGTTGCAGGATTTCGCCCACGATTTCGGCCCCGCCGAAAATCGTGACCAGATGGTATGAACTCTTCAGATCGCCGCCGATGTGATGCAGCGTTGCGGTCGCCGGGTCGTAGCCGAACGCCGGTCCGGAGAACATCCCCAGCGGCATCGCGGCAATCGAATCCAGTCCGCGCACGATCTTGTCGCGCCAGCGCGTGTCGCCCGTACGCTCCCATTCGATCAGCCAGTTTCCCGCAAACGCAAACCAATCGGGCCCGCTGCGCGCGTGTGTCGGATAGGCAGAGGCCGGCATAATGTGACGCAGCGGGTCGGTGCCGACCAGAGCGGCATCCGCATTGACGACCTCGCGCATCAGATCGCCGACGCGTTCGTCGGCTGTGATGTAATAATAGATGCGGCGCAGCAGCGCCTGGCTGATGCGCGCCTCTTTGGCGCCGCAGCCCCAATGGCTGACATTGTGCCGCGAGCCGAGCTTGTCGAACGGACCCAGATGATAGACGTCCACCTCGCCCGTGTGCCGCGTCATCGCTTCGGCCATGCGAAATACGTCGGCGCGCCCGGTTCGCAGAAACGCAGTCCACAGCCAGAGATCGGGAACAAGCTCGCTATTGGCCCAGGCATAGCCGCCGACGTCGTAGCGCCAAACATGCCGGTCGGCGTCGTAGGTGTGCATGACATCGCCATAGGACCAGAACCCGTACCACTGGCGGCGATCGACTTCGCCCAGATAGAACGCCAGCAGGCGATCATGTTCTTCTTCCAGGCGGGCTTTGACCGGCGTCGAGCGATCGGGAAGGCCCCACAGTCCAAGCACGCCGAGGGCATGATAGCGCTCGGGTTTGCATACCAGCCGCGCCGGCGAGCACACCGCGTCGGTATGCGCCGCCAAGTCGGCCGGCGACGGCGTTGTCGGGACCGCCCATAAAAGCATCTCGCTGGTGCGCGCGATGCCGTGCGGCGTGCTGTGGCCGGCTTCGACGTCCTCGTATTGAATTTCGAGGCCGTGCGCGCGATCGCTGTAATGCCGTAGATCCATCGGGGGTGCGTCGGGCGACCACAGCCACATCGTTACCCTGGCCCGCTCGCTTGTGGCGCCGTTGATCTCCAGCGCGGTCGGATGACGTTGCCAGAAGTCCTTCATACCAAACACGACGCCGCCAGAAATGCCGCCGACATAACCCAACCCGCCGGCGCGGTCGCCATGATCGGCTTGCAGCCAACTCGCCGCCGGTACCGTGCGCTTGGCGATATCGAAATGATCGGCGCTGCCTTGAAACAGCTTGAAGTCGTCCCAGGCCGGCACTGTCGCCAGTTGTGCACGGCTGACTTCGGTCATCTCCGACAGAGCGGGAACCGGACGGCCCGCGAGTTGATCCTTAAAGCGTGAGGCCAAAGCAAATTTGTTCGTCCAGCCCGGAAGGTTGCGCACGGCTTCGGACCACAAACCATCATTCGCGCCGGCAAAACGCACATGGCGATTGTGCAACTCGTCGCGCAGAGGCACTTCAAAGGTGAGAGCCAGGCCGGAAATAAAATCGGTGGCCGCGTCGCCATCGAACACGAAGGAATGCACGATGCGAAGTTCGTGCCCGCCGGCATGCAGCGAAACGCGAACCGTAAAGGGTAGCCAAGCGCGCCCGGCTTCGCTGACATAGCGGCCCTCAATGCGCACGACGGCGCGCACGGGGCCGGATTGCTCGACGGCAACGCTGTCCACACGACTTTCAAAGCGCTCGGTGCGCAACACTCCGGCGGCGGCCTGACTGCGATCCTCGCGTGAAGCAATCAGACGGGCGTTTTCGATCTGGGTCCGGTTGCCGTCCTGAACCGACTCGATCAACGCCGGTCCAGAGCGCGGCAACACGCATTTGATTGCGCCCGTGCGCAGGACAATTTTTCCGGCCAAATGCTGCACGATGACCGGCTTTGCAGGCTGTGCAGGCCGTCCCGGCAAGACCCGCAGACTCTCAGCATCGATCGGTCCGCTCGCCGCGTGCCCCGTCCATTTCAGGGAGCCGTCCGGCCAGGTGGCAAGCGGCCAGCTCTGCACGGGAACGGCGCGGCCGTCATGCGTTGCGAGATTGAACCGCGTCGAGGCCGGCAACGCGCCGCGCGGCCACGGCGTGCCCCAAACCAATTCCGTATCCACCTTCGCGCGCGAGCCGCCCAGCCAGTTCAATTCGGCGGATTGACCTTGTGCTCCTGCTGCCAGCGCGCCCCGGTGATGAGGAACCACGGCGGTAACCGCCAGCGCCGCACCCGACTTCACAACATGCCGCCGCGTCGGACCGGATGAACCATGACCTTTCGTCATTGACCTACTCTCCAAAAGAGCATCGCTGCTGCATTCCGTTACGGCGTCACGCGAAGCCAATCGTAATCGGCGTAGCCCACTGTCGTCGCTGTACTTGAAAGCGTCCCCGTCGGCGCCTGTGCAAAAAGCCCGAGCTGTGCGCCGACCCAACGCCCCTGACGACTCACGAATGGTTTCCCGAGAGCAGTAAAATGCCGGTTGTCGAGACTGTAGCTGAAGCTCACGCGCGCGTGTTTGCCGCGCGACAGGGACGGCCAAAGGGGCGTCCTGTCTGTCGGTGCTGTCTCCGGCGTCACAATCGGCGTAGCGTTGAGCCTCACATAGACGACGCCGGACGCGACGGCTGGGCCGACCGTCACGTTTTCGGGCTTGAATTTGTTGGCTTCCATGCGTGTACCCTGCACGAGGCGAACGGCATCCGCGAACTTTTCGAGGCCGATCCAGCCAACATTGTAGCCGAACATGAGAAGGCCGGTGCGCTCGCCGACCGCGCGTGGCGCAAACGTCAGTTTTGCCGTCGCCGTAAATGCGAAGCTGGGCAGTTTCTGGGTGAACAGATTGCCAGCCTCGTAGAGATTGGCCGACGACGAAACCGATTTTAGGCGCAACACACCTTTCGGCGAGCTCGCATCGATCCAGTCGTCCATCGAGTTGGAATTCCATTGCCACGCCAGGTTTGGCGCCCCGTCGAATTCGTCGCCGAATTGCGGTACGGCAATCGGCTGGCGCGGGAGCCGCGGCTTGGCGTGGATCAACACGGGTTCGCCCCGGCCGTCACCATCGGGATCGGAACCGATCACCGGCCATCCATTGCGCCATACCATCGGTTCGAGATGGACCTGCCGGCCGTAAGAATCGGAATCCTGGAAGTGGAGGAACCAATCTTCGCCATGACCGGTGTTGACCCACGCGCCCTGGTGCGGGCCGTTGATCTGCGTTTGCCCCTGATCGAGCACATTGCGTGCTTCATAAGGCCCGGTGATAGCGCGCGAGCGGAAAACGCCTTGCCATCCGCCTTTCACGCCGCCCGCGGGCGCAAACACATAATACCAGCCGTCCCGCCGATAGAGCTTCGGTCCTTCGATCACCCTCCATGGCAAAACGCCGTTGCTGGTCGCGACCGGGGGAAGCTTCGCGCCATCGATGATGACGCGGCCCTTGTCGAGCACACGCTTGCCGTCCGGACTCATGCGTTTCAAGGTGATGATGTTGTTGACGCCGGCGCGGCTGAATGCGAACGCCATCGCGAGCCACGCGCGACCGCGCTCATCCCAGAACGGCGTCGGATCGATCGCGCCGCGTGTCCGATCCACTAGGACGGGCCTTGTCCAGGGACCGCGCGGATTGGCGGCCGTGACGACAAAGACGCCGATGTCGGGGTCGGGATAATAAATGTAAAACTTGCCGCCATGATGACGGATCGACGGCGCCCAAACGCCTCCGCCGCGACGAGGCACGGCGAAGTGGGCCTCGGGCTGCAGCTTTTGCAGCGCGTGGCCGATGATCGTCCAGTTTACCAGATCTCTGGAGTGCAGGATCGGCAAGCCGGGCGAATTGGCTAACGATGATGAGGTGAGATAAAAGTCGCCGCCAACACGCACGACATCGGGATCGGAATAATCGCCCACCAAGACCGGGTTGCGATATGTTCCATTGCCTTGATCGGAGACCCAAGGCGCCGGCATTTTCAAAGACGATGCGTCTGCCGAGAGAATGCAAAAAAACACAAAGCAAGCCAGCGGCACGCGGCCAAATCGGCGACGTGCGGGCAATGCACGCGCGGAGGCCGCTATCATGCCGCCTCGGCGTTCTGAGTTATCGAGCGCCAGCGGGACACATAGTCTGCAATCGCGAACTTAAGTGGTTCGGCCCGCTTGAGTGTGGCGTGCGCAGGAAGGTCGGGATCGATCAGCCGAAACGCCCCGTACGCGATGCTATCGCGCGCGTCCGACAGGAACACGGGTTGCTCGCGCAAGGCAGCAAGCGCGCCGGTGAATATCGGATCGTCGGCAAAGCGTCCTTCGATGACGAGTGACTCCTGGGAGCCAATCAAATCCAGCGATACGTCCGCCATCAGCGCCAAATAAAGGCCCGCGACCGCGCGGCGGCCGAGTTGATCGGAGGGCTGATTAATCCAATAGCCGCCATTCTTCGGGAACGGCCCTACGCCTTTCTGAAATGTCGGCAAGGCAAATGCGCCACTCTTGATCATTTTCTCGGCAATACGGAGGAGCAAATCCCTTTGCGTCTTCGTGTCCACTGGCGACGATGTGGCCAACTCGATGAGTTCAACCTCCCGCCCACCCATGAATCGAGCCGAAGGGACCGGCTTGCCGGCTACATCGACATTGACCAGGCAGTCGCGGCTTTCGGAAAGCGACGCAAGATCGATCTTTGTGCGCGCGGAAGTCGATCGCATCACTACAAACCACGTTCCGGTCGACAGGATTGAGCAATCGCGATCGCCGACCTCGGCGTATCCACGCGTGGCCAACAACGCGGCATTGCTATCGTGAATGCCGCATAGCACCACGCAGTCCGCCGGCAGTTTGCAGCGCTCGCGCCACCCGTCTTTGACGGGACCAAGCACGTCGCCGGCAAGCCGCAATGGCGCCAACCGATCAGCCCAGCCTCGCGCTATTGCCATGGGGGACGGCCGGCCCTCGGCCGGGACCCACAAATCGGTGTGGCACCCAAGACTCGATACTTCCGTAACGGCGACACCACACAGCCGCCACGCCCAATATTGCGGCCAGGTGACAATGAGGCCACGCGCGAACTTTTCCGGCGCGACGGCTTCCAACCAGTGAAGTTGAATGCCCAGATTAAGCCCCGCAGGCAGGCACGGCGATCCCGTCACGGCGAATGGATCACGCATGGCATGATATTGCGTGCGCATTTCCGCGGAAGGTTCGGCTTCGTAATCAAGCGATGCCAGACTCAATCCGTCGTCATTGACGACGCATGCTGCCGCGCCGTGACCGACCGGAACGATTGCGGCAATATCCCCCAGGTGGGAAAACGCCGTAAGCGCTTCGGCGAGCCAGACCTCGATACCCCTGACATCCAATGCCGGATAACCATTCGAAACGGCCCGCTGGTTGCGGTAAATCCGTCGATCGATCAGTTGTCGTTCGGCTGACCAGAGCGTGAGCTTTGCCAGCGTTTTCCCGATATCCAGGACGACGACGCACCCTTGTCGCAATTTCCTCACCCCCACTGATTTCGACAGCGGCCCGCGAGCTCACATCTTCAATGCCCGTTGCCGGTAGGCTTCATCCGGGCGGCCGGCAATGCGGGCGACGGTCTCTTCGGAGAGAAAAATCGGGCCGCCAAGCTGCGCCGCACCGACAAAAACTTTGGCCGCCTTCTCGGCCATCAACATCGCAGCGAGAACGGACTGCCACGTTCCCCCCAGTGTAATGATGCCATGGTTCTGTATCAGAATGACCCGCGGCTGCTGCTGGTGCTTTATCATGTACGCCTTGGTCTCGCGGCGGATGACCTGCGCCAGTTTCAGACCCGGATCGGTGAGCGGGATGAACACCGAGGCGACGCCGCAGCACACGATTTCGTCGGGGAACATCCGGCGCTCGGCAAATTCCCGGGCGCGCGGCGAGCAAAGGATTTGGTCTACGGTCGTCGCGTGGCTGTGTCCGACGAACTTGATATCGGGCAGTGAAAGTAACCAAGCGTGGAACACTGCTTCGACGGACGGCTTCTTCGCCATCTTATCCACACGAGAGGCCAGTAGCGCCTCGTCCACCTGCTGGTCGGTCAGCCCCACTTTGTCGAGCATGGGCCACACGGCGGACAAGCGGCACTCGACGACATCCTCGGCCCGCATAGTGTCGAGGCGGGTGCCGCTGGCTTTGACGAGATAGGTGTCCTCGGTAAGCCGGGCGGACGTATTGCCTTCGCCGAGCAAAACAAGGCCGCGGTCCTCGCGTCCGATTTCGTGGGAGAGGGCCAGCAGATCTTCGATGATTGGGTCTGGCATGGTGGTCAACTCATTTCCTGGCCGCCGGTCACGCTCAGGGCGATGCCGGTTATGTATGACGACTGGTCGGATGCGAGAAATACGACCGCGTTGCAGACGTCGTCGTAACTGCAACCGCGTTTCATGGGTACTCGATCGACGTAGGCTTGATGAACGTCTTCGATGTTTTTCGCGCCGATCACTTTGCCGGCGCGGAGGTACTGGACAAACAGGCCTTTTTCCGGATCCGTCCACAGCGGCGAATCGAGCAGGTTGCCGGGGCAGATGGCATTGCAGCGGACGTTGAACGGCGCCATTTCCAGCGCCACGCTTTGGGTGTGACCGATGCCGCCGAACTTGCTCGCGGCATAAGCGGAATTGGCGGCGCTGCCCTTCTTGCCGGACTTGGAATTGATGTTGATGATCGAGCCGCTCCGCTGCTTTTTCATCACGCGGCAGGCGTGTTTCGTGACGAGGAAATAGCCAAACAGGTTTACGTTCATGACCGCGCGCCACTTCTCGGCATCGGCGTCGATAATCGGTTCGGCAATCAAGATCGCCGCGTTGGAGACGACGATGTCCACACGGCCAAATTCTCGAACAGCGCGGTCAAACAGCTCCTTTACGTCGGCCTCTTGCGTCACGTCCGCTCTCACCCCGGCAACGCGACGGCCGGCTTTCCCAGCGATGGAAGCAGCCGTGTCCGCGACCCCCTTTTCGTTCACATCGGCAATGATGACTACGCACCCTTCCCCGGCCAACCGTTGGGAAATCGCGCGCCCGAGCCCCTGCGCGCCACCGGTGACGATTGCAACTTTGTCCTGCAGACTCGCGCTCATGGTTTTTCGTACCGCTTCAACAGCGCTTCCTCGGCCTGCAGGTTCCAGTGACCGTTCTCGAGCGGAATTTTGGCCCCAAGTTCCGTCAACGGCGTCAACTTCAGTCCGCGGCAGGACGGATAGACGATAATCTTGCCTGACATCAGATTCTTCTCGACCGCGCGTATGCCGTCGATTGCACCGTCCAAACCGGACACGGCTGCAACGGAGAGATTGGTATCCAACTGGCGCGAAACGACCTTGGCCAGAACTTGTTTCATGTCTTCGAGCACGGAACCGCTCGTGCCGATGAAATACAAAATCTTCTCGATGTAGGCGTCGAGGTCGATTTCGGCAATCGTCTCGGCCGGAATGCCGGCGAAGATGTTGATGATTGCGTGCGGGGCGGCTGCAGACACGGCTTGCGTCACCAGCGCCGCAACCGGTGCCATCAGCACGAAGTAATCGAACTTGTCGGCGAGCCTGTCCTTGGATGGATTATACGGACGCAACGCGAGTCGGTTCTTCCGCGCCAGCGGTTCGGCCAGGTTCCGAAGCACGATCAGCCGCTCGTCGCTGAGGTCGCCCGCGAACACCGTTATTCCGGGCACGCCGTGGCAAAGGTCGCGGATGACATGCATCGTGCCCATCGGTCCGGCCGCCCCGATAATGTTGATGTTGTCGTTCGGACGGATTTCCGCCGTCGCGGGTATGGCCATCATCGCCGCCGCCGGGTCCGAGCCGGTCGTACCGATGACGCGGATGCCGCCGTAATGAACGCGGCCAATCTGCGAGGCGACCGCGCGGCCGAATTTGCGGCCGTCTTGGACGATGTTGAACAAGCCGCCGACGGCGATATTAGAAAAGAGTTTCTCCACTGTCGCGGGATTCGAACCGAAGTAAATGACGTCGTCGTAAGCGGCGCTCTTTAGATCGGCAACCTTATCGGCCGTAGCAAACGTCGTGTTCTGCGGGTTGCCCCGTAGAGTCTTCACGCGACTTTTGTCCACCGGCGTCTCGCCGACCACAAGCAGCTGGCCGCCGTCCTTGAGGGTTTGCCGCTGCTTTTCGGCGTAGGAATTCTCGACGCATGCCCAGGGTTCCACCAGCGCCAGTGCGGACGCCGACAGGTCTTCCGGCACCGGAATGAGCATGGATTCGCCTTCGGGCGAAACGATGACGCGCTCGTCCATCAGGACGTATTCCTGCAACGCGCCTTCGAAATTGTAGCCGAACGCGGCGTTGGAGCCAGCCGTCGGCAACCAGCGGTAATCGGTCTGCACCAGGAACCGGTCGCCAACCTTGTGGCGGGTGACATCGGAACCGGTCTTGACAATACGCAGCACGGTCTCGTGGCCAGGCACCGCCGGTTGCTCGCCCGGCACATAATTGGGCATCTGCAGCAACGCTTTTGAGTCGATGCCGGCGGTAATGGCCGATTTGCGCGCGTGACCGGAAAACTGTTTGAGCAGCTTCAAATCGGAAAAGCACAATCCGACGACCTCGACACGCCCCAAAACCTGGTGAGGGCCCGGCTCGACCACCGCCTTAGTGTCATTGATCTGCAACCGGTCCGGTCCGACCAACTGCACGGCGCGTTGTTTCTCTGGAATGGTTGCCGTTGTCATGTCAAATCAACGTATCTTCGCCAAAACCTGCTCCGGCGCCGTATGCGCGGCCAAGTCGCGCAGTCTTTCTTCGTTCTCAGGCTGGAGTTCGCGCCCCAGCTTTTCAAAGAAGTCGTTCTTTGCCGCCGGCGTCGCAAACGCCTTTCCCGCCCAGGAACTGAGATACCCCAGCCCGCTCTGACGCTGTAGCACCGAGTGGGCGTAGACGATGTACGCGCCCCGCAGGAACACTGGAACCAGCGGCTTGAGTTCCTCGGACGCGAACGAATCCACGAATTTGTGGCCCGGTGAGTTCATCTCGGTACCGACGATGACGGGAAAATGATGTTTCTCCGCCAAAGCCACAACGTCGTAGAGATTCTGAAGCTTTTGATCCTTGACGCCCGGCGTGTAGTTGCGGTCGGGAATGATGTTCAGCGCTGCGGCGCCTGACGACATCCCCACCTCGAAGAACTCTTCGATACACTTCTCGCCTTCACTCGTGCCATCCAGCCACGCGAATGTCGGAATCGCACCCAACTCCAGAACAAACCGGTTCATGTCGGCCATCAGCGGGAACGAACCCTTTCCCGGTTGTACGTAACCAGCGCCGCCTCTCTTCATCGTCTTGGCGCGGATCAGATTCTGGAGCTTGGCTCCGGCGGGCGGCGCCTCACCGAGTTTCTCCTTCCAGAACGCGGCGCGTTGTGCGGCGTTCGGGAACATCAGGGCGGCTTTGCGTTCGTAACCTTCGCAGAGATGGCGCTCCGTCGCGTTGCCCTTGGGTGTGAGCGGCAACACGTCTTTCTCATAGTCGAGTTCAACGGGTCGCATGGTAGCGTTGACGCGGACAATCATGTCGCGCGTGCGCCGCGCCGCGGCGGCACGCATCTCGGCCAGGAATGGATGCTCAACGGCTTTGGTGAACCCTACACCCATGTGATACGCAATACCGGGCTCGCCGGGCGAGTTGATCACGCGTGCGGCAAACTCCGGCACGAACACGCGCGATTCGAGGCTGACACAAGTTTTCAACCCAACGAGACGACCAGCCTCCAGGAACTCGTCGGCGGCGTCCAGGACATCGAAATCCACAATCCCGGTCACGGCCAATCCCGCATTGCGGGCCAGCCAGGCATACTTCGACGGCGAATAACCGTAGGTATTGTATGAAAAGAAAGTGTGGGCGTGGAGGTTGACGTCGCTGCCCGCCTTGGGAAGCGCGCGCTGCCCTTGTTGGGCCTGCCGCCATAAGTCTGAGAGGGCTGACCGGCGTTGCCGGGGGTCAAAACTGTCAAGTTGCCGTTCCAGCGCTTCCGTCATGGCATCAGGCTTACAGGACATGCGGGCAACGTGCACTGGCATTACAAAAATCTCCGAAATAATTCGAGGCTGGAGAGCCCGGTACGCGAAGCTCCATAAACCGCTCACCCGGCGGCCAAATCGTCAATTTCCACAGTGTGTTCCCAAAACCCAGGATAACGATGCAACCATGTCGCACTTTCCGCACTTTATTTGTTTTGACTGATTTTGCACGAATATGATTGAATTAGTCAAGGCGACATTGAATTGCAGCCTGTCCCGGATGCCGAAGTCGGGGCCCATCCCAGGTCTCATAACGTCCCGTCGGCGGGGCGTTCCGCCCGGCAGCGCGACAAACCGGATAGAATGGAGCGACAATGCGGTAACCAAACTGCTGCTTTTTGGCATCGCGAAAGACCGTTGCCGAATGCAAAGCTGTTCCAAAGGGATGGAGCGCCTCCAAGATTCGGTTTGCGATCATCTTCGCTGAGAAGCCCTTCGCCGAGTGGTCATCAACGCCCCACACAGAGTTCCCGACCGACCTCCGTCAAGTCCGCAAAAGCACAAAACAGAGAAGCAAAAGGAATGAAGAAATCCCCGGCCTATTTGAGTGATTCCCGGCCAAAATTCGCGCCGTTCGAAATTGACTGTGGCAAGATTGCCGCCTATCGCTACAAGGGCAATCTCCGATCCGAACTCGACTCTAAGACGCGCAGCCGCAACGAGGCCGTGGCGATCCTGGAGGACATGCTCGTCATCCGCGAGCTTGAAGAGATGATCGTCAAGTTGCGTTCCGGCGCCTATGAACCGATCCGCGATTTCAATTACCGCGGTCCGACGCACGTCTCGGTCGGCCAGGAAGGCACCGCCGCCGGCGCGTGCTGCGCGCT
>Ga0182027_10006491_pt1 | contig 17474 bp, 10 predicted proteins | sample 712E1DmetaG_FD_121300 | JGI IMG/M metagenome (GOLD analysis project Ga0182027, IMG submission 121300) | Permafrost microbial communities from Stordalen Mire, Sweden - 712E1D metaG (Illumina Assembly) | ecosystem: Environmental > Terrestrial > Soil > Wetlands > Permafrost | place: Sweden... | reverse complement strand
TCTCCACCGTCACGATTGATGAAAGCATCTTCGTCCGTTCGGTTCCGCCAAGCTATGGAAGGCGGACTTCCGGCAGCGTGTCCACGAATCAAGAGTGAATCGGCCCCTCAGACAGAAATGAGAGGTCTAACTCCGACGAGAGAGTTTTACCGGACTTAGATCTGACTAATATCGACTTCCCGTCGACAGACGGCAGAATGCTTTCAACGATATCGAAACCTTTCGGTATTTCCGCTACAGCCATGATGTAGTTTACGGCGAGAGGCTTCAGTGGGTTGAGCTTGACGCAAGTCGCAACTCCGGCGCGATTCAACGAATTTCGCGCGGCCGAATCCGCCAATCCATAGTGGAAATTGCCGGCAATTTCTTCCAGCCCGATAGTGCGCCGATGCCTGCCATTCCATGGCGCATAGTGCCGTCCTCCATTTGACATCCATAGCACTGTTGCTGGAAGCACACGAGGATCCTTCAACGAAAACCACACGTAATGCTCTTCCGGCAAAGTCAGGGCCGTCCAAGCAAATTGAAGATCTGGGTCCGAGGCCAATAGAACCAGATCCTCATAGCCTTCGCGGGCTGGGTAGACGGATAGGTCAGACCATTTGCCATCGATTTGAGGCACGCTTTCAAGAGAAGAGAAGCGCGCCGCCGCTTCTAGCAAAGAGTATCCCCCCTTTGCAGGATTCTCGAACACGCCGGGAAACACCTGGCCGAAGCGGAAGGGACTCATGCTCACGCGCCCGGTAACGCCCTCAGGTACTCTCAAGATCGGATGATGACCCAGCGGCATCGGACCCCTCATCCCGGAGATAACATGTTGCGAATAGACCGCCGTATGGCCAGGAACAAGTTGGATGACCTTGTCGACTCGCCCCGGCCGGACGGAGGTCCGCATGGAGAGATGAATGTGTCGCCGAGTACTGGACTCGAAGCGCCACTTTCCATTTGCGGTCTCACCGTGCGGAGGATATTCTTCTCCCTTGTAGGGCTTCTCATTGTCCCCGAATGGCATGCAGAAAAAATCTCCTCGCATCACCCGGGCGACTTGTGGCAACGAGGGATCGGTTCTTTCCTTTGCCCATGGAGCGATCGCAAATGGTTCAACCCAACGATTGCCGATTCGAAACCGCACCGGCGCCAAGTGCCCAGCCTGCCTGGTTATAGCCGCCTCCACGCCACTGGTTTGTAGTATCCAACTCGCTTGGCCCAAAACCTCGCTCAAGTGCGCCTTGCAGGCTACACCAGAACCCGAAGATCCAGTCCCCGCCGCCCGGCTCACTCTACACCCCGATCCTTTTCTTCCCGTTTCTTGTCAATATGGTCTCGCCGCTCTGCGATCAAGAGAGTCTTGATGTTCTCGCATCGGCCCGTGCCACAGATCACCACCTGCCGGGCTGCCTTTGCTCCGCGCATGCCCTCCCATTGAGCGACGACTTCACGCACCTTCTGCGGATCGATTAGATCTTCCAACTCGCCCGTAAACACACGTCCGAAGGATGGTTCGTTCGGCCTGTCACTATCGCAAAGAATACGATCGATTTCTGCCTTGGATCGAAAAGCAGTATTGATGTCGAACGACAATACCTCGATTTCCGCTGCCGCAAGAATATTGCCAAGACCGTCAAGAAACGGCGCAAGCAGAGCTCCTCTATACCCGTCGAGGGCGAAGAAGAATCGATGTTCGAGACGATCCACATCGGCGATCAACTGCTTTCCAATTTCCTGGTCGACCAGGTCCTGGCTGCTGACGATCTGGTCCAGCCAACGGGCAGAAAGTGGCAAAGTGTTGATGCAGTTTTCCGTTGACGTATACCAAGCCATCGAAGTCAGTCTCCACACAGTTCAGCACTAGCTTACGCTTCGCGGTTTCTGGGTCGCAACCCGAGGCCCGTGGCACGGATTTCCCGGCTGCGGGCATGGCCGATTGAGCTTCAAGCTGCGCCAAGGGGTTCGCGCTCTGGGTATCATTATCCGATAGTCGCCTATTTGAATTGATCATCATTGCAATTGTCAACAGGAGCGATCTCGCAGGCGTTGAAGGTATCCCGTGCGGGGCGCAGCAACCGGGCGAATAAATTGGAATAGGCAGAGTGCGACTCGTTTCTATTCGAGCCTTGCCCTGAAGGCAAGACCTTGCCGACCGGCGTTGGGTGCGTAGCGGGCATGGAGGATGCTCGTCAGCTTCCCCCCGAGCAAATACTGGACTGTCTGGTCTTCTTTGCCACTTGCACGGAGAGGAGGCATTGTATCCAATTCATCCATGGTCAATGGTCCGTTCTGACTGGCGGAGCGGTGAAGTCGAGAAACGGCACATTCACAATACTAGGAGTGGGGGCGCGACTCCAGAGCCGCCACGGACAAATGGCCGCCCCGATGGACCGCGATAAGGTCCAAAGTTCTCGCACATTCTGTGGTCCTCGGCACCTGCCGATTGCGTGTTTGGTGAAACGTCTGCATTCCCGATATCCGAGCAGCCCGCAAGGAGTGTCTATTCTCAAAGTGGGCGACATTCGTTGTTGACATGCACAGGGCAACGTATTCTAATTAGCTGTCAGGATAACATTATCCATGCTCCGGAACGGGAACGCGATCTTCATGGCGGCGGCAAAGCCACTCAATGCAGGATCTCTCTCAATGTGGGGTAGGGGAAAGAAATTGTCCTGAATGACTGGAATACTGTTGATGAGTGAGCGGAGACTGTTCCAAGGGAATGCCTTGAGAGCGATAAGTCGTTCGATTTCTGGAAAAGATGTGGTCTCGGCTTGGAGCGCCTAAGACGGTCGCTACGGGGCCTCGAAAAGCCCAACGTCACATTTTATGAGGTTTTTTATGAGAAACTGCAGTTGTTCCGGTAACTGCGAACCGCAATCCTATGGGCTGACCAGACGCAAATTTCTTGAACTCACTGCCATAGGCGCCGCCGGCGCCCTGCTCACAAGGTCAGCGCCCGGCGCGGCGACCGAACAGGCGCTGGACAAGTTCCAACTGCCGCCGGAAGAGCTCGAGCGGTGGAAGCGGGAGTTGTTCGCGCCTACCGAGCCGCGCGTCTATCTCTCCTCAAAGCACACCGATGCGCGGATGCATCTTGGAGGCATCGGCACGGGCAACTTCGCGATCGGTCCCGATGGGCAGTTTAGCAGTTGGCAGCTTTTCAATACGCTGCGCGACGGCAATGTGCCGCTGCACTTTGCTGTAAAGGTAGGCGAGGCAGCTCGACTGTTGCAGACAACCGGCGGTCCGGCAGTGCCGCGCGTGAGCCAGATCGAAATGGTGGGCGAGTATCCGGTGGCGCGGCTCCGGTTCATTGACCCTGCGCTGCCGGTGCAGTTGGAGTTGGAGGCGTTCAGCCCTTTCGCGCCGCTTGACACGCGGCTGTCGTCGATGCCGCTGGCGGCATTTATATTCCGTATCAGGAACACGACCGCCCAGGCCCAGACCGTGTCGCTGGCGGCCTTCATGCAAAATCCAGTCGGGTACGACGCATTGGGCGGCAACGACAGCGACCGCAATCCCAGCTTCGGCGGCAATGTCAACGAACCGTTTCAGGAAGGCGATGCGCACGGGCTTCTGTTCCGAGCCGCGGCCTCAGAGAAACCAACGCTCGACAGGCCGGTGCATATCTTCGCCGGCGGCAATCTTGTCGCTCCCACGCTGCCTGAATGTTGCAACACCGCCTTTGTCCTCGGGCTTAACGCGCCGCCACAGGATCGTCCGGAAAATCTGATGGTAGATTTGCTCGATCATTTGCCCGGCGCATTGCCGCAACTCCCGGAACCGGCGCAGACGATTGTCTGGATCGAAGAGCCGGAGGTGTTCTTCTCTGAACCTAACTTACGGGCGGCGCGCGACGCAGTGCGACAGGGGAGCACGCTGGTGCTGGCAGGCAAGGCGATGCCGCTGCTGAGTTGCTTCGCGAAGGGCACAGGCGGAAAGCCTCTTGCAGGAGCCATGCGTCCGGATATTCTCTTCGACGATTTCGAGACAGGTTACGGGAAGTGGAGCCTGAGCGGTACAGCCTTCGGCAAAGAGCCTGCGAGCGGTTCGCTGTGGGATCAACCTCAGGTATCAGGCTTCCGGGGCAAGGGGCTTGTGAACGCTTCTTACGGTTCGACAGGCCGCGCTGTCAGCCGCGAGTTCCTCATCGAGCGCCGCTTCATCCGCTTTCTCATCGGCGGTGGCTCGCATGAGAACACCGAGCTGCTGCTGATCGTCGACGGCAAAATTGTGCGCAGCGCATCGGGCAAGGATAGCGAAGAGTTGCGAGTGGCGACGTGGGAGGTGAGCGAATTGGAAGGCAAGACCGCCCACCTCGAAATCGTTGACGAGGGGACCGGGCCGATGGGTCACATCCTCGTGGATCAGATTGAGTTTTTGGATGCAACCGTGAACCGCGGTCTCGCGGAACTGCTCGACGAATTGCTGCCCGTTTTCCTTACCGATGCGCGGCGCGCGGAAGGCTCCGGGCAGGACAACCCAAACGTGGTCGAGTTCGAAAATCTCAAATTGCGTGAAGGCGCCTTGGGCCGTTCCACCTCCAGCGGGCTACGGCTCTTCTTGCGTCCGCTGGGCAAGGGCCAAGTCGTGCTGGCGAGTGGACCGGTGCTGACGCCTGAACTGGCGACGTCCATCGGCGCAAGGCAGCAGGCCTATTCGATGCTCTGCGAACTGGTCGGCGCCAAGTATCATCCGATATTGCAGCACGCCAAAGCTTCGGGCTTCGGCACGCTGGCGCTGGCGGTGCTGAATGGCGAAAGCAGCGTAATGGAATCCGCTGAAGACTGGACACAGTTCTGGCGGAAGTTTTCGAGCGACGGGTGCCTGAAGGGCTTTGAGCAAGCGCGCGCCACCCCTCCCACGCCCGCGGGCCAGACTCTGTCCGGTGCGCTGGCCACCCAGCTGACCGTACCGCCGGGCGCGACGGTCGAGGCGCCTTTCCTCTTGAGCTGGCACTACCCCAACAAATATCAACCTCTGGCCTTGCCCAAGAAGGAGCACGCCAGTCCCTGGCCTTTCTACAACAACGACGTCGGCGTCTGGTTAGGCTGTCACTATGCGGAGCAATGGGCAGACGCCCAGGCCGTGATGAAGGAGGCCGTGACGAAGGCCCAGTCGTGGCGTGCGAAGACCGAACTCTTCCGCCGCACGTTCTACGACAGCACGCTGCCGTATTGGCTGCTCGATTGCGTTACGGCGAATGCCTCCACCATTCGCTATATTGGCGTGGTGTTCCGCATTGCCAACGGCGACATTTACAGCTATGAAGGCTCGAACGGCTGTTGCGAGCCTACCTGCACACATGTTTGGGGTTACGCACAATCTCTGGCGCGCTTGTTTCCTGACCTGGAGAAGGAGATGCGGCGTATTGACTACAAACACCAGCAACGCCCCGATGGCGGCGTGAACAACCGCACCGTCGTGCCCTCGCCGCCGTATCCTACAGGCGAGGAACCTTTTACCGATGGCCACGCAAGTTGCGTCCTAAAGGCTTACCGCGAGGCTTTGAACTCGAAGGACGAATCGTTCTTCCGGGAGTATTGGCCCTACATCGCGCGCGCGGTGGAATATCTGATCGCCCGCGACGCCAAGTCCCACGGCGGCCAGCCAGCCGGCTATCTCGAAGACGACGAACAAACGAACACGTACGACCAAAGGCTCTTTGGTGTCACCACTTTTATCAGCGGCTACTACCTCGCCGCACTGCGAGCGGGCGAGGAATGGGCGCGACGGATAGGAGACAAGGCCAGCGCGGAGCGCTTCCACGAAATCTTTGAGAAAGGCCAGAAGAACCTTGTCGAACTGTGCTGGAACGGCGAGTATTTCCAGCAGAATCTGCTCGGGCACGAGAAGGGCAAGGATCTGGTCAAGGATCACGAGGGCCAGGTCATTTCCGGCTGCATGTCCGATCAACTCATCGGTCAGTGGTGGGCTCACCAACTTGGCCTCGGCTACATTCTTCCAAAGGATAAAGTCGTGAGCGCATTGAAGAGCATGTACAAATACAACTTCAAGAGTGACCTCACGGATTGGAAATGGTCGCGCAATGTAGCGGGAGTTAAGGACAAAGGCCTCATCAACTGCACATGGCCCAAAGGCGGCCGGCCTGAAGTCGTCTTGCGATACTCTGACGCTATATGGACCGGCGTTGAGTATCAAGTGGCCGCGCATCTCATTTACGAAGGCTTTGCGGAGGAAGGCTTCGCCCTTGTCAAGGCTGCACGCGACCGCTACGATGGCGTCTCTCATGCGCCCACCGGAGGGTCGGAGGCGAGTGCACGCAATCCCTGGTGCGAAGTTGAGTGTGGCGGGCACTACGTCCGCTCCATGTCTTCGTGGTCGCTTCTGCTGGCATTGTCGGGGTGGGAATATGATGGCCCGGCCCATTCGGTCCGCCTCGCGCCACGCCATACACCGGAGAACTTCAACGGCTTCTTCACCGCCACTGAGGGCTGGGGTGTGGTGCGGCAGCAGGCAGTAGGCCAAGGGCAGAGGTCTGAGATCCAGGTAAAGTCGGGCAAGCTGACCGTGAAAACCTTTAATCTTGCGTTGCTCGCAAACGTGAGACCGGCCACAGTGACTGTCACTATCGCAGGCAAGCCGATGCCAGCCAGCCTCGCGGTGAGCGGTGGCCGGGCAGAGATTCGATTCGCGTCGGAGGCTGTGGTTCGTGAGGACGAAGGGCTCGAGGTATTCCTTGGCTGACGCTATGAGTAGATTTCGCCGTTGCGACTTGCACAAGGCTGCGCCATCATGAACCGGTACCTTACGCACGTACTGGATCTTCGTCTACAGCGTCGTCCAGCATGGAAAGTGTACAAATACTGTTTACCTGCAATATCTTCATCATGTCAGAAGACTGTAGAGGTCAATTTGCACGCCGTTCCGATAATTACGATGCCGACCCCGAAAGATCCGACATGTGGATCTCAAGTGACACAAGGCAGATCCAGCAGCTATGGACCTGCGATGGCCATGGTTACGACGCTCTTTTTTGTATGGGGCTTCATGACCGTGTTGAACGACATCCTCATTCCTCACCTGAAAGCGATTTTCACGCTGAGTTATGCGGGGGCCATGTTCGTTCAATTCAGTTTTTTTGTCGCCTACTTTCTGATGGCCCTACCTTCCAGTAAGCTCATCAACGCTGTTGGATACAAGATGTCCATGGTAATTGGATTGCTGACTATGGGGGCAGGGGCATTGCTTTTTGTGCCGGCGGGGGGGCTTCCTTCCTATCCACTATTTCTTGTAGCGCTTTTCGTCCTGGCTTCAGGGATGACGATCCTGCAGGTGTCTTCCAACCCCTATGTCGCGGTCCTCGGGCCTTCGGAGGGAGCTTCGAGCCGGCTCAATCTGGCGCAAGCATTCAACTCTGTAGGAACGATGCTCGCGCCGCTTATTGGCGGTGCATTGATCTTGACCAGCGGCCTCAGAACCGCATCGTCGGTGAAACTTCCCTATCTGGTTTTCTCCGGAATCCTCTTTCTTTTGGCTGTGGTGGTCTGGCTTTTCAAACTCCCCGTCCTGTCCGCTATCGAGCGTGGCGGTGACCAAGCCACGGGCAAATCTCTCACCCTTACAAGTGCCTTACACGTCAGGCATCTGATGCTGGGTGCGGGAGCGATCTTCCTCTATTGTGGCGCCGAAGTGTCAATCGGAAGTTTTCTGATCAGCTTCCTTACTCAGCCCCAATTCGGTGCATTAACTCAGCAAAATGCGGCCCATTTTGTCTCTCTATATTGGACGGGCACAATGATCGGACGGTTTGGCGGCGCTGCGGTTCTTTCCAGGATTGCTCCGAACAAGGCATTGGCTTCGTGTTCCATAGTTGCCTCGATCCTTGTCTGGGTTACGATCGCATCGACCGGTCATGTTGCGATGTGGGCAATCATTTTGGTTGGTCTCTTCAATTCGATTATGTTTCCCACGATTTTCGGTTTGGCGATTGATGGACTGGGTCCGTTGACCAGCCGGGGATCTGGAATTCTGATCATGGCCATTCTCGGATCGGCGTTGGTTCCAGTCACGCAGGGCGTGCTGGCAGATCACATCGGCATTCACCACGCATTTATTTTGCCGGCCTTTTGCTACCTGTACGTAGCATTTTACGGACTGAGAGGATACCGGCATCGAGATGTCTGATACCGTCGCTTGGTTTGCGTCGAGTGCCCAGTCCTTTGCCGACATGCACATAAACTTATGAGGGTCGCACGTGAGGTAGAACTTGAGCGTGGAACATATGGGATGGTCCTGAATGTGGGTAATGCGTCTTGTTCCTTGATCCACTCGATGCAAAACGGCCGAACCGTGGAGATCTGTATTTTTGCGATCGGGAGTGTGAGCTGATATGCGAGTGCAGGGCCGGGAGCGCAGTGCACCGTATCAAGTGCAGGGCTCGGTGCCATAAAGAGCTCGATCATGCCCTCGGAATATCAGGGCGCATTCACCGCCGATTCTCAGCCATTATGCCTTGAGATCGGCACATGCACTTGATGGGAGAGTCAAGTCAAGTATCAGGAGGGTATTGCCATGAAGATATCGGCGGGGCGCCAGATTTCACGAATTACATGTTGCATCTTCTTATTTCTGATTCCATTCGCCGCCTCCTGTTGTTTGAGGGCTTCGGATCTAGCGTCGCAGGTGAACCCCTTTGTCGGTACGAACCTCTCCACGTTGCACGACCACGGGAATACTGTTCCAGGAGCGGTCCGGCCATTCGGCATGCTCAATTGGAGCCCCGACATGGCGGACGACGCTTTCTATCGTTGGGAGAATCCTGTGACGCGCGGCTTCAGTTTGACGCACACGAGCGGTCCGGGATGCCCGGAGTTTGGCGATGCGCCCGTATTCCCCTTGTTGGGAGTTCCGCAGGACGCACCCTCGGCGCGAGATCAAGAGCATAACTATCAGGCTGGGTTCCGGCACGAAGATGAAATCGCCGAGCCAGGCTACTACTCCGTGATGCTCAAGTCCGGCATACGCGTTCAACTCGCGGCGCAGGTCCGCTCGGGAATCGCGGAGTTTCACTTCCCCGTGAGCAACCAGCCACATACGCTCCTCTTCGATCTCGGGCACAACGTCTTGCCCCGTGTCTACGCGACGGAGGTCCGGTTCAAGGGCAAAAAGGTGATCGGATCGGTAGCCAGCGGAGGCAACTGTAGCGTCAGCCAGAACCGCTATCGGGTCTACTTCGTATTCGAGGCGGATCAGAAGCCTGATGCAGCGGTGGCATTCGAAGCATCGACAGGCGGCGTCGCACAAGCCACCGGCGCACCCTCCCGCGCTGGCGGCTATATGAGTTTTCCCTCTTCCGTCCAGACGGTACGGTTGAGAGTCGGCTTATCCTATGTCAGCGCTGCAAACGCGGAAGCGAATTTGGAAAGCGAGATTCCAGATTGGAATGTGGAGCGGGTCCGCCGAGAGGCACGCGCTGCCTGGAACGACGCGCTCAGTCATGCTCTGGTCAAAGGCGGTAGAGAGGATGATCGCAAAGTGTTTTATACCGCGCTTTATCACGCCCTGCTCCACCCGTCGGTATTTAGCGACGTGAGTGGCGAGTACTTGGGATTCGAAAACAAGGTACACAACGCAGGCAAACGCACGCAGTACGCGAATTTTTCCGGGTGGGACATTTACAGGAGCGAAGTACAACTACTCGCTATGCTATTCCCTGAGACCGCGAGTGATATGGCACAGTCATTGGTCAACGACGCCGAACAAGGCGGGGGATTGCCCATATTCCCCGTCGCGAATGATGAAGCGGACGCCATGGTGGGAGATCCTTCTGACGGCATGCTGACCGGCTTCTATGCTTTTGGGGCGCACAATTTCGATGTACACACCGCGCTTAAAGAGATGCTCCGTGGAGCGAACGATCCGCAGACGCGGGTCAAAGCGTATCTCGAACGGCCCCATCTGCAAGAATACCTGCGTCAAGGATATATATCCGAACGGGGTATTCCCGGCGAAGGGAGCGGCTCCGTAACCCTGGAATATCAGAATGCCGACTTTGCTATCTCCCGCCTGGCGGCTGAGCTTGGGGATGTGGAAGATGAGAGAAAGCTGCTGGATCGCTCTGTGCGGTGGCGCACACTCTTCGATTCTGAGACGAAGTATATACGTGCGCGCGACCTGAATGGGGCATTTCTACCCAATTTCACGCCAGAGAGCGAAGCCGGATTTGTCGAAGGAAATGCCGCGCAGTATACATGGATGATTCCCTATGATCTGAAAAGTGTAATCCAGGCGGTAGGGGGGGACGAAGCAGCCAAAGCGCGTTTGGACCATTACTTCAGTCAGTACTACCGGTACGACGAGAAGAACGGTCCATATTTCGCAATTGGCAACGAGCCCAGCTTCGGCAGTCCCTGGATCTACAACTGGACAGGCCATCCTTGGCGAACCCAGGAAGTTGTGCGAAAAACTCTTCGCGATCTCTTTTCCCCAAAACCAGATGGACTTCCAGGCAACGATGACCTTGGCGCCACTTCGTCGTGGGTCGTCTTTGCGCAACTGGGTCTGTACCCGGAGATTCCAGGTGTAGGAGGAGTAACCTTGAACACTCCGACTTTTCCCGAAGTGACGCTGCTGCTTGGGAACCACCAGTTGCGCATAACAGCGCCTGGAGCCCCCTCGAAGCCTTACGTTCAGAGGATCTGGATTGACGGTACGCCGGTGCGGAACTGGTGGATTGACTGGGCGCAGCTCTCCAGGGCGTCCAATCTGCGCTTTACGCTCAGTACAGCCCCAAGTCTCGATCCGGGTACGGAACCGCCTTCGTTTGTTCCAGTCGCACAGTAGGCAGTCCTAAAGAGCCTGTAGTGAAAGTCGGGATTTGAACGGGCACGACTTTAGTCGCGCAGCAAAATACCCAATAAACTGGGGGCCTTAGCCCCTGAGGGACGCTTTACACCGTCTAAATTGTGTTTACGAGATGGCCTCTAAACAACATGGTCGTAACGATGCGTTGGATTGGGACGTCCCGGTTTCAAGCATTTCATGGCGATGAAATCTGAAGTGATATTGATCCCGCAAGCCTTGGAAATCGCCTCTGTGACAATGGATTTGAGCGTATCCGGATCGATCTGGGCACGGGCGTTCAGCGTCATCGTCGCGTCTTTCCCCTTCCCGGCGCTTCCACTCATATGCAGGGAGTTTTGCGGACCAGTGATGTTACCGATTACAAAATCGTCGTTCGTCTCAATAAGCAACTTCACGTGGCCGATAGCAGCCCTTAGCTCTTCACAGTGCCGACTCAGGGAATTCAGCAGGTCTTTCGCAAAAGCGTCCCAGTCTTCGGCTTTGCCCTTAAGCAGGACAGAAGTGTTAAGCCACCCCAGGACAGCTTCTCCTTCGGCGTATATGTCATAGTCGACCTCCGCCAAGTGAGTTCCGGACTCGGAATGCTGTAGGACATCTTTCAGCCAATCTTCAAGGCCCCCTCCGTTCTTGGCGCTTACTGCATGAACTGTCGCATGCGGCCACTCTCTTGCCGCACGTTTCTTCAAACTCTCGACTGCCTCCGGACTCAGCAGATCTGCTTTGCTGATCACGATCAAATCCGCCTCTTCAAGCTGCTTCTGAAGAATATAAGCCGCGCTCTGATGAAGTCCCGAGGATTTTCCATCCAAATAATTCGCCAGCCGTTCCGGATCAACGAGCACCGAGAGCGGAGCAACACTTAGTTTTCCGGCGAATTCATCTTTCAACGGCTGCAAGATGGTTGCTGAAAGATCGGTGCAACTGCCGACAGGTTCAGCAACAATGGCATCCACATCCTTCCTTTCGCGAATATTTGCAATCGCGTCGATAAACCCCGGAAAATTGCAGCAGAAGCAGCTCCCGCTCACCTCCGAAACAGTCGTATTTGTGCGTTGAAGAAATACTGTGTCCACCAGTTCGGAAGCCTGATCATTGGTAATCAATCCGACATGTTTACCCATTTCGCTGAGTTTGCGGTCTGCAGCCCGAAGGAGCATTGTTTTACCGGCGCCAAGAAATCCTCCGACTAAAACGATCTTGGTTTTCATGGATATTCCTCGTCCTCTTCATCTCATTTCAGCAATTTCATAACTCGCAGCAGTTGCTCTCTGTTGCTTTTTTCATCATCGGTTCCAAGATGCGCGTGAACAACAACCCTGCCACCAGAGCGCCTATCACAGGAGCGAGAATATATACAAAGAAGAATCCCCCGTGCCGATCAGGGAATGCAGCGGGGCCCCAGCCGAAAATCCATGCGACAACTCTAGGGCCGAAATCACGCGCGGGATTCAATCCGGCCTGAGTGAGAGGTGCGATTAGACAAATCGCAGAACTCACGGATAGACCAATAAATAACGGCGCCAATCTGTCATCCGGCCTTCCCAGATTGCATCCTTCCGTCAGTGAAAAGATCATCAAGACAAGTAGAAAAGTACCAATGGCTTCCGCGCCCATTGCCAAAGGCATGGACACAACCGCAGGGCTTCCGGGAAGTTGATAATACTCCCCGAACATTTTCGCCACATTCATGGAATCGGGCGTGCCGCGAACAATCCTATGAGTTGCCTCAAAGGCAACAATTGACGGGTTGAACAAGGCATAGAGAACGAGACCTGCGAAAAATGCTTCGACAAACTGCGCAATCAGATAAACTGGCAGCTTCTTCAATGACATTCTCTTGGTCGCTACCATGGCTACAGTAACCGAAGGATTGAGGTGAGCACAACATAAATGCCGCGTAGCGTAAATAGCCAGACTAACCCCCATTCCCCAAATCAAGGCAACTTGAAATAATCCGCTATGGGCATTAAACAGAACCGAAACCGCAACTGAACCGCATCCGAATAAAACCAGCAAAAAAGTTCCCAGAAATTCGCCTATAAACTCGCGATAGTTCATCACAGAAATTCTCCTGTTCTACCAGGACGCTGGTTTTCAACATTCGAGAAACTCGGCGCTCGCCTTCACGGAGCAGGTTCCCGGGATGATCCCGACGACTCTGAAGGCCCCGATGGAGGAACTGACGGCATTTCGACAAGGAGAATTGCCCAGTCATTTGCGTCTGGGGTCGCAGGCGACTTCCATGGAGTGTCCTGCACATCTGGAAGATCGATCTTCTCCCCGGTTGCTGCGCTGAACCAAAATGCCCGGTAGTTGCCTTTCTGGAGCTGAACGGTCACATCACCGCCATGAGGAACATAGACGGCATAAGTCTTTCCGGGGTCGGCAAGGCAGTAATTGCCCGCATTTACAAGCTCGTCATGTGGATTTGTCTTCCACCACTCGAAGCCGGTAAAAAAGTCGACCATGTGCCCATAACCGAGGAACATGGTCATGGTGTCGTCGCCACGGCCGCTCATCCAGCCACCACCCATGTCCGCCCCAACATTCGTGCCCCGGCGCACCGTTTCTCCGGCCGTTTGATACCCCCCCGCCATCACAATGTCCCAGGCGGTACGCCGAAGGACATCGCTTGAATCTGAGCCGGGTGCTGCCCAAGCAGGGTAATGATCTTCGTACCCGTACTCCTCGTTTGTCTGTGGGATGATTCGTCCCGTCTGTTCTTGAAGTTTTCTCGATTCAAGCATCAGGGAGTGTTGGTTGCGGGACCACTCCTGGTACGAGGTGAAACCGAACCACGAAGACGCGCGATCCTGGTGGGCATTACTCTTCACAGGATGGCTGGTTTCAAGATGCTTGTATGGGTCAAGTTGCTGAATCAGGATGCCCGTTTCATGAGTCCACTTTTCATCCCGGTACGCATCGAGATCATCTCCCAGATCCCATGTGATGTCTGAGAAAGCTCCGAATCGAGCCGCCGCATAGCGAATGAAGCGCTTCTCCTCCTCGCTACCTGCCTCTGGGTGAACTTTGCTGTCGTTCATATCAAGCACAAGCGAGATAATCATGTCGCGATCGCGCGCGTAGCGGAGCATCCTATCGAACTTCTGCCAATAGGGCACATTGAATCGTGTATAGTCGAAACCGGGATGGGTCGGATCGTCCGCATCCTGTGCCTGCCATGCGGCGATGAGTGGGGTCCAGTTCGGTCCGCTCATCACAGGCTCTCCAAAAAAAGTCCATGCCTCCCGGCCCGAAATCGTAACCCGGATTCGGTTCACCTTGAGACGATGAAGGCGGTCGATGCTGAATTGAATCACGTGATCGTCGCGCCAGCCCGCAAGCCAATACGCAGTCGTTCCATTAAAGAAGTAATGCTCGCCGGTTCCAGACCAGATGAAGTGCCACGGGTATTGCGAATCATCTGCAATCGTCCCTCGACGATGCGCGTCTGTCACCTGAAAGTCGCCCTTGGATGAGCGCTGAAACTGGCCTTGTTTGTAAGTCAGAGAGTAGGTGAAATCGCCTGTCTGCATAGGCATGAACCGGATGCGGAACATGCTTCCGTCCGCGTTGTCGCAGAAACCTTCGACATTCCATGTCTTGCTGCCGTCTTTGGTTTGGAAGGTCCCCGTAAGGGAGGCGTCTAAAAACGGATTCCGCGCGTCGGGTCGCTCCACAGCGGCAGCAATTTCAAGGTAATCATAGGCCTCAACAGAGGCGGCTGCCTTGGAGAAGTCGACACTCTGTGGGGCTGCCATCGAGAGGACAGGCAGGCATATGAGCAAAGACGCTGACAAAACGAGAATTGCGAGCCTGTGCGGTGTGACGAGGGCTGCTGAGGAATAGGCTTGTTCCACTTACTACCTTTCAAATGACCAGTTAGCGGACGATCAGAAAAGAAAAATAAGGTGGTCCGATGCTAGCTATGGATAAGAACTTGATATAGAAAGATTCCGCTGATGTTTGTGAGAAAACTCTGAACGGACCGCAGTCAAAGGGGTATTTTAAAAGGAAACGCATCCTTGGAAACCCCACCATTTCTGGCCGGGACTGTCTCGCTGGATCATTGACTGCCGTGAGCTTCACTGGCGTCGCCCTGATAGCCGATCCGTACCACGCTGAGATTCATGTCGGCCTCCTCGGACTGCGACACCCCCGGGCCTCGCGGCTCGGTAGAAAACGGCCAAAGCTCGATTCGGTTGGGCTGGTCCACCTTGTAGAACGGAGACAGGTTGATGTCCACACGCGTGCCGTAGTTCTGGCCGCCGGGGAAATTGTACAAAGGATGACCGTTGACGAGGACCAATCCCAGCCACTGGTATGGCATCTCCAAGTGCAGGAAGACATTCTTGCCGCGGAAAGAGGCGGGAAGGTTGATCTCCCGGAAAATGTAACTGCCGTGGGCCTTTCCGGGAAGCGAAGCAGGCTGTGTCGTTTTCCGGTCCCGCGCCACTACTTGCCAGCCCGCAATCATCTCCTTCGCCTCTTCCAGTTTGGGTTCCGCCGCTAGCCAGATGGCCCCGGCTGGGCCGCCGAACTCCACGCCCCCCTTCACTGTAATCGACAGCACGTTCTCGCCCGGCTTGAGTTGATCGGTGACATCGTAGTTATAGGTCTCTGTGTCGTGGGGGCCGGCATCATAGCTCGCGACAGGTTGACCGTTGAGCGCAAAGACGCCGTGGTCATACACGATGGGCCCATCTTGGCTGTAGAGTCCGAGTACCACGCGATGTCCCGACCAGGCAGCGGGCGCCTGGAAGCGGAAGCGATAGAGAGCCATTCCCTTGAAGTTCTTCAGTTGCTCGGTCTGAAAGCTCCAAGGGCCGCTCTTCATGTCGAGCCAGGCGTGGTCGTCGTAACCGGGAATTTGCCAGCCTGCATCCAAGGGGGCGGCCTCCTCCGTCAGTGCCCGGACCTTCCATTGATCGGCCGACACCGTTTGGAGGCCGCTTGGGTCTGCCGGCTTCATCGGGTCGCTCGATGCCATGCTGACCGCGCTGCCGGCGAGAGCGGTGCTCTGCCAATAAGACAGCTTCTCCTCCCACCAGGTGGGAATTCCGCCGGCGAGGCTGGTTCGCTGGACTCCAAAGACCCGGTTCTCCCGCTCGGGAATCCCGACGTTGGCTATGGTCACCTGGCCGTTCGCGTAAGTGAATGGAACCGTGCTGCCGGAGACAATGTCCCAGACCTGGCCCGGTTGCTTGTCAACTGTCATCGAAACGGAGCCGGTCACGGAACCCGTCCCAGAATTGATCGCAATCAGCCATTCCTGCAATCCATTTTTCGTGATGAACTTCCGGGTCCAGATGCGGGGGCTGTCGCTGTTGGTAGTGCGCGCCACGCCGAGGTCAGTGAGAAGCCGGTCAAGCGCCTCGGGACTGCGCCAGAAGGTGCTGCCGAGTAAGATCACGCGCCCCTTGCCGAGAGTCCTCGATCCAATGGCTGTGCTTCCGTCCGCCCACTTCGCCAGTGACACGGCGTCCGGCGACTGGGGTTCGAGCGCAAGTCCCGTTCCATTGGTCTCCCCATTCCAATTCTTGAAGAGCGAAGTGCTGTTACTGAAGCGGATGCTGCCGCTCTTGTTCGTGGCTGTAACGCGAAACCCGGTCAATTGCGAAATGGGAAAGCTGTCAGGCTCAGTCGTCGTGTGCCAACCAGTATTGTGCAAGGCGATGAATGTTCCACCCGCCTCGACATAGCGCCGGATCGCGGCGATCACATTTGGATCGAGGTAGAGACTACCCGAGTCGAAGAGGATCGGATACGCGTCGACCTTGCCATTCAGGATCTCCGCTTCAGTCACATAGACGTTGTCATAGTGCACTGACGGCAAATCTCCATGGAACCGCAGGTCCCAAGGCCAAGGCATACTGTCCAGCAGTCCGGTGGTGACCGAACTGAGGAGAGCGATTTGCGGCCTCACGGGCAGCGCCTTGCCTTCGAGCCGGTAGGCTCCGCGATGCCGGCTGAACCACCCGCTTTCCTTTTCATACTTCTCGAAACCTTCGAGGTCGTAGTAGAGCATGGTGCTGCTGTCGCTGTCGTAGAGTATCCAACTCAGCATGCGCGTGAGGTCGGGCAGGGTCGGCGTGGCCGAGGATTCACTGGTCGAGTAGAAGTGGTCGACATAACCAAGTCCGGCGGCCCATGGATAGTACCACGCCTCCCGGCCCGTCATCTGCACGCTGGCGCCGTAGTCCTGCGCTAACAGGCTTGCCTTTCCGAGGACTTCGCTAGCCACGGTTATCGCACGATCCGGGTCCAGGTGCCGCGCCTCGCGCAAGACGGTATCGTGCAGCGCATACAGGCTGTAAGGCTGCCACTCTTTGGCGTCGACGTATTGGGCATTGCGCCCTGTCCCCAGGTTCGGATAAAACGCCGGCTGGGTGGTGGTGAGGAACGCCGGTCCGATCATCTTGCCGTCGCCCGGAACCAGCAGAACCAACTCGTTGGCGCCGGTCTGCAATAGGCCAGTCACGTCGAGGCTGAACGGGCCATAGCCGGCGCCGCTCAGCGACTTGCGCTCGCCCAGGTCTTTGCCATTGAGCCAGACATGGGTAGCGTTGCGAACCCCGACATCACAGACGAGGTAGATCTGCTTGCCGGCGCGAGCCTCTGTCCACGCGCCTGGATCAAACCGCACTTTGTAGTAG
>Ga0182027_10006490_pt1 | contig 17476 bp, 14 predicted proteins | sample 712E1DmetaG_FD_121300 | JGI IMG/M metagenome (GOLD analysis project Ga0182027, IMG submission 121300) | Permafrost microbial communities from Stordalen Mire, Sweden - 712E1D metaG (Illumina Assembly) | ecosystem: Environmental > Terrestrial > Soil > Wetlands > Permafrost | place: Sweden... | reverse complement strand
CATATATATGTCACCCTGAGCTTGACGAAGGGTTTGCATCTCATAGACCAATTCATGCTTCGACAATGCTCAGCATGACATTTGCATGCAATCGTCTTGAATGCAACTCCGTATAAGAAATATTTCCGAAACAGTAAAACAATGAAAAAATGCTTTTTAATAGTAATAACAATGTTCTCAATGATATCTTTTGCCAAGTCGGTCGATTTGATTTTAAAATCGGCCGATTCGAACATCAATACCATGAGCAAAGACGGGGAAGTCGTCTCGATGCTCAACGGCAACGTTGTGTTCTTATACGACGATGCCACCATAAAATCGCAATATGCGAAATGGTGGAAAAGCAAGGGCGTTGTCTCGTTTTCCGATCATGTGAATGTCGTGAGGACAAAGCAAACCATGACGTCCGATAAAATGGACTATGATAAAAACAAAAAGCAGCTCATTGCCGAAGGCCATATGGTTTTTAACGATTTTAAAGAGCATGTCAGGATCGCCGGTAACCGTGGTATTTACAATATGGACACAAAATTCCTGGTTGTGGAAGGCAAACCGCATTTCGAATTTTTCGACAGCACGGCGCACGACACCGTCGACATTACCGGGGTAAAAATGACCTACAGCGATTCCCTGAAAAAGGCGGTCGTGCAGCAGGCGGTACGGATCAAAAAAGGTAAGCTCGTGACGCATTCCGATATGGCAATATACTTCCCCGATTCCGGCAAGGCGCATCTGCGTGAGGTCCCGCAAATCGCATTTGAAACCGATTCCCTTTTCGGTGATTCCGTCGATCTGCTCTTCACGAAAAACAAATTACAGAAAGTAAAAGTCCGCGGCAGTTCGCATGGGTTGTACCGTGATTTCGGGACGAAAGACACCACGCTTACCCAGCTGTTCGGCGACAGCTTGTCCATGTTCATGTCCGATTCGGGCAGGATAGATTCCCTTTATGCAACAGGCAACGTAAAAAGCAAATATGCCCCCATTCAAAAGCCCAAACAGACCAATGAAGCATACGGCAAATATATGATGGTGTCGTTCAATAAAAAGAACCAAATCGAACGCGTTAGGGTTTGGGGCAATGCGCAAAGCATCTATAATGTCGAGGAAAAAGACGGCAGAGGCATGAATGACGCAAGCGGCGACAGTATCCGGGTTTCATTTGCCAATGGAAAAGCCGCCAATGTGCGGATGTCGGGCAGCGTGCGCGGGTATTATGCGCCGCTTCCTTCGGAAGCCAAAAAAGATCAAAAACAAACCGGGGACATAATAGAGAAGCCTTCGGCCGATTCTTTATCAAAAAAAACATCCCCGGACAAAGCAAAGGAAGAAAAAAAGTGATAGCAGACGAAACGCCGATACAACAATCTCAGGAAGGCGTTGCCCAAACAGAACCGGCATTGCCCAAGCTCTGCAGGGAAATCCGTACCGACCAGCTTGTCAAGATATATTCGAAACGCCGGGTCGTCGACGGGGTTTCCATTTCCGTCAATCAGGGCGAAGTCGTGGGCCTGTTAGGGCCAAACGGTGCAGGGAAAACCACCACGTTCTACATGATAGTCGGCATGATCCGTGCGACAAAAGGGAAAATATTCCTAGACAATAATGAAATCTCCAAAAAACCAATGTATAAACGCGCAAAAATGGGCATAGGCTACTTATCGCAGGAGCCCTCCATTTTCAGGAAGCTCTCGGTTGCCGATAATATCATGGCGATTTTGGAATCCCAAGCAATGGGTTATAAACAGCGTAAAGAACGCATGTATCAATTGCTTGAAGAGTTGCATGTCACCCACCTTGAAAAAAGCCTGGGGTATATGCTTTCCGGAGGAGAAAGGCGGCGCGTCGAAATTGCGCGCGCCTTGGCCAATAAACCTGATTTTATCCTGCTTGACGAACCCTTTGCCGGCATAGACCCGATTGCCGTGGAAGACATTCAAAGCATTGTGCATGATCTCCGTATGAAGAATTACGGTATTTTAATTACAGACCATAATGTTCGTGAAACATTGCGCATTACAGACCGTGCATATATCATTTCCGAGGGAAAAATCCTCATTTCAGGCACATCACGGGAACTTGCCGACAATCCCGAAGCGCGAAGGATCTATTTGGGGCAAAAATTCAAATTGGATTAGTACCTATATCTGAAGTATCTACGCATTTTGCGTAGATATTATAAAAAATAGACTTATCCCATGCGACATGTCCCCGAAGCGATAGCGAAGTGGGAAGCATGGGGATAGAACAAACAATTTTCCTTGTTTCGAAAATTCAATATTTTTTTTTGCAGCTTTTATGGTATATTAAATATCGGATTTCAAATGGCACGAAATTTGATATGTAACGTTATTTAACAGGAATATTTTTGTGAATCTTGGTTTAGACATGTCCATGAAACTGCAGCAAAAGCTGTCGTTTCAGATGATACAATCACTCAAACTGTTACAGGTCAATACTCTGCAGCTTGAGCAATTATTGAAAACAGAGCTCGAGATGAACCCCGTGCTTGAGGCAACCGAAGACGAGGAAATCGAACAGGAAGATCCTGACAATAAAGAAAATGAAACGAATGACGATAAGGAACCTGCGGCCGACGAAGTCGACGAGCTCAAGGTCAACGAAGACGATGTAGATTGGGAAAAATACCTCGAGGACGGTTTTGACATCGGTGATCGCATGAGCGAGGAAACCGATCATAATAAGGAATATTATGAGCCGGTGTCGGTACAACTTGTTTCACTCGACGAATATCTTCAGAACCAACTTTCGGGCAAATCACTGACCGAAAAGCAAAAACTCCTGGTACCATTTCTCATTGGAAGCTTGGATCCCGACGGTTACTTGAGGCTTAATGTCACGGAAATCGCGGATTTTCTGGGCATAAGCACACCCGAGGTCGACGATGCCTTAAGCATCGTGCATTCGCTGGAACCTGCCGGCATAGGCGCACACACTTTACAGGAATGCCTCTCATTGCAGCTCATTGCGAAACATAAGGAAAAGACCCTTGCCATGCGCATTGTGGCCGAAACCTGGGAATTGTTCGAAAAACTGAAAATTCCGGAAATTTCAAGACATCTGGGCGTTGACATTAAAGAGGTGCAGGCCGCCATCGACGACATTAAACGGTTGCACCCCAAACCAGGGTATCTTATTACCGGTGAACGTCCGTCGACAATCGTACCCGATCTGATTGTTGAAAAAGTTGATGATGATTTTGTCGTCATGCTCAACGACAAATCCATGCCGTCACTGCATATCAACAAATCATATTTACAGCTTATCAAGCGTGGCGGGCCAGCGAAGAAAGACGTAAAAAATTATATTCGTGAAAAACTCAATGGCGCATCGTGGCTGGTGCGTTCGATCGAACAACGCCGGACAACCATGCTTAAAGTCATGTACGCGATAATAGAGCGTCAGAAGGATTTTTTTGAAAAAGGGCCGCCGAACCTTAACCCGCTCAAACTGCAGGACATTGCGACGATGGTGAACATGCACATCTCGACAGTTTCCCGCGTGACAAGTAATAAATATGTCCAGACGCCGCATGGAATTTACGAGCTGAAATACTTTTTCACCGAATCCATGGGCCAGGACAACGACGGCGGCGACGTATCGGCGGAGAAAATCCGCAATCGCATCGGCGAGCTTATTGAAAAGGAAAATTCCAAAAAACCGCTTTCCGACCAGAAACTTTCCGATATTTTGTCCCGCGAGGGATTTACAATTGCAAGGCGCACGGTTGCAAAATACCGCGAACAGCAAAGGCTCCTTCCTGCTCGTATGAGGCAGAAATATGATTGAACAATCGGTCCCAATGTTGCGCCGCAGGTTTCCGCCATGGCTTAAACGGCCGCTGCCGCAAGGCGGCAAGGCCGGTGCGGTGGAAACGGTATTGACAGATGCTTCGCTCCATACGGTCTGCCGCGAGGCCCAATGTCCCAATATGGGCGAATGCTTTGCCCGCGGCGCCGCGACATTTTTGGTCATGGGGTCGGTGTGCAGCCGATCATGCAGTTTTTGCGGGGTCGCCCACGGCTGTCCGGAGGACCTTGATAAAAACGAACCTTCAAGGGTTTGTGATGCAATTGAAAAAATGAAACTGTCCCATGCGGTTATCACCTCCGTGACACGTGATGATATACCCGACGGCGGGGCTTCGCATTTTGCGGAGATAATTTCATTGATCAGAAAGAGGCTTCCTGGCGTGACCATCGAGGTTTTAGTGCCTGATTTTCAGGGAGATACAAATGCATTGCAAACGGTATTATCGGCACAACCGCATGTATTTAATCATAATATAGAGACAGTCCCGAGATTATATAAGACTGTTCGGCCGCAGGCATCCTATGACCAATCGCTCGAAGTCCTTGCGTATGCCTCGCGATTCAGGGTAGATTTAAGGGTCAAATCAGGCTTAATGGTAGGCCTTGGCGAAACAAGTGCGGAAATTTTCAGGACAATGAGGGACCTTAAGGACCAAGGATGTTCCTTGCTTACCATCGGACAATATTTGCAACCGTCAAAGCAACAGATTCCGGTCGTTGAGTTCGTTACGCCAAAGCAATTTGAAGAATATAAAAGCTACGCACTTTCTGCGGGTTTTTCCAATGTTGCTGCAGGGCCTTTTGTGAGAAGTTCTTATATGGCAGAGCAGATGATGGAAATAGTATAATTATTCCACCTGCTTCGCTGGTGGATTGCTATAGCTGAGATTATTATCTACGCAAAAAGCGTAGCTAATTATATATAGTTGCTAAATAGAATCAGACAACCAAGGAGGAAGGATTTATGGATATTCAAATCACATCGCGCCATGAAAAGGCATCGACGAGTTTACAGGAAACCATTACCGATGAAATTAACAAACTTGAAAAGTTTTACGACAAAATCACTTCTTGCCACGTTATATTGGACCATGAGCGAGGCCAGGAAATCATGGAAGTGATCGTCAATTGCGCCGGTCATACCGTTACCGCAACCGCAAAGGAAGACAACATGGGAAAAGTAATTGACGAAGTAGTTTCCAAGGTCGAACGCCAGCTCAAGAAAATCAGCGAAAAAGTCAAGGAACACAAGGGAAAGAAAATAGAAATAGAACCGGAAGAATGATCTTATACCGGCATAATGGGACCGAAAGGACATCGGTGTGAAAAAAACCAACATGGAATTTGCTGTGGGCGGGTTTATTCTTATCGCTCTTTTCATTTGTATTGCCGGTATCTTGTGGCTCAAAAGTTCTTCAGTCACGCGATCAATGGTCGAATATACGGTTGTTTTTCCCAATATCGGAACATTGTCGGAAGGTGATCCGGTCATGGTCAATGGGGTAAGAAAAGGGATGGTTGGAACCATTCGTTTGCAAGGTGTTTCGGTTTGGGTCACGGTCCATCTTGACAAATCCGTTACGCTTACCGATTCGTCGATTGTCACGGTGCAAAATATCGGGCTCATGGGCGAGCGAATGATAGGCATACAGTTGTCGGAGCATGGAAAAAAACTTGCGTGGAATACAAAAGGCGCGATTACACTTATCAATGGCAGGTTCGACAGCGGTATTGCCGAGGCAATGGGTATGATAGGTACGGTCATGACCGATGTGCGCGCCTTGCTTGCCAATGTGTCGATGATTGTCGATAGTACTGTCGGCGACACCGCGTTTTACCATACGTTTAGGAATATTGTGAACAGGCTCGACACCGTGACCGTCCTTGCCCGTTCACTTATTGTCGAGAACAGGCCTAAAATCGATAGAAGCATGAATAATGTGACAACCGTTACCTCCGACATTAAGGATTTGCTTGATGCGAATAAAGCACAGTTTAATACCATTGTTTCCAATGGCACGCAACTTTCGTCACAGGCAGTTACGGTTGTCGCAAAAGTGGATTCCATAACGACTTCGTTGCAGGAAATGGTCACGAAAATCCAGCAAGGAAAAGGCTCTCTCGGTTTGCTCATGACAGACGAACATTTTTATACGGATCTTAAAAAAACCATATCCAGCCTGGATTCGCTTGTTTCCGACATCCAGGACGACGGCTTGAAATTGCGGATAAAGCTCGGGTTTAAAAAAGAGAAGAAAAAGGCGCAGTAATGGTTCAACGTGAAATTGTCGTAACAAACGCTTTGGGAATTCATGCCCGGCCGGCATCGCTTATCGTCCAAACAGCAACGCCGTTTGATTGCGATGTATGGTTGGAAAAAACAGGAGTTTCGGCAAATGCAAAAAGCATTATGAGCGTCATGATGCTTGCAGCGGCATTTGAAACCAAGGTGCTTGTCAAGGCCAACGGAAAAGACGAGCAAATGGCTCTTGAAGCAATTTGCAAGTTGTTTGCCTCGAATTTTAACGAAGCTCAGTAATTTTATTTAAATAAGTACTTTTTCGCATTTTTTGGCTGCATCGATTCCGGCCTTGATTACCTGCATATACCCTCCCAGTTTTCCAGTCCAGGCATTTGCAAGGAACACATTCCGAATAGGTAAGCGGCTTATTGCCATGATCTTTCGTTGCGTTCCAAGCGAACAGTCAAAACCCAATATTGCGCCGTCGGGATTGCCGGTATATCTCGCAAACGTTTTTGGGGTTGCGCAATCCAATACAGCGCAATGTGAAGAAATTGCCGGAAACCGTTTTGCGACGCTTTCCAAAAACATGTCCTGGCATTTTCTTTTTTCATCGCGGTACTTGTTCTCCGATAGAGCAAGCCATAATGACGATGAAACGCCGCCTAAAATGCTCAACACGGGCTTTTCCGAAGAAAAAAATGCAGGGTCTGAAATTTGCGGCGCTATAATAGAATATCCTGCGGGAAATAAATCGCTGTTTCTCGACCCAAGGTATTTGTCTATGTCTGCATCAGGGAAAATCGTTGTTATGTGATTGGTAATGCCGCAGGCTGAGGTTGTGCAATTCAAACCGCAATGCAATTGCAATAAAGACAAAGACGGGCGTAAATCACCCAGCGCTGTTATATATGCAGAGGGAAAATGGTCGACGCCGATAAGTTTCCGGATGAGCGCCGGTGTGTTGACATTAGATATTATTGCGTCGGCTTCAAAAAAAGCATTGTCGCTTGTCTGCACGCCAACGGCCAGGCCATCGGACATCTTTACGGATGTAGCCTCGCTGTTGGTGCGTATGGTAACGCCAAGGGCTTTTGACCTTGATATTAGAGCCAAGGACAATGCGTTTCCGCCTCCCTGTATCGTGTACATTCCTTTAACACATAGTAAATAAAACATGAGCATGAAATTTATTGCCGGGAATTGTTTCATGGGAATGCCAAAAAAAATCGAAGGGTGAAACAAAATCGCACAAAGTGTTTTATTCGAGATATACCGGCAGAGGTAATCGTAGGTAGAGGTATTTGCATGATATAAAAAGGACGGAATTTTCGGAACAAAATGCATTGCAATGGAAAGAGGATTGGCCATTCCCTCAAGCACTCTGTGGTATAAGGGTGCAAACCGTTTGATGTCGCGATCAAGCTGCGCCAACCCTCTTTTTTCTTCCGGAAATGTTTGTATCAGATCGTGGATAAAAGCGGAATAATCGGTCGATAGATCAAATGAAAAATCTCCAAGAAAGGTTTTAAATCCTTTTTGGATTTTAAGAAATGTAATATCATCCGAAATGCCGAGCTGTTGAATCAGCGTGTAAAAATAATCGCCAATTGCCCCACAAGGTGTTGCATGCAAGGATGGGTCAAACACAAATCCTTGTCGGGAAAAAGAAATGGCATATCCGCCGCAATGTGATTGTTTTTCGAGAATCGTTACAGTGTGGCCATTTTGGGCACAGGCAACGGCAGCGCTTAATCCGCCAAGTCCACCTCCAATTACTACGACATTTTTTTTCATGAGTTTAAAATAATCTTTTCCTGCCTGCTCTATTTCAACGGGCAGGAAACGAATTTTTCATAGACAATAATGTATATTATTCATATATAGATACTCATTGATTGGGAGTGGATTAAGACAAAGGGAAGGTAATGAAGCAAATCAATATTGGTTTGGTTGGTGTTGGAACCGTTGGCGGCGGTGTGGTAAAATTATTGTCCCAGGAACTGGAATTTCTTCGAAATGATTTGGGTATTCCAATTACTCTTAAGCGCATAGCAGACAAGGTGACCTCCCGTTTTGCGGAATTACCTGTAGGAAACGCGATATGTACGGGCAATGCGCAGGACATAATAAATGATGAAGAAATCGATGTCGTCATCGAGCTTGTTGGAGGAATGACGTTTGCCAAAGACCTTATTGTGTCGGCATTATCTAAAGGCAAACACGTGATTACGGCAAACAAGGCTCTTATAGCAGAACAGGGGCCGGCGATTTTCGAGCTTGCGGACAAAAATGGCGTTTCACTTCAGTTTGAGGCTGCGGTAGGCGGAGGGATGCCTGTCATTAAAACCATCCGGGAAGCGCTTGTCGGCAATGAAATTACTTCTGTCAAGACAATCATCAATGGGACCTGCAACTACATACTCACCGAAATGACGCAAAAAGGCCAGCTATTCGATGCCGTGCTTAAAAATGCCCAGAGAAACGGGTATGCCGAAACCGACCCCACGCTTGACATCGGCGGCGGAGACAGCGGCCATAAGGTCGCCATTATGGCCTCGCTTATTTATAATGGTTATGTACCGTTTGAAAAAATTTATATCGAAGGCATTACCGAAATTACCAAAGAAGACATTGAATTTGCAGCAGAACTCGGCTATACGATTAAACTGCTTGGCATCATCAATAAGGCGCCCGACGACGATCGGATAGACGTACGTGTCCACCCGACAATGCTTCATAACAAGCATATCCTTGCTTCGGTGTCGGATGTTTTCAATGCAGTGTTGCTTGATGGAAACGCGGTCGGGCCGATCCTTTTATACGGCCGCGGTGCAGGCGAATTGCCAACAGCATCGTCTGTTTTATCGGACATTGTTGATGTTGCGTTGAATATCGCATCCGGCGCGCCGCGAAGAATACCAATGCGGTACTATCGCCATGATAATGAATTGTCAATTAAGCCCATAGACGAAGTGGAAACAAGGTATTATTTATGCTTCTGGGTGGCCGACAAGCCAAAAGTCCTTGCCTCGATTGCCGCGCTTCTCGGGGAGTATTCGATATCCATTGCCTCGGTTTTGCAGAAAGAGTCTCGCGAGGAAAGCTGTGTGCCGGTCATCATGCTCACCCACAAGGTACTTGAGAAAAACATCCGCGCAGCCTTGACTGCGATCGAGAAAATGGATTATGTCAAGAAGAAAACCAGGCTTATCAGGATTTCAGAAGAGCCTAACGTGAAGAAGTAGAGGGGCGAAAGAGAGAGGCAAAGAGACAAAGTAAAAAAACCAACAAAGAGACGAAGCAACAAAGTTAAAAAAGTGACGGAGAGACTGAGAGACAGATTCATTTAAAGTAATAAAGATAACGTTGATCATTAAGGAACAATAGTACTATGAAAAAGCCGTTTCTACAGGCCTTTGGCAAAGAAGAAGCAACACCGACAAAATATCCCATTCACGAAATACGGTACAGAAGCAACGACGGGCGCACTCTTGAAGTTGTCAATAATATAGAGCCAATGGATGCGAAACAGGTAAAGGCAATGAAAGAGCTTTTTGACAAACGACTTACCTCTTTTGATCCTATCAACAAAAGCGGCGTATGGCGCTATAGGGAATTTTTACCTGCATTCAAACCCTTCGACACTGTTGTCACCATGTGTGAGGGGAATACGACGATTTTTTCAATGCCGATTTGCGCCCGTTTTTGCGGCACAAATAATTTGTTTGCAAAACATCAGGGGCTAAATCCTACAGGATCATTCAAAGACAACGGTATGACCACTGCCGTCACCATGGCCAAGAAACTTGGCGCAAAAATGGTTGCCTGCGCGTCCACGGGCAATACGTCTGCTTCCATGGCGGCGTATGCCGCACGCGCAGGAATGCAAAGCATCGTGTTTATCCCCGACGGTCAAATTGCTTATGGGAAATTATCGCAATCACTCGATTATGGCGCGTTGACAATTCAGATTGATGGTGATTTTGACGCGGCAATGGATATTGTTGAGGACATCAGCAACAGGGGTTCGATTTATTTGCTCAATTCAATCAACCCCTATCGAATCGAAGGCCAGAAAACCATAATGATCGAAATGCTTCATCAGCTTGGCTGGGAATCGCCTGATTGGGTCGTTGTTCCAGGCGGTAATCTTGGAAATTCAAGTTCCTTTGGAAAGGCCTTTTCCGAATTGAAACAGGCCGGTTTCATTAAAAAAATCCCTAAAATTGCCGTTATTCAGGCTGAGGGTGCAAATCCTTTGTATAAAAGCTATATCGCAAAAAACCCGGTTTTGACCCCGGTTCATGCTCATACCCGCGCAACGGCGATAAAAATCGGCAATCCGGTATCATTTGACAAGGCATGGTTTGCGGTTGAATCTACTCATGGCATTGTCGAACAGGTGACTGAAGATGAAATAGCTGCCGCGAAATCCATGGTCGGCCGCGATGGAATCGGGTGTGAACCAGCCTCCGCAACAACGGTTGCAGGATGCAAAAAACTGGTTTCCAAAGGCGTTATTAAGAAATCCGAAACAGCAGTCTGTATTCTTACCGGTCATTTGCTCAAAGACCCGGATTATACCGTCGAATTCCATCAGGACGAATTGTATTTGGATGCCGATAGAAAGTCGTCGGTGAGCGGAACGCAGAAAATCAAAACCAAAGGACTTAGTAATAGGCCGGTGAAATTGCCTGCAAATGCAAACAAGATTCTTTCTTATATCGAAAAATGGTCCAAAACGAAATAAAGAACTTTTGGACTTTTTTTCCGGGGTTCAAATTTTGAATTTTGAATCTTTAATCTTTAATCTGAATTTTTATAAATGAAATATGCATTATTAGTCGGCGACGGCATGGCCGATTTTGTCTTGCCCGAACTTAACGGCCGTACACCGCTTGATTATGCGCATACCCCAAATATGGACGCAATTGCACAAAAAGGGCTTGTCGGCCTTGTCAAGACCATTCCCGACGGTCTGCCACCGGGTTCCGATGTTGCGAACATGTCTTTGATGGGATACGATCCTGCGAAATATTATTCAGGCAGGGCGCCCATTGAGGCTGCAAGCATGGGGGTTTCCCTTAAGTCAACAGATGTCGCGTTTCGATGCAATCTGGTGACGATTAAAGATGGCTGCATGGACGATTATTCCGCCGGGCATATTGAAACCGCAGATGCTCATGAAATCATTGCCGAACTTCAACAATCTCTTGGTTCAAATATTGTAAAATTGTATCCCGGCGTCAGTTACCGTCATTTGCTTGTTATTTCAAATTTTGAGCAGGGAAATCTCGAATGCACGCCTCCGCACGATATTTCGGGAAAGCCCATAGCCGATAAGTTGCCAAAAGGCGCAGGCCAGGACATTGTTTTGAAACTCATGGACAAGGCGGCGGAAATTCTCTCTCAATCAACGATCAATGCGCGGCGAATAACAAATAATAAAAAGCCTGTAACGCACATTTGGCTATGGGGCCAGGGAAAAGCCATGGCTTTTCCGACAATGAAAGAGCGTTTTTCAATTACCGGGTCCGTGATTTCAGCAGTGGACCTTGTGCGTGGCATTGGCGTCTTGGCCGGCTTGAATGTTCGAATTGTTCAGGGCGCAACCGGGTATTTGGGAACAAATTATGCGGGAAAAGTGACGGCTGCCCACGAGGCGCTTGCTTTGGGAGAGGATTTTGTTTTTGTCCATGTCGAAGCGCCCGACGAGACCTCGCATGAAGGATCTTTGCAAAAGAAAATCCAGGCCATAGAAGAATTCGACAAAAATATTGTCGGCGAGGTCATGAAAATGCAAAATGAATTCGGCGATATGCGAATTCTTGTCATGCCCGACCATGCAACACCGATTCCTATGAAAACGCATCATGCAATGCCGGTGCCCTACGCTGTTTGCGGCAAATCGGTTGTGCAGGATCAAAGCATTTCATATTGCGAAAAAAGCGCGCTGGGAAAGAAACTGTATACAGGCGTTTCTTTGTTCGAAACGTTTATTAAGGGGAATTTTTAATCTTTAATCTAAAATTATGGCAGTTAGACTCATAGAAAAAGCGCTCACCTTCCTTATCGATTTATTTGCGTTCAATATTGCCTTTGCGACGGCTTTTTTCATTCGGTATAAAAGTAACTTTTTCCCCGAGAGTTATAGTCCCAACATCGATTTTTCCTCCTATTTTACTTTGTCTCTTTTCATTTCGGCGAGCTGGGTAGGGTTGTTTTTTCTCACGGGATTATACCGTGACTGGTATAAAGAATCCCGGCTCGATGAATTTTTTGTTGTTGTACGCACAATTATCATTGGTGTTTTCCTTTTGTTTTTGGTCACCAGCGCTTCGCAAATCATTGAATGCGGCAAAACGGGAAATATTTCGGTCCTATTCACGCGTACAAAACTCGCAATACTGCTGACCTATTCGGTTTGCATAGTCGTGTTTTCAACAGCCGACAGGCTCCTGATGCATAGCCTCTTGACGTGGTTGTTTGTCAAAGGAATCGGCATAAGCAATGTGCTCATTGTTGGCGCACAGGAATCAGGGGCAAAACTGCTCGAAGAGTTGGGCCATTATCCTCATCTTGGGTATTGCGTAAAAGGATTTGTTGACGACGACGGCAGGCTTAAAGGAAGCGCTTGCGGGTCGCAGACTGTTTTAGGGACATATTCCGACATCCCGGCTATTGCTAAAAAAGAAAGAATCACCGGCCTCATCATTTCCCACGTATCGGAATCGGCAAACGAAATCCTCAAGATCGTGAATTATTGCGGCGATTTACGATTGACAATTTATATGGTGCCGTCTTTGATGGACGTCATAACCGGCCATTTGAAGACCCATCAAATTTTCGGCGTTCCTCTTATGATATTATTATCAGACCATATGCCGCAATGGGAAGCCCAAATCAAGCGGCTTATGGACATTACCGTGTCGCTCTTAGTTTTAACGCTTGGTGCGCCTCTTTGGCTCCTTGTCGCTTGGATTATCAGGCTCACTTCACCGGGAAAAGCGGTTTATAATCAGGAGCGAGTCGGGCAAAACGGCAAGCCTTTTATCATGCACAAGTTCCGCTCAATGTATCAGGATGCCGAAAAGCGAACAGGCCCGATGTGGGCAAGCAAAAACGATCCTCGAATTACGCCAATCGGCAGGTTCATCAGGAAAACAAGGCTCGATGAGATTCCGCAATTTTATAATGTGCTTATTGGTGATATGAGTTTGGTTGGCCCCCGGCCCGAGCGCGAGTTTTTTATCAAGCAATTACAGCAGGAAATTCCCTGGTATGTTCGCCGCATAAAAATGAAACCCGGAATAACCGGCTGGGCCCAGGTCAAGCATAAATATGATTCGTCAATAGAAGACGTAAAGCAGAAAGTCATGTACGATTTGTATTATTTCGAAAACATGTCGCTATTGCTCGATTTGAAAATAATGGTTCGGACGCTTTTGGTCGTATTCACCGGCAAAGGGGCGCACTGAAAAAAGGTTTGAGGTGATGGGTAATGCGGGGGAAGAGTTGAAGTGAAAATTGGGGGTTATTTTTGTTTCAAAATAATTTCCATAATTTCTTTTACGGTTTTGTCCCAGGTAAAATTTCGTGCATGCAAATATGCTTCTTTTATCTTCCCGGTATTTTTTTCGGTAAAAGCAAGATATTCCAGGCCTTTAAAAAGAGAGGTAAGGTCTTTGGGGTCAACAAGAAAGGCGTGACCGCCTGCAATTTCTTCCGTTGCCGTATTGCGAGAGGTTACTACCGGGGTTTTACAGCACATTGCTTCCAGAACGGGCAACCCCTGGCCTTCCTCAAGCGATGGGAAAAACAGGCCTAAAGAAGATTGGTACAAAAGGGGAATTTCTGAATTATCCAAGTATCCCAACATTTTGATTTTTGAGGAAAGGTTGTATTTGTCGATTTGTTTCATAGCTTCTGAAAACCCCCGACCCTTATTGCCTGTAAAAACCAAGTGTATTCCTGAATCGGGATATTGTTTCGTAAATGAATAAAAAGAAGTAATAATGTTTGATATATTCTTATAGGGTTTCAAGTTTCCTACGTGCAATATGAATTTGTCGGCAAGTGTATGCTTGTTTTTAAAAACAGATATTTTTTGTTGGTCTGCACAAGATTCACAAGAAATATCAACGCCGCCGTAAACAACCCTGACGAAATCCGTTTTTAATTTGTAATAGGTGCAAATCTTTTCTTTGGAGTAATTTGATATGGTAATAATGCCATTTGCAGAATGTATTGACCTTTGCGTTTGAAAACGGAAAAACTTACGGGCCAGGAATTCTTTATAAAAACCCATTCCCTTAAAAAGCCCCTTAAAATGAGTCGCAAGCAAGTCATATAACATCATATATCGGGGGCAGGTGATTTTCCCTACGATATAGGGTGACATGTTGAAGTATAAATCCGGTTGGTGACTGTTTACAATTGATTGGATTTTCATTCCCTCGGCAAGTGTAAACCGGCGAATCGTTGTTCTGATATAGGAAACATTGGGCAATGAGGGCAGTGAAAGACCCAAATCATCGAGGATAAGAACGGAAAACTTGTCGGTAGGATAAAGATACAGTCTTAAAAGAATTTGTACGGTGAATTGCCCTATACCGTCAATTTTATTTTCAAGTCCGCGGGCATCAATGAATATATGCATGAAAAATATGTCCGGATAATTAATAATTTCTCAAGATATCACGCGTGTCGAAGCTATAAATATATAATCCAACCACCCAATTAGAAAAATAAGATTTACATATGTCTTATACAAGGGGAAAGTAATATTTACTTATTTTTAAGGTAAATGATGTTTTTTTCAAAAACGGTATTATTTTTTTAAAAGATAGACATTATCACGAAATTGCTGAAATACTTTTTAAAACAAAATATTGAGAACGCATATGTCAGATTGTTCAGTTGTCATTTTAAACTATAATGGCAAAGATACGATAATCCAGCTTTTAGAATCTGTAATTGCTCAAACAGAAGTTCCGAAGGAAATTCTTGTTCTTGATAACTGTTCTGACGATGGGACGGATCAAGCTGCTGAAAAATGGTGTTCAGGAAAACCGAATTGCGAGTATCATCAATTTGATTCGAATATTGGGTTTGCGCGCGCGATGAACTGGGGTATTGCCCATTCATCCGGAGAATTTGTTTGTCTGCTCAATGCCGATATTTTTCTATCAGAAAATTATTTACAAGCTTGTACTGCGCAAATGAAACTGGATTCTTCGGTCGGAATGGTTTGTGGTGTGTTATACAGGCTCGTAGACGGGCAAAAAACGTTGGTTATCGATAGTCTGGGTGTCGCGTTAAACAAATCGCGATATCATGATGATATTGGTGCCGGAACCATTGTAGAAGCACCAATAATAACCGTGTTGTATCCTTTTGGCATAGGCGGATGTGCGCCGGTTTATTCCAGGAAAATGCTTTTGGATATTTCAAAAGATGAGCCTCCTTTTTTTGAGCTTTTCGAATCGTACTATGAAGATGTTGATCTTGCCTGGCGAGCGAGAAAGATGGGATGGAAAGCCGTTTGTACGGGAAAAACTCAAGCCTGGCATGTGCGGGAGGGGTCTTTAAAAGGGAAAAAACTAAAAGCCATTGCGAGAAATCGAAATCATCGGAACCGAATTTGGCTCATGGTTCTCAATGAGCGACCGTCTATTTTGCTGAGGCAGTTCTTTTTTTGGTTTCCTTTGCAGGCCTTTTTTATTCTTAAGGTTTTCATGCAGCCCGGTCTGCTTTTGGCGTATGCTGAAATGGTGAAAAAAATTCCTCAAATTCTTTCTATACGGAAAATGCGATTTAAAAAACTGAATAAAATTCCCCAAATGGAAGAGATGAACTGGTTTTCAGAAAATAAAAATGCGTATTTCAGAAGAATATTGCGTGTTTTTAGCAAAAAGATGAATTAAACTATTTGTACGATTTAGAAAGAATGCTGGAAAGTTTTTCCTCAAATATTTGAGTCGTGAAGCCGGCAGAAATATGACTAAGTGCTTTTTGTCTGATGTTTTGCCATAATCTCTCATGTGAATATAATCTGATGCATTGATTTGCAAAATGCGAAGCGTTTTTTCCTACCATTGCCTCGGATCCATTTTTCCATTGCAGTTGCTCTGCTAAAATCGGCGTTATAACGCAAGGTATTCCTTTAGACGCTGCCTCGTAGATTTTTAATGGAATTCCAGCCGAATACCGGGATGGAGCAATAAAAATTCTAAAGGAAGAATAATAGGGGGTCAGATCTTCTACGCGACCAACAACCTTGATTTTATCAGAGGCAAGATTCCAAATCGCTTTGGATTTGTTCGTTCCGACAATAAAGAGTTCCAGATTTATTTTTTCTAAAATTATAGGAAAAATGAATTTGCAAAAATAAAGCAATGCATCTTCATTTGGGCTCGGAGATTCGCAAATTCCACCGACAAATAAGATGTTTGTTCTATCCCGGAATGAATTGTCGGCTACTTTAATTTCTACAGAATGGCTTACTACGTGGACGTTTTTAATTCCTCTTTTTATAAATTCGTGGGCATCTTTGTTAGAGACGGTAAGGGTAGCATCAGCGTTTTTAGCCAACATCACTTCTTCGTTTATTAGTCTGTTGATTAACTTAGAAGAAAGCCACTGTGTGTTCGACAATTTCAGGAAATTGATGGTTCGAATACTATAGATTGCTTCCGCGTCATAAATAATATGGGCTTTCCCAGAATGGTTTATTATCGATTTTCCAATTGAGCGCAAAATGAACGGACGACAAATAACAATGGTGTTAAAGGAATTTTTTCTTTTTTTTAAGAAAGGCAAAAGAAGCAATTCGCTTTTTTGATTTTTCCCATATTCCATTTCTACATTTAGCATTTGCAATTTTACGATTGTTTCAAAATGTTCGAAAGAATATTTTATCGGGAAATACGTGACTGAATAGCCTAATTGTACCATTGTTTTGAGGATTTCATAGGATCGGGGTGCTCCTGCACCAAGGGCAGGATCCGGAATTTTATCCTCGATAACCAGTACTGATCGTTCCGATTTTTTTTTCGTGTTTTCCCCAAAGCGTATAGCCGAATTTTCTTTAGCTTTTGTTTTTGTGTAATAGGATTTGGTTGATTTGTTGTATAATCCGAGAGCATACGGTTGATATAATATATTATTAAACGTTCCATTTGGTCTAGAACATAAATCGGCTAAAGCGTATGAAAACGATATAAATCTTTTATTAAAACAAGAATTACTAATTATCTTCTCTCTTCTAGCCATAAATAGATCTTCGCAAGGGATATCAATATGTTTTCTGAAAGAAAATTCAGGGTCTAGGAACCATTTCCCAACGCCACAGGCAAAGAGGCGGTTCTTTCGGATAGTTGAACCGGCCGAAATTATT
>Ga0182027_10006489_pt1 | contig 17480 bp, 14 predicted proteins | sample 712E1DmetaG_FD_121300 | JGI IMG/M metagenome (GOLD analysis project Ga0182027, IMG submission 121300) | Permafrost microbial communities from Stordalen Mire, Sweden - 712E1D metaG (Illumina Assembly) | ecosystem: Environmental > Terrestrial > Soil > Wetlands > Permafrost | place: Sweden... | reverse complement strand
TTTAACCGTTCAACCGTTGACGGATACGCTGTTAGAGCCGAAGACACTTTTGGCGCAGAAGAAAATCAGCCTGTAAATTTGAAGGTTTGTGGCATCGTGAATGTTGGTGAGCAGCCGAAACTGGTTTTGGCGAAGGGTGAAGCCGTTGAGATTGTTACTGGCGCTCCAATTCCTGAAGGCGCAGACGCAGTGGTTATGGTTGAGGACACAGAAAGAAACGATGACGAGTTGCATGTTTTCGGCGCTGTTACCGTGAATGAGAATGTTATGAAGAGGGGCTCAGACATAAAGAAAGGCCACACGGTGCTTGAAAAAGGGCGGGTTTTAGGATCTTCAGAGATTGGTGTTTTAGCTGCTTTGGGTTTGACTACAGCTAAAGTTTCCAAAATACCCATAGTTGCGGTTTTGTCTACAGGTGGTGAAGTGACTGAGCCCGGTAGAGCTTTGCCTGCGGGAAAAATCTATGACATCAACGCTTACAGCCTAAGCACAGCAGTAATCGAAAGCGGTGCAAAACCAGTTTACTTCGGCGTTGTTCCAGATGACAAAGCGGCTTTGTCTAAGGCTTTGCAGACTGCTTTGGCTTCAGCGGATATGGTGATTACTTCTGGCGGTGTCTCTGTCGGTCCAAGGGATTATACTCCGCAAATCGTGGATTCGCTTGGTAAGCCTGGAATAGTTGTTTACGGCATTGCAGTTAAGCCGGGGAAACCTACGACTGTTGGGTTTGTGGGGGATAAACCTGTTTTTTCTTTGCCTGGTCATCCCACGTCTGCTTTGCTGATTTTCTATTTGCTTGCTAGGCCTTTGATTCAGCGGTTAGCCGGCAGACCTGTAGCTGGAATGAAAATGGTTAGGGCTGTTGCTGGCGCACGAATGTTTAGTGCTAAAGGTAGGCGAACCTTTGTCATGGTAAAGTTAGAATTCGATAAAAATTGCCGGTTGATTGCTGAACCTGTGGAAACTGGCGCTTCTGGCGCAATTACTACTTTGGCTAAAGCTGACGGGTTTGTTGAGATACCTGAAAATGAGCAGTTCCTTGATGTGGATGAAGAGGTTGCTGTTGTGCTTTTCCGTAATGTTTCAGGTAAGGTTTAGAGTTTAAGCCAAAAACATCTGTGAAGATTTTTTTGTGGACGCTTCAGTGCTAGTTTTAAGCTTCTTTTACTGAACAGGGGTTTTTTCAGGCTTATGTTATATGTCACGCATGTTCATTGTTACCCGTCACTCACTTTCATAGATGCCTGTCACCTATAATCATTAAAGCCAGCCTTAGACGGCTCCCAAGGATAAATATTTTTTGCAAGTCGAAAAAAATTAACGCTTTTGCAAAATTAAGAAAAAAATTAAAAGTTGCTTCCTAAATGTTGGTTAGACTTTATTTTCTCTTTATCAACAGGAGGTATCCTGCGAATATCCATGTGAGCACTGCGTAAACAGTCATGCTTATGCCTAGTAGTGCATTGCTGAATCCTGCGACGACTAAGGTGTAAATTGAAAAGGTTGATGCTCCAGCGAATAAGATGAACAGTAGCCACGGTGCCCAACCTCTTTTTGTAAAGATGCTATAATCTGTGATTAAGCTGAGGATGCCGAGTAAAGCAAGCTGCGGCGGAAAACCAATAAAGGGCAGAAACGCCAAAAGGATTATTCCAGTGATAGCATAGAAGGCTAATGCTGCTATTTCTATGCGGTTGAAATTTTTTAGTCTAGATGCTAATGATGCTAAGGACACTTTGTGCTCGCCTTTACCCTATGCAGTGGAGGTTGAATTAATAAATTTAATGCATTGGTTGAGCGAAAAAGTTTAGAGTAAGCTTAAGTGAATACCAAGTGAAGAGGATCGGAATTACCTATGAGTTATCTTGAACTGTTCACTTCGCAAACTAACGTTTTCAGTGGTTTGCAGAAGCCGTTTGAGGAAGCGAAATACGTGATTTTTGGTGTCCCGTTTGATGCAACGAGCACGTATCGGACTGGTGCACGGTTTGGTCCAAACGCGATTAGGCAGGCGTCTTTGAATATTGAAACGTACAGTTTCCGCAGCAAAATTGACCTTGAGGATTTAGCTTTGCATGATGCCGGAGACCTGCATGTTTCACCTGACGCCCAGAAAACGGTCGATATGACTAGGCTTGTGGTTGAGGATATTTTGGCGGCTGGCAAAATGCCTGTAGCGATAGGCGGGGAACACACGATTACGCTTGGGGTTGCGAAGGGTTTGGGCGCTAGGGCAGCGAAAACGGTGATTGTAAGTTTTGATGCTCACTTGGATTTGCGTTGCGAATTTTTAGGTTCAACATTGTCTCATACGACGTTTATGCAGTTGATAAGTGAGGAAGTGAAGCCCGCGAAAATCTTTGAGGTGGGCACACGCTCAGCATGCAAAGAAGAGCTATCTTATGCCAAGAAGGCTGGAGTGGAGTTTTTTACTTCGCAGCAAATCATAAAGCAAGGCTCAGAGCAGATTACTGAACAGTTGAAACAGAAGCTTCTGCCATACGAAAACGTGTACTTAACGGTGGACATGGATGTGCTTGACCCGGCGTTTGCTCCTGCAGTGCAGAACCCTGAGCCTGAAGGACTCACCACAACCGTCCTGCTAGACATTGCCTGTGCCCTCTGCGATAAACGGGTGATGGGCTTTGATGTGGTGGAGATTGCGCCAATTTACGACCAAGGAGTATCAGCAATCGTGGGAGCAAAATTAATGTTTGAAATGCTGTGTCAACTGGAAAAATCAAGAAAAAAATAGCTCCACGCTTAAGCGCTTGTTCACGGCAAGTCACAGTTTAATTCTTATATTTTATCCGCGCTAACTTAGTGCTGGGAAGCGCCGTGAGTTGCCTAAAGAATCAGAATTAACTGTCTTCACAATCGGGCATTCAACTAGAACCATAGAAGAGTTCGTTGAGTTGCTCAAAACTTACATTGTCACCTTGGTAGTGGATGTGCGTACGGTTCCCAGAAGCAGGCATAACCCTCAGTTTAACAAGGAAACCCTGCCAAACACACTTAAAACCTGCGGCATAAAGTACATTCACATGCCAGACATCGGCGGCTTACGCAGACCCAAACAGGACTCCATAAACCTAGCATGGCGAAACAGCGGCTTCAGAGGCTACGCGGACTACATGCAAACAAAAGAGTTCACCGATAACCTGCTAAAACTCATCGCGCTCGCACGGGAGAACTGTTTAGCGTTGATGTGTGCTGAAGCTTTGCCTTGGCGGTGTCACCGAAGCCTCATCTCTGACGCACTCGCGGTACGGCATGTTAAAGTGGAACACATCATAAGCGCAACCAGCAGCATCAGACATGAACTCAACGAAATGGCGCACGTAGAAGGTTACCAAATCACATATCCCTTGTTCACCAAAGAAACACCACAAAGAACTCTAGGCGATTTCGGGTAAAAATAACTGTGCCTTTACTTGCCAAACTTTTTATGCTTACTTGTCAACTTAGGCGCATGTCGTTGCTCAAAGAACGCGGCGCATTACTGACGGTCTGGCTGGTTCTCATGCTTGTGGCAAACATAGCTACCTTTCTGCTGTATTTGTTGTTAGCGTTTTCTCCAGGCGGGCGTAGTTTGTTCCTTCCAGGCATTGCGGTTTGGACAGTTTATCTATTTGCCGCTCTTGGCGCATTGAACGTTGTTTGCGTTTGTTTTCTGTTCCTCTGGAAAAAGTGGGCCTTCTTCGGATTCTGCGGAAGCGCAGCGGTCGCGCTAGCCGTAAACTTGTATGTTGGCGTAGGCGCCTTTGCCTTTGTGGGAGTTGCTGGAGTTGTGATTACATATTTGATACTTCGCCCGAAATGGAGCCTTCTTGACGATTTCTAGCTTATAGAGAAAGTAACTGAATCCACGAATTATTCAACGAGAAGGCGCAGGTGGAAGGAACAAAAATAACCTAACCCCCTATTCACCAAAGAAACACCTTGGACATCACTAGGCGACTTTAGAACTTTAAGTTAGATAAAAACCGCAAGGCTTTTACATAGAACGATATGAAAGGACTACAGTGAACCAACGTGCGTGTAAGAATAACTAAAGTTGATGAATACCAATTTCTAAGTTGCTTAAAACACTCACTATGGGGTAGCAAATCTGCTCGTTTCAAAAATTGGCGGAAAGGCGATTATCTAGTTTTTATTGTAGACAAAGCTTTAACCGGTTATGCTGAAATTTCGGGCGAACCTTTTCAATCGGACGAAAAGGTGTGGGATGATGGTCTCTTTCCCTACAGAATACCACTAAAATTCCGTCAGATTCTAGCAAAAACCGACAGAATTCCAATTCTTGGTGAAATAAGAGAAATTTTAGTTTCACAATGGGGAAACAGTTATGGCTGGGGTATTCTAAACCAACAGCTTTTAACAGATTCATCTGCTGAAAAGATAATTACTGCGTTTATTTCGCGTCCTAATAATCTTGCTCAAGTTCAATTAAGTCTTGAGCAGTTTCTTCAAGAAGCTGATCAACTAAGAAAAAACAGCTCGAAAGGAAAAACTGTAAAAAAGCTGCCGCTGGAAAATGCCGAACCTGTTCAAGAGAGTTCTCTTTCGGAAGATTCTGAGCATTCTAAAGCACAGAATGCCCTGATTGAACTTGGGCGGATAACTGGCTGTTCAGTTTGGGTCGCTTCAAATGATAGAAATCGTTCATTTAATGGGAAGACTTTAGGTGAACAGTGTCTCAAACAGTTGCCTAATATGGGTTTAAGTGATGAGGCAACACGCAAAATCTCGCTAATAGATATCATCTGGATTAAGCAAAGTGCGCCCGTCTGCGCCTTTGAGGTAGAAACTACCACTTCAATATACTCTGGTATTTTGCGGATGTCTGACCTAATTTCAGTGGTACCTGCCTTAAACGTTAAATTGTATATCGTAGCGCCAAAGGAAAGACAAGATAAAGTTGGAAATGAACTAACTCGACCCACATTCAAAAGAATCGGCCTAAATGACTTTTGTAAATTCGTGCCGCTTGAAGAATTAAACAAGCTATTATCAAAGATTGAAGGCTTTGGTGGTCATATACAGCCAACAATCGTAGATAAGATTGCAATTGGATTCGGAGAAGAAATATAGTCTAAAAAAGGAAATTATTGCTTTTGTAGTTTTGCTATGAAGAAGCCGTTGCATTGGTGAAGTTGCGGGTAGAGTCTTTGGCATTTGGTTAGTCCTCGCAGCCCAGGCAAACCCGCTTTGGGCGTTATTTCTGCCAAGGTGAATTCTGGGTGCCATTTTAGGAACCGCTCAATTATCATTTCGTTCTCTTCTACCGTTATGCTGCATGTAGAGTAAGTTAATGTTCCTCCATCGGCGACTTTTTCGGCACAGCTGTTAATCATTTTCCACTGGATTGCCGCCATTTTCTCAGCGGATTTGGGTCTTAGGCGCCATTTTGCTGAGGGCTGCTTTGCGAAGACGCCTGTGCTTGTGCATGGCGGGTCCAAAACCACCATGTTCGCTTCTTCAAGGAAAGGCAACGTGGCGCATGCATCGGCGATTACGGGTTCAGCAATTTTAACTCCCATGCGGGCGGCTTCTTTTTTCCAGACTTTCATTCTTCTATTTGAAAAATCAATTGAGGCTATGCTGCCTTCGTTATGCATTAGCTGGGCTAAATACGTGGTTTTGGCGCCGGGTGCAGCGCAAACATCCAAAACCCTGTTGCCGGGCTTGGGGTCTGCGGCTTGTGCAGCGAAGCAGCTTGCTTTATCTTGAATGTAGAATAAGCCTTCTTTGTAGCTGGGCAATGTGTTTAGCGGCTTTTTCATTTCTCCGATTTTGTAGGTGAACTTTAACGGTTCAGCCTTTTCTAGTTTAACGCCTTCTGTCTCAAGTTTTTGCACAATTGCGTCTTCTGCTGCCGCCAGCGTGTTCACGCGGATGTACGTGGGAGGCGGATTTACGCTACCCTCCAAGAAGGCAACTGCTTCATTACGTCCAAAAAGCCTGAAACAATACCTAACAAACCACGAGGGATGAAAGGTTTGCAAGCTAACCCTCTCCACTTCGTTTGCCGCCTTCAAGATTGGTTCCAGCTGGCGCGTAAGCAAAAAGCCCAAAAACGGCTCAACTTCCCGCACAGTTTCCCAGCCCAAAATGGACCTGCCAAGGCCAGCGATGCTTTCGGCTTCCTGCAAGTTAATCTTAGCCCAATTCTTGGCAACACGCGTCTGATAAACATAAAGCCGCAGAAAAGATTGAATTCCCAAATTGTACTCGCCAATTTTCTTAGGCACCACCACAGTGTTGACGAATTTGTCTATGAGGTTTCTGCGTCGTGTAGTCTCAACAACTAACCCGTAAGCAAAGCGAATAGCGTTGGGGTCGCTTGCGCCAAGCTGCTTGATTGTTCTTGCTAGGGCTAAGCGTTCGCTTAGTTTTTGCATTTCCATCCAGCTTAGGGTTTCAATGGCGATTGTCCAGGCATCCTTCAACAATATTTTTCACGTCTTAAAGAAGATGCAGTGCTTCTAAATAAGAATTCAAAGCACCGTGCTGTTATTGCATATGTACAGCCACATATCTTTATGAACCATTCATTCGTGCTAGTCCATCTGTGTTTTAAACCAGGCTTCAAAAATGGAGGTGATAGGTTTGTCAAGAAGGCGAAATGAAGAAGAAAGAGGCAAAATGTCTGTAAGTGAAGCTGGTAGAAGGGGTGGCGCAAGGGGTGGTGCACGGGTTCGTGAACTGATTCAGGAAGGAAAAGAACACGAAAACGAGTAAACAAGTATGTAACAAATTGTCTGCACAAATTAGTTTATGTTACTTTTTCCCTTTTCTTAATTATGAGAGATGAGTTAATGAGTCAAGTGATTAAGCGTAGAAGTACCCCTGAAACCAAAGCGGGGCAATACATGTGTCCTGAGTGTGGTCAAATCTTCGATACCAAAAAAGAAGTCGACCGCCACCTCAATATGATGCATGAAACCTCACCTTAGAGCGGGGCATGGCGTCAGAAGTATAGCTAATTTTACGTTTTCTTCTTATAGACATGTTATTTTGATTCCTGATGTGTATTTAGGACAATTCGATTTGCCTGTTTGCAATTTGGTTTTGAACAGTGCCAGACTCACAAGCAATCACTCTTTAACGCTTTTTTACCCTTTATATACCAAAATTTATCAAAATACTGCAGCCTAACGCTAATTCAAGCCCCAAACCAAAAAAGCAATCCAAAACAAGCTTCCTATGAAAGGGGAGGGAGAGTACTATTTACTAGTAAAATAAGAATGCTAAAAGCATAACACAACTATTAGACTAAAAGCACCAGCTAAATACACAATCCCTGTGATCTAAAGGTAAATTGTTGGTTTTTAGTAAGTAAAGATTTTAGTCTCTATGTACCATAAGAGGCTAAGGTCACATTTGGGATGGCGCGAACACTCTTAGATTATTTCAGTAGCGAACAAACTAAACCTCTGCCAAAAGAAGAAGTAAAAGCGCAAGCTCCGCCCTCACCAGCCAAAAACAATGAAGAAATGAAACAGGAAGAAATGAAACAGGAAGAAATGAAACAGGAAGAAACGAAACAACCAAAAAAGAAAAGACCTAGCGCCTTTCCGCCAGTGGCGCCTGAAAACCTGCCCGCTTCCTATTTTGTTTCAGCATCCTACGATGGGCGCCAAAAGAAGGTAGTTATCAAACTTTATGAGCCTGAATCAGGGCAAATCTATTTTTGGTATGATAATACTGGTCATAAACCCTACTGCTTAACCAACTTAACTTTAGATAAATTAAAAAAATTCGATCGGATAATAAACCATGAAGGTTTTTATGGTTTTGAAAAACAAAAAAAGTTTGATCCCCTGGAAAATAAAGATGTTGACTTAATCAAGATAGTGACAAAAGACCCATTAGCCATCGGTGGAAGACCAACAGGCACAATCAGAGACATAATTCCTGAAGATTATCAAAGCGTTTGCGGATGCAAAATACAGGATAGCGATACTAAAGTTTGGGAGTCAAAAATAAAGTATTATCAATCATACATTTACGACCGCCAGCTTTTGCCAGGCATGATTTACGAGATTAAAGACGGCAACCTTGTTCCTAAAGTTCTTGAGGAAGCCACAGAAAACCTAAACCAAATAAAAGCTCTCTTCAAAGACTGCACTGACGAAGAACGTGAATACGCTGAAATGTGGGCAAAACTCCTCGAGTATCCCGCCCCAAAATTCCGCAGAGCCGCCATAGACATAGAGGTATATTCACCGTTATCCACAAGAATGCCTGACGCTCGGGAAGGCGCGTGCCCTGTAATCGCAGTGTCAATTTATAGTTCAGACGGTGAAAAAAAAGTGCTTGTTCTGAAGCGTGAAGGGGTGCGTGAAGGCAACCATCACTTGACTGCAGACATTACAGTGGAGTACTGCGAAACCGAGGAGGAACTGCTTAGAAAAACATTCGATGTCCTGCTGGATTACCCGTTCATTTTAACTTTCAACGGCGACGACTTCGACCTCCGCTATCTAGCGCATCGAGCCATGAACTTTGGGTTTAGCAGAAGTCAGATTCCAATAGAAATAGGCAAACGAGTCTGTCTTTTGAGGTACGGTGTCCACATCGATCTATACAAGTTCTTCTTCAACAGGTCCGTGCAAATCTATGCTTACGGCAACCGCTACCGCGATGTAACCCTCGACGACGTTGGCAACGCACTCATAGGCGTAGAAAAAATCCACTTAGAAAAAACCTTCGGAGACTTAACATACTCTGAACTTGCAGCTTACTGCCTGCGAGACTCAGAAATTACCTACAAACTAACCAGTTTTGACAACGATTCAGCAATGAAACTAATCCTTGTCCTAGCACGAATTGCCAGCATGCCCATGGAAGACGTAAGCCGCCAAGGCGTAAGCCGCTGGATACGCAACTTCATGCATAGAGAACATCGAAGAAAGAATATGCTGATTCCGAATGCAGAGGACATTCTAGCAAAGAAAGGCAAAACTTCGTCTACAGCTACAATAAAAGGGAAAAAATACAAAGGCGCCATAGTTGTTGAACCCACGCCTGGTGTTCACTTTAACGTTTCAGTTATGGACTTTCCTAGCCTATACCCCTCAATAATTAAAGTATGGAATCTAGGCTACCAGTCAATTGATTGCCAACATAACGAATGCAAATGCCACATGATACCGGACACGCCGCATTGGGTTTGCAGTGAGAAACGGGCGCTGGAAAGTTTACTGATTGGTTCACTGCGAGATTTACGTGTTAAATGGTACAAGCAGCGCTCAAAAGACAAAACCTTGCCACCTGAGCTTAGAAGCTGGTACAACATCACTCAGGGAGCGCTTAAAGTTATCCTGAACGCCAGCTACGGTGTCTTTGGCGCTGACAGCTTCGATTTGTATTGTCCTCCAGTAGCGGAAGCAACGGCAGCCATCGGCAGGTACTCTATCACCCAAATACTCAAGCATGCTGAAACGGTGGGCATACAGGTTCTTTACGGCGACACGGACAGCTTATTTTTGAAAAATCCCTCTAAAGAACAGATTGACGAATTAGTCCGTTACACAGAACATGAGTTAAACATGGGCATTGACGTCGACAAAGTTTACCGGTACGCTGTATTTAGTTCGCGCAAAAAGAATTATCTCGGCGTCTTGGAAGACGGCACCGTGGATGTGAAGGGCTTAACAGGCAAGAAAAAACACATTCCTGTCTTTATCAAAGATGCTTTTAACCAAATGAAAGAGACACTTGCAAGAGTTAAAAATCCATCTGACTTTGAGAAAGCCAGAAAAGAAATCGCCGAAATAATCCGTGAACGCTATACACGGCTAAAACGTAGAGAATGGGCTGACATCAGTGAACTTGCGTTCCATGTGGCTTTAGGCGATGAACTTTCAAGTTACACTAAAACTACGCCTCAGCATGTTAAAGCCGCAAGAATTCTGCAGAAAAGCGGCAAAGAGTTGAGAGCGGGGGACTTGATTAGTTTCGTTAAAGTTATACGCTCGTCGTCTCGTGGTAGTCCTTTGGAAGATTCCAACTCTGGTGTGAAACCCGTTGAATTAACGTCAAGAAACGAGGTAGATGTTGACAAATACATTGCCTATTTGCATTCTACTTTTGACCAGGTTTTGGATGCTTTAGGCTTAAGTTTTGACGAAATTATCGGCTTAACAAAACTTGAAAGATTCCTTGCCTAATTATAATAATTGAATAAGTATACCAATTAGCGTGAAAATTCCAACTATCAAAGCTATTATTCTAACCACTTGCTTCTCAGTTAATGGCCGATGATAAGTTATCACTGTAATTAGGCTTCTTCTATGGTCAGACGAAAGCTTTTCTCCATCAAACGAAACTTTAGCTCTTTTTTGAGTAAAGAAAACTATCAACAGTATTATTGCAGAATTGAAAATGTAAGGCAGAATTGAAATCAGCAGGCTCAATTTTAAGTCTGAAATTATGGCAAATGAAGCTATAGTCAATCCTATGGCAAACGAGCCTGAGTTGCCAACGAAAATTTTGCCTCTAAAATTGAAGTAGGCAAGAATTAGCCAGAATATCAGGGGTCCAAGCATCAGAACATAATATGAGGGTGATAGAGCCATTAATCCTATTATGACTATGGCAGGGCATATAGTTTCTAAACCGTTAAGTCCCCCTAGTTGGTTTACTGTGTTTGTAACTATCATAACGATTAATGGGATAATTATATAGAAGTATGTTAAACCGAAATCGATCGTTCCAATGAACGGTAATGCTATAGTCGTTCTTGCATGTGTTGCGTATGCGAAGTATATGAGAGGTAACGCGGCGATTAACGGCATGAATGCTTTGTAACGCCATTTTAAATCTATCCAGTCATCAAGCAAGCCCATGAAACCTCCGAAAAGAATGCATGACGCTAGGATTAATGGTGCTGAAATGGGTGCGGAAACGTTTGCTGGGCTCTTTATGAGATCTGAGAAATAGAGAAGAAAAAGGTAAACTGTGGCGAATAGGACGTAAAGTACGCCTAACCCGTTGGGAGTTAAAGGTTGTCCAACTTTATGCTGATCTGGAACCTTTGGAAACACTCGTCGCTTCCCTGCTCTCTTGCAATATTTTAGCCTGTGCCTGTTGTGCCCATCGCGTTATAGTATGCTGGATAGTTAATTTTGTATATGGCTACTAACGGTACTAATCCGCCGTATTGGAATGGTGATGTATCTAAGCCAGCGAGCTCCTCTAGTGTGAAGTACGTTGGCGTTGTAGTTGTTGCACTTGGTGAAAGGCTGTATCCTACGGCGGTCATCTCGTTGCAATATTGTACCTCTGCATAGTTCATCAATTCGTATATTGTGGAGTTATCTCCTTGGTCATTCCATACCCACTGCCCAGTTGTTGAACTAGTATTGCCAAATGCTGTGGCATCCTTCCATACTGTTGATGTTGTTGCACTCATGTAGCCATTGTTTATGTACCATTGCTCTGCTGTTCCTGAAATGCTTGCCATCCACTCCCATTTTCCTTCATCTCCATATCCCGCAGGATATGCAACGTATGTTCCGCTGCTGCTGCTTGACTGTTCTATTGCGAGGACAGTGAAGACGAGGATGTAGTTGACCAGTCCAGGATTATTATAGTTGTTATAGTGAGACAGCATTTGCATTGACTGGTTTTCATTGCCCATCATTATGAAGCCTACGTTTTCGATTTGTGTGGTATTGTACGTAGTGTTATCGCACAAAGTTGTTACGTTTCCAATATCGCTTAACCAGTCGCCGTAATCCCACCAGGCAACTACCACGTTATTCGAGGGAATGTTGCTTTTTGTCCAACTTAACGCCGTATTCCATGTGCTCACTGGTTCAGTAAGGCTTGCACCGCCTATTGGAAGGCTTGAATCACTAATTGCTGTTGGAACAAAAGATCCGCCGATGGATCTTGGCACTCCGCCAGCAGTTTGTGGTGAGAAAGCCACGTCCGTCATTAGAATAAGGAATATCAGAAAGATTGCAACACCGCTGTATTCCTTGCTTACACGTGCCATTCTACGTTTTGATTTTGCGAGAGTATGTGGCGCTTCCTTCAGTAAAGTGTAAAATGGTTGTATTAGGCCCAGAACACCTATTCCTGCTATAACGCAGAAGGCAGGAGCAAAGATTGCCAGTAAGCGAATCATTGAAGCGGCAAAGAAAAGCGAAGTTATCGCGAAAACTATCAGGAAGATGTTTCTGTTTGTTGGATTTTTTAATACAAAGTAAAAGCCGATGAGGAAGAATAGGATGCCTATGCCAAGTTCGATGTAAATGTTTCCCCAAGCTGTAATTTGCTGCTCAGCCACTGAATTGATAATAGGTGAACTTGCTCGGATAAAGGGGTCTAAGACTGTACTGAATTTTCCTTGAAGGCCACTGCCAGTAATGAATCCAGTTACATATAATGTAGAAAAACCGCCGACAATTATAACTAGTGAGGTAATAGCTAGAAGCATCTTGCTCCTTAAAGTTATATTGTTTCGTAAAAGTTCTGCAATGAGAAGTAAAACGAATCCTCCAGCGACTGGAATTACTGCACCTGACGTTAAGTAGGTAAGTCCCAGATAGGGGACTATTGCTGATATATATAATGCTAAGCCAAAAGTTATGCTGTAGCTAAGCAAAAGCCGTTGATTATACCTCTTCAATAGAACTATCACAAAAACGAATAGTACGGTCATGTCAATCATGTAGTATGCTCCACCCCAACCTGCGATGAAATAGGCTAAGGCAGCAGCAGCGCTTAACGAGTACAATATAGATGCACGTAATGACCTGTTGTTGTCAATAGACCTTAGGAATAAGAATACAAATAATATAAGACCAATCGTGCCTGGGACTTGTGTGTCAAAGAATCCAAGAGACGTTCTCATGATGATTGACGGTTCTAACGCCAAGAATAACGCAGATAATAAACCAACCGTTCTTCCACCAATGTCCTTGCCTAAGAAATACATTACCAGAACTGATAACACACCAACTGCGGGCGGTATCATTGCGCAAAGCGTCATTAAATCAACGTTTGCGCCTAACGCTTTGATGACGTCGTAGATTGCTGCTCCCGTTATAGGTATAGATGGCAAAGCAGTAGACATGTCAAGTCCGAAAGGATACCACAATTGATAGTTGATCCAATGCGTCGGCCAAAAAGGTGAAAGCAAACCGTGATTTACCATATATTGCGTTATGCTGAATTGATAGTAAGGGTCAAACTCGTTAAGAAGTGATGTTCCTCCAGAGAGATTTTCCCAGCGTAACGGTAAAATACGGACAATAAAGGCGACGAAGAGTATTAGAGCTAACGCAGAATATGCAATTATTTGTCCGTGACTTAGTTCGATGCGTAATGGTGACAGCCTTTTACTAAGCCGATCTTTAATTCCTTCCCCCACTTTATGCCATCTCTCCACACATTAATTGCGATTTTCTTGTTTAATTCTTAATTTATACACATTGGAGGTTTATTTATGGCTTTCCAAAATGAACTAACATAGCTTGATAGCTGAAGTAGTTTGGTTATGTTGCACTATAATCGAAATAGTTAAACTATATAGCCCTTTTTTTAATTAAATTTTAATTCCCAGCTAAAACAGGCAAAAAAAGTCGCCAGAAAAACCCGTAAGGAGCAACAACTATAATCATATTTTTCTTCGCTACGAACCGTGTTTTGGACATGCGTTGCATAAAACTTACTTAGGGACTTGGCACTCTGGTTTTGGTAGCTTTTCCCAATGCTCTTCTGGTAGGTTTAATCGAAGCTTTTGGTGAGCGTACCCTATTCTATCGACGCCTAATTATGGGTTTAACTTCAACATCTATAGGTAACAATGAAAGTTTCCTATCGCATTTTGGGCATTTTCCACCATTTTGAGAAATAATCTCGTCTGGCGGTTTAAGCGCGCTGCCTTCATATAACACATGATTGCACCCATGGCAAATTACTCGTTGCGGCATCCCAAATCCCCCGATAATAACGTGCTATGGCATATTTATTGGTTGCTAAAAAAAAATTAACCCTTAGCTAAGACAGTGCTTGTCAAGTAACTGCAAAGTTTACTTTAAGAAGGACTGTTTGGAATGTTAAAGCGTGTGGTTTAACAGCCTTTGGGAAAATACAAATTAATTGTTACTGAAAAACCTGATGCCGCAAACAGAATAGCTATGGCTTTGGACGCTGATGGGAAAGCCAAAAAAATAGTTGATAGCGGCGTTCCATATTATCAAGCATACAGAAACGGCGATTTAGTTGTTGTTCCAGCCATTGGGCATCTATACACTGTTGCAAGCAAGGAAAAAGCAAAATGGGATTATCCAGTTTTCGATTATCACTGGGTTCCAAGATACCTTGCTGAACGAGGTGCATCAAAGATCCGTGTTTGGCTAAATGTAATTGCTAAACTAGCAGAAAACGCTGAAGAGTTTGTAGATGCTTGCGACTTTGACATTGAAGGCAGCATCATAGGCTACTGTGTACTCAAGTACGCTTGCGGTAGCAAAGAAAAAACTGCCAAACGCATGAAATACTCCACACTCACAAAAGATGAACTGCAAGACTCTTACTCTCACTTATTGCCGCATTTGGATTTTGCTCTCGTTGAGGCTGGATTGGCAAGGCACGAAATAGATTGGCTCTACGGCATAAACCTGTCTAGAGCTTTAACAATGGCTGTTAAAAGCAGCAGTGGACAATATGCTACGCTCAGCACTGGTAGAGTGCAAGGACCAACCCTCAAATTTTTAGAAGATCGAGAAAAAACCATAAAATGCTTCGTGCCCGTTCCCTACTGGACTATAACCGCTAAAATAATAATAAACGACACAGCTTACGACGCTGAATACGAAAAAATCCTCGAAAGCAAGCAAGAAGCAACGGCAGTAATGGATGCTTGCAAAACCAAAGAAGGCCAAATAGAAACATTAGGTGTAAAAGAGTTTGAGCAGAACCCACCGGTGCCCTTTGACTTGGGCGCTTTGCAAAGTGAAGCTTACAGAAATTTCCACTTTACGCCGATGCGTACTTCAAACATAACCCAGCACCTGTACTTAGATGCATTAATCTCTTATCCGAGAACAAGTAGCCAAAAGCTTCCGCCAGCAATCGGCTACGAAGCCGTATTAAAAAAACTAGCTAAAGTGCCTGATTACGGGAAACAGGTAGCTGAACTGCTCTCTAAATCCGTTTTGAAGCCAAATGAAGGCGAAAAAGCTGACCCAGCGCATCCAGCCATTTACCCGACTGGGAATCTGCCTGGAAAACCCCTTGGTACAGCTGAAAGAAATATTTTCGATCTTATCGTACGCAGGTTTATGGCTGTTTTCGGTGAGCCTGCCATTCGCCAAAGTATGAAAATAACAGTAAGCATCAACGGTAATTATTTTCACTTGAACGGAATGCGAACGTTAAGTGAGGGGTGGCTTCGATTTTACAAACCCTATGTTCAACTGAAAGATGTGACTTTGCCTCCTTTAACCCAAGGACAAAAAATCGCTGTTAAAAGAGTAGTTGTGAAAAATAATTTTACTAAACCACCCGCAAGGTATAATCCTCGCACTTTACTTTTGAAAATGGAAAAGGAGAATGTAGGAACCAAAGCAACGAGGGCAGCAATCATACAAACGTTATACGACCGCAAATACCTCTACGGAACCGATAGTCTTGCCGTTTCTGATCTTGGCTTTGAAGTCATCGAAATCCTCGCAAAGTATTGTCCAGCCGTTGTCTCACCTGAACTAACTAGAAAGCTTGAGGAGAAGATGAATGAAATTCAGCAGGGGAAAGAAACAAAAGAAGCTGTATTGCAAAACGCCGTTGAAATCTTAAAACCAGTCCTATTAGAGCTTAAAGAAAAAGAATCAGTTATAGGCGAACAATTAAGTCAAGCGTTGAAAAAAGTTCGGCTTGAAGAAAGAATAGTTGGTGCATGCCCGAAATGTGCTGATGGAAAACTAGTTATTTTGCGCTCCAAAAAAACTGGTAAACGTTTTGTTGGCTGTACAAACTATTTCGAAGGTAAATGCAACGTGACTTTTCCGTTACCGCAAACTGGCAATGTAAAACCGTTAAATACCACTTGCAAAAGCTGTGGGTGCCCGGTATTGCGTGTGTGCCTGAGAGGGAAGAGGTCTTGGAAATTATGCCTAAATTCTAACTGTCCCTCGAAAGGAGCGAGCAACCAGTGAAATGTAAAATTTGCAGTAGCGAAGCACAAGAAAATGGTTTTTGCATGTTGCGTTTTAGGGCTTACCAAAATGTTATTGAGAAATTTGATGTATGGCGGAAAGCTTCGGGTATGCTTTGGATTGATTATTTAGTTGAGATTCAGAAAAATTCATTAACTGGAGAATGGGCTAAAGATGTAGTAAAACACCTATTCATGGGAGAGAATGGAAATGTCAAGTAAAATAAAGAAGCGTTCTTCATCTGTATCCTTTTCGCTGAGTCGATGGTTCCGCAGAATTTCAACGACTACTCCTTCAGCACTCTTAATTACTATTGTAGGACTTGCATATGTTGTGTTTATTTTGGGCGGTGGCTTGTTTACTCTTATTACCCGTCCTATTCCAGCCTACATTTCCTCTACCCACATCTATTTCCTATATCCAAGTCTTAGTCAACAATTCGTATCAGACACTGTAGTTGCATGCTTATTGTATGCTTTTGGCTTTGTCGGTCTGTTTGTTATTTATCAAAGTACCAAGAGCGCTTACAACCCAAGGCAAGCTTACATGATGCTGGTCATAGGTGTAGCATTCTTGCTTCTATCATACATATTCTTGGAAGGCGCAATTAATTTCAAAGAAACCGCCGGGATCATCTTCAATCTGCCTTTTTTCCATAGGCTTTTCTTTTTACCATAGTTTTTTCTTTTTACCACGGATGCCTTTTTAGCTTCATTTTGTATGCTAAGAAATTTGTGAATAAATGAATAGGCGGAGTAATCAGCAAAACTGTAACTGCCAATTCCCAACTTACAATGGCTAAAGGAATCGAAAATACGATTGCGCCAACAACAAAGTCAATTTGATCAACTATAGGCAGTAAACCTCCCGGAGCAATCCCTATTCTTCTCTTTAAAAACGCGCCTGTCAAATCGCCTAGTAGAGCGCCTAAAGGAATCAAAAAGGCGAAGGCGATTGGAAAACCCGGAAAAGCTACATACTCCATTAACCCGACCAATATGCCGATTGCTAAGCCGAAAAAGAAGCCTCTGAACGTTTTGTTATTGCCAAAAACTCTTTTGCCATCATAAAAGTTTCTGCCAAAATCCATGAGTGTTCCTCCGCCGGCAAGCACTGGTGTAGCGTTTGCACAGTAGGCTGGAAAAATAAATTTTAATGCTTCAACTATCAGCTGGGTTATTTCCATGCGGTCAACCATCATTCGCGGTATTCAGTATCTTTTATTCCAGTTTCGCTTATTTGTACATAACAAGTGACTTCTTGCTTGTTGCCCCGTGTTTCAAGAACAGCTTTGATTGTTTG
>Ga0182027_10006488_pt1 | contig 17485 bp, 15 predicted proteins | sample 712E1DmetaG_FD_121300 | JGI IMG/M metagenome (GOLD analysis project Ga0182027, IMG submission 121300) | Permafrost microbial communities from Stordalen Mire, Sweden - 712E1D metaG (Illumina Assembly) | ecosystem: Environmental > Terrestrial > Soil > Wetlands > Permafrost | place: Sweden... | reverse complement strand
TCGATGGGTTCTGGCCAGCTAACTCTGGTGGAAATCGCAGATGTCGAATTAGCTGTCATCGGTAGCCTCTCTCCTGGATATGTTTTGTTTACCTACTTAATCTTATCAGTTTAGGGGCTACCTGTCTTCTAATTTGTAAAGGTCCTATTTACCATTTCTGAACCGTGCCCATTTTTTCAAATAAGACAGATGGACAAGCACAAAAGCTAATCCTTTAAACCGGACCAGCCTCGAATAACCGCCCCAGCGGTTATGAGTCCCACCTTTTGTCGCATACTTTCTAACCAAAAACGCCCTTTCGGGCATCTTTTAGATGGGGGGCAGAAAGATTATTGTGAATCATCACGTGCGAAGAAATCTATTTGAAGAAGTATGCAAGCCCGAAGGAGGCTAATCCTAATTTAGCTCATATATTTATTTCTTCAACCCCGAATGTCCGGATCAAGCCTTGGATTACCAGCTGTACACCTGATATACTCAACCCATAAAGTCGAATCCTTAATAAATCACTACACCTTAAACTGATCCACTTCCGACTCTAAAGGATCATTACCACCTATAGTCCCGGATAAGCCAGGAGTGCTAGATGAAATTCCATTTATTCCAAAGAATTGAGGATGAGTCTTGACTTTGCGGTTGAATTCACGTAGTTTGGATATCCTTAGTTTACTGGCGTCTTCCGGAGAACCTCTAAGTGCAGGGTTTATCGCCAGGCAATTAAATATTTCCAGTAGGATGGTTAGAACCAGTCTGGTGCCCACCGAGGAATGGCTGCAAGAAATGCAGATTACCCTTAGGAAAATTCCAGGGGAAGGGTTTTCATTATCAGGATCCGGAGATGCAAGAAGAAATCTTGTCCGGATGATTCAAGAATATGATCAACCTTTACCTTGGTTATCCTCCTCGGAGCGTCTGTGTGCCTTATTGTTAACCGTGTTTTTTACAGACAAACCTGTACAGATTAAGCAATTACAACAAACCATCAATCTCTCACGAACTACTACTATCGGAGTATTAAATTCAGCCGTAGAATGGCTCCGAAATTATGACCTTGAATTGATCCGCCGGCCAAATTATGGCTGCTTGATCGTTGGGAACGAACAGAAATGGCGTGAAGCAGTCACTGATTTACTTCAGGAGAGTGCTGGGGATGCCCGGCTTTTGGCGCTCTTTCAAGGGATAAAAACTGTTGTGGATGTTTCATATCGCAAAACTACAGGCTTGGAAGAAGTTCTTCGTAAAGTTTGGATGAGGCTTGATATCCAACTAACAAAATATTTGATCTCTTCCATCGAAGATGAGATTGAAGGAACTTTATCTGACCAAGTCTATATAAATTTTTCTATCTACCTGGCTATTTCAATATATCGAAACCGGAACGGTAATATTATCAGAACGGTTCCAGATATATCAAAACATCCATATTCCGCACAACAACTATCTGAAGCGAAAGAAATAGGCATCCGGGTTAAACGACAATTCGGCATCCAATTGCCTGAAACAGAGATTGCCTGGATAGCTCTTAAAATGCCTGAATCCTCTTCTGTGCTCCTGTTGGATCATTCTGGCGCGAATATAACTACCAATGAAGACGATCCATTTATTCGAAAAACCATTAATCAAATTCTCGATAAAGCGTCACTTTCTCTTCATCCAAGCCTGAGCGTGGATACGGATCTTATCCGTAACTTGACTATTCAGGTAAAAAGCATTCTTGACCCTGAAAAAGAAAGACAACCTTCAAAGAATCCTCTTCTAAGAGAAGTGAAAAGTCAATATCCCTATATCTTTTCTGTCGCGCGGCAGAGCAGCCTATTTTTGACAGGAAAACTGGGAAGAGATATGAACGAGGCAGAGGTTGGGGATATTGCAATCTGTCTCATTGCCGCCATGGAGCGGCTACGTCTAATGGATAGACTAACAAAAAAAGTTCTGGTTTTTTGTAGTGCCGGAGTGGTGACAGCATGGTTATTGGTTTCCCGATTACGGGCAGAATTTCCAGACGTTGAAGTTGTTGAGGTTGTGCCGGCCATTGAGTTGGAAAGTCGGAAATATTTTGAGGGTATTGATTTCATTGTCAGTACAATTCCTATAAGAATTAAGGATATTCCATCCATGCAGGTGAATCCCTTATTGGGATTGGAGGATTGCAAGCGACTCAAGGAATTATTTGAGAAACAAGGAAGATTAACATCCGAAAACAAATTCTCCAATCCTTTGACATTACATTTATCCGACTTGGTTTCCTCGGAGACGATCGAATTGGATGTGATTGCTAAAAACTGGCAGGAAGTTGTAGAAAAGGCAGCGGTCAGGTTAAAAAAGGCCGGGGCAATCGAAACCCATTTCATCCAATCAATGAAAGATGTAATCCTTGAATTTGGTCCTTACATGGTTATCTGGCCAGGTGCGGTATTATTCTAACTGATCCCACAATTAGGATCCAGGCAATCGGCATCGCAGTTGAATAAATAAAGAGTAGAATATATTGCTAAACCAAATGAGCAAATTAAGAATTTAGAGGAGAATATATGGACATTAAAAACAAAGTAGCTATTATTACTGGATCATCAAGTAATATTGGCAAAGCAACTGCTTTGCTTTTCGCGCAAGCAGGAGCTAAAGTGGTTATAAACTCAAATATAAATATTACTGGGGGTCAAGAAGTAGCAAATTCCATAGCAAACTTGGGAGGGGAGGCTATTTTTGTGCAGGCTGATGTTTCTAAAGAGCAGGATGTATTACGCTTATTTGAGAGAACAATTGATAAATTTGGTACCGTTGATATTCTAATAAATAATGCAGGTCTTACACTTGGAGAACCATTCTTGGAAACAACGGTAGATATTTGGCAACAAGCATTCGCTATCAATTTAATTTCAGCTGTCTTATGTTCCAGGGAGGCAGCGAAAATTATGCTCAAGAAAGAACATGGCAGTATTATAAATACGGTCTCGGTTAGAGGAATAGAGCACACCGGCCGGGAAGGTATCATGCCATATTCTGCAGCTAAGGCTGGATTAATTAATTTTACAAAAACTTTGGCAAAGGAATTAGCACCTAATATATTTGTGAACGCGATTGCTCCCGGCTTTGTATATACTCAAAATTTTGCAAAAATGCCCCAGGAATTAGTAGATTCATTTATAAATGCGACTCTCATTAAACGATTTATACAACCAGAGGAAATTGCAGAATCATATTTGTTTTTAGCTCGGTCCAATATTATTACCGGTGAGGTACTAGTTGTTGACGGTGGGTTTACACTGAAAGTGGCATAATAATGGTTTTAGGCCAGACGTAATTGTTATTAATATCCTCTAACTTGAAACTTTGTACAAGAAACAAGCAAATCCAGCTAAACGACAAAGTCTAGGGTAAGAGCAGGAATAACAATCGTCAAGGCAAGTAACAGCATAATTCTTTTATTCCCTGCATTTCTCCTCACTTTTGCACACACTTTTCGCCCCCCAATAGAACATCCTTTTTTCCATTTTGAGAAGTCTTGAGAATTGCTGCTTGACAATGGAATTGTAACTATATATAATAACGCCATATTGTGGAATTGTTGAACAATTCCACAATATGGCAATACAACAATTAATTTCCGTGACCATACCCAATGAATCGATTTAACATCCCAGGTAATATATTAAAGACTACAGTTAGGCTGCATTTTCTAGGTGCGGTTTCTCTCATTGGCAAAGGACAAGCCCGGATAAAGTTTTTCTCAGATTTGAGTGCTTTGTAGAGGATAAGAAAATGGCCCCAAGGAATAATTCTATCGTGACCCAACAGACACAAGTTCCAATAGATAATAAAGTTGAACCTGTTTCGCTGGTCAACATCATCGTGGAGCGTTTTCGACAATCTATAGCCAATGGCGCATTCAAACCAGGCGAACATGTCAATGAGGTGCAATTGGCGGAAAAGATGGGCGTCTCGCGAAATACCTTGCGAGAGGCGATTCGCATCTTGATTGGAGAGGGCTTATTGGAAAAATTACCCAATTCCTCTTCAAGAGTACGTATTCTAACAGCTGCAAAGGCGGCGGAGATTGTTACCTTGCGAGCGGAACTGGAAGGCTTTGCTGCTCGCTTGTTATCTCAAAAACTTACCACTGAAAAAATCGACAAGCTCCAACAGATATGTGAGAACCTAATCGAGGCAGCCCAAGCAAACAATGACCTTTCTTTTTCGCATTGGGATTATTTGCTTCACCAGACGATTGTAGAAATGTCGGAACATGAATTATTATTCGAAACCTGGGTTAAGATTGGTGCTTGGATTCAGTTGATGTTTATTTCCGAGAATCACACAGAACAAGAACTGATCACTAATGCGATAAATCACAAGAATATCATTGATGCAATTTTATCCGGTGATGAACACAAGGCAGAAGAGACCATCAAGAAAGATTTATTAGATCAACCTGAATTATTGCGTTCACTCATGCTAACACGAGAGATATCTTCTGACAAGCCGGTATGATACTTGCTTGAATTTCATTTCAGGACATATTTACATAAAGAAACGAGGTAATGTTTAAATGAAAATCGTCTGCTGTTGGATGTATGCAATCGACAAATATGGTTTTCCGCCAAGCATCGAGCATATGCTACAAGCTATACAAGAAGTGGGCGAATTGGGATTTGATTACATTGAGCTGGAGGGGGTAGGTTTCGACAATTTACAAGCGGTAATCGATCATCGTACCCAGATCAAACTAGCCCTTCAAACTGCTAAAGTTGAACTGGCTAATTTTGCGATTGTATTGCCGGAAATGATTTCCTCCGATCCTCAGGTCGCCAAGCATGCCATGGAGCTATTTGAACAAGGCGCTAAGACAGCCGCCTACCTTGGGACTCCCCGTATCTGGATCGACAGCTATTTTCCGCCTCTGGACCTAAAAAGCGGGACGGCTATGACAGAAGAGATCAGCTTTGGACAGGTGTACAGGATTCACATCCCAGAAGGATTCCGCTGGCCAGAGTTTTGGGAGCGTTATGTGGCAACCATCAAGAAGGCCAATCAAATTGCGAAAGCCAACCATCTCGAATTCCTGATCGAACCACGCGTTGGGGAAGTAACGTCGAACACTGATGCCCTACTGCGGTTGATGGATGCAGTTGGAGACGATAACCTTGGTGTGATCTTCGATACCGCTCATTTGCATGCCCAGAAAGAACATTTACCTCTCAGTGTAGAGAAATTAGGCAAACGAATTCGCTATGTCCATGTTGCAGACAACGATGGACGGACCAATAATCATCTCTTGCCAGGAGAAGGGAATATTGATTGGGAAGAGGTTTTTCTGGCACTCAAGCGGCAGGGATTTGACGGATTTTATGCCACTGATATCGAAAAAATGCCACAATTAGAGCAAAAATTCTTGGAATGTAAGCGCATTTTGGAGCGCTACGGCAGCTCCTTGAACCTGTAAACAAGTCATAATATCCCTACCCTCCCGCTAGAAGGATTGCCCATGATTCCTCAACCAGTTCTTGATGTAAAGTTTGATAACCTCCAGGTAAGCATCTATAAATCGAACCAGGAAATGGGCCTGGTTGCAGCATATCTGGCAAGCGAGGCTATAAATCAGGCGCTGCATGAAAAGGGTGTTGCTAATGTAATCCTGGCCGCAGCGAATTCTCAACTCACTTTCTTGGAGGGACTCAGAGCAGTAAGCGATATTGACTGGTCAAAAGTAAATTTCTTTCATATGGATGAATATATTGGCCTCGAACCAGGCCATTCAGCCAGTTTTTCCCAGTTCCTGCGCCGGAATTTAATGGATTATATCCACCCCAGAGCATTTTTTACGATCCCAAGCCAGGGGAAAGACCTGGATTCGATATGCAAAGACTACGAGCAATTGTTACATTCATACCCGGCCGATGTTTGTGCGATGGGGATTGGAGAGAATGGCCATGTTGCCTTCAATGACCCACCTTACGCTGATTTTGATGATCCTGTCTGGGTGAAAGCTGTACAGATCGATGACATCTCGCGCATGCAGCAAGTCAATGAAGGTCACTTTCCCAGTATGGACATGGTTCCGAAGCATGCGATCACCCTGACCATCCCGGCGTTATTGGCTGCCAGGAAGATTCTTGTAATGGTTCCCGAATCCCGCAAGGCAGATGCCGTATATCGCAGTCTCTTTGGCCCCATCGTTCCATCTTGTCCAGCGTCCATTTTACGGAAAGCGCCTCACGCACGGCTTTTCCTGGATCAAGATTCGGCTGCAAAAAGTTTCCCGGGAAACATCCAAAAAAAATGAACTCGTATCAAGCCAAGGATAGCTTCCCAAGAATAAGTGATGACGCTAAATTACTTTGATTGCAACTGTTCGATCGGGCGATTTGCTGTCCCACAGCCAGGCTCAATATTCACACCTGGCGAGCTGGTATCGGAAATGGAATATGCAGGCATAACTCAAGCACTGGTATATCATACTTGGGCACGAGAATACAGCCCCGGAACAGGCAATTCCCGGTTACTTCAAGAAATTACCGGTTTTACACAGTTGGCCCCCTGTTGGGTCATCATGCCCCATTATACAGGGGAATTTCCTCCGCCAGCCCAACTGATATCTATGCTACTTGCGAATGGCGTAAAAGCTGTGCGTATCTTTCCATCCTCTACTTTCCATAACTGGAGCCTGAGCGAATGGTCATCGAAACCTTTAATCAGCGAACTGGCAGCCTGGCGGATTCCTATGTTCGTAAGCTTCAGCCAGGTTAGCTGGGACAATATCTATATTTTAGGACAAACTTACCCTACTCTGCCAATCGTCGTCACCGAAGTCCGTTATGAAGAGCTCCGCCATCTTTATCCCTTGTTAGAAGAATTGCCCAATTTGCATATCGATTTATCCTGGACAATCGTCCAGTTCGGACTGGAAGCAATGGTCAAGCGTTTTGGGCCGGAGCGCTTTCTCTTCGGAAGCCGGATGCCAATATTTTCGGCTGGACCGGCGCTTTGTTATCTGCAGTATGCCGATATAAAGGATGAAGACAAGCAATTGATCGCAGGTGACAATCTTCGCCGGTTGCTTGGCTGGCCAGACTTAATTTCTAGAAATTAAGTAATCCTAACCGAAGGAAGATTAAGAGCTTGAACCAATTGGCCCCTAGCCTCAATGACTGCTTCAAAGATGAACCCATCCTGGCACGCGCTCGGCAGGGATTGCCGCAGGAAGAATTAATCATTGATTCACATGGTCATCTGGGCGACTGGTTGCAATTCTATATTCCCCGGTCGGATGCCGCCAGCATTGTAGATGGGATGAATCGATGTGGTATTCAGGCAATTGCCATCAGTGGGATGTTAAGCATTGGCCCGGATTACAAAGCGGGTAACCAGGCGGTCGCGGATGCCGCGGATGCTTTTCCTGGACGTTTCCTGGGATATGTTACTGCCAACCCCAATTATCCGACCGACGAAGTCGAGCAAGAATTGGAATACTGGCTAACGAACCACCCCTGGATGCGCGCAATTAAGCTACACCCAAGTTATCACGATTACCCGATCACCGGCCCATGTTATCGCGTCGCTTTTGAGGCGGCTGCTCGGCACCGGGTACCCGTGTTAGTACACACTTGGGGTGTAGGTGAAGAAAACTTATTGTGCGGTCCGGCGATGTTCGCAGGTCTGGCCGAGGCGTATCCCGAAGTGAACATCTTGTTGGGACATGCCGGTGGGCTGCTACCGGGCTATCGTGCAGCAGTTGCCGTTGCCCAAAGCCATCCAAATATCTTCCTGGAAACCTGCGGTTCTTTTCAATCAATGGGAATGGTGGAATTCCTGGTTGCCGGTGTGACCAGCGAGCGCGTGCTGTTTGGATCGGACGCGTGCTTTCTCGCTCAAACCGCCGAGCTGGGGCGGGTGGCCTACGCCAAAATCAGCACTGAAGACAAACGCAACATCCTGGGCCTGAATGCTGCAAAGTTGTTTAATTATTCAAATCCTTTTAATCAAAAATAAACTGCGGAGAAAATGATGAACTCGTGCGATCGGATTCGAAAAACTATAGCGCACACCCCGGCTGATCGACCTCCCGCTGATGGATCTTTTTCCCCGATTGTATGGCAGGCTTTGCGTGCTTATTTCAAGACCACTGATGATGAAGAAGTCCTTATCGCTCTGGGTATTGATTTCAGACAAGCTGTCTTGGAGCCTTCCAACGAATTTGCAGCAAAGGCTGTACCAGCGCCCGTACCTGCCGAAGGCGTAGGCGTTGGCTCCAGAAATTTGGTGCAAATCCTTCCAAACGGTGAGTTTGAAGACGATCGGGGTATTCGCCGAGCTGTTGGCAGCACGGGAGAATATTTCCGTTTTACCCACCATCCTTTGAGCGACTCTGATAGCCCTCAAGCATATACCTTTCCCGACTTGGATCTCCCTGAACGCTACTCCCACCTTCACGGTCATACAGAAAGGTTCAAGGGAAAATACATGATTGAGATCGAGACCGGGAATATCTTCAGGGACGCTTGGGAGCTACGCGGATTTGATCAGTTTCTGATGGATATTCATCTTAACCCGGTATTTGTCTCTCGGCTTCTTGACCTGATCACCGAGTATAAAATATCTGAGGTTGCCAAATTAGTCGAGGCTGGTGTAGATATTGTCCAACTGGTCGGAGATGTCGCCAGCGAACAAAACATGCTCATCTCGCCTCGTTGGTGGCGAGCTGAAATTAAGCCGCGGCTTGCCAAGGTCATCTCGGCTACCCGCCGTCCAGATATTTATTACTACTTTCACAGCGATGGTGCCATGCAAGCCATTCTTCCAGACCTGATCGAGATTGGTTTTGACATCGTGAATCCCATGCAACCGGAATGTATGGATATTAATGCTATCAAGCGTCAATATGGTGCTCAGTTCACCATGCACTCAACCTTATCTTCGCAGCATACTCTGCCATTTGGCAACCAACTTGACGTTCGGGAAGAAGTTCGCGCCCGCAAACGCGATTGCGGATTGGATGGAGGGTTGATTTTGGCTCCCTCCAACAGCGTTCAACCCGATGTACCCTTGGATAACCTTCTTGCAGTTTATGACGAAATCAAGACTCCAGGATTGTAGTCAACACTTGAGGGTTCAATATAGAAGAATGAAGGAGAGAAAATGACATTGAGATTTGGGATCATAGGCGCAGGTAATATCGCTCCAGTTCATGCTGTTGCGATTAACAGTATTGAAGGCGTGGAATTGTTGGCAGTTGCCGATAGCAATCCAGAGCGAGGCCACGCACTAGCCGACAAATTCGGCGGAACGCCTTATACCGATTACCACGATTTACTAGCTCGCAGCGATGTGGATGCAGTCAGCATTTGCCTGCCTCCCTACCTGCATGCGCCAATAACACTAGAAGCTGCTGCCAAAGGTAAGCATGTATTGTGCGAAAAGCCGATGGCTATTTCTTTGGCTGAATGTGATGCAATGATCGCAGCATGTGAAAAAGCTGGTGTAACGCTAGGAGTCATCTTCCAGGGTCGCTTTGAACCATTGGCGCTCCAGCTAAAAAACGCCATTGATTCAGGGGAATTAGGCCAGCTTTTATGGGTCAGCGCCAACACCTTCTGGCACCGGACAGATGCATATTATCGGTCCGGGGATTGGCGCGGCATCCTGGCTAAAGAAGGTGGCGGAGTCCTGATGAACCAGGCTATTCATGCCGTAGATCTGCTGCTTTGGCTGGCGGGCACGCCTGCCCGTGTGACCGCTCAAATACGCACTCTAAACCATAAAATCGAAATCGAAGATTGCGCGTTTGCGAGCATGGAATATGAAAATGGCAAACTTGGTATCATCCAAGCGACAACAATCTCGATTCCCGGCTACCCAGAGCGCCTGGAGTTCTATGGAACGCAGGGCAGCGCGATCTATCATAAAGGACAAGGCCGGTTGGAGTGGCATTTTTTGGATGCGGAGAAAGACCACACAGATTCAACAGAAGCAAGCAATGGCGCAGCACGTCCGATGGACATCTTACCCACTGCACATATCGCCCAATTCAAAGACTTTGTAACTGCTATCAACGAGCACCGACCTCCTGCGATAACCGGACAGGACGGACGGGTTAGCATCGAGTTGATAAAAGCCATCTATCGGTCATCTCAGAAGAACACACCTATTGCCTTGCCTCTGCTGTCCACGGAATAAACAACATCATCTGGCAGTCTCTGGCAAATTTCTCACACCTCCAGAAGCCATCAGGTTGGAGCACAAGAATAAACGAAAGATAATAAACGAAGGAGCATCATATGTCAGTACACGATAAATTAGCCCTATTTGGGGGACAAAAAGCAGTCAAGAAAGAATATACAGAACGATGGCCGATCATTGGCGAGGATGAGGTCAATGCAGCCGTTCAGCTCATGCTGAAGGGTGAACTTTCCATTGCAGATGGCAGCGGCATCCTGGATGAGTTTGAGAATAATTTTGCCCATTATCATGGCGTGGATTATGCCCTGGTTCAGAACAATGGCACATCTGCCCTTCACGCTGCCTTTTTCGCCGTTGGTGTCGGCCCGGGAGACGAAGTACTCGTACCTACATATACTTGGCCATCTACAGCAAATGCGGTCCTTTCCTGCAACGCGACCCCTGTCTTTTGCGATATCGAAGCCGGATCGCTTTGTATCGATCCAACCGACATGGAACGTAGAATAACGCCTGCAACCAAAGCAATCGGCGTAGTCCACATATGGGGATATCCTGCGAATATGGATGCGATCATGGAGATTGCCAGGAACCATAACCTCAAGGTCATTGAGGATGCATCCCATGCGCACGGTGCAACTTATAAAGGGCGCAAAGTCGGCACCATCGGGGATATTGGATGTTACAGCCTCCAAGCCAGTAAAATGATCGTAGGCGGAGAGGCTGGGATAGCGATCACCAATAACCCTGAATATTTCGAACGCATGTTGGTGCTTTCCCATTATGGCGGACGGATTGAAAAGGATCAAATCACTGGAAAGTATAGCGACTACTCCTACACCGGCCTGGGGCCTAAATACCGGGTACATCCTTTAGCGGCAACGATCGCGAACATTCAGCTCAAACACCTGGACGAATGGATTAACATGCGCAGAACAAACCTGGATTATCTTTCAGATGGCCTGCGCGGCTTGCGTGCAATTGAACCATTTTCCATTGCGCCTGACTGCACTCGAGGCGCTTACTATGGATATCGAGTCACTTACCATCCGGAATTTCTTAATAACCTGCCCACAATCCGGATCATTCAGGCACTTCAGGCTGAGGGAGTAGAAGCAAATTCCGAACGATATAGGTTGCTCCACCGCCAAATGTTATATCAGGGTGCAAGCCATTATGAGCAGGTTACGGGTTACAAATGGCCTTACGCGCCAATACGAGAGATCAAGTACCAAGACAGTGACTTCCCGGTCGCCGTAAGCATCCATCCTAATTTGATCAGCTTACCAACCTTTACACTACCCTGTCACGATGTACTAGACCAGTACATCGAGGCGTTTCACAAGGTAGTAGAAGGTGCGGGACAATTAGTGTCTTAAGGTTGTTAATGATTTTTATGATCTTTGCAAATGAATAGTCTCCCTTTTGAAGACTTTGAAACCCGAGCCAGTGTTTTAAAAGATCATTCAGATTAACATTGGAAGTTCCAGATACCTTTTATAAGGAAGGGATTACGCTATGGACCCCATTCTCAAGGAAATCTACCAGAATATTCTCGACGGTCAACAATCAGAAATGGGTATAAAAATACAAGCCGCCCTCGAAAGTGGCATTCCCCCGAAAACGATCCTGGACGAAGGGATGATTGGCGCGATGGCCGAAGTCGGCCGTCTATTCGAGGCCGGTGAATTCTACGTGCCGGAAATGCTTATCTCGGCACGTGCTATGCAAGCCGGACTGAATGTGCTCAAACCGCACTTGAAAGAGGCAAACGTTCAATCAGCCGGCAAAGTCGCCATTGGCACGATCAAGGGTGATTTACATGATATCGGGAAGAACCTGGTTGCGATGATGCTGGAAGGAGCTGGTTTCGAGATCCTCGACCTGGGCACTGATGTCCAATTCGAGAAGTTCGTAGCGGTTGCTGATGATGTGGATGTAATTGCCCTCTCGGCGCTGCTGACCACTACCATGCCCGGCATGAAAACTGTCATCAATTATCTCCAATCGGCCGGGAAACGTGAAAAGGTCAAAGTCATCATCGGCGGTGCGCCAGTCACCCAGGCTTATGCCGATTCCATCGGGGCGGATGGCTATGCCTCGGACGCCAGTCGCGCTGTTACGGTCACGCTGTCCCTGCTCGCCAACAAATAACCTTCCTGACTGGGCAGTAATACCCCTGAGAATAAAAGCGATTTTGCGAATTCGGAGCGTGGAACTGGATATTTTGTATGTTCAGCGACTAAGGATTATTAACACCGCACCATTAGGTTGGCTCTTTGGTGTTGATCTTCTTGAGGAAAGGTTTCCCTTTGGCTGGTATTTGTTCCAACTGGTTCCACGTTGAAACATTGGAGAATGAACAGAGTATTTCCAAACGATTAGATGCAGCAGTAGACCAATAATAAAAACGGATATGATGAAACCAATTTTTACGATGAAGAAGAACGATCTACCGATCAGTATTTATTGGACCAATAAGGACATGGGCTTGGCTGCCGCCGAAGAAGCCAGATGTGTGATTCAGAAAGCCATCGAGGTTCAGGGGTGTGCGAATATTATTATTGCCACGGGAAACTCACAACTTACTTTATTGGATGCTCTCAGTCAATCAGGTGGGATTGATTGGGCGAAGGTGAATATTTTCCACATGGATGAATATGTGGGGATTGATCCCAATCATCCGGCCAGCTTCTCTAAATTCCTGCATGAACACATTATTGATATCGTTAAGCCGCGGAAATTTTATCCAGTTCTGGGAGGGGCGAAAGACACGGAAGAGGCTTGCAACGAATATGAAAAGCTGCTGCGAGCGAACCCGGCTGATTTATGCATCTTGGGAATAGGCGAGAATGGTCACCTGGCATTCAATGACCCACCATTGGCCCGCTTTGATGACCCGTGCTGGGTCAAGGTGGTGCGGCTGACTGAACCGTGCAAGCGCCAACAAGTCGGGGAAGGGCACTTCAAATCTATTGACGAAGTACCCAAGACCGCCATAACTTTGACAATTCCGGCGCTGCTGGCCGCGCAGCGGGTGCTGGCGATTGTGCCCGAGGCTCGCAAGGCCGAGATCATTTATCAAGCTTTGACCGGACCGATTGATCCAAGTTGCCCGGCATCCATCCTTCGCCAGACCGACCACGCTCATCTTTACCTTGACGCAGATTCGGGTATTCGGGTGCTGGGTTTATGATAAGAGGCGGATTTTGGAACGATTATTGATCCCTAAGCTCAAAATTGCGGGATCAAAATATGGTATGGCAATAAGAAAAAGGATATGGATATGAATTCAAAAGAGCGTATGTTGGCAGTGTTTAATGGCAATCTCCCTGACCAGATACCCACCGGAGAGATAGGAATAGATTATCCGATCACAGAAGCTGTTCTTGGTCACCGAACATATTACCGGGCAAAGCATCATGAAAAAGAAGCGCTGTGGGCTGGCAAGCGCGATGAGGTGGTGGCGAGTCAGAAGCAGGACCTGGTCGCGTTGGTCGGGAAACTGAAGTGGGATTTCGTACCGGTTTTTTTTACTTACGCTGCTGGTAATCGCTATGCGCCTGTTGAGATGATTGATCCGTCAACCTGGAAAGATTCTTTCGGCCGCACATGGAAATATTCCGAAATCACGGAAGATATCCTGTGTGTGGACATGCCAAAGTTTGACGATGCAGCTATCGAATCCTTGCAGGAACCTTTTACCCCGGATGAGTCCGAATTGGAACTTGTGCGATATGTTGTGGAAACACTAGGCGAGACGCATTTTATTGTTGGACGCACGTCGATCGAGCTGCGGGATGCGGCTCCATTTATAGGCGGAGCCCCGGTGGATGGCACCTTTCCCGAGGCTTACGGCGGATTGATGATGAATACGGTGGATTTTTCGCTGCGAATGATGGATGATAAGGATTTTATCCAACGGTTGCTTGCGGCAAGCACTGAACGGAGCACCCAGGTTTCCCTGGATCTGGTAAATGCTGGTGTAGACGCGATTGTTATGGATACCGATTACTGCCACCAGAAAGGTCCCTGGATCTCACCCACCAGTTTTCGTGAGATCATCTTCCCATTACTAAAAAAGCAAATTGATGCAATCCATAAAGCCGGAGCCTATGTTATCAAACATACTGACGGGAACGTCTGGCCAATCCTGGATATGATGGTAGATGCTGGTATTGATGGGTTGCACGGCATTCAACCAAGCGCCGGGGTGTCTCTTAGAGCACTGAAGGAACGCTACGGCGCGCGTCTGGTTCTTTTCGGAGCAATGGAAGGGGAACACTTGATTAACGACCAGCCTTCCGAAATCAGGGATTTGGTCAGGGAACAAATCTTGGAGGCCAGCCAGGGTGGTCGCTATGTGCTCACAAGTTCTAACTCAATCCAGTTTGGTACTCCTCCACAGAACTATCTTGCAATGTTGGATGCTCTAGACGAATATGGAAAGTATAGTTAGCTATAGGATAGCAATATGAGGCAAAAACACTTCCAATTGGCCTCAGCTAACCTCACCTTCTTCCCCCGCTCCCTCGTCAAGCAAAGCCGCCTGGAATTTGGGCTGGCGCAGACCGCCAATGGTCCCCGGCTGGCCGTGTTGGGAACTCCAGGATCGCCTGCCCTGAATGACTTCGATGGCGAACACTCCGATCTTGGGGAGCAGACTTTGCTGCTTGGCGTGCTCAGCGCGCACAATGCCACCGCATTGCGCGACCGCCTGGCCTGGCTGCAACCCGGCCTGCTGGGGCTGCGGACCTCAGCCGGCATGGGCGACCGGATTGGCTTGGCTACCCCAGGCCATGTGCGCGCCATACGTGCCACCGGGGGGCAGATCGCCCCGATCTTCGCTCAGCAATCCGTTCGTGAGATGATCCGCACCGGCCGTAGCCCCCAGCAGGTGATGGATGACGCAACCTGGGGCATCTTTCAAGAAGGCTGGAAGGATGGCATCGGTGCGGATGCCGATCACCTTAAAACCACCGCAGATATCGATGCCTGCCTGGCGGCCGGTTTCACCTTTTTCACCATAGACCCCGGTGCCCACGTGGAGAACCGGGCCGAGACTGCCAACTTGAACGAATTGCGCGAGCTGTCAGCCGCGCTGCCCGCTGACCTGCAGCCACATGCGAGCGGCCTGCTGAACCGTACGTTCGCCATTGAAGGCTACTCGCTGCATTTTGATGAAGCGACTTTGCTCAAAGCAGCCGTCAAATATGGGCAGGCCATCGGGCACGTGTCAGTCATGTACCACTATCTTGCCCGGGCGGCCGGGTCGCGGCCCTTCGAGTTGGAAGTCTCGGTCGACGAAACCGAACAACCTACCTCGCACGCCGAGCACGTATATATTGTGACCGAATTGAAACGTCTGGGGGTTGAATGGATCTCCCTGGCGCCTCGCTATATCGGTCGCTTCGAAAAAGGTGTGGATTACATAGGCGATTTGAACGCCTTTGAAGAGGATATGGCCAGGCACGCTGCTATCGCCCGCCAGTTCGGACCCTACAAGCTTAGCCTGCACTCCGGCTCGGATAAGTTCAGTATTTACCCGATCGCCATGCACCAGACGCGCGGCCTGGTTCACCTGAAAACCGCTGGCACCAGCTACCTGGAGGCTTTGCGTACCATCGGAGCCATCGATCCGGCTTTCTTCTCGGAGATCTTCGCCTTCGCCCGGGAGCATTATGAGACTGACAAGGCCAGTTACCACGTTTCGGCGCAGCTGGAACGTGCCCCATTGCCAGAGACCGTACGCGACTGGCCTGGACTGCTCGAGCAGTTCGACGCGCGCGAGATCCTGCATGTCACTTTCGGCTCTGTGCTGACCGCGAAGATGCCTGATGGCGCCTTGCGTTTTTATAACCGGCTTATGGATATACTGCGCGCCAATCCAGAGAGCTATGCTGCCAACTTGGAAAAACACTTTGTACGTCACCTTGCTCCGTTCCAACCAAAGGAAGGATAAATATGGACAATCAGAAAATCAATAACTTTTTCAAACTCACCGGCCAAGCCGCCGTCGTTACTGGCGGAGCAGGGGTGCTCTGCTCCGCCCTGTGCCGGATGCTGTCCGCAGAGGGAGTGAAAGTTGCTGTTCTGGATCTTAATGTGGGAGCGGCTGAAAGCCTGGCCACGGAACTCCGCTCGTCCGGCGGCGAAGCCATCGGCCTGGCCTGCAACGTATTGGATAAGGCCAGTATCGAAGCGGCGGCGAGGCAGACTCTGGCCGCTTTTGGGCGCGTTGACATCCTGCTTAACGGCGCGGGCGGAAACAAACCGCAGGCGACTACCAGCAAGGAAACATCGTTCTTCGACCTGCCAGCGGATGCTCTGCGCTGGGTCATCGACCTGAATCTGATGGGCATCATCCTGCCAAGTCAGGTGTTTGGGAAAATCATGGCGGAACAAAAAAGTGGAGTCATTCTCAACTTTTCCTCGATGAATTTCTATCGCCCGCTGACACGCATCCCGGCTTATTCAGCGGCCAAGGCTGCAGTGAGCAACTTCACCCAATGGCTGGCAGTCGACATGGCCCAGAACTATTCTCCGAATATTCGTGTGAACGCGATCGCCCCAGGGTTTTTGGTCGGCGAGCAAAACCGTCGCCTGCTTCTCAACGAGGACGATTCGCTCACCCGGCGCGGCCAGGTGATCATTGACCACACCCCGATGGGCCGCTTCCAGGTCCCCGAGGATCTATTTGGGACCGTGCTCTGGCTGCTTTCACCAGCGTCGGCCCTGGTCACCGGCATTACTGTGCCGATCGACGGTGGCTTTTCCGCTAACAGTGGAGTGTGAGGAATAATGATCATTGGAAAAGGATTTACCGACCACTACTTGACCGAGGCCGAGACCGGGGAAATCGTTGCCCAGGCCCTTGACTCGCTTACCTTGGATGGCAAGCGGGTCCTGATCATCATTCCCGACGGCACACGAACCATGCCAATGCCACTGATGTTCAACCTGTTCGAGAGGTTTCTCAGCCCACGTGTGAAAACCATGGATTACCTGGTTGCCTTGGGCACACATCAGCCAATGAGCGATGCCCAGTTGAGCAGGCTGGTGGGCAGAAATGTGGTCAATGGGCAAACCGGTGCAAATCACATATTCAATCACAACTGGAATGACCCGGCCAACTTTATCCACATCGGTACCCTCCGGGCCAGCGAGATCAGCGAGATCACTGGCGGATTGATGGCCCAGGATGTCCCGGTCAGGCTCAACAAGCTCATTCTCGACTACGACCAGCTGCTCATTTGCGGGCCGGTTTTTCCGCATGAAGTGGTCGGGTTTTCCGGCGGCAACAAATACTTCT
>Ga0182027_10006487_pt1 | contig 17485 bp, 10 predicted proteins | sample 712E1DmetaG_FD_121300 | JGI IMG/M metagenome (GOLD analysis project Ga0182027, IMG submission 121300) | Permafrost microbial communities from Stordalen Mire, Sweden - 712E1D metaG (Illumina Assembly) | ecosystem: Environmental > Terrestrial > Soil > Wetlands > Permafrost | place: Sweden... | reverse complement strand
CCACCGCTATAATTGATACCGCCTGTTACATTAGTCCATTGGCTGGTTCCTGAGCCGCATGATCCCCAAGTAGCAGTTGTTCCTCCCAAAAGACAATTAGTGCCCGTGCCAACATTGCCTCCCAGTGCAATTCCTCCATCATTTGTAATCGTAAATTTAGTTGCTCCCGAAGCTGAAGCAGTAAATAAATCGCCGCTGTTTAATTGGTTTACGATCAAAGCTGCGTTGGAGCCATAAGCGCCATTGACTTGCAAAGCAGCAAGCGGAGTAGTTGTTCCGATGCCAAAATTGCCGTTACTATCGAACCTTGCTTTTTCAATACCTCCAATATTAAATTTAACGCCCATTCCGGCTCCATTAGCTCCGGCGAGTATTACGCTTCCGTTTGCATTGTCCCTCGATTGCAGTGTAAGGTCGCTACCAGCCTTTATGGTTCCGGAATTAGTGCAGAATAGGCCAACGCAAAGAGTAGAAGTTGAGGTATTAAAATCGAATCTGTAAGCAGATGCTCCTCCTGAATCCGCAATTCTTAAAGTGCTGCCGTTAGCCGCAGCTACCAAGGTTGTATTTCCGAGAACGTGCAATGTCGATGTTGGAGAAGTTGTGCCGATGCCAACATTTCCGCCTTGGGTAATATTAAATGGTGCGTTTAAATTAGAGTTCAAATTCGCGCCGAGGCCAAAAGTGCCGGTCGAATTGATTCCGAGCGAGTAATCTATTCCTTGGGAAGCAGGACAACCGGCATCGGTTGTTAAGCATTGGATATGCAAAGATCCACCGCCCAGAAATAAGTTCTTAAATCTTGCGGATGGGGAAGAGCCAAGGCTCATTGTGTTATCTGCCCCCGGTAAAACATCACCGTTATTAGCAATTCTAAATTTAGTTGCGCCGGAAGCTGAGGCGGTAAATAAGTCTCCGTTGTTTAGCTGATTAACAATTAAAGCAGCATTGGAACCATAGCTTCCGTTAACTTGTAATTCCGCCAGCGGGTTATTAGTCCCAATTCCGACATTGCCAAACACATAGCTATTGGCAATTGATCCCCAAATCTGACCGCCATTTTCTACGGCTGTCTGGTACTTTCCATCGGAAGACATGGTAACGCTGTAATACAGCCTGCTATTATTATCCAAGGATGTCCAGGTAGCGCCATAGTTGGAAGATCCGTAAATCCCACCGGCAGATATTACTGCTGTCTGGTATTTTCCATCGGAAGACATGGCAACGCCTCGGTAACCCCTATTATTGCTATCCAAAGATGCCCAGGTAACGCCATAGTTGGAAGAGCCGTAAATCTGACCGCTAATTACTACCGCTGTCTGATACTTTCCGTCGGAAGACATCGCAACGTTTTCATAATTTCTGGAATTGCTATCCAAAGATGCCCAGGTAGCGCCATAGTTGGAAGATCCGTAAATCTGAGCGGTAGTGGCTACAGCTGTCTGGTACTTTCCATCGGAAGACATAGCAACGCTGTAATAATTCCTACTATTGCTATCCAAAGATGTCCAGGTAACACCATAGTTGGAAGATCCGTAAATTCCTTGACCGTTAGCGTTACCGTATACTACGGCTGTCTGGTACTTTCCATCGGAAGACATCGCAACGTTGTTATAATTCCTACTATTGCTATCCAAAGATGTCCAGGTAACACCATAGTTGGAAGATCCGTAAATCTGACCGCCATATTCTACAGCTGTTTGATACTTTCCATCGGAAGACATGGCAACGCCTCGGTAACTCCTATTATTACTATCCAAAGATGCCCAGGTAACGCCATAGTTGGAAGATCCGTAAATCTGACCGCTATTTACTACAGCTGTTTGATACTTTCCATCGGAAGACATGGCAACGCTCATATAACTCCTGCTATTATTATCCAAGGATGTCCAGGTAGCGCCAACATTACCTAGCGCCCATTGATTTTCCGAGACTCTGGTTCTACCATAATAAGCTCCGCCATCAAGTGACGCTAATAGATTGTTGTTTATGCTTGCACTTCCCGCCACATCCAATAGTCTGCCCGGCGTGGTTATCCCGATTCCAACAAGGCCGCCGAAGCCATTGTTGGGCATTACGATAAAATTTCCGGAAACAGAAGCTGTAGTTTGGTGGTTTGGTAAAGAGAGACCAAGTACGGCAAAAGCAGCCGAAGCAGTGGATTGTCCGCCGATTAAAAGATCCGCAGTTGAATTGATCGGAGAGATATAGCCACCGTTAGCTTGTCCAAGTCCGCTAACCAAGTTCCAGAAGTTTGTGCCACCGCCACCGCCGGAACCGCAGAGCACAACTCCGGTGCCACTAGTTGTTAGTGTGCAATTATTGTAGCCGGAGAAGGTAATTCCATTGACAGCGCCGTTAAAACCAGCTAATACCAGTTGTCCGGTGGTTGATCCGCCGATGTTTAGAGTATTAAATGCAGTTGCTTGGATGTTAGCTATGCCGGTTCTAAATGCTAAAGTTCCGCTGACCGAAGCAGCTCCGTTAACATCAAGCCAGGCGGTTGGAGTAGTGGTATTTATGCCAAAGTTACCCAAAGTATCAATGGTTTCCCTAACTGTTCCGCCTGAGCCATTGCCGATGGCAAACTGAATAGGAGTGGTACTGATTGATCCTATCATAAGAGCGTTAGCTATAGAGTTTGAGCAGATATAGAAATTTTCAGGACATCTGCCGTTGTTGCCAACTAGACCCATAACTGCTCCGTAATTTACTCCGCCGGCTATTTGACTGAATTTAATATAAGGGTTGTTGTCGGGGCTGGCACTATTTCCCGTATTTGCTTCAAGTAATATGGCTGCGTCCGAGGCGGAGGAAATGTTTAACAAGGTTTTTGGCGTGGTTGTCCCGATGCCGACATTGCCGGCGGTTAAAAGTGAGATTCCGCCGTTGGCCGGATCTAAATAATACCGGTTGTCGCTTAGATCAGTAAACTTATTGGCAGAAAGATTGCCCGCAATATCGAGTTTAAATTGGGTTGCGCCGGAAGCTGAGGCGGTGAGTAAATCACCTGAGCCTGTATTGTCAATTACCAGCGCGGCATAGGAAGTATGCGCGGAAATTGATGCCACAGGTTGAGTTCCGGATAAAGCAGTTGATCCGAAAAAGTGGAAAGTGGCCGAAGCAGAGGAAATTCCGCCAAGTAATAAATCTTCTGTGGTATTAACTTCTCTGATAAGTCCTCCGTTTGCGCCGGTAACTTCTATAAACGGACTACTTACGCTGCTGGTTGTTTGCGGAACCCAGGCTAAAGTTCCGTTGGTTTGCGTTTGTAAAACGTAGTTATTCGCGGCAATGGAGGTTGGCCAGGTATAAGCGATGCCGCCAAAAGTAGTTGTGCTGGTGTTATTGGATAGAACTAAATTTCCTCCGGTGGTCAGACTTGCAGAAATAGTGGCTGCTCCTAAAACAGCAAAACTTCCGGAGACGGTTGCAGACCCGGCGGTATACAGATTGCCAAAATTGTCGATTGCAAATTTAGTAGTTCCACTGGTAGAGGCAACAAATAGAGGTCCGCTGCCATTTTGGTTAATTGTAAAAGCCGGTTGATAGGCAGATGAAGTGGCTAAAACTGCCAGCATATCGTCGACTTCGACTGCGCCTTTGGCAATGCCGATATTGTTATTGTTTGTGCTATTTGTTAATGGTTTTTGCAAATCGATCATGCCAAGTCCGTCAGGCGCCATTAGGATATTTGAGCTTGTTCCGGCGTTGGTGGTTATAATTACGCCTTGTCCGGAAAGAGAAAAACTCCCCCCAACAGCCTTAAAAACCGTGCTGGTTGGGATGGTGCCGCTACCGATGGTTAAATTTCCGGTAGAATCAAGTGCCAGAACAGTGTTGCTGTAGGTGGTGAGCCCGGCTTGGGTAGTAGGCGCCATGCCCTGCAAAAATTCCGAATTGGTGGCAAAGGCAACTGTTGCCAGCGGCTGTCTTGGAGCAAGTTCAGGTGTTGTTTGGACTGTAACGCCTAGCCATAGAGCAGAGTTTTGCGAAAATAGAGTGCTGGGAATCTGACATTGAGTTGTTTGTGGGATAGAGCCGAAATTGCTACAAGCCGAGCCGTTCCCTAAAATAACATTAAAAATTCCATCCTGATCCGGGGCTACGTTGTCAACTTCTTCCCAAAGTTCATGAGCAGAGCCGGTTGCGGTTACCTGATTTGATCCGTCATAAATAGCAAAACGCAGCGCTGTGGCGCTGGTGATTGGGGTATCGTTGTTGTCAGTCAACCGTCCCTGAAAAGAAAGAATACGCGGCGGCGCAGTCGGTCCGGCTGCCAAAAGCGGGGACTGGTTGCCTTTTTGGAAGAACGCATTATAAAAGCCGAAAGTAATAACCATTAAAAATATGATTAAAATTGCAAAATGAAAATAGTGGGTTATTGGATATGAATGATATGCTTTGTACCATTTTGGGCGGCTATAGCGGGCAGTATACCAAGCTTTTTTGGGCCAAGGGAAGTACTTGGTGGAGATTTCCGATGGGGCATAAGACACTTTTGATAGGTTCTTTATACTCAGAATACCCGCCGAATTAATTCCTTTTGGTAGTCTGATCGATTTAACTTTCGTGAAAACCGGTTGTCCTTTTACTTTCCATAAGGAATATTCTGCTTTTTCAACCGCAAAAGCGATTGGAGCAACTAGAATGCTATCCAAGGCAAGGGTGAATACCTTTGATATCTTTTGAGCCATTCTAAAAGGAGGAAAAGGGGAGTAGCCAATGACGTTTGGCAGTTGGCTAATAGCTTCAGGCGCTGTTTTAATTTCAGGAATATAAAGCCCTGCCGGTTTTTCTATAGCTGCATTCTTAACTTGGAATTCCAAATTGTTAATTAGATTCTCGCCCTGCGCCCAGGAGAGATATTTGCGGAGAGAAGACAGTTTTCTGTTGATTGTCGCAGGTGAAAAGTTGCCTTGGCTTAAGAGGTTTTGCTTATAATCTTCTACCACGCCTGAAGTGACAAAGCTTAAGTCTAAATTGCCGGCAGCGGCATTTAAACCCAAGGTATTTTGCGCCCAAGCTAAGAATTGTTTAATATCAATCAAATAGTTCTTAATTGTTAAATGCGAAGCGCTGTAAACATAAAGAAAGTTTTTAAAATCTTTAATGTGCCATGGGTCAATTTCCGGACGTTCAGAGCCTACAATTAAAGGCTGGAATAAATCGAATGAAATTAATCCTTGAATCTGCAAAAATTTAAAAAACTTTCTAAGGGAAGAGAAGTGTCTATCCAAGGAGCTTGCGGAAAAAACCGTAGACGCGCTGGCTTTATAGGCGTCGATTACTTGTCTTGTTATTTCTTGGGGATTAAAAGTTTTAGCGTAAGTTTGTTCAAACCATCTCGTAAAATGGTTTATATCCGATATATAATTTTTCACAGTCACGTTAGAGGCCTTTTTGTTCTGTGAAAATAAATAATCTTTGAATTGGTTTAATAAATGCATTCTATTACCGAGATAAATTTGCTTAAAGTGGGTGTCTAGCTTCGAGATTATACAGATTATACGCTTTATACACCCCTAAAACAGAAAAATAACTACACTATTAGAATAAGGAATTTTGCAAAATGATGTCAAGGCCCTAGAGTAATTACGGGTGATGCGGTTTGTTATATTTAAGTAATGAAACAACTGTTTTTTGTTTTCTGTGAAAATTGATGTAATTACTCATATCTATCATCGGTAATTAATTGGTTATCATGCGTGCCAAAACATAGATATCATAATACATCAATTCCTATCAACGGCAAAATTAGACATTTAGCCGTAAGGCTGGAAAAATTGATTTTCACAAGCCTCTTTTTCGGTTTCTTGGCGTTTTCGCTTAGTAGGGGAAATCATTCTTTGTGCGTTTTTTAGCAGTCAGTTAAGTATAGTGATAGGAGCTTCTAAAATGTAGTTTAGATTGATATTGCGGCAAAAACGTTAAGTACTCTAGCCAGCAATCATCAGTAGCCCTTAGACTACAGGATTTACTAATAAAACAGCTTGATTATTAGTTTAGTTTTGATCACAATAGAGTAGATAGATGGTATTATTAATTTAATGAAAAGAATTCTGCCCTTATTATTATTAACACTAAGCTTAACCTTTATCTTAGCTCGTCCTATATCAGCACAAAACAACCAGCTGCCAACCCCGGTTTTCCAAACTCAGGTACAAGCCTTAATTGGGGAATTTTATCTCAATCTTTCCGGATACATCGCGCCCAATGCTTCAATAGTTTTAACCATCGATGGCATTTTTGCCAGGTCTACCGTTGCAGACGCAAACGGAAATTTCTATATTAATGATATTCTTATCAAAAAAGGATTTTCCAATTTCTGCTTGGATGCGGTAGACTTTGAGAGATTAGGGGAATCGTATACTTGTTTTAACATCCCACCGGCACAATCTTCGCTATCCATTAAAGATATTTTTTTATCTCCGACGCTTGGGCTTTCCAGAACCGAAATCGCAGAGGGATCAACTGCCAAGGCTTTTGGTTACTCTATGCCGGGCGCGTTGGTTACGCTCTATGTTGGGGACGGTAAGACGCTTACAACTTATGCCGATAAGAGTGGCTATTATGAATTTTTAGTCAAAGGTCTTAAGGCTGGTCAGTATAGCGTTTACGCGAGAGCGTCTCTCAACAATAAGCAATCGGTTGAGCCGACAAAAAAATTGCAGCTTAAATCACTTTCCGTAGTAAGTCAGACCGGTAACTTTTTTAAGGATTTGTGGGACAGGCTTCTAAAATTCTTAACTAACTTGGCATTGGGACCGCTTTGGCTCCTTGTACCAATCATTATCCTCATTATTATACTGTTGGTAAAGCTCTGGCCGGGAGGATTTAGGAACCCGCTTAGAAACCAACACCCGTTGCATCACAAATGGTGGATGGGATACTAGCCGCAATTCACAATTCAAAATTCGCAGTCACAACGAAAGTCTAATAGATTATTCCTAATAAAAATCTAATAACTTAATCTTTCAATTCTAAATTCAGAAATGAGATTGATGATTAGTCGTTAAAGAAAGAGCCAGGACTGATAATTTTATTATTGTGTTGCTGGTGGAGGAGTCACAACCGGTTCAGCGTTAGCATCCTTAGGCTCCTTAGGTTGTTTAGGACCATTCTTTTTCCTCTTTTTGTAGTACATGATGCCAAGTATAATCGCAACGATTATGAAGACAATGACTAGCGCTATTCTCCAAGGGAAAACCCAGAAATAAACACTGGCAACTAAAGGCAGATTGTTATTGACGCCGTAGCTGCCCATTAGCAGGGCTTTGTAGCGGCCGATCATAAAAGCTTGGCCAACAGTGTTTTCAAAATCTCTGGTGGCTTGAGGGAAAATATTGTGATTTGGTAAGTCTTGAGTGGCGTTATAGAACAGCCCACTGACTGTAATAGTCGCTTTAGGGCTAATGTGCAGATCGCCGAGATTTTTGATTTGCGTCGAAATCTTCACCGGACCATATTCCTGAAACGGATTGGCAAAGAATTTAGAGACAAGACTATTCTCGGTAACCGGACCGTTAACCGTAATATAAAATAGAGCTCCGACCTGCGCATTGATCACGCCTCCGGTTTTATTCTCACCTTTGCTCACAGGAGCATAGACGATGCCCGCGTAATGTCCACCCGGCCTGGCGCTAGCTGGTACTTGAATGTAATAATTAACTTTTTGCGATTCGTGCGGATTTAAGCTGAAAGTGTTAGGGTAAATAGCAATCCAGGCTGCGGCAGAATATTTATTGTTTAAAGTGCCTGCAGCAAGAAAATTCGGTGTGCCAACCGTATCGGTGACGATATAATCCCTGACGGTCAAGTTGAAAGTCAAAGGAACGCTTGTTTCATTGACTATTTCGGTTGTTCCTTCGGATCTTGTTCCGGGATTTAACTTTACCTCGATTTGCGGATTAAAAACAGTGTAGGCTCTTTGCATTTCTTGGGCCAGTGCTCGAGAGGCTAAAGCGGAAACAAGAATTAAAAATAAAACAGCAAGAATAACTTTTAATTTTAAATTCTTAATTTTAAATTGTTGGTTAGGCAGTTGTTTATGCATATTCTAGAATGTTAATGTCGCTACGTAAGTAATAACAGTTGAGTAAGCACCTGCCGGCGCAGCCAAAGGTGCCGTTGCAGCATATTCAACGGTCGTCGTGCTGTTTGCGCTTGGTCCTCCTGAAAATGAAGAAACGGTATTATAAAAGGCGTTACCGGACGAATTCCAAGGGTTTGAATATTTGGCTCCAGCTCCACCTCCGGTTGCTCCCGAAGCCCAACCTCCAAGAATCGTTGGCGTATAGGGTGGGGCAACCACTGCACAAGGATGAATACCAAATAAGCTAACAGTTGCGCCATTGTTCATAAATCCCGGAGCGGGAGTGTCATTCGCCGTTAAATGACCATCGCCGTTATTAGATTGGCCGTTAGCATCACCAAGCATAAAACCGGTGGCGGGATTCCATAATCTTCCCGAAGACGTAGCGGTAATTACCCATGAACCGCCATTAGTGGTTACTGCCAAAGTCTGAGCTGAAATATTTACCGCAGCGGAAGTTAAATTACCCAAGTTTACAAAAGTTGCGGTTGAACCGTTACCTACTCCCGGATTAGTAGTGTCATTACAGGCAGCAGCTCCGTTGGCTACACCGGCAATCGTGAACGTAATGTAGGGTTGGACAATTCCTTGCACTTGGACGGACTCAATAGTTGCGGGGACAGCCGTTCCGGTATCAATTTGTCCTAGGGCAGCGGTTTGCGTTTGGATACCAACGATCCAATTATCGGAAGTTCCGGCTGTTAGCACTTTGGTTGGATTAATCAGCTGCGCTTTATATGCACCTGCGTTGCAAGTGCCGCCTGCTTGACCGGTGCAGCCAATAATAAAGGTAACAGTTGTGCTGGCTGAAACGCCGCCTGCTGTTCTACAGGTAATTGTGTTACCGGTAACATTCGTACTGGCGGTGCCATCGCAAGTAATGCCGTTGGTTTGAATATTGGCGGGTAGTCCTGAAGCAGAGGTCATGCCGTTAAACGAAAAGCCGCTGGCCGATGGAGAAGCATTATTTGTCGATACTGTTGGAAAAGTCAGAACCACAAAGCCATTGGCAGGGATTGGCTGGACGGTAGTAAATTTAATTGTATGGGTAGCGGTAATCGGAACTATTACTGCATCTCCGGCATGGTGGGCATTTGACACACAACCGATTCCAGCACAAGGCCCACCAAAATAAACATATCTTTGGCCTGCTGCAGGAACATTGACAGTCGACATGTTTGAAATATTAACATTATTTCCTATAGTTTCACCCGTATCCGGCATTATCATAGCGGAATCGGAAGCAAGAAACATATCGGAGGTGTTATCAAAGACTGTAACTTGAGTTGCGTTAGCTGCTTGGTTTGCTTGAAGCGGTGTAGAGACGGAAGGACGAGAAGTAGTAATGGTATCTGCGACATTCGTTAGGGTAAGTGCTCGTGCTGAAACAGGCTTATGCAAAAAAATTGCTCCTGCTAATAGAATAATAAAGGACAGGATCGTTCTTGTAATAAATTTCATCTATATACTATAATATCAATAATTTTTCATAAATTGTCAATAGGCAAATTTTTAGATGTAGTTTTAAGATAGTGCAGATTTTCTTTTAACCCTTAAAATTATGAAAATAATGATAATAATTATTGCAAAAATCGTCAGCAGATATTCAACCGGAAAGGCAAAAAAGATAATGCTTTTTTTAAATAACGGTCCACTATCGGATAGAGCCAGCGTTAAGGTGGCAGTATAAGGACCGACTAAAAGTTTTTCCGGCCAAACCGCTACAGGGTATTGATTCTTGTCAACAATAGCTTTAATAGCCTGATAATCCTTGGAATCAGGACCTTCGGATTGAATAGAATCGGTAAAGCGCCTAACAGTATTAGATAGTATGTTTACTGGCAATAAATTAATTTTGCCGACATTTTGTCCAAACATATTGGTGATAACAATATCTCCTTTTGGTGTTATATAATGGTCGCTGGTGTTTCTTACTCTCACGGTAAAAGGTATTGGACCTTTAACCACGAACGGCGGGGCGGAAAAATCTTCAATTTCACCTTTGGTTTCTCCAATCGGGCCAACCGATAAAAGAATATTGCTGGCAATTCCGGCAGTTGCCTGGGAGGAGTTGCTATCTGAAACATTTTGATTATTTGAATTAAAAAGAAGGGAAATGTAGTATTCGCCTTTGACTTCGTTGCCGGGAATTTCAATGCCTAATTCCAAGTCTTTTTTTTGCTGCGGGGCTAAAGTGATAGTTTGGATGGCGTTACCGTTATCGTAAACTTGGATTCTTTGCAGAAGTGACGGGTCAGGATAAGAACTTAAATCATTCAAAAAAGAAACGGTGCCGTTTTCATCGGGTCCCGCGGTAAATGGTTTTAGGTAAATTGTTAAATCGACAGCGTTGGTGTCGGAAAAATTTTGAATAGAAAAGGGTACTTTGATGCCGCTGGGCGGAGTGGTCTGGATTTGGAAAACCGGAGGATAAATACCGAGGTCAACCGATTGGGCATTAGCCGGCAATGTCGATTTAAGATTAAAAATTAAAGAAAAGACAATAGCGAATATAATTTTTAATTTTAAATTTTTAATTTTAAATTTCATCAGTATGTAGGTGTTGCTATATAGTTAATCACATTTGTATATAATCCTGCGGGCTGAACAACGGAGACATTAACTTTATAGGTGATCGTGGCAGAACGGGTTCCGACTTGTGAGCCGGTCATTACGATTACTGCTGATGGAGAGGAGATAAACGGTTTATAATAGTTAGGAGTTAGAAATTGACTGTCGCAATCGGTTCTGTAGAGATTGTCACATCTATAACCGAAACCATAAGTCAAGGCGCTTGTCCAGAGTGCGGCAGTGCTCGGAGTGCAAGTTCCGCCGTCGCAAGTCGTAGCCGGAATTTGCGTTCCGTAAGCGTCTGCGGTCATATTGCGGCTTTGCGATACATTCACTTGATAGCCAAAAGCCGAGCCGTTGGAAACAGTAAGAATATTGTTTCTTAAAACCGGAAAGGTCGGGTTGATGATGCCGAAATCAATATAAATGTTGTTAATTTTAAACCGAAAAGGTATTCTTGACAAAATATATTCAAATCCGGCGCGGACTTTGTAATTTGTGCCTGCGTAAAGGCCCGGGCTCAATTGACCGACGGTATTAAGTAGTTTGTATCCGGATCCGGTTGGTTTTCCGGCGGTCATGTTCAAGTTTCCCATCTGGATAATGTAGTTACTGTTGCTCATGGTTTGAGCATTGGCAGACATGGCATAAAAACCTAAACAGAAAAATGCAATTACGGCTAAGAAGAGTAGTTTGTTCATGATTGCTGCTTTGATTCTTCTCTTAAATCCTCTGTTTCTTCCAAAATCTCGTTTAATTTGTCAACGTCTTCGGCTTTAAGATTAGCTTTTTCATTTTTCACAACCTCGGCGATATCTTCGGAAATGGTATCAGCGGCATCTTTGGTCCGTTCTTCCAATGCCTCAATTGTTTCATCTTGTTTGTCGGTTTTACGGTACTCTTTGCCAAAAAAGTAAGCTAAAGGCGAAATTAGAAGCAGCGATCCGACTTTTAGTCCTCCGTTAAGAAGATCTGTTTTTAAAATATCCGGCATAAAAATTAGAATTGCCGCCAAAACAAATACAAAAGTAACCGCCGGTTCAAAAACAAAAGCAATGCCAAAGCCTAAGAAATACAAAAGAAAGAAAGCAGGGGAATTAAGCGATCCGGTTGAAAACATCAGTAGAAAAATGATCGTGTTTAAAATAAATATTCCCCAAGGGCCGTCTCCGCCCATGGTTAAAAAACCTTTGCCGCCTTTTCTAAAAGATAGAATAAAGTAAATGATGATTAAAATTCCTAAAAAAGGGACAGTCAAGTCGGCTAAGGGGAAATTGTGCCAGAAGAAAACAATCACAAAGGAAAGAACCAGTATGGCGCTTTGCGTTAAAAACTTCATATATCTATCGTAGGCAATTGGGGAGATAAATTCAAGTCTGGCGCGTATGGAGAAAATTTTGTTAGCTCCCCGCAATTTATTTAAGTAGTAAAATTATTTACAAATAATCGTGAGTGTGTTAAGCTCGAAATGCGAACGATAAAAAATTATGAAACGGTATTTTCCAAACGAAATTGAGCCTAAATGGCGTGAAAAATGGGAGAAAGACGGGCTTTATAAGTTCGATTCAAGCTTAAAAGCTCAAAAATATTACAACTTGGTTGAGCTTCCATATCCATCAGGCGATTTGCATTTAGGCCACTGGTTTGCTTTTACTCCTCCGGACGCCCACGCCAGGTACAAAAGAATGAACGGTTTTAACGTTTTCTTTCCCAATGGTTTTGATGCTTTCGGACTGCCGGCGGAAAACGCAGCAATCAAACGGGGAGTTCACCCGAAAGATTGGACGATGAAAAACATCCAAACTATGGAAAAGCAATTTGCCAGCATGGGAACAATGATTGACTGGTCGCATGAGGTTATCACCTGCTTGCCGGAATACTATAGATGGAACCAATGGATCTTTTTAAAAATGTTCGAAAAAGGGGTTGCATACCGCGGAAAAGCATTATCAAACTGGTGCCCAACAGATCAAACCGTATTGGCAAACGAACATATTGAATCAGGTAAATGTTGGAGGTGCGGAACAGAAGTAGTGCAGAAAGAAGTGGAGCAGTGGTTCCTCCGGATTACCGAGTATGCGGACAAGCTGATCTGGAATGATCCGCCTCAAGTCGACTGGCCAAAGATGGTCAGAGAGGGGCAAAACAATTGGATTGGCAGGTCTGAGGGAATGTTGCTAGAGTTTCCAATTGTAGAAAAAGACGGTAATAGTAAGCTAAAGACAAAATCGCTTACGGTTTTTACCACCCGCCCGGACACAACAGACGGCGCGACCTTTGTTGTAATTGCTCCTGAACATGCTTTAGCCCAGAAAATTAGCTCAAAAGATGTATCAGAATATATCAGAATATCACAAAAGAAAACAGAAATGGAGAGAAAAGAGGATAGAACAAAATCCGGCGTGTTTAGCGGTCACTATGTCACAAATCCGTTGACCGGTAAGGAAATTCCGGTGTGGATCGCCGATTATGTTTTGGCCGGTTATGGAACAGGTGCTATTATGGCAGTGCCGTTTGCCGACGAAAGAGATAGGGAGTTTGCCGAAAAATTCAAATTGCCGATTATCGAAACTTCGTTTAAAGCAACGCCGATCGGTAAAAAAATGGTTAATTATCATTTGCGCGACTGGTCGATCTCGCGCCAGCGCTATTGGGGTACGCCGGTTCCGATCATTCATTGTGAAAAGTGTGGTTTAGTGCCGGTTCCGGAAAAGGATTTGCCGGTTGAGCTTCCTTATAACGTCGATTACACGCCACAGGGCAAGCCGCCTCTGGCAACCGATGAGGAATGGCTAAACGTCAAATGTCCAAAATGTTCAGGGCCGGCCAAGCGGGATGCCGAAACTCTGGATACTTTTTTTGACAGTGCCTGGTATTACTACCGTTACGTTTCGCCAAATTTCACGGATGGGCCTTTCGATGCTCAAGCAGTTAAACAGCTTATGCCGGTAGATGTTTACTTTGGCGGATCGGAGCACACCTTGGGGCATACATTATACGCCAGGTTTTTCACGAAATTCTTTAAAGACTTAGGGCTAGTTGAGTTTGACGAGTTTGCCAGAAAGCGGGTCCAGCACGGGGTAATCTTGGGGCCGGACGGAAACCGTATGAGTAAGTCAAAAGGCAATGTTGTTAACCCGGACGACGTCGTCAAAGAATATGGCACGGACACTGTCAGATTATACCTTTGCTTTATGATGCCTTACGAAGCGACTGCTCCTTGGTCGATGGGCGCCATCTCCGGAATTTACCGGTTTTTAAAAAGAATTTGGGAGTTGTCCGAAAAAATTTCAGACGGAGAATTGTCTCCTGAGGATTTAACCCAAATGCACAAGACAATTAAAAAAGTGGGGGATGATTTAAGTACTTTCCAGTTTAATACGGCAGTAGCTTCCCTTATGAGTTGGTTGAATTTTCTGTCTGCCAAACAAAAAATCTTAAAGACTGAGTACGAAACTTTCTTAAAGTTGCTTGCTCCTTTTGCCCCGTTTATAACCGAGGAGCTTTGGCAGTTAATTAATCCAAGCGCTAAGTCAATCCATTTGGAAGAATGGCCGTTATATCAGTCAAAGTACCTAGTTGAAGATGAAGTTTCAATCGTAGTTCAGATTAACGGAAAGCTAAGGGAAACGATACGAGTTCAAAGTTCAAAGTTCAAAGCACAAAGTACGGTGGAGGAGTTAGCTAAAGCTTCCCAAAACGTTCAAAAATACCTTGAGGGAAAAGAAATTCGGAAAGTAATTTACGTTGAAGGAAAACTAATAAATTTCGTTGTCTAAATTGCCCTATGGACATAGAGAGTTTGCTCGCTCAATATACTCCGTTTTTGCAAAATATTGGCTGCCTTTAGCCTTGTTTTTGCTTGGATTGATATTCTTTATATATGGTTTGATATGGTTTCTGGGATCAGCCTCAAAAAAGCCCGACATCACTTTTCAAAACACCGGTTCGGCATCCACGTCAATTAAATCTGAAGCTCCGGATCAGGCTTCAATTCTAGTCGATGTGGAAGGCGCGGTAGTTACTCCCGGAGTTTACAAATTGGCAGGCAGTTCAATTATAAAAGACGCTTTAGTTTCCTCGGGTGGATTATCGGAAAATGCCGACCGGGATTTTGTTTCCAAAAACATTAATTTGGCAGCCAAGCTTTATGACGGGGCAAAAATCTATATCCCGAAAATCGGGGAAGAGGTAGTTCAAACTGAACAAACTGCAGATGTCAACGGTTCAGCGCAGAGTTTAATTAACATTAATACTGCATCTTCCGATTCTTTGGATTCGCTTCCCGGAGTGGGGCCGGCGACGGTAACCAAGATCATCGATGGCCGTCCATACACCAAACCGGATGACCTTTTAGATAAAAAAGTGGTTTCGAGTAAAGTCTACAGCCAAATCAAGGATAAAATTTCAGTTTACTGATTTAGCGCTGAGGTCGACACGAAAATTTTCCATGACGAAAAGACTGCTAATCTTCATTATATTTTTAACTATTATTCTCACTTTGAGGTTGTTTTTGTTTTACTCGCAAAAAACCCAATACCACGATGGGCAGAGCTTAAGCTTTAAAACAACGCTTCTTTCTGATCCTAAATTCACCGGTAATTATCAGGATCTTTCGGTTAATCTACCGACAGGCGAGCTGGTGTTTGTCCAGACAATGGGTTATCCCGAGTATGAATACGGGCAGAGAATATCTTTAATTGGCAAACTAAAAGTAAGACTGCTAAATGATAAAAGTACAATTTTATCCATGAGTTTTCCGAAAATCGAACATGTGAAAAATAGTGAAAACTATTGGTTAGCAGTCATCAATTCTGTCCGCCAAAAAATAATTAACCAGTTCCAATCGGTTTTGCCAAAAGATTCTTCTGCGCTTTTATTGGGGATTGTCTTTGGCATCAAGGAAGATTTTTCCAATAATTTCCTGCAAGATTTAAAAACCGTCGGTGTAATGCACGTTATCGCGGCGTCGGGAATGAATGTGACCATGGTCAGCGGTTTTTTCTTTTACATTTTTGCGTTGTTTTTAAAAAGGCAGTGGGCGATTGTCTTAAGTCTAATGGGGATTATTTTCTATGATTTTTTGGCAGGATTTCAGGCGTCGATTATTAGGGCGTCGATTATGGCGGGGCTAGCTTTTTCCTCGCAAATTTTAGGCCGGCAGCGCGATGGGATATACGTGCTGTTTCTGACAGCGTTCATAATGTTGTTTTTGTGGCCGCAGTTTTTAACCGACATTGGTTTTCAGCTCTCATTTGCCTCAACTCTAGGCATCATGATTATCCCGCAGCTTTTTAAAAAATGGGAAAACGCTTTTTCCGGGGATTTATTGACAACGGTTTCCGCTCAAGCTGCCACTTTGCCGATTCTTTTGGGTAGTTTTGGGACATATTCTGTCTGGTCGGTGGTGGTTAACGCCTTGGTTTTATGGACAGTACCGGTTTTAATGATTTTAGGCGGCTTTGCGGCGATCTTAGCTTTCGTGTTTAGTCCTTTATCAAAATTTCTACTTTACCTTTGCCTGCCGTTTTTAATTTATTTTCAGGTAGTCGCCGATTTCTTTGCCAATCTTAAGGGATCAATAAATATTCAAAATCTTCCCTGGCAGTTAACAGTTGCTTATTACTTATTGCTGGTTTCGGTGCTAGTTTTCGTTTTCCAAAAAAGTCATGACTAAATATTTTTACTTAATAATTGTCAGTTTGTTTTTTTTGGGTGGTTTTTTCTTTTACCAAAATGCAAAATTTAACGACGGCAAATTGCATTTGGTAGTTTGCGATGTGGGGCAGGGAGACGCAATTTTTATTAGGACCCCAAACGGCAGCGACATTTTAGTAGATGGTGGACCGGATGATTCGGTTTTAAGCTGTCTTTCCAATCACATGCCTTTTTGGGACCGGACAATTGAATTAATGGTCTTAAGCCATCCTCATGCAGATCACTTAACGGGGTTAATTTCGGTGTTAAACCGATATAAAGTGATGCATTATGTTACGGAAAACGTAGAAAATGCTACGTCCTCTTTCAAAAGATTACAGGCTGCCTTAGCAGTTCAGCATTTAACTGCCAAATATACTACTTCCGGAGAGCGGATTGATTTTACTGACAAAACTGATCTTTTGACGGTTTGGCCAACTAAGGATTGGATGGAAACACTAAAACTACAAGATAGCAAAAATTTAGATACAGAGGGCTCTAGCCTTGATGTTAATGGTTTTTGCTTAATTCAGTTGCTATCTTTTGGTAATTTTAAGGCACTTTTAACCGGTGACGCCGGTCAAATTGTTGAGGATAAGGTGGCCGCCGGGGTTGGAAAAGTCGATGTTCTCAAAGTTCCACATCATGGTTCTGCAACCGGAATGAGTGATTATTTTCTGTCAGAAATTAATCCTCGCTTGGCAATAATTTCTGTCGGCGCCAATAATAAATATGGACACCCGGCAAAATCAGCTCTTAATCTTCTCAGCTCCCACAACATTAAATATCTTAGGACAGATCAAGATGGGGAAGTAGAAATTGTCACCGACGGGAAAACGACCCGCCTTGTCAATTAATCAAATTCGAAGTCATTTGTCCCATTCCTTTAATGGTGTGGCCTTGGAGAACCCGCGGCCCGCTGGCTCCCACAACCGGCAGGGTAAAATAAATAGTTGCTCCTTTGCCCTCGACTGAAATTATGCCAACTGAGCCATTATGCGCCTCAACAATCCCTTTGGTAATATAAAGTCCAAGTCCGGTGCCTTTTTTTGCCAGTTGATGCGGTGTGGTGCGTATCTGGTAATACTTTGAGAAAAGATCTTTTTGTTCATTTTCCGGAAT
>Ga0182027_10006486_pt1 | contig 17486 bp, 13 predicted proteins | sample 712E1DmetaG_FD_121300 | JGI IMG/M metagenome (GOLD analysis project Ga0182027, IMG submission 121300) | Permafrost microbial communities from Stordalen Mire, Sweden - 712E1D metaG (Illumina Assembly) | ecosystem: Environmental > Terrestrial > Soil > Wetlands > Permafrost | place: Sweden... | reverse complement strand
TCGGAGCACCAGTGCGAGGGCTGGCTGGAGGGCTACCTCCTGACCGGCCGGCACGGCATGTTCAACTGCTACGAAGCCTTCATCCACATCATCGACTCGATGTTCAACCAGCACGCCAAGTGGTTGAAGGTGACCCGCGACATCCCGTGGCGCCGTCCCATCGCTTCGCTCAACTACGTGCTCTCGTCGCTGGTGTGGCGCCAGGACCACAACGGCTTCACCCACCAGGACCCGGGCTTCATCGACCACGTGGTCAACAAGAAGGCCGAGATCATCCGGGTCTACCTGCCGCCGGACGCGAACACGATGCTGTCGGTCACGGACCACTGCCTGCGCAGCCGCAACTACGTGAACGTCATCGTGGCCGGCAAGCAGCCCGCCCCGAACTGGCTGACCATGGACCAGGCCATCCTTCACTGCACACGCGGCATCGGCATCTGGGACTGGGCGAGCAACGACCAGGGCGGCGAGCCCGACGTCGTCATGGCATGCTGCGGCGACGTCCCCACGTTGGAGACCCTGGCTGCGGTCGCCCTGATGCGCCAGCACATGCCGGACCTCAAGATCCGCGTCGTCAACGTCGTCGACCTGATGCGCCTGCAGCCCGCCTCCGAACATCCGCACGGCATGACGGATCAGGAGTTCGACTCGCTCTTCACCACGGACAAGCCGATCGTCTTCGCCTACCACGGCTACCCGTGGCTGATCCACCGCCTCACCTACCGCCGCCACGGCCACGACAACATCCATGTCCGCGGCTACAAGGAGGAGGGCACGACCACCACCCCGTTCGACATGGTCATGCTCAACGACCTGGACCGCTACCACCTGGTGATCGACGCCATCGATCGGATCCCGGGCCTCGGGCCGAAGGTCGCGCACGTCCGCCAGCTGATGCAGGACAAGCGCACCGAAGCCCGGGCCTACACCCGCGCCGAAGGTGACGATGCACCCGAGATCCGGGACTGGGTCTGGCCGTACTAGGTTCCTCGCCAAAGAGGGCGGGCGCCTCGGGCGTTTTGGGCGCATCGGGCGAGGCCGATAGCCTTCGGCGTCGATCCGTCCCCCATCTGCGCCGCGGGCGATGGTAAGGGAAGGCTGTCGTTACACGGCACCGGCAGCAGGGCGCGTCGGCCAGCGCGGGCGGCCCCTTCCGCGCGCCAGGAACGTGGATTCGGAGCCGGGCCGAACTCGGCCGGCCCCTCGAGTCTGGCGGGGCGACCCCGAGCTCGCTTTGCAGTGCCCCGGTGAAGTTGGGCAACTCCTGTGCCAGGACGCGCGGCGGGAGGGACGCCGGTTGCCACGGCCTATCACGATCCACGGAACTGCGTTTCGCCCGCTACCATTCGGCCATGACCCCTGACGCCACGGCCAGCCTGCGATCCCGGGTCCGCGAGGCCATCGAAGCCGCCTGGGTGCGCGCCCGGGCCGACCTGGCGCCGGCTTCGGCCGGCGTTGTTCCGACCGAGCCCCTCGACGCTCCCGTCACGATCGAGCGCCCCGCGGACGCGACCCGGGGCGACTTCGCCAGCAACATCGCCCTGCGGCTGGCCAAGCCCTATCGCCGCGCGCCCCTCCAGATCGCCGGGGCCATCGCCGCCCACGTGGCCACGACCACGACGGACCCGGCCTCGCCGATCGCCTCGGTGGAGGTCGCGCCGCCCGGATTCCTCAACATTCGTCTCGCCGACGGCGCCCTCGCGGCCACGGCGCAGCACATCCTGCGCCACCCGGGCACGTGGGGCCGCACAGCCGCCGCGCATCCGGAGCACATCAACGTCGAGTTCGTGTCGGCCAACCCCACCGGGCCGCTCCACATCGGCAATGCCCGCGGCGCCTTCACGGGCGACCTCTTGTGCCGCGTACTCACCGCCGCCGGGCACCAGGTCGAGCGCGAGTACTACTTCAACGATTTCGGGAGCCAGGTCAAGAACCTCGGCGCCTCGGTCGTGGCCATTCGGGACGGCTGTGAAATCCCCGAGGACGGCTACCACGGCGACTACGTCTACGATCTGGCCAGCGACCTGCCGGCGCAGGTCCTGGCGGAGGCCGAGAAGTCGGGCGAGGATCCCGCCTGGGCGGTCGGCCGGTGGGCATCCGAGCAGGTCCGAGCCGGTATCGAGGCCAGCCTCGAGCACCTCGGCTGCCACTTCGACGTCTGGCGCTCGGAGAGCACGCTCCACAACGACGGTTGGGTCGCGCAGGCGGTCGACCGCCTGCGGGCTGCCGGCGACGTCTACGAGGAGGACGGCGCGGTCGTCTTCCGATCGACCAGGTACGGCGACGACAAGGATCGGGTGATTCTGCGCTCGACCGACGACGCCGCGCCCACCTACTTCGCGGCCGACATCGGTTACCTCGTCGAGAAGTTCAGCCGCGGCTACGGGCGCATCGTCTTCATCTGGGGCGAGGACCATCACGGCTACGTCGCCCGGGTAAAGGCCGCGGCGCAGTCGCTCGGCTTCGACCGCGACCACGTCCAGATGATTCTGACGGCCTGGGTCCGCTTCGTTCGGGACGGCAAGGAAGTCCCAATGTCCAAGCGAACCGGCGAGTTCATCACCCTCGACGAGTTGCTCGGCGAGATCGGCGTCGACGCCGCCCGCTGGTTCTTCGCCTCACGCGCCGCCTCGAGCGGGATCGATTTCGACATCGAGCTGGCGAAGAAGCAGTCGAACGAGAACCCGGTCTACTACGTCCAGTACGCCCATGCTCGAATCGCCTCGATCCTGCGCAAGGCGGCCGAGGCGGGGATGGCTCCGCCCGCCGGGGACGACCCACGCCTGGCCGCCCTGCTGGTCGGCATCCTGTCGGGCGCGCCCGAGGCGCAGCTGGTCCGCCAGATCGTGCGCCTGCCCGAGGTCGTGGAGGACGCGGCCTCGAGCGAGGAGACGCACGGCATCACGGCCTACGCCACGGAGCTTGCGACCACGTTCCACGCCTTCTATCGCGACGCCCGCGTCATCGATCCCGACGAAGCTGAGCGTTCGGCGGCGCGCCTCGCCCTGGTCGCGGCCACGAGGACGACCCTCGCCAACGCGCTCGGCCTGCTCGGCATCTCCGCCCCCGAATCGATGTAGCGGGCGCCGGACGAGGGGCGCGCCGCTTACTTGCCGCGCTCCCCGCGCGAGCGCGCCGGCCCTACTCTGCCGGCTGGCAGGGGAAGCTTCCGAGGACCGCCATGTCAGCGGCGATGATGATGTCCGCATGGGTGGCATCGCCGCAGACCGCCGACGGGCTGGAGAGCCCGGCGAGGGTCTGATGCGCGGCGGCGACGAAGGCAGTGCCCCCCGACGCGCTACGCCACTGCGTTCGCAGGACCACTGCCCACTCTCCGCCCGGGCCTTCGTACAGACCGATCCGGTCGCCGGCCCAGCTGGAGGCGGCCGAGTCCGCCGCCGTCGCCTGCGCATCAGTCGGATGCTCGCCCTCGAGCCAGACCCGCAGCTGCAACTCGCCCATCGTGTCCTGGTAGGTCAGCTTCCAACCAGTCCCCAGTGTGGCGGGCACCGCGTTGAGAGTCACGGCAACCGGGCCAATGCCGGCGGCGTACAACGCCGGGTGGAGGATCTGCGAGGTCGAGCTGGGCGGTTTGGCGTACAGCTTGTCGACGGCGGGCCAGCCGCCCTTCTCGTACACCCCCTCGACGAAGCTGAGGCCGGCCTCGTACGGGAACATCAGGTCCTCGCGCAGGATTGCCGGCGCGTTGTTGAACTGGTCGGTCTGGGGCCCGAGGCCGGAGAAGGCACTGGACAGCAGACCCAGGATCGACATGTTCCTCTCCGCCCACTGCATCATGGTGAGGGTGGCGTCACCTTCGGGCAACGCCGTTCGAGCCAGGTCGCGGTCGCTCTGGTTCGGCGCGTCGATCGCCACCTTGTCCAACCCGAAGTTCTGGTCCTGCAGGGCATGGGTGAATTCGTGCGAGAAGACCCACTGCTGCTCGGCCCCTACGGTCCCGGACGTCGACAGGATGTACAACTGCTTCGTGTCCGCGTCGTAGAAGCCGAGCGCCTCACCGGCGTCCAGATCGAGCTCGAGCTGTTCGAGCGAAGCGCCCACCGGAAGCAAACCCAGGTGGGAGAAGAGACGGCTCTCGGCAGCCAGGGCCGTGTGGTCCACGCCGCTTTCCATGGCCTTGGTCATCCAATCGCGGACACCCTGTTCATCGAGCAGGATCGGCGTCACGGGTGCCTTGGGCGCCAGATCGCGCACCGCCTCCACTTGCGTTTCGATCCGAGCGTATGTCGCCAGATCCGCGGTAGGGTTGGGAGTGGCGCTCAGCGAGGCGCTGGAGGTCGCGGACGCGGTGATGCCGGCCGACGAGAGCGCGGAGGCTCTGGGCCCGAGTGTCGGCGTTGCGGTCGCCGGGGGCGAGCCACAGGCTGCCACGACAATCAACGAAGCCAGCAGGGCACCGATTCCGGAGCGGGTTCGGAAATGCATGTCGCGAATTCTGCCAGGCGCCGCAAGCTGCCGCTGCGGCGTTCACGGTGCCAATAGCCTGATCCTAGCTGCCCGGCCGGTCGGCCCGGGCCCATCATGACCGGGTGAGCGCCTCGAGGACAGCCATATGCTCCGCCGCCCGAACCCATCCGTGCTTCTCGTTCGAGCTCGTGCTCTGGACGTTCGGCCGGCCCGCTTCACTGAACCCGCGGCCCTGTTCCATGGTGTGCGTTTCTTAACCTTCTGACGGACCCCCTGTTCATCGACTCGGTTTAGATTCTGAAGCGGAACAACTGGACGAGCCTCCTGAGGTTCCATCCTCCCTCCCTCCGACCGGAGGTGCCGATTGGGCAGGCGCCTCCGGTCCTCCTTTTGTGGAGGTCGACGTAGAGGTCGAGGGGCACGCAGGCCGCCGGGCGGGGTAGGGCCGGGTCAGCGCGCGGGGCAGGGGCGCGAGCCCCGGGTAAGCGGACGGTGTCCGGCTTGTGCAAGAATCGGCCCATGGAACTCACCTGGTACGGGCGCACGTTCGTGCGCATGCGCAGCAAAGACGCGGTGGTGGTCGCCGACGCCTATCAGGCGATCGTCGGCCCGACCGGCCGCGGCATCACCGCCGACATCGTCACCTACAGCCACCCGGACGACGCGCCTCATCCAAAGGGGAGGGGCCGCGTTTCCCGGGATGGCTCCACTTTGCTGCCGGGCAGCCTCGAAGAAGCGTTCTGCCTCGACGGGCCCGGCGAATACGAGGTCAAGGACGTCCTGGTCACCGGCGTCAAGACCTTCCGGGACGAGTACAAGGGCGCCGAGCGCGGCCGCAACATCGCCTTCATCGTCGAGCTGGACGGAGTCCACGTCATCCACCTCGGCGACATCGGCCATCTGCTGACCGAGGACAAGCTGACCGACATCGGGCCGGTGGACGTGGTCTGCATCCCGGTGGGCGGCGCGCTGTCGGCCACGAAGGCAGCCGAGCTGGTGGCCCAACTGGATGCGAAGGTCGTGGTCCCGATGCCGATCTGCGAGGATGCGGACTCGGACGAGGTCCTGGGCAAGTTCCTGCACGAGATGGGCGTCTCGACGGCACCGGCGCCACAGTCGAAGCTGGCGCTCATGCCCTCGTCGCTGCCCGCGGAAGTGTCGACGGTCCTGCTGGAGCAGCGCGGCAAGGTCTGACCGCGGGGCTCAGGAGCGGCCGCCGGCGCATCCGGAGCCTTGTCCGTCACGTTTCTGCAGGTTGTTCCTGCGGTGGGCCTTATGCAGAGCCTGCGTGGCGGAATCGGCGAATCCGAGTGCCCCCGTGACCGATCCGCGCTCAGATGCGCGCGAAACGGCTTCCCGCACGGGCGCCAGGGGCCGTTGGGGCCGCCCAAGCGAGTCCGGCAGAGGCCGAAACCTGAGTAGCGTTCGCGAGACGGGAATTCTGCAGAAACCGGTCCGGACCGGGGGACGGTCCGAGATCCCAGGTCAGCCTCGTTCGATCAGCCGCGCTCGGAGACGATGACGCCGCGCTTGACGACGGTGCGGGCGAGGCGGGCGCCGAGCCAGTAGGGGATCTGCTCGAGCGTGGGCACGTCCCATACGACCAGGTCGGCCTGCTTACCGGGCTCGATCGAACCGATCTGCGCGCCCAGGCCCAGGGAGTGAGCGGCGTTGATTGTGACCGCCGCGAGCGCCTCGGCCGGAGTCAGGTCCATCTCCACGCAGGCGATCGACATCACCAGCGGCAGGCTGAGCGTCGGGCTCGTGCCCGGGTTCAGGTCCGTGGCGAGGGCCACGGGAATCCCGGCGTCGATGAACCGGCGGGCCGGGGCGAAATGGTGCCTGCCCAGGAACCAGCTCGTGGCGGGGAGCAGCGTCGCAACCACGGGAGTGCCCGCGTCGGCGGACCTGGCCAGCGCCGCAATTCCCTCCTCCGATGGCGCCCCGAGGTGATCGGCGGAGAGGCAGCCGCGCCGCGCGGCAGGGCCGGCGCCCGGGTCCGCGGCCAGCTCGGCGGCAAGCTCGGCGCCGCCCGACGGGGCCAGCTCGTCGGCGTGGAGACGGAGGGCCAGGCCGTTGTCCGCGGCCGCGCGCAGGATGCGGCGGCTCTGGTCGGCGGAGAAGACGCCCTGCTCGCAGAACACGTCGCAGAAGCGGGCAATCCCCTGGCGGGCCACGGCCGGCAGCTGGTAATCGATGACGTTGACGACGTACGCGTCCGTGCCATCGGGGCCGCCGGCGGGGCGAGCGGAGGCGGGGCCGGCGGCGGCGGGGCCGGCGCGGAATTCCGCCGGGACGGCGTGGGCACCCAGGAACGTCGGGACCAGCTCAATGGGCCCCTCGCGGCCAAGCCGCGCGATCAACTCCAGAAGTCGCAGTTCCGTGGCGACGTCCAGGCCGTATCCAGACTTGGCCTCCGCGGTGGTCGTTCCGCTCGCCAGCATCTGGGCCAGCCGGGCCCGGCCGCCGGCCAGTAGCTCCTGGTCCGACGCGGCGCGCGTCGCAGCCACCGTCGAGAGGATCCCGCCGCCCGCGGCCAGGACCTCGAGATAGCCGGCGCCACGAGCGCGGAGCTGCCACTCGCCCTCGCGCGTGCCGGCGAAGAGCAGGTGCGCGTGGGCGTCGACGAGGCCCGGCGTGATGAGGCCGCCGCGCGCGTCGAAACGGCGAAAGGCGTTGATGGGAAGCCCCCTGGCCGCCATCTGGCGGCTGACCTCGTCGGCCGCGCCGGCGGCAAGGATCCGTCCCTCCCAACACGCCACGGCGACCGCTCCGCCGGACACCACCCCGGCGTCCCCCTGGGCACCACCGCGCCGCAGGCCCCCGGCCAGCGTGGCGATCCCGCTTGCCCCTTCAACCAGAAGACCCGTCACGGCTCGCCGACTCCCCTCATTTCCCGCGAACCGCTTCCAGGCGAAGCTCCAGGGCCTGCAGCGGCGAGAAGTCGCGCAGCTTCAGGAAGTCGGCCGCGCCGGCCAGTCGGTCGGCCGTGGGCCGGTCCGCCGGAATGCCGGCGTGTGCGGCAACGTCGAGCAGCGAGGCCAGCGGCGCCAGCCCGATCAGCTCTGATTCGGCCACCCCGACGGCGTCCTCGGCCGCTTCCGCCCGAACGGCCTCCCATACCAGCCACAGCGGCGTCGTCCGGTAGTCGAGCAGATTCATCGACACCTGAGCCCGCCCGATCTCCTCGATCCAGAAGCCGTTCGCCTGGACCCGCGGCAGCCCACCGCTCGATTCGCGGATCCGGCGCGCGATCCGCTTCGCCAGCTCCACGTCCTCGCTCGCGAGGTTGATGTTGTAGGCGATCAGGAACGGCCGCGCCCCAACCGCCACCGCTCCCGCGCTCGGGTGCATCTTCGCCGGCCCGAAGTCCGGCTCGCGGCCGGGCTCGGCGAGCTGGGTCTTGAGCCCCTCATACTGACCCCGACGCACGTCCGCCAGCCGCTGACGACCCGGAGTCGTGGCCGACTCGCCGTAGAGGTAGACGGGGACCGCGAAGCGATCGGCGACGCGCGACCCGAAAGCCCGCGCCAGCTCCACGCACTCGGACATCTTCGTGTCGCCAAGGGGCACGAACGGGACCACGTCCACGGCTCCGATGCGAGGGTGCTCCCCTGTGTGCGACTCCATGTCGATCTCGGCGACGGCGACGGCGAAAGCGCGCTCGAGCGCCTCGAGAATGGGGGCCGCCTCGCCGGCCATCGTCAGGACGCTGCGGTTGTGGCTGGCGTCGCTGGTGCGGTCGAGCAGGTTAGCGCCGGGCACGCTCTCGACCGCCACGCACAGCCTGTCGACGACCTCGAGCCGCCGGCCTTCGCTGAAGTTGGGGACCGATTCGACCAGCCTGGTCACGCTTCCTCCGATCCGACAGTAACTGCCCGCCCGTGTAGCCGATGCCTATCGTGGCACAGCTTGAATGAGACGGGTCGCCTAATGCCGGCGGAAGAGGCGATGGATACCATGCCGCGAGTTATGGCACAGGCATGTTAGGGATAGCGCGCCCCTCACTCTGGCGTCACGGCGACTTCCGCAAGCTCTGGACCGCGGCCACGGTGAGCGTCCTCGGCAGCCAGGTCACCCTGATCGCCGTGCCGTTCATCGCGCTCACCATGCTGCACGCCAGCGTATTCGAGGTGTCCGTGCTGGCCGCCGTCGAGATGCTGCCGTTCCTGCTGTTCACGCTGCCGGCCGGGGCGTGGCTCGACCGCATCCGCCGCCGCCCGGTGTTGGTGGCGGCCGACGTCGGCCGCGGCGTGGCCCTCCTGAGCGTTCCGATTTCCTATGTGGCCGGCAGTCTGTCGATCTGGCAGCTCTTCGTCGTCGCCTTCGTCACCGGCACGTTCACGGCCCTCTTCGACGTGGCCGACCAGTCGTTCCTGCCCGGCCTGCTCGAACGCGAGGACCTGGTCGAAGGCAACGCCCGTCTGCAGCTCAGCTACTCGGCGGCGCAGATCGGCGGCCCGACCCTGGGCGGCAACGTGCTGGCGGTAGTTGCGGCGCCCTTCGCCCTGGTCGTCGACGCGCTCAGCTTCTTCATCTCCGGTGGCCTGATCAGCGCCATCAAGAAGCGCGAACCCAGGCCCGAGCGGGCGCTCGACGAGAGCGGCCGGCCGACCTCGCTTCGGACCGAGATCGCCAGCGGCCTGCGCTACGTCCTCGGCGACCGATACCTGCGACCGATCGCGGGCTGTACCGGCACCTCTAATCTCTTCGGAGCGGCGCTGTTCGGTGTCTTCCCGGTCCTGATCTGGCGGGAGCTGGCGTTCTCGCCGGCCTTCTATGGAACCGTCATGGGCCTTGGGAGCTTCGGCTTCCTGGTCGGCGCGGTGGCCTCGAATAGCCTGCCGCGCAGCCTTGGTGTCGGGCCGACGATCATCGCCTCGGCCGCCCTGAGCTCTCCGGCTTTCCTGCTCATGACCCTGACGCCACCCTCGCTCGGGTGGGCGGCGGTCACGCTGTTCACCGGCTGGTTCGTCGTCGGCTTCGCTCAGGTCATCTACAACGTGGCCCAGATCAGCCTACGCCAATCGATCGCACCGCTCGCAATGCAGAGCCGAATGAACGCCACGATGCGTTTCATCGTGTGGGGCACAATCCCGATCGGCTCGCTGATGGGTGGCATGATGGCGACCCTGCTGCCTGTGCGCGTGGCGCTGATCGTCGCCGCCCTGGGATCGTTCAGTTCGATTCTATGGGTGCTCTTCTCCCCGCTCCGCTCCCTGCACGAGATGCCGCAGGAGGGTGGCGGCAATGGAGCCGACACGGTAGTCGTGGCCGAACGGCTGCCCGAACCTGCGAGGACCCGCGCGGCGACTACGTAGACCGGAGCGTCAGCCCTCGCTCATGGGAATGCGGATGCCGCGCTCCCTGGCCACCTCGATGGCCCGCTCGTAGCCGGCGTCGGCGTGGCGGATCACGCCCATCCCGGGATCCGTGGTCAGGACCCGCTCGAGCTTCTGGGCCGCGAGGTCCGTGCCATCGGCGACGATCACCATGCCGGCATGCTGGGAGTACCCGATCCCCACTCCGCCACCGTGGTGGATGCTCACCCAGCTCGCGCCCGCGGAGGTGTTCACCAGGGCATTGAGGAGCGGCCAGTCGGCGATTGCGTCTGAGCCGTCGCGCATGGACTCCGTCTCGCGGTTGGGCGACGCCACGGAACCCGCGTCCAGGTGGTCGCGGCCGATGACGATCGGGGCGCCGACCTTACCGGCGCGGACCAGCTCATTAAAGGCGGCCCCGGCCCGGGCGCGCTCCCCGTAGCCGAGCCAACAGATCCGGGCCGGCAGGCCCTGGAACGGCACCCGGGCCTGCGCCATCCCGATCCATCGCCGAAGCGATTCGTTCTCCGGGAACAACTCCAGGATCGCGCGGTCCGTGGCCAGGATGTCCGCCGGATCGCCCGAGAGCGCGGCCCACCGGAACGGCCCCTTGCCCTCGCAGAAGAGCGGCCTGATGAAAGCGGGCACGAACCCCGGAAAGTCGAAGGCGTTGGGCACTCCGGCGGCCTGGGCCTGGGCCCGGATGTTGTTGCCATAGTCGAAGGTGACCGTTCCGGCCTCCTTCAGCGTGATCATCGCCCGGACGTGAGCCGCCATCGATGCCATCGAGCGCCGGATGTACTCGTCGGGGTTCTGGCGGCGCAGCTCGGCGGCCGCCTCCACGGAGACTCCCGCCGGCACGTAGCCGTTCAGCGCGTCGTGTGCGGAGGTCTGGTCCGTGACGACGTCGAAGCGCTCGTTCCGGCGCACCAGCTCCGGCTCGATCTCGGCGGCGTTGCCCACGAGCGCGATGGATTCGGCGCGGCCCTCCGCCGCTGCCGAACGCGCCCAGGCGAGCGCCTCATCGAGGTCGTGCGTCAGGCGATCGACATAGCCGATCTCCAGACGTCGACGCGCCCGGGCCTCGTCCACCTCGATGACCAGGGCCACTCCCTCGTTCATCGTGATGGCGAGCGGCTGAGCGCCGCCCATGCCGCCCAGGCCCGCCGTCAGCGTCACGCGGCCCTTCAGCGTCCCGCGGAAATGCTGGCGGGCCAGCTCGGCGAACGTCTCGAACGTGCCCTGCAGGATTCCCTGCGTCCCGATGTAGATCCAGGAACCGGCCGTCATCTGGCCGTACATCGTCAGGCCGGCCCGCTCCAGCTCGCGGAACGTCTCCCAGTTCGCCCACTTGCCGACCAGGTTCGAATTCGCGATCAGGACGCGAGGCGCCCACTCGTTCGTGCGGAAGACACCGACGGGCTTGCCCGACTGGACGAGCAGCGTCTCGTCGTTCTCCAGGCGGCGAAGCTCGCGCACGATGGCGTCGAAGGCGTCCCAGCTTCGGGCCGCCCGGCCGGTGCCCCCGTAGACGACGAGATCATCCGGGCGCTCGGCAACCTCCGGGTCGAGGTTGTTCATCAGCATTCGAAGCGCCGCTTCCTGGGCCCAACCCTTACAGCTCCGCTCCGGACCGCGCGGCGCGCGAACGGTTCTAGGTCCGGAATGGCTCGTGGAGCCGGTCTCGATCGCCATCGAAAGCCTCCGAAGGACTACCGGGCCTGACCCGGGTGCTCGCCTCCAGTCTGCTCCGGTTCGGCCGGGACGTCATCCGGCTCGTCCCCTAGTTGATGCCCTCGATCAGTTCCTTGCCGAGCCGGCGAGGACCGAAGTCGGCGATCGAGATGAGGATGCCGTTGTCCAGGCTCAGGGTGTACGCGTCGACGCCGCCGCTGCATGTGGCCACGTCGACCTGCCAGTCGTTGATCGTTTGCACGCTGGTCGAGCCGATGCCGTCGGCCTGCGAGCAGGTGGCGTTGAACCAGTCGTCCCGCCAGGACGTGTAGAAGTCCTGGGATTGCGCATCGGCCTGGAGCGCGCCGATGTTCACCTGGACCCAGTTCAGGTCCGTGACATCGCCGAGGTTGGCCGCGTAGAAGCTGGTGAACGCGTCCGCGTAGTGCGAGTCGCCCAGGGCGGCGCTCTCCACCGCCACGTCCTCGACCAGCGGATTGCCACCCACGACCGACGGGATGCTGCGCAACAGACTCGGATCAATGCGGAGACCGTCCGCCCCGGTCGTGCCGTTCGGCCACGGCGTCGCCCCGATCGGGACCTGGACCGCCACCTGCGGCCTCACTCCCGTCGCCGGCGGCTCAGGCGTCGGCGTCTGCGCGACGACGTTGTAACTGCAGCCCGACACGACGGCAGCTGCGAGGCCCAGCGCGGCCAGCGTCGCGATCAGCGGCCCGGCAATCCGAAGCCGCATCTAGAGGTCCTTCCGCATGACCGGGAAGCGTTCGTCGTCCGCGGCCAGGGCAAAGCCGGCGCGAATCCAGAACTGCGGCCGCGCGGCGGGCGTCGCGTCTGCGACCGAGCGTGCCTCGGGGTAGGCCTCCACGGCGGCGAAGCCGCGACCGGCCAGGTCCGCGCAGACCTCGGCCACGAGGCGCAGGGCATGGCCACTCTTCCGCGCGGCAGCCGTGGTGGCGATGCACGCGATCACCGCAGGCAATGGGGCGTCGGGCAGTTTCGGATACAGATCCCGCGTTCGGAGCGCGCGCGGGTACGCCGACAGCGGTCCGAACTGGCAGTAGGCCACGGCTTCGCCGTCGACGAGCAGCACCTTGGCGTAGCTGCCGAAGATGCCGAGGCCCCGACCGAGCAGCTGCAGCTTGCGGGGCGCCTCGGCGGCGATCTTCGGGCGGGCGGGGCGCCGCGGCGCGAAGGGGTTGTCGGCCAGCGGGTCGGCCGCCTCGTCGAGGAACGGGTTGGGCACCGGCGCCGAGAAGGCCGGCGCGAACGGATTGGCCGAGGCCTTCGGCGGCGGCGCGAATGGGTTCGACTCGCGCCTGGGCGGCGGGGCGAACGGATTGCTCGGGCGCTCGGTCGAACCGGCGGTCGAACCCGCGGTCGAACCGGCATCCGCCGGCAGCCAGCTGGGCCGGCTCGCCTTCGACCCGCGATCGGCGTCCTCCCAGTAGTCGCACGTTCGGTGGTCGAACGCCGGATCCGCGCAGGGCGGGATGATCCCGAAGCGCGTCTCGTCGGTGACATCCACGATCTCGATCGTTGCCATGGCCGCCCAACTTTACGCCACAAGGGCAGATCGGCGGCGCGGCGAGCCCAGAACGGGACCGCGGCGGCGGACGGCGACCTCGTGACCGCCGTCAGGGCCGAGGTCGGCGTGCGCCGAGAAGCGGGCCAGGGGAGACCTCCCTCTGGTAGAGTGCGGTGACCGCTGAACTGTCCAGGAATCTGTGGATGACCGTGCCGCTGTCCGCTACCGGCAGGCCTCGGGAAGGGCAGAAACCTGAGCTTGATGTCGTCGTCCTCGGGGGAGGCGGACACGTCGGATTGCCCTTGAGCCTGGCGTTCGCGAAAGCCGGGCTGCGGGTCGGCATCGTGGACATCGCGGAGGCCACCCTCGCCAGGATTGGGCGTGGAGAGATGCCGTTCCTGGAGAATGGGGCCCAGGAACTCCTCCGCGAGCTGCTGCCCACGGGCCGGTTGGAGCTCAGCACGAGTTCGGAGATGCTCGAGCGGACCCGCCAGGTGATCGTCGTCGTCGGCACGCCGATCGACGAGTTCCTGAACCCGTCCATGACCATCTTCGAGCGGCCGGCGCGGGAACATCGCAGACATGTTCCATCCTTTGAACGCGTTGATGATCCTGGTCAAACGAGTACCTGCCACGGCTGCCCTGGGGGACACCAACCTCATGACCCCGCTGCCTCACGTGTTCGTGTACCTCGCGGCGGCGGCGCTTGTGGCGGCCCTCGTAGTCGTCTGGATTCGCCTTCCTCGACTCGAGGCGGCGGCCCTCCTGCTAACCCTCCTCGGTGGCTGGGTCCTGGCGTTGTGGGCCGTGACCGGCATTGGCCTCAGCATTCGGACGCTCCTCGAGCCCAACACCACTCCCCGGTACTTCCTCGCACCGATTGCGGTTCTGTACATCGGTCTGCTCATGTCGCGACCAACGGGCCACGTCACACGCGCCGCGGCCGGCCTTGCGTGCCTTCTCCTTGCGGGCGGGATCCTGAGCGGCTACCACCTCAGTCCGACGGCGCCGTCGGACTGGGCGACATTCGCCAGGTGCGTCGAGCAGAGGACCACGACCTGCTCAACGGTCATACCGCCCGGGTGGCAACTCGAGGTGAATCGGGCGGGACACTGACGCGCCAGCGCGTGGCCCCTCGATCGGGTCGTCACGCCGGCGTTAGTTCATCTGACGGACCCGCCGTTCCCTCCTGTGCGACTGAACTGCAGAAGATTGCAGGATCGTTAAGGTACTTATCACGCGGCAGGGGAAGGGCCGCGGCGAGGTCCCGCCAACACGAAGCGTCGTGCGGCCGGGGGACGGTCGCCCGAGATTGCACGAGGTTTGCCATGAGGGCACTTGACGTCCGCGTCGAGGCCGCGCTCGCTACCGTCGATGAGGACTGCCGCTGGGAGTTGATCGACGGGATCGTCGGGGAGTGCCCGGACGACGTCCTCGAGAAGTGCCAGCAGCTGCTTCGCGATGAGACGGCCCGAGAGCGAACCCTCGGAGCAGACATTCTGGGCCGTTTCGTCGGGGTCGATGCGGGCGCCCGTCCCGCCGCGCTGACGGCGCTGCAGGCGGCGCTCTCCTCCGAAACCGATGCCTGCGCGATGGCGTCGATGGTCGCCGCGCTCGGCCATGTCGGCGCCCCGGAGGCGCTAGGCCGAATCATCCAGTTGGCCGGTAACCCGGACGCCGGCGTTCGACTCGCCGTCGCCTTCGCCGTCGCAACCCTGAGCCCCCAGCCGCTGAGCCGCGACGTGCGGTTTGCGCTGATCAAGCTCTCAGGCGACTCGGAACCCGAGGTGCGCGACTGGGCAACCTTTGGCCTGGGCACGCTTTCGAACGACGACGGCCCGGACGTGCGCGCGGCGCTGCTGGCTCGGGCCGAGGACCCCTACCACACCACGCGCGCCGAAGCGCTCTTTGGCCTGGCGGTCCGGCGCGACCCGCGGGCGGTACCGCATCTCATCCGGGCTCTCGAGTCGCCGGCGGTCGTCGGGCTCGAGCTCGACGCCGCCGCCGAGGCCCGCGATCCGCGACTGCTGCCGGCCCTCTGGGCGTTGCAGCGGGCCGGTCTGGCCGACGCGGTGAGAGTCCGCCGCGCGATCGATCGCTGCGCGGGCCAGGAACGGCCCGTCCTGCTGGCCTAGCGCCTGTAAGCACGGTCCTCCTCGCCAGCGGCGCGCGGCTGCCGCGTTGTGCGGCGGGCGGGCGTCGCCGGTCGCCAGGAACGCGGCCAAACGGCCGGGCGGCGGCTCGGGTATCCTGCCCAACGGTTCGCTGCCGTCACCAGACGACCCGCGACCGAACGCATTCGAGGGCCTCGTGCTCAGCTTTCTCGACACAGCCGTCATCCCGTTCCTGACCAGTCTCTACGCGACCGTCGGGTATCTCGGTGTCTTCGTGGCGATGACGATCGAGGCCACGCTGCTGCCCCTTCCGTCCGAGCTGATTCTTCCCATGGCCGGCTGGATGGTCAGCGATCCCAAGCAGATCGAGCCGCTCACTCATGCCCACTGGAACTTCTGGATCGTAGTCGCGGTCGGCGTGGCGGGCGACCTCACCGGGGCCTGCTTCGGCTACTTCCTGGGGTCGCACCTCGGCCGGCCCTTCCTCGACCGCTGGGGCAGGTACCTGCTGATCCGCAAGCACGAGATCGAACAGGCCGAAGGCTTCTTCGCGCGCTGGGGCGCCCCAACCGCCTTCATCGGCCGCCTGCTGCCGGGCGTCCGGAGCGTCATCGGCTTTGCCGCAGGGGTCGCCCGTATGCCCTTTCGCCGCTTCGTCCTGTACTCGGCTCTTGGCGTGATCCCCTGGACGGTGGCCCTCGTCTACGCCGGCACCGTCCTGGGGTCGAACTGGACCGAGATCCGCGACACGCTCCGGCCGTTCGAGACGCTCATCATGCTCGCGCTCGTGCTCGCCGTCGTCGCTTTCGTCTGGTGGCGTCTCGGCCATCCCGGCTGGCGCCGCGCGGAGCAGGAGGCCTAGCGGAGGTCCGTTCCGACCCGACACCGACCGCGTTTCGGGCGTGACCCTTCGCACTGGACGGTTGCCCGCGTGCGCCATCGGCCCGTTCCGTGGCAGACTGAGGACGGCGTCCGGGGAATACTGGGCTGTCGGCCATCAACGGCACGGAGCGCGTCCCCATGCTGAACGAATCGACTAGCAGACTCGCAGCGTGAGCGGCATTCGAGGCCGCGACTCGTCGGGCGGGTCCGTCCGAGACCGAGCGGCGTTGGGGCAGGCTGCCCAGACCGGCCCATCGACCGATACGCGCCACAGTCGCTGGCTCCCCGGTTGGCTGCGCTCCATCTTCTTCCTGCCGGCCGCGCCGCGGCCGATGGCCCATCCGGACCCGCACCACGTGGCCGAGTCGGCCAGGCACATGGCGCGCCCACTGCGTGAGTCGCCGCTGGTCTGGCTGGGCGCGGCGGGCGGCGCGGGATCGCCGTTCTCGACCGCGCTCACTCGAATTGGGGGCCGATTGCTCCCCAGGGGGCCGAGGCGGCGGGAGGTGGTTGCGGTGCTGACGCTGGTGGTCGTCGCGTCGCTGTTCTCCGTCACGGGCCCGATCGTCGGGGCCGGGTCGATGTCACCCTCGCCCAGCGGCGGAATCGCCGCCGGCGACTTCACGGCCGATCCGACCGCGACGGCGACAAGCACGCCCGAACCGGTTGACACTGCCTCGCCCGACCTGACCACGCCGGCCCCGACGGCCACTTCCTCGCCGAAACCGAAGCCCAAGGCGCCCGCAAAGAAAGCAACGCCAAAGCCGGTGGTTGTTCGGACTTTCGTGGCCCTGGGAGACTCGCTTACCGCATGGCCCGACACGCCGTGGCCGACGCGGCTGGATGCTGAGGACCCGGCTCTCCGCCTGATCCACAACGCCGGCGTGCCCGGCAACACGACGGCACAGATGCGGGCTCGGCTCACGAGCGACGTGTACGACTACAAGCCCAACGTGCTGTTCGTGCTGGGCGGTACGAACGATCTTGGCCTCGGCATCAGCGGAAGCGCCACGATCGCCAACCTGCGGGCCATAATCGTCGGCGCCAAGGCGCACAAGATCACGGTCATCATGCTGCTGGTCCCGCCGGACTCGTACACCTCCATGGCGGCCCGGATCAACTCCCTGAACGCGGCGATCATCAACCTTGCCAACTCGCAGAAGGTCGTGTACGTCGACATCCACGCGCCGCTCACGAACGGCAACGGCGTCTACTACCCCAAGTACACCTCCGACGGTCTGCACTTCAGCGACCTCGGAGCGCAGACGGTGGCGAACACGATCCGAGCTCGAATCAAGCGCCTCGGTCTTTAGCCTCGGCGGGGGCGTCGGCAGCCGGAGCGACAGGGACGAGCACCGCGGGCGCGGGCGCGGGCGCGGGCGGAGAGGCTCCGGCACCGGCTCGTGCGGGCAGCGCCACCCCATCTCGGGCCAGCGGCAGCACGGCAATCGCGATCAGCGCGACGGCCGCGGCCCCCAGGCAGGCGGAAACGACATAGAGCCCGCGGATCGTCAGCCAGCC
>Ga0182027_10006485_pt1 | contig 17487 bp, 12 predicted proteins | sample 712E1DmetaG_FD_121300 | JGI IMG/M metagenome (GOLD analysis project Ga0182027, IMG submission 121300) | Permafrost microbial communities from Stordalen Mire, Sweden - 712E1D metaG (Illumina Assembly) | ecosystem: Environmental > Terrestrial > Soil > Wetlands > Permafrost | place: Sweden... | reverse complement strand
TCGAGCTTGTGTTGAAGCAGCCATGGGTGGCGCGCGCGGGTTGGACGCTCGTGCACTTTCTGTGGCAAGGTACGTTGATCGCCGTGCTGCTGGCGGCTGTGCGCGGCGCGGCGGGCCGGCGGGTGGCGCCGCGCGCGCGGTATGCGGTGGACTGCCTGGCTCTGGGGCTGATGACGCTCGCGCCGGTGGCGACTTTCCTGGCGCTCGGCGGCGCGGATGTGCGCGCCCTGCCTGCCCCGGTCTGGCGAGCGCCGGGCGGCGCGGCATGGGACCGCGCCTTGCCCTGGCTGGTGATGGCGTGGCTCTGCGGGGTGGCCGGGTTTTCGGCGCGGCTGATCGGCGGTTGGCGGCTCACGGCGCGGCTCAGGACGGTGGCCGTGAAGCCCGCTCCGCCCCAATGGCAGCGGGCCATCGAAGAGTTGATCCGCCGCATGCAGGTTTCCGCGCCGGTGCGCCTGCTGATCTCCTCCCGCGTGGCAGTGCCGGTGGTGGTGGGCTGGCTCCGGCCGGTGATTTTGATGCCTGCCGCGGCCCTGACCGGTCTGCCGGCCGAGCAGGTGCGGGCCTTGCTGGCCCACGAATTGGCGCACGTCTTCCGCCACGATTACCTGGTGAACGTCCTGCAGAACATCGCCGAAGCGCTGCTCTTCTACCATCCCGCGGTGTGGTGGGTGTCCGGGCAGATCCGCACCGAACGCGAGATCTGCTGTGACGACCTGGCGGTGGCCGTCACCGGCAACGCCCTGACCTATGCCTGTGCGCTGGCGGACCTGGATTCCGGGCGGCGCGCGCGTTTGCGGGCCGCGCTGGCGGCCGACGGCGGCTCTCTGCTCGAGCGCATTCGCAGGCTGGCCGGCGAATCGCAGCCGTTTCACAACCTGCCGGGACCCGGCACGGCTCTGGCGTTGAGTCTGCTGTGGCTGGTTGGCATGGGCGCGGCCGCGGTCCATGGCGCTCAGGCCCCGGTGCGGCGCGCCACCCACGCCGCGGCTCCGGCGCCCATCGCCGCCATGCGCGTGGCCCCGGCGGCCGCCTCACCCGTGGTCGCGGCGCTGCTATTCGATCCATTCTTCGCACCGCCCCAGGCGCCGGCCGCGGATGCCTCCGAGGCCAAGCCGCCCAAGAAGACCCACGTGGAGGGCACAGTGATCAGCTTGGCCGGGGAACCGGTGAAGAAGGCCACGGTGCGGCTGGCGCTCGTGGAGGCGCCGCCGGGGACGGGCGCGGTGGCGCCATCGTCCTACTCGGAAACCACCGACGATGCCGGCAAGTTCTCCATCGAGGGCGCCACGCCCGGAAGCTACACGCTTTCGGCGTCCAAGACGGGATTTATCGCGGGGCGCTACGGGGCGCGCACCACGGCCGCGCCAGGCGCGACCGTCACCCTGACCGAAGGCGGGGAACTGAGGGGACTGGAGATTAAGCTGACGCCGCAAGGGATTGTAACCGGACACGTTACGGATCTGGATGGCGAGCCGGCGCCGCATGGGTGGGTGAAGCTCTTCAGCACCGTATACGTACATGGCCGGAAGCAGTGGACCTATCTGGCGGGCAGGACCAACTCGCTGGGGAACTTCACCGTGGGGCCGGTTCCGCCGGGGCGCTATTGCTTGAGCGCCGAGGTGTTGGAACAATCCCCGGATGTGGAACCCGGCATGGGCGACGTGGCGACGTACTACCCCAACGCGCTGGACCCTACGGGCGCTACCATGCTCGACGTGGCCGCCGGCGGGCGCCTGGAGGGAATCAACGTCCGCTTGCGCCGCGAACGCGTCTATGCGGTCACGGGCAACGTGACGTGGAACGGGGCGCCGGTGAAGTCTCAATTCCGCATGGAGGTGACGCCGCCGGCCGGCCGCCCCTCCTGGGGGCTGCAATCGCAAGATGGCTCGTTCAAGATGCATGACCAACTTCCCGGCGACTACACATTGGAAGTGATGGCGCTTGGCGGCGGAACGGCCGGTCCCGGCCTGACCGGGAAGCTGGAGTTCACCGTCAAGGACGAGAACCTGAACGGGCTGGCCCTGCCGCTGCAACCCGGCGCGGTGCTGAGCGGGGTTCTCAAAATCGATGGGAACGATTGGCAGAGCCAGTTCAACCAGCCGGCCGACGCTTCCGGCGCGCCCGCGCCAATTCCGCAGCCTTACGTGCGGCTGGTAGCGGACGAAGGCTTGGACATGCCGAGAACGGGGAGGGCCGGCGAAGACGGCTCGTTCAGGCTCCAGCCGGGCGGAACGGGCAGGTATCTGCTGGGTGTAACGGGCCTGCCGAAAGGCGCGTACGTGAAATCCGCGCATTACGGCTCGGAGGACGTGACGCGCACGCCGCTGCAACTGGCAGCCGCTGGACCCGCTTTGGAGATCGATGTGTCCTTGAAGGGAGCGGCGGTGACGGGCGCGCTTGCCAGCGACAATGGCGAACCATTGCGCGGCGTCATCGTGACGGTTTGGCCAAAGATCCCCAACGGCGGCAGCGCGACGCACGGGGTGAAGTCCATACCGACGGACCAGAACGGAGCGTTCGCCATCGCGGGACTGGCGCCAGGCGATTATTACGTCGCGGCGTGGGAAGAGATCGATTCCGGGTTGCGTCAGGACCCGGATTTCCTGGGAAGGTTCACGGACCAGGCGGCGGCCGTGACCCTCAATGAAAGCTCGCAAGCGAGCCTGGCCCTCAAGCCGATTCCGAAGGATGTGGTAGCCGCCGAGGTGGAGAAGCTGCCGTGAGGACTTGCGGCGTGGGGCAGGCGCTTTCGCCTGCCGACTCTGATGGGACCTGAGGAGGAACCGTGCTCAGATTGTCGGTAGGGTTGTTGATCGGCGCAGCCGCGCTGGCGCAGCCGGCCGCGCCTCTCAGGACGGCCCGCGTCACCGGGCGCGTCGTGAAGCCGAACGGAGATCCCCTGCGTCGCGCGACGGTCACGTTGCTCGGCACGGAAAACTACACCGTGAATGCCGACGCGAACGGTGCGTTCGCTCTCGACAACATCGCCCCCGGCGCCTACGCGCTCATCGCTCAGCGGATGGGGTACGCGTCCCAGAAGTATGGCGCGGCCGGCCCGCTGGTGCGCAGTTGCAGCGGGTTGGACAACGCCGGCCTACAGACCGCGCGCGCCGCCGGGGGCCCCGACCCGATTTCCAGATTTCGGCCGTGCATTGAGCGCGCTCCGGGCACGATGCTGTCTCTGACGGCGGGTTCCGAAATGAAGGACCTGATCATTCGGGTCACGCAGCACGGACTGATTAGCGGGAAGGTCTTGAACCAGGATGGCGAACCCGTGCCGGGTGTGGTGATGGCGATGAAAGCGGGCTACGAGCGAGGCGCCCGGCGTCTTGTCATCGAAACAAGCTCCGCCATCGGCCCCGATGGCGAGTATACCGTGGACGATCTGCCTCCGGGCCCCTATTATCTCCGCGCGATGAGCGGATCGATGATGGCGATCAACGGGTCCGCAACGATAATCACCGGGTCCACGATGATAATAACCGGGATGGCATCTTCCTTGGACCGCCCAGGCAAGACAGCTCCGGAGGCCGACGTTGCCACGTACTATCCGAGCGAGTTGGACGAAACCAAGGCGGCGTCCGTGGAAGTGAAGCCGGGAGAGGAGGCGGCCGGGGTGGACGTGCTGTTACGCCGGACGCGCGTATTTTCGGTTCGCGGCACGGTTTCCGCGCCTCCGGGCGGAGGGGCCGGGACAGCCATGGTGACGCTTGCGCCGAAAGGCGCCCTCTCCGAGCCTTTCAATAGTGCGCGAGGGGTGGTGGCGGCCAACGGCGCGTTTGAAATCCGCAATGTCGATCCCGGAACTTACGTCATTTCCTGCACCCGCCAGGGCGCCACGCCCACCCTGTACCTGCGCCAGGATGTGGTTGTATCCGCCGCCGACGTGGAAGGCGTGAATCTGACGCCGGTTCAGGGCGTCGCCGTCACGGGCACGGTTAAGGTGGAAGGCGTCAATTCGGGGACTTGGCCCAACCTGACGCTGATGGCGCCGGACGGAGGCTTCGGTTCCGGTTCGGCCACCTTCGACTCCAAGGGCGCCTTCACGTTCCGGATGCCCGTAGCGCCGTTGGAGTACGAGGTGCGCCTCGGCGCCCTGCCGCCGGGTACGTATGTAAAGTCCATTCGCTACGGCAATCGGGACGCGCTCCACGGGCTGCTGGACCTCACGGGCGGCGCGGCGGGGAGCCTCGATATCGTGCTCTCTTCGAGAGTCGCCGCCCTTACCGGCAAGGTCAAGAATGCCACGGACGGCGCGGCGGCCGGTGTGCTGGTCACCGCCTGGCCGCGCAAGGCGGAGGCGGAGGGCGGGGTCCATTCCGCCAGCACCGACCAGAACGGGGCCTTCAAAATCGCGGACCTGGGGCCGGGCGATTATTTCGTAGCGGCGTGGGAAGATATCGATCCGGGACTGGCCGATTCCCCCGAGTTCCTGGGGCGATTTCGAAACGACGCAACGGCGGTGGCGATCGAGGAAGGCGGGCGCGCCAGCGCGGATCTGAAGCTGATTCCTCGCCAACGGATCGACCCTGAAGTGGCCAAGCTGCCGTAGCTGGAGTGGCGGGCACCAGCGCCCGCCACTCCTCGTTACCCTATCTTTGGATGCGCGCCGAGCCGCCTTTGGCAAACGCCCGCACCTGATCGACCGTCGCCATCGTCGTGTCTCCCGGGAATGTAGTGAGCAACGCGCCGTGCGCCCAGCCTAGCTTGACGGCTTCCTGCGGCGATTCGCCGGTGAGAAGGCCATAGATGAAACCGGAGGCGAAGCCGTCGCCGCCGCCGACGCGGTCGAGCACGTCCAGCTCGCACACCGGGGCCACGCAGTTTTCGCCGTTCACCCAGGCCACCGCGCTCCAACCGTGGCGGCTGGTGGTATGCACCTCGCGCAGGGTGGTGGCCACTACCTTGATCTGCGGGTGGCGCTCCACCACGCGGCCGATCATCCCGAAAAATGCGCTGGGATCGAGCTTGGATTTGGCGGCGACCTCCGGACCGGCGACGCCCAGGCCCTTCTGCAAGTCCTCTTCGTTGCCGACTAACACGTCCACATTGGCGACGATGCGTCCGAGCACCTCCTGCGCGCGCTCCACGCCGCCCGACCGGTTCCAGAGCTTCTCGCGGAAGTTGAGATCGAAGGAGACCACCGCCCCGGCGGCCTTGGCGGCCCGCATGCCTTCAATCACCAGCTCGGCCGTGGTGGGCGAGAGGGCGGCGAAGATTCCGCCGCTGTGAAACCAGCGCACGCCGCCGGCGAAAATGGCGTTCCAATCGAAATCGCCCGGCTTCAACAGCGCCCCCGCTTCGTTCGCGCGGTTGTAGAAGACCACCGGCGCGCGCACGCCGTACCCGCGGTCGCTGTAGACGGCCGCCATGTTGGGGCCGGTCACGCCATCGTGCTTGAAGCGCTTATAGAACGGCTTCACGCCCATGCCCTTCACGCGCTCCGCGATCAGGTCGCCGATAGGGTAATCCACCATCGCGGTGGCGATTCCCGTAGACATGCCGAAACAATCCGCGAGGTTGGCGGCCACGTTGAACTCCCCGCCGCTCGTATGAATCGAGCACTCGACCGCCTTGCGAAATGGGATCACGCCGGGGTCCAGGCGGTGGACCAGCGCGCCGAGCGACAACAGGTCGAGGGCGCCGCTCTTAGGAATGACTAGCGATTTGCTCATGATATTCCCTTTATCGCATGGAACGAAGGCGATTTGCCCGAGCGGGCGCTCTCAGGGTGCGCGACACGAGAATGGCACAGCTCTCCATTCCTGGTGAATTCGCATGAATCTGTGCGTATGGTTACGCAAGGCTTTGCTTTTGGCGGTGGGGCGGACCTCCTGGTCTGCCTTCTTGCGGGAATTGTTGAAGAAGGCAGACCAGGAGGTCCGCCCCACAACGGAGCGCAGCGCATTTTCGGAGAAGTTCCACCTCTACGTCGCGCACCCGCGCTCTCACGCAAAGGCAACCCTGTAGCTTCGCCCCGCCTTCACCGCCACTTGCACAGCCCCATCCGCCACAGCGGCCGCCGCCATGCGTGCGCCGCCGGAGGTGACGGCGACGATCCGCGAGCCTTTCGGCGGACGCAGCTTGTGACTGCCGTCGATGGATGCGGTGAGCGTGGCGGCTATGGGCTTGCCGGCTTTCCACGCGATCTCGACCTCGACGCCGCCGCGCGCGCGCAGGCCTTTGTACCGGCCGTCCGCCCATGCTTTGGGCAGGGCGGGCAGCAGCGCTATTTCGCCGTCGTGGCTCTGCAGCAACATCTCGGCGATGCCGGCGCAGCCGCCGAAGTTGCCGTCGATTTGGAACGGCGGGTGCGTATCGAACAGGTTCGAGAGCGTCGAGTTGCGCAGCAGGAGCATGACGTGGCCGTGGGCCTGCTCTCCGTCTTCCAGGCGCGCCCAGAAGTTGACGATCCACGCGCGGCTCCAGCCGGTGTGGCCCCCGCCGTTCGCCAGGCGCCGTTCGAGCGTCTTGCGCGCGCCTTCGGCCAACTCCGGCGTGCCATGCACCGTGATCTGCTTGCCTGGATGCAGGCCGAATAGCTGCGACATGTGGCGATGGCCGGGCTCCGGCTCGGCGAAATCCTGGGACCACTCTTCGATCTGTCCGAACTTTCCGATCTTGAGCGGCAGCAGCCGCGCCCTGGCGTCGGAAGCCCGCTGGCGGAACTCCGGCTCCGTGCCCAGGATCTCCGACGCGCGAATCACGTTGGTCAGCACGTCGTAGACGATCTCCTGGCTCATGGCCGGCGCGATATCCACCTGACAGCGCGAGCCATCCGGCGCCGTGAACGTGTTCTCGGGCGAGGACGCCGGCCCGGCCACCAGCTTGCCCGTGCGCGGATCCACGGACATGTAGTCCAGGTAGAATTCGGCGGCTTCCTTCATGGCGGGCCAGGCCCGCTCGCTTAGGAATTTGCGGTCGCCGGTGAAGGCGTAGTGCTCCCATAGATGCTGCGCCAGCCAGCCGGAAGCTCCCTGCCACAGGTTGATGCCGCTGGCGCCCATCAGGTTCGTCTGCCCCCAGGCGTTGGTGGTGTAGTGCGCCACCCAGCCTTTGCAGCCGTACGAGATTTGCGCGGTCTTGCGCCCCGGCGCGCGCAGCATGTCGATGAAGTCGAAGAGCGGCTCGTGGCACTCGGAAAGGTTGCACGCTTCCACCGGCCAGTAGTTCATCTGGATGTTGATGTTGATGTGGTAATCGGCCGACCACGGCGGCGTCAGACCTTCCGCCCAGATGCCCTGCAGGTTGGCGGGGAGCCCTCCGGGGCGCGAACTGCCCATCAGCAGGTAACGGCCGTATTGGAAATAGACGGCGAGCAATTGTGGATCGTCGCCGCCTTGCTGCACGGCCGCGAGGCGCTCGCCGGTGGGGAGGGCGGAACGGTCCGGCCCGCCCAGCTCTAGCTCGACGCGGCGAAAGAGGCGGCGGTGATCGGCGAGATGCGCCTCCCGGACGCGGGCATACGGCTTGGCCGCCACCGCCGCCAGCCGCCGTTCGCAACCCTCGGCCGGGTGGTCGCCCTTGAAATCGGGATAGTGCAGCTTGTAGTTCGTCCCGGCCGTAAGCAGCAGAGTGACCGCGTTGGCGCCTTCCACGCTCAGGCCCTCTGGCGTGGCTGTCACTTGGCCGCCCTCGGCGCGCGCCCGCAGGCGGCATTCGAATATCACGCCGCCGCCGGCCGATTCGCCGCGCAGCACGATGCCGTCCGGCGCCGCCGATTCGGCTTTCGCGCCGGCTTCACGCTTCAGTTGCACGGCGAAGGACACGCTGCCGGGTTTGTCGCCCGAAACGCGGACGACGATGGCCTGGTCGGGCTGCGAAACGAATACCTCCCGCGTGAACCGCACGCCGCCGGCGCCGTATTCCACGCGGGCGACGCCGGCGTCCAGGTTCAACTCGCGGCGATAGCCATCCGGAGCTGCGCCGCCGTGGCGGAAATCGAGCAGCAGGTCCGCCAGGGTTTCGTACGACGCGCGCTCGCCGGCGCCGCGCGGCCCGCCTCGTCCAAACGCATTGGCCTCCGCGAATTTGCCGTCGAACAGCAGTTGGCGGATCTGCCGGATCTGGTCGAGCGCCTGCGGACTGTCGCTCTCCACGTGTCGCCCGGACCACACGCTGTGCTCGTTGAGCTGGATGCGCTCATGCTCCACGCCGCCGAACACCATGGCGCCAAGGTTGCCGTTTCCCACGGGCAACGCTTCGGTCCAGACCTTGGCCGGTTCGCGGAACCACAAGGTCAAGGGGCTGGCGCCGTCGGCGGCGGCGCCGGCTGGCCTCTGCGCGCGCGCGGGCAATACGGCCAGCGCCATTCCGGCGCCTTGGAGCAATTCACGTCGAGTAGTCTTTCGCATGAGGATGGTTCTTTACCCGTCATGGTAAGCCATTGCGCCGGCGCCGGGCGGGCGGATGTACAATCGGTGCGAGGTGAGTATGCGGATCGTTCTTCGGGTTTGGGGACTTCTGGTTTGCCTTGTGGTCTCTTTGGCATTCGCGCAGCAGGGGGCGCCAACCGACCGCGTCATCACACTCAACCTGGCCGTGACCGACAAGGCCGGCAAGGCCGTCACCGGCCTGCAACAGAGTGACTTCGCGCTTCTCGACAACAAACAACCGCGGAATCTCTTGTCTTTTCACGAGGTAGCTGGCGGGACCGCGGCGGCCGATTCGCCCGTGCAAGTCATTTTGCTGATCGATGAGATCAATACCCCATTCGTTGGCGTGGCGATGGAGCGGGAGGCCGTGGAGAAGTTTCTGGGGCTTGATGGCGGGAAGCTCGCCTTCCCCGTATCGGTCGTCTTGCTCGCGGATTCGGGGACGGCGCTTCGGACCCAGCCTTCTCGCGACGGAACCGCTCTGATGGCGGAATTGAACAAGGCGGAATTCGGCCTGCGCACCATTCGTAAGTCGCTCCAAGGAATCTACGGCGCCGACGACCAGCGGCGCTTGTCTATCGATGCGCTCGACCAGCTCGCCAAGCATGAGGCGGCCACGCCCGGGCGGAAGCTGGTGGTGTGGATCAGTCCGGGCTGGCCCCTCTTTCCGGTTCTGGGCGGGGAGCTGAGCGCGAAGGACCAACAGGCGACGTTTACGGACATTGTCGCGTTTTCGAACATGCTGCCGCAGGCTCGCATCACGCTCTATAACATCGATCCGTGGGGTCCCATGCAGGACCAACTGCAGAGGAACGCTTATGAGCAGTTCTTAAAAGGGGCGCGGAACCCAGGACAGGCCCAACTGGGAAGCCTCGGACTGCAAGTTCTTGCGTATCGGAGCGGAGGCCGGGTTCTCGATGCGAGTAACGATGTCGCCGGTGAGATCGCGACGTGCGTGGCGGACGCGAAGACTTATTATGTCATCGCCTTCGATGGTCTGCCCGGAGACGGTCCGAACGAATACCACGATCTCGAAATCAAAATCGACAAGCCCAAGCTGACCGTGCGCGCGCCGTCCGGTTACTACGCCCAGCCATTGCGGGCCCCGGGGCGCTGACTCGCCGCCTAACGCTATGACAGTCCTTCAGAGCGAATTCCGTATCTCCACGCGCGGCCGTTGCGACGTGCTGGACATCACCGCCCAGGTCGGGCGCATCGTGGCTGAGAGCGGCGTCAAGACCGGCGTGGCCAATGTCTCCGGCGTCGGCTCCACGCTGGGCGTGACCACCATCGAGTACGAATCGGGTTGCGTATCCGATCTTGAGCGCGCGTTGGAGAAGATTGCGCCATCGAACCCCAACTACGCGCACAACGCCCGCTGGGGCGACGCGAACGGTTACGCGCATCTGCGCAGCGCCCTGATGGGGACGGCCAAGAGCTACCCTGTATCCGCCGGCCGCTTACTCATCGGCACGTGGCAGCAGTTGGTGCTCTGCGATTTCGACGATGGACCGCGCGACCGCCGCGTGGTTGTTACCGTCATCGGGGAAGTATGACAGGCGCCCGGCTGGCGGCGTGGCGAAACCCAGGTGAGGCGACTTGCATGCGCGCTCGTTACGGAGGTTGTGTTCTCTTATTCTGTCTGTCTTTCACGGCCGGATTCGCACAGCGAAATGGGCCCGCGGGGCCGCCGGCGTCCGTCCCGTCCGGCGGCGCCAGCCGCCGCATCACACTCGATGTGGCCGTGACCGACAAATCCGGCAAGCCGGTCGCGGGGCTGCAACAGAACGACTTCACGCTTCTCGACAACAAGCAGCCGCAGCGGATCGTGTCTTTTCGCGCCGAAGAGAAAGGCGCCGCGCCGGATGCGCCCGTCGAGGTCGTCTTGGTCGCCGACGAGATCAACACGGGTTACCTGAATCTGGTGGCGGATCGCGATGAAATCGAGAAGTTCCTCCGGCGCGACGGCGGCGAACTGGCCCTTCCCGTATCGATGGTCTTCCTCTCCGATACGGTTACATCGATTGGGAGGGCGTCTTCTCGAGACGGAAACGCTCTGGCCGCAAGCCTGGATGCGCACAAGTTCGGCTTGCGCGCGGTTGGCAGCGCACAGGGGTTGTTTGGCGATGCGGAGCGGCGGGAATTGTCCCTCCGCGCGCTCGATCAACTCCTCAACTACGAGGCTACCCGGCCTGGACGAAAACTCGTGGTGTGGATCGGTCCTGGTTGGCCCCTTTTTGCGGGCTCGACCGTGACTCCGAGCTGGAAGGGACAGCAGGCGATTTTCGGTTCGGTCGTCGCGTGTTCGGACAGCCTGCGGCGCGCACGCACCACGCTTTATGACGTCAATCCGCGGGGTAACTGGCAGGACACGATGGAGAAGGTGGCCTATGAGCGCTTCCTGACAGGATTGAGGACAGCCAAACAGGCCCAGTTCGGAAGCCTTGGATTGCAGGTCTTGGCGTATCAAAGCGGAGGACGCAGTTTCGATTCGAGCGGCGATTTGGCGGGCTTGATCGCAACCTGCGTCATGGACGGGACGGACTCTTACGCCCTCTCTTTCGACGGCCTGCCCGGCGCCGGTCCAAACGAGTACCACGAGCTCGAGTTGAAGACCTCCACGCGCGATCTTACCGTGCGCGCGCCGTCCGGGTATTACGCCCAGCCGGAGCACGCTTCGGCGCGCTGATTCAACGGCGCCCCACCGCCGCGGTTACAATACAGCTATGCAGTTTCCTCGTCTCTTGCTGGTTCGCCAGAGTTTCCCCAACCGCGCCATTCCCGATATCGCCGCCGAGGCGCGCAGGCAGCTCTCCGCGGCGGATTTCGCGGGCCGCCTGAAGCCCGGTGCGCGCGTGGCGATCGGCGTGGGGAGCCGCGGGATTCATAACCTCGCCGCGATTGTCGGCAGCGTGGTGCGCTACTGGAAGGACGCCGGGATGCGTCCGTTCCTCTTCCCCGCCATGGGCAGCCACGGCGCGGCCACGGCGGAGGGTCAGGCCGATGTGCTGGCGCACTACGGCGTGACCGAGGCCTCCATGGGGTGCCCCGTCGTCAGCCGGTTGGACGTGATCTCGCTCGGCAAGACGGCGCAGGGCATCGAGGTGTTCATGGACCGGGCCGCCAGCGAGGCCGATGCCGTCATGCCGGTGAACCGCGTCAAGTGGCACACCGATTTCGAGGGCGGCATCGAGAGCGGGCTCTTCAAGATGATGGCCATCGGCATGGGCAAGCTCGCCGGCGCCAAGGGCTATCACACGCACGCCTACAAGATGGGATTGGAGGCGGTGGTCACGAGCGCGGGCCGCCAGGTGTTGGCCTCCGGCAAGATCGTCGGCGGCCTCGCCATCCTCGAAGACGCCAATCACGACACCGCCAAGCTCGACGCCATTCCCGCCGAAGACTTGGAGCGGCGCGAGCGGGAGGACCTGGCGCTGGTGAAGACCTGGATGGCCAAGATCCCGACCGGCGTGGACATCCTCGTGGTGGACGAAATGGGGAAGGACATCAGCGGCACCGGCATGGACACCAAGGTGGTCAACCGCAGCGTCATCGGCGCCTACAACCCCTGGCCCAATACGCCCGTCATCCGGCGCATCTTCGTGCGCGACCTCAGCCCAACGAGTTACGGCAACGGCTTGGGAATCGGCATGGCGGATATCGCCACGGACCGGCTGGTCGACGCCATCGACTGGGAAGCCACGGCGGTGAATGTGCTGACATCCACGTCGCTCGGCGGCGCACACACTCCGCTGCACTATCCGACCGACCGAGTGTGCCTGGAACGAATCACTCCCACGGTGGGCAAGTTCGATCCTTCGGACGTGACGTTCGGTTGGATCCGCAACACCCTGGAGCTGACCCGCCTGGCGCTAAGCGAAAACCTGCGCGCGGAGATCGAGCGCAACCCGGCGCTGGCCATCGAAGGGGAAACCGCGTTCGCCTTCGACGCCCAAGGAAACCTGTCGACCCCGTTCCGCTCCTGACCTTATGTGGGGCGTGCCGGGGTACCCACTGCCTTCGTGGGTCCGCCTGCCTTCTTCGACCCTACTCCTCGAACGCCCGCCGTACCTGCGCCACGGCCCAGGCCAGATCCTCCTGCGAGATGATCAGGGGAGGCGCCAGGCGGATCACGTAGTCGTGCGTCTCCTTGCACAGCAATCCCAGGTCCTTGAGGCGCTCGCAGTAAGTCCGCGCGGGAACCATGAGTTCGATGCCGATCAGTAATCCGCGGCCGCGGATCTCCTTGATGTGGGGGTGGCGAATCTTCTTCAGCTCGTAGAGCAGCCAGGCGCCCATCTCCGCGGAGCGGTCCGCCAGACGCTCGTCTTCGATGACGCGCAGGGCGGCGCGCGCCACGGCGCAGGCCAGCGGATTGCCGCCATAGGTGCTGCCATGGCTGCCGGGACGGAACACGCCCAGGATCTCGGCGCTCGACACCACCGCCGATACGGGGTACATGCCGCCGGATAGCGCCTTGCCGAGGATGTAGAGGTCCGGCTGAACGCCCTCGTACTCGCAGGCCAGCATGCATCCGGTGCGCCCCAGGCCGGTCTGGATTTCGTCGGCGGCCATCAATACGCGTTCGCGCCCGCAGATCTCCGCCACATCGTGCAGATACCCATCCGGCGGAATGAGGATGCCGGCCTCGCACTGGATCGGCTCGAACAGGAAGGCGCAGGTATTGGGCGTAATGGCATCCGCCAGCGCGTCGGCGTCGCCGAAGGGCACGGTGACGAAGCCGGGCGTGAAGGGGCCGAAGCCATCCCGGTAAAGCGGCTCGGAAGAGAAGCCGACCACGGTGGTGGTGCGGCCGTGGAAATTGTTCTCGCAAACCACGATCTCGGCCTGGCCGTGCGGGATGCCCTTGCGCGAGTATCCCCAGCGGCGCACCGCCTTGATGGCCGATTCCACCGCCTCCGCCCCGGTGTTCATGGGCAGCACCATCTCCATGCCGCACAAGCGCGCCAGTTCCTCGACGAAGCGCGGCAGTTGGTCGTTGCGGAAAGCCCGCGAGGTCAGTGTGACGCGCGCGGCCTGCTCTTGAAACGCCTGCAGAATGCGCGGATGGCAATGCCCCTGGTTGAGCGCCGAATATGCGCTCAGGCAGTCCATGTAGCGCTTGCCATGAATGTCGTAAGCCCAGACGCCGCTGGCGTGGTCGATGACCACGTCCAGGGGGCGATAGTTATGAGCTCCCCAACGGTCTTCGATTTCAATGAGTTCTTCCGCGAGGTTGCGGGTATCGGGATCCGCCATGAAGATCCCTCAGTGACCGGAGCGCTGGCCGGCGGCGGTTTCCGACATCTTCGCCGGGGCCGCTCCCAGATGGGCGGAGACCTTGGTGGCTTCCTCCACGGCGCGCGCCAGTACGGAGCGCACCTTGCCGTCTTCGAGCATCAGCAGGCCGGCGATGGTGCAGCCCGCCGGGGTGGTCACGTCGTCGCGCAGGGCGGCGGGGTGGCGGCCGGTGGTCAGCACCATGCGCGCCGCGCCCAGGGCCGTCTGCGCCACCAGGGTGAGCGCCAGTTGCCGCGGCAATCCCACGCCAACTCCCGCGTCGGCCAGGGCTTCCATAATCAGAAACTGATACGCCGGTCCGGCGCCGCTGAGGGCGGTCACGCCGTTGAAATGGATCTCATCGACTGCCAGACACTTGCCCACGGCCTCGAAAATGCGTTGGGCGCGCTCCAGGTCGGTCTTGGACGCGTACCGGCCGGCGCACACCACGGTCATCCCCTCATTGACGATGGCGGGCGTGTTCGGCATGGCGCGCACCACCGGGTTCTCCGTGCCGAGCAGGGTTTCGAGACGGTCGGTGGATACGCCGGCCAGGATCGAAATCAGCAGCGTCTCCCGGCGCAATCCGGCATTGCGGAGAGTGGCCAGCACCACCGGAGCGTCAACCGGCTTGACGCAAATCAGAATTACGTCCGCGGTAGGCACGCGGCCCTGGAAATCGGCCTCGACGGGGATCCCCAGCGCCTGTTTGGCGGCCTCGCAGGTGGCTGTGTTCTTGTCGCCCGCCCAGATCCGCTCGCGCGTAATCAAGCCGTTGGTCAGCAGGCCTTTCATCAGGGTCTGACCCATGACGCCGGCGCCCACCACCCCCATGGTCAGTCCATCGGCGACAATCGCCGCCGGATGGGACGTATGCTCTTGTATCTTAGCCATCGAATTGACGATAACACGTGGCGCCGGCGGTCTTCGCGGGCGGCGCCTATCGCGCCAGCCAGAACAAGGGGACCAGGCCGGCGGCGGCCAGGCCGGCCAGCAGGCAGACGCTTTGCAATCCGGTCTTGCGGTCGCTCATGAAATGGGCATATATGCCCTTGACCAGGTTATTGCTGGCGGCCGCGATCAGAATGGCGGAAGAAGCCACCGTCAGCGAGGTGGACGCGCCGGCCGATTGCGTCATTCCCATGATGAACGGGTCCACGTCCGTGACCCCCATCAACCCGGCCAGTGTGTACACGCCGGCCTTGCCGAGATAGACCACCACCAGGTGAGTGGCCACCATCATGGCAATGAATAGCACGCCGAAAAGAAGGGCCGCCCGCAGTTCCAACGGGTTCTTCGGATCGGCCTCGCGCTCCACTTCGCCGCTCGTGGGGTCGGGGATGCGCGCCCACAGCCAGCCGCCGCCGATTCCAGCGGCTGCCAGAGCCGCGAAGGGCAGGCCGAGCATGACCATCAGGTTTCGATTGAACAGCGTGACCAGGCCGGCCAGGCGCAGGTACATCACTCCTGAAGCCAGCAGCGTGCCGCCGGCGAAGAGGTGCGGGCGGTTTTCGCGCGCGGCCCGCTTGGCCAGCACCACCGTGGTCACCGTGGAAGAGTAGGCCCCGCCCAGCAAGGCCGCCAGCATGATGCCTCCCGATCCTTTGGTCAGGTTCTGGATCACGTAACTGCCGTAGGAGACCGCGCTCACCGCCACCACCACCAGCCAGCCCTTGAACGGATTGATCTGGAACGCGCCGAATTCCTTGTTGGGGAGCACCGGCAGTATCACCGCCGTGAGCAGAAGGAACTTGGTAAAGGTGAGGACTTCGCGCGGCGGCAACCGCGTGGTCAGACCCTCCAGCGCGGCCTTCAATTCCAGCAGGAAGATGCTCGCGACGCAGAGCGTGGTGGCAATCCAGAACTGATCGCGGAAGATCAGCGCTCCAATCAGGTACGTGGTCAGCGCCGACATCTCGGTCGTGAAACCGGCGGTCCTGAGGGTCGCCACCTTTTGGCGATACGCCAGCATCAGGAAGCCGCCCACCACGGCGAAGCCCAGCATTACGGGCAGATCCTGCCCCGCCGAGAGCAGCGACACCGCGTACCCGATCAGTCCGATCAAGGGGAAGGTGCGGACTCCGCCGAAGGAGTAGCCCTCGTTCCCGGTCCGGTGCTCCTCCCGCTCCAGGCCCGTCAGGAAGGACAGAAACAGAACCAACACGATCTTCACGCCCTCAGGCGGCATCAGGTTGTAGAAGTCAAGCAACACGGCGCTTCCTCTGTCCGCGCCAACATGGCGCTTGTCACAGAGTACACCGGGCGGCTAACATCTGGGTATCCCGCATTTCGCGGGTCGAATCATGGACGCAAGAATGTGGCGGACCGCGCGAGTGCTGGTTGCGCTGGCCGCCATGCCGTTCATTCTCGATGGCGCCGCCGCGGCCGACTACCGGCTGAAGCTGGGCGTCTACGTCTGGGGGAAGCTGGCGGGGGGACTCGAAACCGCCGTGGCCGACGTGAAGCGGCTGGGCGCCGGCGGCTGCGTCCGCGTGGCCATCGGACCAACCTGGGACCCGTCCGGAAAGAACGACGCCTCCCCGCTCGACGTGAAAGTCCGCCGCGCCGATTACCGCGCCCTGCTGGCGGCCTTTCCCGTTGTGATGCTGACGGCGTACGACGCCGCTTCGTCCGAGAAGTACAAGTACGGACGCTTGGACGCGCCGCATCTGGCGGCCACCCGGGACGAGTTCCGCCGCTTCGCGCTCGAACTGGCGAAAACGCCGGGCCGCAGGATCGTCTCCAATTGGGAGTTCGAGAACGACTGTCCGGCGCAACCGTGGCTCGCATGCCAGGAGTATTACCAGGCGCGCCTGGACGGCGTCCTGGAGGGGCGCAGGCAAGCCAAGTCGCTCGGCTATCCGGGCGAAGTGCTCACCGCCTTCGAGTTCACCATCGTTCCCGGGTTCGCGGGCAAGCCCTCCGGCCTGGTCGAAGTAGCCACCAAGTTGAAGGGACTCGACTTCATCTCTTATAGTTGCTGGTGGTCCATCGGCGCCGACGCCGGCGCCTCGAAGGTCTCCCAGGATTTCGCCTACGTGGTTCCGCTGTTACGTAATTTCGCGGCGGCGAAGAAGCTGACCAACCGCCTCATCGTCGGCGAGTTCGGCGAGTATTGGAACATGCACCCCACCGACGAGCGCATGAAGGCGCTGGCCGGCGCCAGCCTCGACGCCGGCGCCGAGTACCTCTTCGACTGGGTGCTCTACGACCAGCCCGGAAACAAGGACGAACACGGCCGCGACGCCTCCCACTTCGGCAAGTACACCCCCTCCCGCGCCCTCACCCCGCAAGGCCGCGAGTTCCGGCGCTGGTTCGAGTAGCGCCTGTCCGCTATTCTTAAAGTGAGGTGGCCCACCGTGCCTGACGATCTTGACTGCGACGCCGCCCAAGTCCGCAAGCCGGTACCCTTCGACGCGCCCTGGCACGACGCGCTCGCCGCAACGCTGGAAGAGTGGAACAGCCCGGAAGACAACGAAGCCTTCCGCGATTTGTGACGCCCAGGACGTAGGGGTCGTCCCGTTCACGGAGTGCCCGCCCGCCAAGCAAGACATATGCCTTCGTGGCGCGTTGGTGGCACAGTCTCGAAGGCAAGCGCCGGCATGGGCGCCGGCGCGGCAGGCAGGAGTGCCCACTGCCACGAAGGCTCAGGTACGTCCCCCCCCCCTACTCCCGCAACTCCACAATCGTTGCCCCGGCCCCGCCGTCCTGCTGCGGCGCCTGGTAGAACTGCGCCACGTGCGGGTGCTTCGCCAGCAACTCCGCGATGGCCTTCTTCAATATGCCCATGCCGTGACCGTGGACGATGCGGACGCGGCTGGCGGTGGGC
>Ga0182027_10006484_pt1 | contig 17488 bp, 16 predicted proteins | sample 712E1DmetaG_FD_121300 | JGI IMG/M metagenome (GOLD analysis project Ga0182027, IMG submission 121300) | Permafrost microbial communities from Stordalen Mire, Sweden - 712E1D metaG (Illumina Assembly) | ecosystem: Environmental > Terrestrial > Soil > Wetlands > Permafrost | place: Sweden... | reverse complement strand
TTCCAACTCCATGAATTCTGATTCGTGTTGAAAGTCGAATTGCTGGACGACACGAGCAGTAACACTCATTTTCCCTCCTAACAAACAAAATATCCTACTATAATGAAATCATGATTGCATTTTGTGCCAAGCCGCCCGTTAATTTCTATAGAATCGCGTGGCAGCATCAGGCCCGGCAGGAATGTACGTTCTGGCTGATGGGCGACCGCGGGGCGCATATTCCGAGGTTCCGCAGCTCCCTGAGAAGATATCCGCAGCGGTCTCGGAAACGCCGCTGGTCGTGGCGCCAAACTACCCAATCGCTCCCGGACCAGTGGAAAAAGCTCCAAACCGCAAGTCTGCCTTCGTAGCACCTGCACTTCACATAGCGCTCACGGCGGTCCGCCCCCTGTGTCACATCCTCAGTCTCGTGCTTCGGTTCTTGGGCCACTTTTCCAAAATAAATAATCAGGAATCCCGGTCGGCTTTGGACGCATCAGGCTTGCTCCATAACCGAACACAATCGTAACGAGGCAGCTGATGCTCCCGTACCAAAAGAAGCTGATCTCCGTACGGAATGCGAGATAACACACAAACACCATTCCGACAATACTTCCTACGATGGCGCCGATAGCGCTCGTACGGCGACTAAAGATAGCGAGTAGAAAAATCCCGAGCATCACACCGCCCACGAATCCCTGTATCTTCCCAAATGCTAAGGCAAGTTCCCCCAGCCGACCGGCATACAGCGCACCGATAGTAGTGAAAACTCCCCACCCCACCGTAAACATTCTGCCTGCCGTAACGAACTCCGCTTCGGAGGCATCTCTTTTCCAAATTCGTCTATAGAAGTCGACGACTGAGCATGTTGACAACGAGTTCAGCCCTGCACTCACGACACCCATCGAGGCTGCAAATATAGACGCCGTCAGCAGCGTGGCAAGCAGATGGGGCAACTGATGCACAGCGAAGTATGGGAGAACCCAGTCACTGGATGGTACCCCCTTTGCCAAGTCAGGGTGTTGATGATAAAACGCGAAAAGAAACACGCCCAGAATGATCAACCCAAAATTAAAAGGCAATAAAATGATCGAATAGGTTTTTAACGATCGGCTACACTCTTTTTCCGATTTTGCAGTAAAGTAACGCTGCAAAACAGCTTGATCAGTTCCAATTGTTCCCAGTGCCAAAACTGTTCCCCCAACAAACATCGCCCAGAATGTGCTTGAGGAAGTTAGACTGAACGAAAAGTCGAAAGTGTGCCACTTGCCGTACTCCGAGCCGATTTGCAAAATGGTTCCGAGCCCCCCATGTACCCGGGTGATTGTTATGAAGAAAGTAAAGACAATTCCGGTAGCCACAATGACGAATTGCATTACGTCCGTCCAAATTACCGCCCGAATACCTCCCATCGTGGTATAGAGCGTAGCGACGACTCCCATCAACAAGACCGTGGTATGTAATGGGATTCCAGTGAATACCGTAACGACAATTGCCGGAGCATACATCGCAATGGCGACGTGGGATCCACGGATTATGAGAAAAAGAGCGCTGGCGATCCATCGCACGCGGACGTCGAACCTCTGCTCAAGATACTCGTACGCCGTGTATAACTTCAGCCGACAATAAAATGGGAGGAAGATCAGGATTACGAGCCACGCAGCAACCGAATATGCAAATTCGTATAGCATGAGTGTCATATCATGCTCATAGGCATAGCCAGGGTTTCCGAGCAACGTTATGGCACTCGTGTCGGCGGCAATCACTGAAATTGCGACGGGTAACCAACCTATTGTCCGGCCCCCGACAAAAAACTCCGACGAACTGGAACTCTTTCGGTAAAAGAATACACCGATCAACGTGACCGAGATAAAGTACAAGCCTAGAAGAGCGTAGTCGAAAAAGTTGAACAGTTGCCACCTCCGCGTGCGAAAAACATTGCCTGTGAGCGCTTCGATACAGCTGCTATAGTGCGAACCTCAGGCAATAGACTTTGAACTGCAGCGGTCAAACACCGGTACCATCGCCCACGCGAGAGTCGTGAATCTCGAGATGTATCCCAGGTCTTGGGCTCGACGATCAGTGTCCAGGCTATTTCTGACTTTGTCGGCCTTTTAGTTTCGAGGCAAGCTGTTCAAACTCTATAGTGGCGACATCCTCGGATTCGAGATAGCCATCAATAGTGGCGTCTCCGCGGCCCAGGTAATCGATGATCTTCTTTTCCACGGCCATATATTCCTCGCAACTATCGGCCACCTCTTCCGCTATCGCATTGGGCACCACCAGAACTCCATTCGCATCGGCGTGAATGATGTCGCCCGGGTGAATCGTGACGCCCTCCAAGCACACTGGAATATGAACATCCTCAATCCGAGGATATCCGTGACCCACGATAATCGAGGAGGCAAATATAGCAAAGTTCAGGTCACGAACCGCCAGGATGTCGCGAGCTCCTCCACTGGTGATGATCGCCTCGCATCCGAATCGCTTGTAGGTCCGAGACATCACTTCTCCCAGTGTCGCTCCCATCGTCGGCTCATCCAAATCCTGAATCACAGCAATTCGTGGCCCCGGAAAGGCCTGCATAGCCCTTAACTGCTCAGGGCATTTCAAATAAGCATTGGCATCGTCGGAGGGAAAGGCAGAACGAAAAGTTGCCGTAGTTGCATAACCAACCACCGGAGGGAGGTCTGGATAAATAGCTCGGATATGTCCTCGAAGGTACCCGGCGGTGCTGGGACGATATTGAAACAGTTCGATGACATTGGCAACGGTTGCCGAATCATACTTCCTAAGGATATCGAAGGCCTTGGGCGAAACAATCTTTACATCACTTCGAACTTCTGTCATAAATCCTCCTGGAAAATCAAAGTGTTTCTTCATAGAACAGTCGAATCATGCCGGCGGATTCCCGGCGGAAACGCTGTGTGAGCTAGGCTCGGCTTAAGTACGTTGAAGAGAGGATAGGCAGTTCCAATTCCATCCAAATTTGTCCGGCGTTGTTACATCGCGCCTAAGCCTATCCTCTCGCGTCTGTTTCGTTTCGTTATTCGAATCCAAAACCACAAAGGAGAGGAGAGGATTCGTCTCCAGAAAAGTGGAAACGCAAGCCTATCTTTTCTGCCTTGATTCCGCTGAGATCAGCATTGTTACGCCAACGTACCGGCAGGTTGAGGCTATCTTCGGTCAGCGCAATGCATTCCTCAGTGCTGTAACCCGGCACGGTCTTTCCTGTCGCCGCGTCCAACACTTCCACCAGCAGAGAGCCTTTTCCACCTGCCTTTTGCTCCAGATTCACCACTAAGCGCGGATTGTCAGAATTGCGGAGCTGCAGAGGAACTGTAGTCAGGCTGCCCTGAGCTTGTCCCTCGCGAAGACGCATCTTGGCGAATCCGTCCAGCCGGAGTTTCCCGCGGCCCATGGAGCTGTACCCGTCACCGCCAGCAAGGCTCAAGTCAGTCCCGCTGTAATAAATCCAAACATCTTTACCGTCAATCATCGGCTGGTTGCTAGGCCAAATATCGCCCCAGTCAAACGACCCGGAAGGTCCGTTGGGAATTACCGACACCTCATTCTTTACTCGCACCCAATGTATTCCGTCGCGACTGACGGCCAGGCGGGCATCCGTCCTGTCATCATCCAGATAACATCCGTAGAGCGCGAGATACATCTGATGGCGTCGCCAGCAAATCTCAATCAAGTGCGTTTGTTTTTCTACTCCTAAGCGCGCATCCATGATTGGGTTGTGACCGTAGCGTTTGAAATGGATTCCGTCTGCACTGGTCATCAGACCAATGGTGCGCTCTCCCTGATTGTCTACCGTCTGGGGATAACACTTGTAACGGCGCTCAGGATCGGGATCGTCCGGGTCATAAAGATAGACTCCGTTTTCAGCAATTTGGGAATCGGCGTCTCCTGCTCGACCGTTGTCCCAGAGCGGGTTGTCCTCGCTGGCGGTCCAGTGGATTCCATCTGGTGAATAGGCGAGCGAACTACCTCCGCCTGCGTCATAAGCCATGCGATAACGTCTTTGGGGATCCGACTCGAGATCTTCCGGCATCCGCATGACGGCAAATTGGTAACCGTTCGGGTAGCAAATATTATTGTTCTTGTTCCCACCGTATTCGTGCAGTCCAAGATTAGGCTTTGTCCAATGCACCCCGTCTGCGCTCTCAGCGTATCCGCAAGCCGACATCCACCCGTGGAGAAGAGCCTCAACATCGGCGCCTGTATACCAGAGTCGATAGCGTCCGTCCTCCATCAAGATCGTGCCTTGGGCGTTTGCCTCGGCTCCATCCCAACTTCCCGGCTCCCCGTGCTTCATCAGCGGATTGTGTGCGTCCTTTTCAACCGATTCCACAACCTGTTCAATGCCATTTAGGCGCGCCACATCCCAAAGATCCAAAAACATCACGCAGGCATTTCGTGCCGCCGAGGGCGTTGGTACAGGAAACGTATCGAAGAACAGGCGGTGGTCTTTGTCCGCCATGATTACGCCGAACTCCGCAAACCCCTCTCCCATCACTCGCTCCGCGCTGCACACCATTGCCATCTTGTCTATCCGACGGCCTTCCTGCAGATCACTCCATCCGTCTCCGAGCCAGCGAGTCGTACGTGTCCAATTGTGAGGAGTGGCCGTGTGCATCCACACCATTTCATGGCGATCGACCGTGAACCTTGGCGAGGCATGATCATAGCTGCTCCCGCCCAAAACTATATTGGGGGTCCACTGATGACCGTCACAGTACGAGTAAGTAATCACGCGATAGTTCTCAAAATGAGCAACGAATAATTCATCGCCAGCAACCGCCAGCGAAGGGGGCTGCTCACAAAAGCCACCCACAAAATCCGGAGCGCGGTTCTTTCCATCAACTCCAGTCCAGTGCGCTCCTCCGTCATCGCTTCTAAGGTAGTGAACGTGGTCCATGTCATTTACCCACACTACATGGACTCTGTTTTTCCTGTCATACATCATGACAGGCCATTTCAGGCCCGCCCCCTCCACTACCGGTGTTTGCTTCCATCCTCCATCGTAGCGAGCCAAGGTAACGCCATTGCGATGGCGATACAAGACGCACGGATTTCCTGATCCATCGAGACTGATGTCACCCACTTCAGCTGCGTCCGAACCTATTAACTCCGGCCCTACTATCTGGCCACCGCCCTGACGCCAAGCGTCGGTGCGTCCTATCGCTTCGCTCCCTTTAGGGCCCGACACATCGCATTGCGCATACCAGACCTCTCCCGCACCAGGTCTTGTCCAAATCAGATGCAAAATTCCTCTTGCGTCGATTACCATCGCTGGCTGCGTACCGACATCCCCTCCCGCGTCCCCTCCGATCACGTGCCCCATCGATTTCGGAGCCATGTCTTTGTAACCGTGAGCATCATGCATGAGTACATGCTCTGGACCAAAACCCGGCGGATTGCCAGGGCTAGCGGGCCGGGAGGCTCTCAACCGAATCTCGGTAGACGGGCTATACACAATTTCTCGTGCTTCATCAAGGTGGGTGTATCGGTGGCAAGAATATGTGAAAAACCATGTGCCATCCGACCGCCGCGCCAACTGACGGCCGTTGCTTGGCAATGGGAACTGGGCGTTGATGCCGATTACTCCCGGCGGATCTCCGACCTCAAACTCCCGATTCTCCTCTTTCATGAGCGCGTACCGGTCGTCGCCCAAAGCACTCAAGACTGATGGAGACAGCCCAATTCCGGATAGCGCCAGTCCACTGGTAAATGAAATTTTGAGAAACTTTCGTCTCTCCATGATTGCCCTTTCTCAATTTCAGCTTCTGGACTTAATATGTTGCGGAGGACAGCAATTGCGATACCGAGCTCACAGATTGCGAGATAGCAGTCGCGGCTAATTTCAGTTTTTGAGAGATGTCTCCAACCGTATCTTGGCGAATCTGATCGGTGGTCCCGGCGACGCTGATTGCCGCAAACACGTTCCCGTGTTCATCCAAAATGGGCGTACCCAAACAGCGCGATCCCAGCTCACATTCTTCATCGCTGATACTATATCCGCGTTCTCGGCAGCGCGCAATATCCTGCTCAAATTTCATTTCCGAGCAAATGGTGTTTTCATTGCACTTTGGAAGCCCGTGCACGCGAATGACCGCCCGTAGCTCATCGGTGCTCAAATGGCTGATGAGTGCTTTTCCTAACCCGGTAGAATGAAGAAGCAGGCGCCCTCCCACCCAAGTGCTCTCCCTGGAATGTCCAGCGGGAGTGCACTTGGATATGATCAACGCCTGATAGTTCTCAAGAATTCCCATATGCGTCGTCATGCGTAAACTATTCGTCAATGCTTGAAGACGGAGCGACGATATTTCACGCAACAACAATCCCGCCACACTTGTGTTAGCAAGATCCAGTAGTTTAAGGCCGAACATGTAGCGGTGTGACTTGTGGTTCCGATACAGATAGCCTTGGCGTTGCAGTGTGAGCAACAAGGTGTGAACTGAACTCCTGGGGAATCCAGATTCTTCCACCAATTGGGTCATTGTGAGCCCCGCCCTAGACCGCGTTAGCAGTTCGAGAAGTACCAATCCCCTTTCGAGGCCCGAGACGCTAGGGGTCCTTACAGCTTTTGTGCCCATGGTTATCACCCCGCGATATTGCTATTAGGCCGCATGGCCAAATCATTGTCAATGGTGGATCGCGGTCCGTGGCCTTCGGTGTCCAGCATTTTGGACTCAGGATTGAGCACAAATAATTGGCGGGCCGCGAATGAAAGATCCAGGGAGATATTTAGTAATGTTTGTGTTGCTGTTTCTGTCGCCGTTCGGCGCACAGTATTACGATTTGGATTTGCGAGATATCCCGGTGGCAAAATGGAGGTGAACACTCGATGCGTGGAAATCGATAATGCCGATTTCCACCTTCCCGCCCCACGACTACAACGAGGATGATTATCTCCTCAAACCCGTCCGTTATGGGATACTCATTCTGAGGGCAACGTCACAATTATGCTGCTTCCCGCCGCTTTCCCCGTTGCCTTCACGATGCTAGTGGTTGGAATGATTTGCTGGGGCAGTTGGACAAATGCATACAAACTTGCTCATGACTGGCGTCTGGAATTTTTCCATTTGGATTATTCATTGGGTCTATTTCTCATCGTCATATTGGCGTCTGCAACGGTGGGAACATATTTTTCCCCACCAAGTTTTGGGGAGAATTTGTTGAGGGCGGATCACTCTTCGTGGCTTTGGGCAGCGGGCGGCGGAGTACTTGTAAACGTTGGCAATCTCATGCTGATGGTCGGCATCAGCCGTGTGGGGATGGCAGTGGCTTTCCCTATCTCCGTGGGATTATCGCTGGTTTTCGGCACCTTCTTGACCTATCAGATAACCCCTAAAGGAGATCCGCTCCTCCTGGCCTTGAGTGTCGGTCTGATTTTCTGCGGAGTATTAACAAATTCCTTCGCTTATCGTTACCGTGCAACCGACAAACTCACAACTCACCGGTTGAAGAGCGGCCTTGGAATTTGTATTGCGTCCGGCATCCTTTTCACATGTTCAGGGCCCATGCTAGCCAGGGCAATGTCATCGCCAAGCCCCCTCGCGCCTTATGGGGCGTGCGTCCTGTATTCTCTTGGATCCCTGATTGTCTCGGGACCTTTGCTACTTCACTTTTTGCATCATCCAATTGAAGGGATGCCTATTTCGCTAGCCGATTACTTCACGAGTTCCTTCCGGAATCATGCGGCTGGCTTGTTGGGCGGAGTCGTCTGGGGCGCAGGGATGCTATTTACAGTCCTTCCGGCAGGCATGGTCGGCATGCCAATTGCATTGACTATTGGGCAAGCTGATTCTCTCGTTGCAGCTCTCTGGGGAATTTTTGTATGGCATGAGTTTCAGAACTCTCCGCCTCGCGCTCGTATCCTGCTGACTGTCATGTTCATACTCTATCTGGGCGGTCTGTGCACACTCGGTCTGTCTTATCAGAAGACATAGGATTGTGAGGCTGCCGCCGTTTTCTTTAATTTGTTGAAGGCATCACGAACCACCACGAGAATATCGATTGGAACAAGGTCGGTCCGCGCTTCGGCTTCGCCTGGCAGCCATTTGAGAAGTTTGCCACGTGCGCTGAGACCCTAAAATCATGATGGAGTTTTGCATGAACACGAAACCACTGTAACTGGTTGTCCTTGACGGTCATACCGCGAATCCAGGGGACTTGGATTGGAGTCCGATTACAGAACTTGGCGAATGCTCGATCTACCCTCGGACCCAGAGCACGCAATTAAGAGAGCGAATCCAAGGTGCTGAGGCAGTGCTTACGAACAAGGTCGCGCTTGACAAGACCACTCTGGACACTGCGCCCAGCCTTCGATATATCGAAGTAATGGCTACCGGCCACGATGTAGTTGATGTTAGAGCAGCATCCGAGAAAGGCATGGTTGTCACAAATATCCCTTCCTACAGTACGTCGTCGATTGCACAAGGCGCGATTGCCTTCCTGTTGGAGCTCGCGAACAATGTTGGAAACCACAACCAGACTGTAAACGATGGTAAATAGTGCAAAAGCTCGGATTTCTGCTACTGGGAAAGACCCATCCTCGAGCTTAAAGGGCTCAAGCTCGGAGTCATCGGTTTTGGCGCGATCGGCAGGTCTGTGGCCAACATCGCAAGCGCTTTGGGCATGTCGATCCTGACCAATAGCCGAACTAAGCGCGAATCGCCCCCTGGCCTTGAGGCAAAATTCTGCGATTTGGAAACCCTTCTGAAAGAGTCCGACGTGGTCACTCTTCACTGCCCGCTTACCCCTCAAACGATCAGACTGATTGGCTACAAAGCGCTCGGCATGATGAAGAAATCAGCATTCCTGCTGAACACTGCACGGGGAGGACTAATTGTAGAGCAGGATCTCGCAGACGCTTTGAATTCGGGGGAAATTGCGGGGGCGGCTCTCGACGTTTTATCGACGGAGCCGCCCAATGAGAGCAATCCCCTGTTTTCTGCACGAAACTGCATCATTACGCCTCATCATTGTTGGGCTTCAATGGCCACACGCAAGGAACTTCTTGCGCAGACTACAGCAAATCTGCGTGCGTATCTTTCCGGACAGCCGATCAATATAGTAAATCCCTGATCATCTCTCTGCTCGATCTCTTGGTGCATTTTTGGTAGATGGCATATGCAAGAACTCACTGGTGGACCGCTAGCCCCATATCTGGAGGCGACGCCTACTCTGATGAGGGATATCGCGGATTCGTGCCAGAGCTTTTTCATTGGAGGCCGCCGATGACTCTGCTCGCCCCACACATCGCTGCTTTCCTTCAGCAGCGCTTACCCATCGAATGGCGCGCCAGCCCCAACACCTGCGATTCCTATGCGCATGCCTTCCGACTTATGTTCGAATACGCCAGCGATTGCATCAAACTTCTGGTTGGAGCCCCAGCTGAACGGGATGCTGAATGCCGATGTGCCTGGCGGCGAATCGCCCTGGTCTCAGAGCGGGGCACCTAGGTCTTTGACCGTATAAAGATATACCTTTTGAGTTACTTTTCCGAAAGGGGAGATGGCCGCATAGTGGGTTCATGCAAAGTTATCATCGGCTTGATGTCCAATTGCGGAGAAAGGATCGGCAGCAGCTGGCCGCGATGCTGACCAAGGGACGTGAGTCGGCGCGTGTGCTGCGGCGTGCTTCGATCCTGCGCCAGCTTGACCAGGAACAGTCGGCGGCGCAGGTGGCCGGTAACGTTGGCGCGTCAAGCAAGACGGTACGAGCCATTGCCCGGCGCTATGAGGAGCGCGGGTTGAAAGCGGCGCTGTACGAAAAGCCGAGACCTGGCAAACAGCGAGTTCTGGACATAGGACAGAGTCAGCGGATCGTTGCCATGGTCTGCGGTACGCCTCCCCAGGGCATGGCGCGGTGGAGCGTTCAGCTCATCGCGGAGGAATCGGTAAAGCGGAAACTGACGCCGCAGGTGGGCAGGGAAACGATCCGCATCCTTCTTCAGAGCCACGATCTGAAGCCGTGGCGGGGAAAAAATGTGGTGCGTGGCGGATTTAAATGAGGAGTACATCGCCCGTATGGAAGACGTACTGGCCATCTACGAAAAGCCGCTGTCTGACAAGGAACCTGTGGTCTGTGTGGACGAGAAGCCGGTGGTGCTGCACGCCGATGTCCGTCCGCCGCGGCCTATGCGCCGGGACGGATTGCCCGGCGCGATTGCGAGTACCAGCGATGCGGCACGGCCAATGTCTTCTGCGGCGTCCAGCCCAAGGCGGCCCGGCACTTTACCAAGCCGACCGCCAACCGCTCTTCGCTGCAGTTCGCCGATTACCTGTGGGGATCGCGGCCAGCTATCCAGAGGCCCACACCATCCATCTGGTGATGGATAATCTGAGTTCACATAACCGCAAGGCGCTGGTGGACCGCTTCGGAGAGAAGATCGGCGGTCTGTTGTGGGAGCGTTTCACGGTGCATTACGAAACACGGCAGTTGGCTGAACCAGGCGGAGATCGAGATCAGCCTGTTCTCCCGCCAATGCCTGGGGCGGAGAAGAATCCCTTCGCTCAGACAACTGCAACAGCAAGCACGGGCATGGAACCGGAAAATGATCCGCGACCGTGTCACAATCAACTGGAAGTTCACCCGCAAGAAGGCACGACAGAAGTTCGGCAACAAAAGAAACAAATTCACACGGTCAGAGACCTAGTACGCCGTGAGACCCCCGTCTATGGGCAATGCAACCCCGTTGATGAACGCAGCCTCGTCGCTCGCCAGAAAGACCGCCGCATTCGCGACGTCTCTAGCGCTGGCAAGCCGGCCGAGCGGAATTTCTCCCAGTCTCTCCGCCTTGCGCTCGGGGTCCTTGAACATGGCCTGCACAAAGGCTGTCTCCACCGTGCTGGGATGGATGGAGTGGCAGCGGATATTGTCCTTCGCGTATCGGACGGCAATCGATTTCGTGAGCAGCGTCAGCGCGCCCTTGGTCGTCGTATAGGTCTCGTTCGTAAACTTGTGGCCCACCAGGCCACAGATCGAGGACATGTTGAGGATGACCCCTCCGCCCCCGGCCCTCATGATCGGCAGCGAGTGCTTGATCCCCATGAACGGTCCCTTCACGTTCACCGCGATCATGGCGTCGAAGCTCTCCATCGGCATTTCCTCGATGTTCTTCCTCACGTTGATGCCCGCGTTGTTCACCAGGATGTCGAGGCGTCCGGCCCGCTCCACTACGGCGGAAAGCACAGCCTTCCAGCTATCCTCCGAAGTGACGTCGAGCGGCAGGAAGACCGCTCCCATGGACGCGGCCGTCTTTTCTCCGTCAGCGCAGTTCGTATCGGCTACAAACACCGAGGCGCCTTCTTCTTTAAACCTTCTCGCGATCTCCGCGCCAATCCCTCCCGCGGCGCCCGTGACCAGGGCGATCTTGCCCGAAAGATGCGTCGTGCTCACTTCGTACCCCCTTTGCGCACCTTGACCGCGGCGAGCTTCTCATAAAACTGAATCAGGCCTCCGTGGTCTTCCGTCTGCTTCCCATCGGCCTTGAGCGCCTGCATCATTTCCATTACCTGGCTTGTGAGAGGGATCGGAACGCCGATCTCGTGCGCCGTATCGAGTGCGTTTTGCAAGTCCTTAATGTGCAGTTCGATCCTGAATCCCGGCTTGTAGTTCCCCTGGAGAACCATGGGGGCCTTCGCGTTGAGAACGGTGCTTCCCGCCAAGCCTCCCTTGATTGCGTTGAAGACCTTTTCTGGATCCACTCCAGCCTTGGCCGCGAGGACAAGAGCCTCCGACATCGCCGCAATGTTCAGCGCGACGATCACCTGGTTAGCGAGCTTGGTCACGTTCCCCGCTCCAATGTCTCCGCAGAGAACCGCGCTTGCTCCCATCTTCAGCAGCACGTCCTTCACCTTCTCGAAGACGGCTTCCTTGCCTCCCACCATGATGGCTAGCGTCCCGTCGATAGCCTTCGGCTCTCCGCCGGAAACCGGAGCGTCGAGCATCTCAACTCCCTTACCCGCGAGCTCGCCTGCTACCTCGCGGCTGGCGAGCGGTGCAATGGAGCTCATGTCGACGAGTATGCTTCCCGGCTTTACTCCTTCGATCACTCCGTTCTTCCCCAATACCGCCGTCTTTACATGAGGCGAATTAGGCAGCATCGTGATAATCAGATCGCACTGCGAAGCCACATCTTTCGGAGACGTGCCCGCCGTCGCGCCGGCCTGAACCAGCTCCTTCACCGGCGCTTCGAAAATGTCGTATACGACAAGCGTGTGGCCTGCCTTGAGGAGATTCTTCGCCATGGGCTTGCCCATGATGCCCAACCCTATGAAACCGATGCGCATGTAATTTTCCCTTTCAAGAGCGTTTTTACGGTGCTGGCAATCGCGTCCGAGGTCAGATTGAAATGAGCGAGCAGTTCGTTGTAGCCCTCCGCCGATAAGCCGAAGCTATCAGGGATTCCCACAAATTCCACGGGCGCGTGACTCACTCCGCGTAGCGCCTCCACCACGGCTGAACCGATGCCGCCGATGATCGAATGCTCTTCGGCCGTAACAATAGCGTCCACTCCAGCCGCGTAGCGGATCACCGCCTCGCGGTCCAGCGGCTTGATGGTGCTGATGTCCAGCACCCGCGCCGAGATCCCTTCTGCTTCCAGGGCCTGCGCGGCCTCCAGCGCTTTCGACACCATGACCCCGGAGCCGAATATCGCCGCGTCGCCGCCGTCCCGAAGCTTGGTCACCTGGCCGATGTGGTATGGCTCGCTAACCGGATACACAAAGGGAAGATCGTTCCTGTTGATCCTGAAGTATACCGGCCCCGGCCAATCCAGCATGTAGTCCATCATCAGCTCAACTTCGGTGGAGTCCGCCGGGCACAGCACCGTCATGTTCGGAAGCGCCCGCATCAGGGCAGCGTCCTCCACCCCCTGGTGCGTCTTGCCGTCGCCAAAGTCCGAAAGTCCCGCGCTCGACCCGCAGATGCGCACCGGAAGGTTTGGAATGCAGATGGAATTGCGCAGTTGATCGTACGCCCTGCCAGAAGCAAACACTGCAAAGGAATGAATGAACGGAATCATTCCCGAGAGGGCGAATCCCGCCGCGGTCGATGCCATGTTCTGCTCCGCGATTCCCATTTGAAAATACCGATCGGGAAACTCCGCCTGAAACATGGCAGACTGCGTCGATTTCCCCAGGTCCGCCTCCAGGGCCACGACGCGCTCATCCTTTTTGCCCAGCCCGACAAGGCTGGCCCCATACGCGCTTCTCAGGTTTGGCGAAGTCATTGCACCATCCTCCCCGATTCTCTTCCGGACTCTTCGATTTCAACAAGAGCCCTGTCGTACTGTTCCTGGCTCATCGCGCCGTTGTGGAAGGCCGCCGTATTCTCGGCGAAAGAAACGCCCTTCCCCTTCACCGTCTCCGCCACGATCACAGTGGGACCACCCTTGAACGCGGCTGCCTCATCCAGAACAGCGAGGATCGCGCCCACATCGTGCCCGTCCACGCTCAACACGTTCCATCCGAACGCCCGCCACTTGTCTTCCAGATTCGGAATGTCGAAAATCTCCTTGGTCGGCCCCGTGGCCTGAATCCGGTTTCGATCCACGATCGCGGTGATGGAATCCAACTTGTAGCGCGCCGAAGCCATGGCCGCTTCCCAAAGTTGCCCTTCGGCAAGCTCGCCGTCGCCCATCACCACGTACACCCGCGCCGGACTCTTCTTGAGCTGCAGCGAGAGCGCCATGCCATTGGCTATCGAAAGTCCCTGCCCCAGCGAACCCGTCACCGCTTCCATCCCCGGCGTCATCATGTCGGGATGGCCCTGCAGTATGCCGCCGATGGTCTTCAGCTTCCCCATCTCTTCCCGGGGAATCGCGCCCAGTTCCACCAGTGCCGCGTATTGGATCAGAACCGAATGCCCCTTGCTGACCAGAAAACGATCCCGGTCTGGATCTTTCAGCGCCTTCGGATCGAAGTGCATCTTCCCGAAGTACAAGGCCGCCACAATCTCGGCGAGCGAGCACGAACCCCCCAGGTGCCCCGGCTTACCGACGCCGATCATCTTCACCGCGTCAGCCCTCAGGTCCCATGCGATCTTTTTGATTCTTTGAATCTCGTTAGGACTTTCCACTCATTTCCCTCCCGGCACAGGATCTCCGATCCCCGCCATCATTGCAGTTCAACTTTCGGTTCTTGCGTTCGGCTCCGTCAAAGCCACTTTCGATTGACATTGAAAGTCGGACTATGTGTAGTTCTGCATTAGCCGTTGCCGCCGAGCAAGATTCATCAGCCCTCGTGCTTGCCCCAGAGCGCCGGAAAGATGGTAACCCTCAACTGCGTTGAACCGTATGGGACCAGAGTGACTCGCTCGAATGTCTCGCCAACTTTGCTCACGTGCAAATCAGGCAGACAAGGAGTGAACTTCTGGCTGGGGTTATCCGGATTGGCCAACAGATCCCACCCCTCGATTTTTCTTGCCGGTGCGGTAAGCTTGATGGGCGGATTTGCCCATGGATCGTCCGCTTGACTTTGTGTCGATGGCTGTTTCTCTACCTCAATCTCATTTGTCAATTTGTCCGGATCGAGCGCGATTCCGTAGTTCCACGCACTGGCCGGAGTGGCTTCCCAACCGGGAAACTCAGCCGTCGTGTAAGTCGGCTTGACGAACGACTTCCAGTTTTCCTTGATCGGCAGGGAATACACCAGGGGCCCCCGTTCAATTCCCATGCCGTTTTCAGGCCAATGCGAAACCGCCACCTTCATGGGAAGAGTCAGGGTCACTTGGTCGCCGGGATTAAACCTGCGCCGCAAAATCAGGAATCCTTTGTCGCTTCGTGTGGCTGAAGCAACATGGCCATTCACTGTGAGGCGCGGTTCGCCGCACCAATCGGGAACCCTGAGTGAAAGCGGAAACGTAACTGCCGTGCTGGTGTTGATTTTGAAGTGAATGTCTTCATCAAATGGATAGTTCGTCGTCTGGACAATCTCAATCTGCCGGCCCTCGGTTCCTACTGTGGCATTTACTTTTGATGGGCCGTAGAGAACGGCAGCTAGCCCGCCGTCATTGGTCTTCGTCCACATACGGAGCACGTAGTTGGGAAAAATACGATGCACATTTCCACCGCAACACGCCGTACCTTCCCCGGGATTAGGCTGATAAGCCATCCAGCCGTTGCCGGTGTGCACGAGACAGTGGTTCGAGGTCAACGTGGCCAGGAACTGGTTAGGGCAGGAGAAATACTGCACTGCCTTCCAATCGTTCTTGATGGCTCCCGGCGCGGCATTGAAACATGCGCGCTCTACGCGATCCGCCCAGATCGAGTCTCCGGTAGCCGCGAGCATGTATCCCCATGACCAGGTCTGATCCGCGATATCGCAAGTCTCGTGGAGATCGAGCGAGGTTACGGTGCGGTAATCCTCCGAAGTGGAAGCAATGCCGTCGATCAGCATATGGTGATCGAAGATGCGGCGTTCTGCCGCCAGAGCAAACTTGAGATACTCGTCCTTGCCCGTGTGGAGATAAAGTATGACGGGCAATTTCATGATTTCAGCGTAGGTCACTCCGTGCGCCAGGATGGGAGTGTTGGCATAGACACGCAGAGGCGTCAGGTCTCCAGTCTCCGGGTCGGAAGGAAACTTCAAATACTCCTGCCACGCCTTCTCAGCCAAGGCAAGCAGACGAGAGTCGCCGGTGTGCCCGTAGCACCACAGCATCGCCTCTATATTTGTGATGTTCCTTGTAGGTTTCGAATAGGAAGCCGTATCGTTCAGGAAATGTTCCTGCATCTCCTCGACAATGGTCACGCGGGATGGCACCGCGAGCGGGGACTGCGCGTCGCCGAGAGCGGCGAAGCTGCGGAAAAGGACAGTATGAGGCCAGCGATGAAAGTCGTCCGCTGGACTCTTGAGATACTTTGGTCCCAGGTATCCGTCGGCATCAACATGGGTCAATGTGTAGTCGATTGAGGTCCGAACCTGTGCCATGAGTTGCTCATCCTGAAGCACAACGGCCAGACGAGAGGCCCCATCGATCCAATAGGCCATCTGTTCCCAGGGCCACCATCTGTTTCTTGTTGGTTCGGCATCTTCCTGGCCGCTCCAATACGCGCTGCTGAACGGATAGGAGACTTTCGGCAGGTTGGAGCCCAACTGCGCCGCCTGCTTTTCCATATACTTGCGGAGCCATCCTTCAGGCTGTACGGCTCCCGGCGCCAGGAAGCTCATTGCGGCATAGTCGGGCGAAGCCGAATCCGTCTTCTCACCCTCCAGCAACTGGCTCGATCCCGCGAGCAGCGCCGAACTCATCAAGGCGAGACGAATGAATTCGCGCCGATTCACTTCATTCTCCGCGGTCTCCGGGCCAATCTTCATGACTACCTCATTTCAAATCTTCGACTATCGTAAAGAGCTCAATTGTCTAGCGTCAAAGTTCCCGAATCCTGGTCCTCTACCGGCCGTGAGCCGGTCTTAAAGCCCGAGTGCGTGGCCGTAATACGATACACACCGACAGGAACTTCAGTGAAGGTGTAGTCGCCTGCGCTGGTGGTAACGGTTGGGCGTTCCGATCCGGTAGCCACATTCGTTAGAGTGACGTTCGCGTCCGGAATCGAAGCGCCGGTTGTATCGCTGACGTGTCCTGAGACCTCGCCGGCAGTTTGAGCAGCCAACCTGGCAGGGGAAGACGTCAGAAACACCACCGCGAAGATGGAGCACGCTAAGAACGCACTGGAGCGTCCGAGTAATTGGAAGATCCTCAGTCCCATCGGTATGGGACAAAGGGGCTCTTCGGCGACTTGAAACTTGGAATGGAAGAACGGAGAACGGGGCTGAATCTCCGGTGCGTCACTGCTACAATGATTGTTCGACATGGCCGTTTTCTCCTCCTCAAGTGAAGAATCTTTCATTGGGTTAACTGCACCCAGGCCCTCAGTCAGGGAGAACCAGATCCCTGATCCTTTGAATGGCGATTATTGATGACTGGGTCGTTCTCATGATGCTGCACGGGGCGCCAAAAGCTGACTGGGTTCCCGGCGGCAAGAGGCTTCGAGACGAAAATCTGGCCAAGCGTTTTGGTGAGCAGGGCGTTCTTACGTGATGCCCCTTATCGTCTGGAGCAGCACGAAGCGGATGAGCCCCAGCCGCGTTGCAGTGTAAATTCGTGCAGCCAGTCAAGTACTGACTGTGCTGAAGTTCACGCATTTCGAACCTATGAAGAAACAGGCAGCCCTTCAAACTCGCCCCCGTCCTCCGCCTGTTAACTTTCAAAGTGAAATCCAAATTGCATTATTTATCTTCTCTACTCACATAAATGTCAAGCATATTTTCATATTTACAAAAAATACTCCAAAGGCTCCGAGGGTCGACTTCTGCGCGGAAAAACCTGGGATGTAGCCGTTTGACGTCTTGGCCGGGATCTCCTTGGCTTTAGCCCTAATACTGTTCACTTAACTATTCTGATGGCCTTTCGAATGTTAATTGGCGGAAGAGGCTTGATGTGCCGCGGACGAAGCGGGAAGTTGCTCATCTTGCGCTTGACGCCGCGG
>Ga0182027_10006483_pt1 | contig 17489 bp, 12 predicted proteins | sample 712E1DmetaG_FD_121300 | JGI IMG/M metagenome (GOLD analysis project Ga0182027, IMG submission 121300) | Permafrost microbial communities from Stordalen Mire, Sweden - 712E1D metaG (Illumina Assembly) | ecosystem: Environmental > Terrestrial > Soil > Wetlands > Permafrost | place: Sweden... | reverse complement strand
AACCACCATTAGTTCTATTAAAGTAAAACCTGCCTGCCTGTTTTTCTTCCGACTGAAAAGTTTCATAACCAACCTCTTTTTTGTTGTTAAATTTCGCGCGCATGTTAACGCAGTTTTGCCGTATTTAGAACAGCATTGTAAAAAACCATATGCTGTGTTGCGCCGCATCCTTCGTCAGGAGCGACCTGCGAAAAAGCAGGCCTCATTCCTCAGGATTTGCGCGCCTTGCCTCTGGCTTTTTTACAATGCTGTTTACCTCACCAACTGGTTCATTTCAAATATCGGCAGTAAAATAGAGACGACAATAAAGCCGACCGCAAGTCCCATTACCAATATCATTATCGGCTCCAAAAGCGAAGTCATAATCATAATATTGGCCTGAGACTCATTTTCGTAAGCCGTGGCAATGCGGTTGAGCATTTTTTCCAGCGTGCCGCTTTGTTCTCCCACGGCAATCATTTCCGTCACAAGGGGAGGAAACATGCCGCTTTGTGACAGAGGACCGGAAAGACCCTTGCCTTCTTCTATATCCTTGGCGGCCTGGCGGATTGCTTCGCCGATAATAATATTGTTCACAATATTGCGGACTATTTCCATCGCCGATAGAAGCGGGACGCCGCTTTGCAGTAAAGTAGCCAGCGTCCGGCAGAATCTGGCAATCGCAATTTTGCGGTTAATTTGTCCAAATAGTGGAATTTTTAGTTTGGCATTGTCCCACATGCGCCTTCCCGTTTCCGTTCCGTCTTTCATGTATTTTAAAGCGGCAATTGAAACGGCCAGAAGAATCAGAATAAGCCACCAGAAAGATTTTAAAAAATTGCTGACCATAACCAAAATAGTTGTTACCATGGGCAGGGTTTGATGCATATCGGCGAAAATGCCCGTAATTTTGGGTACAACAAAAGTCATTAAAAGAAAAATAACGGCAGTTCCCATAAACAGCATAACGATGGGGTAATACATGGCTGACTTTATCTTGCTTATTAAGGCCTGCTGATTTTCACTGAAGTCGGCCAACCGCTCCAGAACCAGATTGATTGTTCCCGAAGCTTCTCCGGCCCTGACCATGTTCAAATAAAAAGGCGGAAAAATTTGAGGGAACTCCGACATGCCCTCCGTAAGGCTCTTGCCTTCATTGACCTGTTCGCGTATTTGCGCAAGGGATTTTTTTAAAAGGGGATTCTGCGCCTGTTGCATCAGTATGGAAAGTGAAGGCACCAATGGCATTCCTGAGCCTAAAAGAGTTGAGAGCTGACGGGTAAATACGGAAACCTCACCGGCGGAAACCCTCTCCCATAGATTAATCTTGAAGGCTCCGGATAATGCAGTTTCTTTTTTGCCTGCCGCCTGATTAATTTCCACAGGATACACGTTTTCTTCCCGCAGCTTCTGCCTTGCCGCGGCGATGCCCGGCGCGTCAATAAAGCCCTTGCGCTGGTTACCTTTTTCATCTAACGCGATATATTCAAAAACACTCATTTATTCCTGCTCCGAGGCTTTCAAGACTACTGTGTGCGTTTAACATAAATTTGAATTTGATTCAATAAGTTATGCCAGATTTCCAGCAATTTTTCACCGCCGCAGTAATAAAAAGGGGCTTCAAGCCCCTTTCATTTTAATCTTTAATGACAATAATGTTTCTTACTTCTATGGAATAGTAACAGACAATTCATTTGATTCTGCGCTCTCGCCGCTGCTTGAATTAACGGCTGTTACAACGATATAATATGTTCCGCTAGCAAGATTAGCATATGATTCTAAAGGAGGGGTGGCGCTTATATTTTTGGTTACCGCCCCGGTTGACTTTGTAACTCCTTTAGCTGTACCAATGTAGATGTTATAAGAGGTGGCAGTGCCGGTTACTGGAACCTCCCAGGCAATTTGAGTATTATATGAGACCGAATCGATTTTATAGGTTCCTTGTGTTATCGACGTGAGGACCGGGGCGAAAGGCGGCGGGTTTGTGCTCGGCGTTGCCGAATAGAAAAAGGAAGTGTTCGTCTTTCCAGCGGTATCTACGGATACTACGAAGAAGTAATAAGTCGTTCCATTTTCAAGGCCGGCATTTGGTGATGAATCCTTGTTGCTTCCTTCAGTCCAATGTATTGTGGTCGAGTCGACAACTTGCGAACTGTTGGCCTGGGGAATATCATCAACGATGCCCTCATTAAGGGTTAATCCTGATTCCGTGTAGCAATAAACAGTGTAGTGAGCAACACCGGCCACAGGAGTCCATGTGACGGTGACCTTTGCATCTCCCACATTAGCACGGACATTTTCGGGCGCTGCCGGAGGCGGCGCAGCTGTACTAGGCGTTGCTGAAATTGCTACCGACAAATCGCCTTCAACAGAGGAAGTGACGGCAGAAATGGCAAACCAGTATGTTGTTCCGTTCGTAAGACCTGTTATGGTTTTAGTCGCGCTGATTATACCCGATATCTTCGTTCCGGCTTTCATTGTCGCTGAACTGGGTTTACTGGTTGAACTGTAAGTACTGGTAGGGTCCGCAATGTAATAAATGTTGTAGGTTGTTGCGCCTGCTACCATTTGCCAGTCGAGAGTAACTTTCCCATCTCCGGCATCCGCCCTGACTTGCACTGATAAATATGTCGTCGTCGCCGCCACTGGAGGATTGCTCGTGGAACCGCAGGCAGAAACCGAAAATATAATCATAATCAACAATAATAAATAGGATAATAATCTTTTCATTAATATTCTCCCGTAGTTATATTAAACAAAACTTATTATTGAAACGCGAACTTTCAAAAAATGCTTCTCCGGGAAAAAGGAGAAGATGGATTTTTTCGCCTTCACTTTTTTATGGTTAATTGCGGGTAAATAATGCACATCAAAGGCATGCCCTGTCAAGCTAATATTTATGCGTCAAAGAGCTCATGTAACGGGCGCTGATTTCATCCGCCGGTTCAATGTAGAGGCTTTTTAAGTAGGCTTTAACGAAACCCTTGAGAAAAACTGCCGCTGGCAATTTTTTTGCCTCATCCGCCTCGATATGGTTTAAATAATCGAGACGGATTTTTGTTTCCTGATGAATTTTTTCAATAGGCACTCCCAGTTCATGTCTGATTTCCTTAAGGTCGGCGCCGCTGATATCCTGTCGGGAGATGATTTCTCTGATGCGCTGATTTTGAGAAACTTCTATTTTTAATTCGGCATTATGAATTTTTCGCATGGCGGCGTTGTCTTTTTCGCGGTTAATATCAAAAATATTGACGGGGCCTTTTTTAACCGCCGCATCATTTTCCATAACGCCGATAATTCCCATTCGGGTAAGTTCGTTATTGTATTTTTCTCTTTGGATTTCATTGATAAGCGTAAAATAAGCTTTTTCCAGAAGGGCAAGTATTTGACTTCTTTCTTCCTTCGAAAAAAAAGAATAACTGACCGGAGAATCGGATTGATACATTTGTAGGGCTGCGTTATAGGCGCTGCGAATTTCCAGAGCTGTCGCGTCCGGTTTAATATCCAGCATTTCGTAATAATTTAGTTCGGCAAAATCTTTTTCCATCCACGGCCTCAAATCTGATTCGGTGGCGCCCGCAAACACCTTCGTTTACTTTGGGGTAAGCATGTGAATATATTCCCATAATATTGTTTTTTAAGAATCGAAGATTCTCCGCGGCTTGTCCAGGAGAGCTTCAATATTTTTACAAATAGTTAAAAAGCAATTGTTCGCCGAGAGAATTGCTCATTTTCCTGTTGAGTTCGCGCAAATCATTGGCGGCTCGTGTATGGGGATAACGGTCTAAAAACGATACGCGCTGACATATGGCGTCATGAACATGTTCATCGTAAGAGATATTGCCGGCAAAATCAACACTAAAACCCAGATGTTTTTTGATAATTTTGCATATCTGCCCGCCCAGCGCGGGATTATCCTGTTTGCGCAATTGGTTAAGGATAAGTTTGAATCTAAAAGAATTGAAATCCTTTTTGATCAGCATGTATTTTTCAGGATGTTCTTTTTTAACAACAGAAATAATATGCTCCGGTTTGTTAAGAGAGCCGTCACCTGACTGATGCCTGACCTTTTCTTCCAGAGCCTTAAAATCAACCGCGGAAAAGTAATGGCGAATCCGGCGAAGGTAAATGGCGCGCATAAGCCGATAAACATTTTCAATAGAAGTAGGCTCCGGCGTGGTAATGAATATGCCGTTTTGCGAAGCCAGAAAAAAATCAAGTGTGTTAAAAGCCGTGCCCGCGCCCAAATCCAGCAAAATATATTCGTATTTCAGTTTGGAGATGGCCTTCAAAGTTTTTATCTTTTTATCATAGGGAAGATTGGCGATATCAAGATTATCATGAGCGCCGCTGATTAAAAAAAGATTTGGAAAAGGTGTCCCCAGAACAATGTCTTCCAACGCAGGTATTTTTTTTGTGATAAAATCGGAAAAACATTTTTCCGGATAACACACATCAACCATGGTGTGCAGATTAGCCGCTCCCAAATCAAGATCAATAAGCAGGGTACTTTTGCCTGATTTTGCTAAAAGGCGTCCCAGTGAACTGGCCAAGAAACTCTTGCCTGATCCACCTTTCCCTCCTCCAATTGGCCAGATATGCACCATAAACTATCCGTCATTTGATTTTGTAAAATTCATACATGATAAAATAATGATATTCAAGCACTAAGTTGTTTGTTATCAATATTTTTCTGCCGGATAACTTTCTTGACTTATTATGTGTTTACCCCTAAAAAACAATACCATTATAAAATCAAAGCGCTATCTTTGTTGGCGTCGTTGTCGGCTTCCTCAACGTATGTATAATACGCCTCGTTGCCTCCTCCTTGCCGCCGCGATATCATCTTTGATTTTAAAATGATATAAACTTAATAAAATGGTAATGTATCGCGCCTGAAAAATACCGTTAAATAATGCCGGAGTGCCCGTGATTGATCGAGAACCTGAAATTAAAGTAGCCCTGCTGCAAAGTTATAAAGAGGCGCGTATTGCTCTTAATGGAAGATTTTTACTACCTGACGGAAACGCGATTGATGGCCGGTTGACCGCTTTGGCTGATCAGGGAATGGTCGAACTTTCCGATTATTCAGGAAAAAAAATACTCCTGCAAAAAGAGATTCTGCTGATTCCTGAAAGCGGGGCGAGTTTTACCGTTTCTGACGTAAAAATCGGCATTGATTTCCACTGGCAAAGAATCCAGGAGCAATCCTTTCGCGGTAATTTGTTTTTGTCTGCATGTTCTGGTTTTTCTTTTAATCTTATCAATGAAATCCTTCTGGAAGATTATCTGGAAAGCGTTATCTCTTCGGAAATGTCAGCTTCCGCGCCGCTAGAATTTCTAAAAACGCAGGCCGTCGTGGCCCGCAGCTGGCTTGTGGCGATGCTCGCGAAAAAGAAAGCCGCCAGGGTTTTGTCCGTGTTAAGAACTGAAAATGAAATCATCGCATGGCAGGACGTTAACGATCACGAAGGATTTGATGTTTGCGCCGACGATCACTGTCAGCGCTATCAGGGCATAACGAGAATTATTTCTAAAAACGTTCATGAAGCAATAGATGAAACTCGTGGAATTTTTCTGGTTCATAACGATAAAATCTGTGATGCCCGCTATTACAAATCCTGCGGCGGACAAACCGAAATATTTCCCACCGCCTGGGAGGACGAATCTCCTGCCTACCTGGCAAGCATAAGCGATGAGGCCGGGCAGCATCCACCCGTTAGATCAGAAAAAGAAGCCCGGCAATGGTTAAAAAGCAGGCCCGCGGCTTATTGCGATACAACGGATAAAAAGTTATTGAGCAATATTTTACCGGCTTTTGATCAGGAAACGCCTGATTTCTATCGCTGGCAGGTTGTTTATACGAGAAAACAATTGGAAGAAGTTTTGAGGAAAAAATCGGGTATCGATTTTGGCGTTCTGCAAAATATTGAGCCGCTGGCGCGCGGACCATCCGGCAGAATCTATCGCCTGAAAATTGAAGGTTCCCGAAAAACGGTTATCGTTGGCAAGGAATTGGAAATCCGCCGTTGGCTATCTGAGAGCCATCTTTTCAGCAGCGCTTTTGTTGTTACTGCTGAGCGAAACACAAATGGAGAAATCGGCAGGTTTATTTTACATGGCGGCGGCTGGGGGCACGGCGTAGGCCTCTGCCAGATAGGCGCGGCGGTTATGGCAAGCAAAGGCTTTAAAGTACAAGAAATATTGACGCATTATTTTACCGGCGCGCAGTTAAAAAAAATATATAAATAAAAATTTTATTAAAAAAGAAAAACCATGTCCGAAATAAAATCAAAATCTGCAAAATATTCTAATTCAACTCGGAGTCCCTGGTTTTGGGTTCCATCCATCTATCTGGCCGAAAGTGTTCCCTACACGATTGCCATGGCGGTCAGCGTTGTGCTTTACAAAGATATGGGACTGTCTAATAAGGAAATAGCTTTTTATACGAGTTGGCTTTATTTTCCATGGGTGATTAAGCCTCTGTGGAGCCCGTTTGTCGATATTTTCCGCACCAAGCGTTTCTGGATCCTGGCTATGCAACTGGCTATCGGCGGTTCGCTGGCCTGCGTTGCCCTTACCATACCGGCTTCTGCTTTTGTACGTTACACCCTGGCGATGTTCTGGATTATGGCTTTTTGTTCCGCCACACATGATATCGCCGCCGACGGCTTTTATATGCTGGGGCTCGAAACACCTCAACAGGCGGCGTTTGTCGGTGTGCGCGTTATTTTTTATCGTATGGCCACCATTATTGCCGAAGGCGGACTGGTGTTTATGGCCGGCATGCTGGAAAATCACGGCTGTCCGGTTACGAGCGCCTGGTCGCTTTCTTTTATCAGTGTAGCTGCAGTTTTTCTGGCTCTATTTATTTACCATTTTTTTGTGCTGCCCAACCCCCAGACGGATATTAGCGCACCGTGGGACAAATCAAAAAATTTCCTGGCAGAATATTTCCGCGTTCTGACCTTATTTTTCCGGCGCAAGGATATTCTTATTGTTATCAGTTTCTTTTTGTTTTACCGTTTTGCCGAGGCGCAGTTAGTTAAAATGGTAGTGCCGTTTTTACGCGATACACGCGTTAAAGGCGGGTTGGGTCTAACCACGGCGGATATAGGCGTCATCTATGGCACTGCCGGAGTAATAGCGCTAATGCTGGGCGGACTTTTGGGCGGCTATGTAATTTATAAAAAGGGCTTGAAATTCTGGCTGTGGCCGATGGTTCTGATCATGCATCTGCCGGATTTGATTTTTGTGTACTTGTCCCACTATCAGCCGGAAAACATTTGGCTTATCGGTTCCGCTGTGGCAGTTGAAAAATTCGGTTATGGCTTCGGGTTTACGGCCTATACGATATATATGATCATGGTTTCGCAGGGAAGTTATAAAACCGTATTTTACGCTATCGGCACGGGCATCATGGCGCTGGGGATGATGATTCCCGCGATGGGCAGCGGCTGGATTCAGGAAATGCTGGGCTACGAAAAATTCTTCATCTGGATTTTGATTACGACCATTCCCGGATTTATTGTGGCGGCGTTGATAAATATTGATCCGGAGTATGGGAAGAAATTGAAGAAAGAGCCAAGAGGCTAGGGCGGCTCCGTAAAAAGTCCATCTGTGGCGCCTATCTGCAAACCGCGTCGCCGAACGTTTGAAAAAATACACCTCGCGCCTCGCTTTTTGCGCGCCTTGCATCTGGAGCTTTTAACGAAGCCGCATGAAAAATGTTTGTAGAAACAAAAACAAAGAATATAAATAATAAATTATGACGACTAAACAAATTAAAACAGCATTTATTTTAGGGGCCGGGCTGGGAACGAGACTAAGGCCGCTTAGCGAAAATATGCCCAAGCCGCTTCTGGAAATAGGCGGACGTCCGATTATTACTTACGCGATGGAACAACTGCGCGCTACAGGTGTAGGGAGATTTATCGTCAATACTTATCACTGCGCTAAAAAATATGCCGGGGTATTTCCAAAAAATAATTGGGAAGGCATTCCGATTATTTTCCGACACGAGCCGGTTTTGCTTGATACTGCCGGCGGTATCAAAAATATCGAAGACCTTATTATTGAAGATGAACGAATTATTGTTTGCAATGGCGACATCATCACCAATATGCCGCTTACGCCTCTTATTGAAGAACATTTAAAATTAAAAACATCCATCACGCTGGCGCTGCGAAGCAGTGGCCCGCTGCTCAATGTCAGTATCGATAAGGAAGGTTTTGTCTGTGACATACGGCATATTTTGAAAAATCATGGAGTAATGAGCTGCCTTTTTACCGGAATTTATATTGTGGAAAAAGATTTTTTAAAAAGGTTGAAGGCGGGCAAAATAGAATCGATAGTTTTACCGCTGGTGGAGATGATTAAAGAAAATCCGCGCTCTGTGGGCGGCATTGTGATTGATAATGGTTATTGGCATGATGTAGGGACGATAGAAGAGTATGAAAAGTTGAAGCAGGCAGGCTTTTGAAAAACATCCGTCTGCCCCGATACAATCGGGATTGCGCTGCAAAATGCATATCAATCCGGATAATGACATAAATGTGGGATTTATGAATAAGGAAATACAGAAATTTTTAATCGATCATATGGGTGTGGTGGATTTTGAGCTTGCGCCCATCAAGAAGGGAGGTTCCGACCGCAGTTTTATTCGCGTTTCCCTACCGGATAAAACCAGTTTCATTTTTATGCATTATGGCGATGAAGTAGCGGAAAACACCCGCTGGGTCGACATCAACAAATTCATGGCCTCGCTTGATATTAATGTACCGCGGATTATCGCGCGGGATGAGTCGCTACATTTTATTTTGATTGAAGATTTGGGCGATATGGATTTGTGGTCGCAAAGATTTTTACGATGGGAAGAAAGGCGCGATTATTATTTTCAGGCGCTCACTCAAATTTACCGGCTGCATTCTTTTGATCTGAAATCGCTTCCTGCCGGTTTGCAATTGTCGGAGAGTTACGGCCCGGGGCTCTATAAATGGGAGCATGACTATTTTCTCGAAAATCTTGTATGGGAAGTCTGCAAAATAAAACTTTCATCATTGGATTCCGCGAAATTGATGAAAGAATTAGACGCTCTTTCCGCCCGCCTGCAAAAAATAGAGCCCTGTTTTATTCACAGAGATTTTCAGTCGCAAAACATTATGATTAAAAACAGCAGGCCTGTTTTGATTGATTTTCAGGGGATGCGTCAAGGCTGTCTTTTCTACGATTTGGGTTCCCTTATCTGCGATCCTTACGTTACTTTGGATGATGAGGAAAGAAACGAACTGATAAATTTTTATTATGAACTGCTTAATCCCGCTTACAGCCTTGATGAGTTTGTTTATAATTTCTGGATGGGTTCGGTGCAGCGGCTTTTGCAGGCGCTGGGCGCGTATGGTTTTCTGGGGCTTAAAAAACACAAGCCCGCATTTCTTGGGCACATCGGCAACGGCCTTGAGAATTTATTGACGGCAATAGATAACGCAGGCGGACTCGAAATGCTCACCGATCTGGCAACCGAATGCGAAACCATCCTCGCCCGTAAAAATTATTAATAAATTATAGCTTAAAGGTATCTAGGAGGATAAAGGATGCCATCTGCAATGTTGGCCTGTTGCGTTTCAGGCATCGCATAACTTTTAGCATTTCCAAGAAACTATTTTCAATTTAAAAAATTGTCTTTTATTCCATTCTTGAAGGAAGTTTTCGCCATGCCGGCGAAAATTCTCGGCAATGAAAGTTTCTATTTATTATGCGCTCCCCTGATGGGGATGCGCTTCCGATCAAAGTTGATATTGAGGTGGCTAGACCCCAGGCGACGAGGCGTATGTGAGTCACGCCATAATGGCGTGGCTCAACGGCAAGGGAATGATCTTTTTTATTGTGCCCCCTTCGGGGAGGCACTCCCGTATTTGCAAACGTTTACGAAGCCGACAACGACGCCAACAAAAATAGCGCTTTGATTTAGAATTGGTATTAGATAAAGGCATTGCGCTTATCCAGCCGATATGTTAAGCAAATCATCAATATTTACCACCCTGAGAGGTTTGAAGATGAAATACGAACCAATTGCAATTGAAGAAAAATGGCAAAAAAAATGGGAGGATGAAAAATTCTTTAAAGTTACCGAAGACCCGCAAAAGAAAAAATACTATCTGCTGGAGATGTTTCCTTATCCTTCCGGCAAAATTCATATCGGCCATGTCCGTAATTACACGATAGGCGATGTAGTTGCCCGTTATAAACGCATGAAAGGGTTTAATGTTCTGCATCCGATGGGTTGGGACTCTTTCGGCCTGCCCGCGGAAAACGCAGCCATCGAGCATAAGATTCATCCCGCCAAGTGGACCAACGAAAATATCGATCACATGAGAAAACAGCTCAAGCGCATGGGTTTCAGCTATGACTGGGATCGGGAAGTCTCCACCTGTGAGCCGAAATATTACCGCTGGGAACAGCTTTTTTTTATCTGGATGTATGAAAAGGGTCTGGCCTATAAAAAACGCTCCACCGTTAATTTCTGTACCAAGTGCGACACGGTGCTGGCCAATGAACAGGTTGAAGGCGGCCAGTGCTGGCGCTGCGGCACGGAAGTGCAGGAGAAGGTACTGGATCAGTGGTTTTTCAAAATTACCGCCTATATCGAAGAACTGCTTGATTACTGCGATAAGCTGCCCGGCTGGCCGGAACGCGTAATGACCATGCAGAAAAACTGGATCGGCAAAAGCTACGGCTGTGAAGTGGATTTCCCGATGGCCGACGGAAACGGCGCGATCAAGGTATTTACCACCCGTCAGGATACACTTTTTGGAGCAACCTTCATGCTGGTTGCCGCCGAGCATCCGCTGGTTATGCAACTCACCAAAGGCAAGGCCGTTGAAAAAGATGTCATGCGGTTTGTCGAAAAAGTCAAAAAGCAGGACAAGCTGATGCGCACTTCCGAATACTATGAGAAGGAAGGCCTGTTTCTGGATGCCTACTGTAAAAATCCTTTAACCGGCAGGGAAATGCCAATTTTTGCGGCTAATTTTGTTCTGGCCGATTACGGAACCGGATGCGTTATGGCCGTGCCCACGCATGATCAGCGTGACTTTGAGTTTGCCAAGAAATTCAATCTGCCGCTTATTGTGGTTATTTCACCGAAAGATAAAACGCTTGATCCAGCGACGATGACAGAAGCTTATGTGGATGAAGGAGTCCTCGTCAATTCCGGACAGTTCAACGGCATGGAAAACACCAAGGTTTTGGAGGCCATCGCTGATTTTCTGGAAGCCCAAGGGAAGGGTAAACGCACCATCCAGTACCGGCTGCGCGACTGGGGCATTTCCCGCCAGCGCTACTGGGGAGCGCCGATTCCCATGATCAACTGCGATAAATGCGGCATTGTTCCGGTTGATGAAAAAGATTTGCCTGTAGTGCTTCCAGAAAATGTAAAATTAAGTACCGAAGGCGGTTCGCCGCTTGCCGCTATGAAAGAATTTGTAGATACCACTTGTCCCAAATGCGGCGGTAAGGCCGCCAGAGAGACAGATACGATGGATACATTCGTGGAATCCTCATGGTATTTCGATCGCTATTGCTGTCCTGATTGCGACACCAAACCCGGCCTCGACCGCAAAAAGTTGGATTACTGGATGGCTGTTGATCAATACAACGGCGGAATTGAACATGCCATATTGCATCTGCTCTATTCGCGTTTTTACACCAAGGTTCTGCGCGATTTCGGAGTTATCGGCGTGGACGAGCCGTTTACCAATCTGCTGACACAGGGCATGGTCTGCAAAGAGACGATGAAATGCAAAGAACACGGTTATCTTTTTCCGGAGCAGGCAGCTGATGGAAAATGTCATATTTGCGGCAAGGAAGTTATCATCGGCAAGACCGAAAAAATGTCCAAGTCTCTGAAGAACGTTATTGATCCCGATTATCTGATTAAAACGTATGGAGCGGATACTGCGCGCATATTCTGTTTGTTTGCGGCGCCGCCGGAAAAGGATTTGGAATGGAGCGATCAGGGTGTGGAAGGTTCATTCCGTTTTCTGGGGCGACTGTGGCGTATTATTGAAGAATATCTTGAAGACATCAAGGCTGTTGAGCCGTTGTCGGGCAGTGTTGATTTGGAGGGCGAGTTAAAAGCACTGAGGCGGAAAACTCACCAGACTATCCGTAAGGTTACTATTGATATAGAAGACCGTTTTCATTTCAATACAGCAATCAGCGCGGTAATGGAACTGGTTAATACGGTTTATCAAATCAAGCGTCCCGCAAGTGATGATAAGATGGCTCTGTCCGCTGTCCGCGAAGCGCTGGAGGCTGCCGTTGTATTGCTGGTGCCGATTGTGCCGCATATTACTGAAGAAATATGGCAACTGCTTGGCCATAAAAATTTGGTTTCCGATATGCCCTGGCCGCAGTTTGATCCGGCGATTGCCAGCGAAGAAGAGATGACGATTGTCGTGCAGATTAACGGTAAGCTTAGGAGCCGAATGACCGTTGCCATAGATGAGGATCCGGAAAAAATAAAAACGAATGCGCTGGCGGATGAAAAAATCAAGGCAATGACTAAAGAAACAAAAGTGTTAAAAGTTATTTATGTGCCTAAGAAACTGGTTAATATTGTTATCGCTCAATAATAATAAAGGCATTTTCATGAAAAAAAAACAAAACAGGCGGCAAATTCTTAAAACATTAATAATATTCGTTTCTTTTGTTCTTTTGTTTGGCTGCGGATACTCCTTTGCTCCGCAGGGGAAATTCATCGAGAACCGCATTCAACGGGTTTATGTAAAATCTTTTGATAATAAAACATCGCAGGCGGAAATAGAAAATTATTTACGGACGGCTTTTGTTAACCAGTTTATTCAAAACAGCCGTTTTAAAATTGTGAACAATGAGGAATCCGCGGATGCGATAGTTAAAGGAACAGTTCTTAATCTCAATAGATCACCGCTTTCATATCTCAAAAATGATCTGACGGCGCAAGAGCGGGCGACAATTATTTTGGAAGTGACTTTTCAGGAAAATGAAAGCGGCAAAATTATCTGGAGTTCGAAAAATATGACAGGCTCGATTGATTACACTATAAGCGATGATATTAATTTGCTTTCCCCAACCAGAAAACAGGCGTTAATTAAGCTGGCCAACGATATGGCAGAAAAAGCCTTTAATCTTATGATGTCCGGATTTTAAAGAAGATTATTTCTGAAAACATGAACCCTTTAGTTCGAAAATTCGGCCGTTTGATTCTCTTGCCCTTCAATAACGAGATTGAGGCGCTCGGTATCTGGCCATCGGACATGCGTAATGTTAAAGAAATAAAAAATCTTTCTTCATATCTGAAAAAATTATCATGCAAATATCTTCTGCTGATTACTGACAAAGAAAAAATTACCTGTGACGAATTGTCTCTACGCTGCCTGCTGAAGACCGCTGAAAAGAAGCGGGCAGGTATTACTTATTCGGATTTTATCCGGCAAAAAGGGAACAATCTGATTCCTAATCCGCTTATAGATTATCAGCAGGGCAGTATCCGCGACGATTTTAATTTCGGGCACCTTTTGCTTTTTTCCTGCCCGGCTGTTAAATCCGCCCTGCAAAAATACGGTTCACTGCCGGCAGAAGTTGATGCCGCTTTATACGACTTGCGTCTGAAGATTTCTATTGACCACGAATTGATTCATGTGCCGGAATTTTTGTATACGGTATCCATAAAAAAGCAGAAAATAATAAAAATATCCGGCAGGCAAACAGAAGCTCATTTTGCCTATGTCGCGAAAGAGAATTTTATTCGTCAGAAAAAGCTGGAAAAGGTCGCGACAAATTATTTGAGGCATATCGGGGCTTATCTGCCTTCGCGCATAAAAAACGCAAACAAAGAACAGGATGCCTTCCAGTGGAAAGTCAGCGTAGTCATTCCAGTGCTCAATCGTAAAAAGACGATTGCCGACGCGCTTGCCAGCGCCTTGGGACAAAAAACCAATTTCCCTTTCAATGTTATCGTTGTGGATAATCATTCCACGGACGGCACCACAGAGATTCTAAACAAGTTCGTCGAGAAGTATCCTCATGTTCATCAAATCATTCCTTCAAGGCGCGATCTTGGCATTGGCGGCTGTTGGAATGAAGCCATTTATTCGCCACACTGTGGACGTTATGTTGTTCAACTCGATTCCGATGACCTTTACAGTTCACCGCAAACGCTTCAAAAAATCGTGAATGCCCTGCGCAGGGGACGATACGCGATGGTCGTTGGTTCTTATACTCTGGTCAATGAACGTCTGAAAACTATCCCGCCGGGTCTTGTTGACCACAGGGAATGGACGCGAAAAAACGGACACAATAACCTGCTCCGCGTCAACGGAATAGGGGCGCCTCGTGCGTTTGATTCTTCCGTGATCCGTCAGATTGGTTTTCCCAATGTCAGTTATGGCGAGGACTATGCTGTTGCTCTGCGTATTACGCGCGAATATAAAATAGGCAGGATATACGAAAATTTATATCTATGCCGCCGCTGGAAGAACAATACGGACGCCGGACTTTCCATGGAAAAACAAAACCTCAACGATTTTTATAAGGATAAACTTCGCACCGCGGAAATTGAAGCAAGATTTTTGTCAAATAAGAAAGAACTTTCTTTGGATAGTCAAAGAAGATTTGCCGAATTCTCCGGCGGAGGAGATTTATCACTGCCCATGCTTTGCCGGAGTCTTTTTAATGCGCAAAAGAAAAGCTGGCCGAAACTGGCCGATGCCTGCCGGAATTTGCTATCGCTGCGTCTAAGGAAGTTATCCGGCGACTATAATATTTATCTGCAATATAATCCTGCCCGCGCAGTAAGCAGCGGGGCCTCTGTTGATAGTGAATCAATAAAAAACAGACCCTGCTTTTTATGCGAAAATAATTTGCCGGCCCAACAACTGGGTGTTTTATACAGAAATCAATATTTGATTCTTTGTAATCCCGCGCCGATTTTTGAAAAACATTTTACTGTAGTTAGCTTGCGACATAAGCCGCAGGAAATTGCCTCATCAATAAATTGGCTTTTGCAATTGGGCGCCGATCTGTCGCCTGATTATGCTGTTTTTTACAACGGTCCGGCCTGCGGGGCGTCTGCTCCCGATCATCTGCATTTTCAGGCGATTCCCCGAAATGTTCTTCCTTTTCTCCGGGAATTAAAAAAGCTGTCGCCGGTTGAAAACAATTCTTTTGTTCGATACAGCCGGTGGGAAAGATTTGACCGTTCTGTAGTTGTTCTGGAGGGAAAAAACGCGCGGGAGTTGGCTGAACAATTTCTGCGTTTGCTGGAAGCAGCGCAAAAAAAACTTAAAATAGATTACGAACCGATGGTTAATGTTATTTGCGATTATGCCGGGAGACGCTTTCGGCTGTTTGTTTTTCTGCGTCAGAAACACCGTCCGGAAGCCTATTTTGCCAAAGGCGAGAATAGGATATTTATTTCTCCGGGGGCTGTTGATATGGCCGGTATCATTATTACACCGCTTCTGGATAATTATAATCGTTTGGATTATAATGCTATTGGCAGAATTTACAGGGAGGTATCACTGCCGGAAGGCATGATGGATTCAATAGTAAAGGAATTATAAAAGGAACTGATAAATGTTTTTTAACGAGGAAATAATAGTTGACAGCTCAATGAGTTTTTCCGATGCGATTGAAGGAACAAACGCTCCGGATGAAATTATCGATGGGCTATCGCTTGTTGATGTCCTGTACTATTCATTTGACGGAAGAAAACATCAGGGGCAAATTATTGTCAGCAGAGAACGGGAAGATGATGTTTATGAAATCTTCGACTTTATTGAAAAAATTCTATTTCCCATAGGAAAAGTTGTTCCCATAATCGCTTATCAGTGGAATGATTATAATTCCATGGCCGATAATAATTCTTCCTGTTTCAACTTCAGAGTCATTGAAGGAACAACAAAATTATCCATGCATTCACTGGGGAAAGCCGTGGATATTAACCCGGTCCAAAATCCGGTTATTTATCCCAATGGCGTAATGGCCCCGGAAGGAGCTAAATACCGGCCGAAAGAAAGGGGCACCTTTACGGAGGATAATGCCGTAGTTCAGGAATTTCTCAGGCGAGGCTGGCACTGGGGCGGCAATTTCGATCAGCCGAAGGACTATCATCACTTCGAAAAGCCGGATTAATTCCTCATTTTGCTAAGAAACGGAGACATCCGGTGTCACTTGCGGTTCGCCATCATCGACTTTTTTTGAATGAAGATCATGAGCCATCAGTAAATACATCGCCGGTACAACAAACAACGTAAACAGCGTACCGATGGCGATGCCGGTAGTGATTACCAATCCTATATTGTAACGACCCGCCGCACCCGCGCCCGATGCTAAAATCAAAGGGAAGACACCCAGTGCCATAGCGGCGGTTGTCATCAAAATCGGCCTCAATCTGGTGGCGGACGCTTCCTTGATGGCTTCGCGTTTGCTTATTCCCGCACGTTGTAGATCGTTGGCAAACTGTACAATAAGAATGCCGTGTTTGCTGATCAGGCCGATCAGTGTTACCAGACCGACTTCCGTATAAATATTAAGGCTGGCCCCGCCGATGCCGAGACTAACAAAAATCAGGGCTCCGCAGATGGACATGGGAACACTAATAAGGATAATAAGCGGATCACGGAAACTTTCAAACAGAGCCGCCAGCGCCAGAAAAATGATAATCATGGCAAATAGAAATGTTATCAGTAAGGTACTCGATTCCTGGAAATATTGACGGGACTCGCCCGAATAATCCACACTGTATCCTTGCGGTAGAGCATCTTTGGCCAACGCATTGAGTTTTTCAAGAGCCTGTCCTAAAGTGACTCCTTGAGATACTATTCCGGATATAGTGGCGCTGTTGAGTTGTTGGAAGTGACTCACGGATTCGGGAGCGACAGTTGTTTTAAAACGTATTATGGTCGAAAGCGGTACGGAATTTCCGTCCGGTGTTTTGATATAATAGTTTTTCAATTGATCGGCCGTCAGACGTTCACTTTGTTTTACCTGCGGAATCACCTTGTAGGAACGGCCTGAAAGGCTGAAATAATTTACATAGCCGCCGCCCAGCATGTTCCCCATGGCCGTTCCTACATCGGACATGGTCAGTCCGAGCATTGCCGCTTTGTCGCGGTCAATTTCCACTTCCACGCCCGGCTTGTCAATTTTGAGATCCGTATCAACATACATAAACAAACCACTTTCTTTTGCTTTCGTCACAAGGGACTGAGACACTTCGTTGAGACGTTCATAAGAATCGGTCGTGCCTATAACAAATTGCACAGGCAACCCATGACCGGCCCCAGGAAGTGTTGAAGGTTGAAAGGCGACTATACTGGCTCCCGCAACGGCCCCCAGTCTGGTCTGAACATCAGGCTGTATCGCATCGGTGGTGCGTTTTCTTTTATCCCACGGTTTTAAAACCAGACCGGCAATGCCCACGTTGACTCCGCTGATTCCCTCAACCCGGAAAAGATGTTCAATTT
>Ga0182027_10006482_pt1 | contig 17490 bp, 13 predicted proteins | sample 712E1DmetaG_FD_121300 | JGI IMG/M metagenome (GOLD analysis project Ga0182027, IMG submission 121300) | Permafrost microbial communities from Stordalen Mire, Sweden - 712E1D metaG (Illumina Assembly) | ecosystem: Environmental > Terrestrial > Soil > Wetlands > Permafrost | place: Sweden... | reverse complement strand
GAAGAACACAATTCGGAGGGAGGCCGGGGTCCCCAGCGACGGGTCCTTGTCGCTGGGGTGGAAGAAGGGGGTTTCAACCCCCGCATAACGCCAACAGAATCAAGCGGGCTTTAGCCCCGGACGAAACTTCCACCAATTTCACCAAGCCCCCCGCGGTAAGAAAAGAAGAGGCTGAAAACCAGTGACGATTTTGCAGTTTTTTCTGTGGAGCGTGCTCAAGGTAGCCGTGGTGACGGTGGTGATGCTGCTGGCCGTCGCCTACACCGTGCTGCTGGAGCGCAAGCTGGTGGGCCGCATCCAGAACCGTTGGGGACCCAACCGCGTAGGCCCGTACGGACTGCTGCAACCGCTGGTAGACGGGGCTAAATCATTTCTAAAGGAAGACATCATCCCCACCGGCGTTTACAAGCCGCTCTATCTGCTCGCTCCCATCCTCGCGCTGGGCTGTTCGCTGCTCACCATCGGCGTCGTTCCCTTCGGCGAGCCCGGCATCGGCCCCGGCGGCATGGATCTCTTCGCCATCTCCAACGTGAACATCGGTCTGCTGGTGATCCTGGGCATTACCTCGGTCGGCGTTTACGGCGTTGCGCTTGCCGGCTGGTCGTCGAACAACAAGTATTCCCTGCTCGGCTCGCTGCGCTCCTCGGCGCAGATGGTCAGCTACGAGCTGGCTCTGGGGCTCTCGCTGGTCGGCGTTGTGATGCGAGCGGGTTCGCTCAATCTGCGCGTAATTGTCGAGCAGCAGGGGACCAGGGGCATTCTGTCGTGGAATATCTTTGGCGGATTTCAGTTTGTAGCCTTCTTCATCTATTTGGTGTCGGCCTTTGCTGAGAGCAATCGCTCGCCCTTCGATCTGGTCGAGGCGGAAAGCGAGCTGACCGGCGGCTATCACACCGAGTACAGTTCCATGAAGTTCGCCATGTTTTTCATGGCCGAATATGGCAACATGATCAACGTGGGCTGCGTTGCCACGCTACTCTTTCTCGGCGGCTGGACGAATCCATTCGGCAGCTTACTCGGCACTTCGCACAACATCCTGGTTCGCGCGCTCTTTCCTCTTTTCTGGTTTGTGCTCAAGGTCTTCTGCTTCCTCTTTTTGTATGTCTGGGTACGCGGAACTTTGCCGCGCTTCCGCTATGACCAACTGATGAACTTCGGCTGGCGCTGGCTGATGCCGCTGGCCATTCTGAACATTGTGGCGACAAGCCTTTGGCTTGCTTATCGCTGAACTACAATCGGGAAGTCTGCGCAATTTGCAGATCAGACTTCCCCTTAACCGGCCCATTTGGACGCCATCGATGCACCTGATTGTGTTTATCGTCTTTGCCGGATTCTGCTTGGCTGGAGCAATCAACCTCCTGATCCAGAGCCATCCCATCTCCAGCGCACTCTCGCTGATTGTGGTGATGACCTCGCTGGCCGTGCTGTATCTGCTGCTGGGCGCGGAGTTCCTCGCCGCGGCGCAGGTGATCGTCTACGCCGGCGCCATCATGGTGCTCTTCACATTCGTCGTGATGCTGCTCAATGCCGGGCGCGAGGAACGCACCCTGGGTAGTCGCGCGGCGCTGCGGTTGGGCTTTCCCGCAGTGGTGGTAGTCCTGGCCGTAATTGCCACAGTGATTCTGCATGCGCAAGGGCTGGGCGTGGCAAAACTGAGCGACGGCATTACCTCCACCGAAGAATTGAGTACCGTGCTCTTCACCAAGCTGCTGCTGCCCTTCGAAGTGACTTCAGTGCTGATTCTCATCGCCATCCTGGGCGCGGTTGCCCTGGCCGGCCACGGCGGCAAAGAGCAGGAAAGGACGGGCGGCAAATGAGTCCCCTCTTCTCACAAGAAGTTCCACTCTCCTGGTACCTGCTGCTCAGCGCGGCGCTCTTCTCGCTCGGCATTGTCGGATTCCTCATCAAGCGCAACCTGATTACCGTGTTCATGTCCATTGAGCTGATGCTCAACGGCGTGAATCTTTCCTTTGTGACCTTCGCTCACCAGTGGCACGCGGTGAAGGGCCAGATCTTCGTCTTCTTTGTGATGGTGGTGGCCGCGGCTGAAGCTGCCGTGGGGCTGGCCATCATCATCGCCGTCTTCCGCGCCCGCGCAACCCTGGCCGTCGACCGAATCGACCTGATGAAACTATGAACGCATACCTCCATCTCTGGCTGATTCCGCTCCTGCCCTTCGCTGGATTCCTGATCAACGGAATCCTGGGCCGCAGGCTGCCGAAGAGCCTTGTCACCACAGTCGCGCTGCTGGCCCCGCTGGCTGCATTCGGCGTGGTGCTCAACGCTGCGCTAAGCGTCTTCGGAACCATTTCGGCGGCGACTACCCTGCCCTTCATCGAAACCTGCCCGCTGCCCTGGATCAACGCCGGCGTGCTGCACGTGGACTTCAGTTTTGTCCTCGACCAGCTTTCGCTGGTCATGCTGCTGGTGGTCACCGGCGTCGGTTTCGTGATTCATGTCTACTCGGTCGGATACATGGACGACGACGCGGGTTACGCGCGCTACTTCTCCTACCTGAATCTCTTCCTCTTCTTCATGTCGGTGCTAGTGCTGGCCGGCAATGCTCTGGTAATGTTTGTCGGATGGGAAGGCGTGGGGCTGGCGTCGTACCTGCTGATCGGTTTCTACTTCCAGAAGAAATCCGCAGCGGACGCGGGCAAAAAGGCCTTCATCGTCAACCGCATCGGCGATGTCGGCTTCCTCTTCGCCATGTTTCTGCTGGTGGCCAACTTCGGCACGTTGACCTTCACCGAGATCGCCACCAAGCTCGGCCAGGCCCCCGGCTGGCAGGGCGGCGTGGTGACGGTCATCGCACTCTGCCTGATGCTCGGCGCGGCTGGCAAGAGCGCGCAGCTTCCGCTCTACATCTGGCTGCCGGACGCAATGGAAGGTCCTACGCCGGTCTCCGCTCTGATCCACGCGGCCACCATGGTCACGGCGGGCGTTTACATGGTCGCCCGGACGCACGTCCTCTTTGATCACTCGCCCTTCGCGCTGGGCGTGGTGGCTATCATAGGTGCGGCCACGGCCCTCTTCGCGGCTACCATCGCTCTTGTTCAGAACGACATCAAACGTGTCCTGGCCTACTCGACGATCTCGCAGCTCGGCTATATGTTCCTGGCCTGTGGCGTGGCGGCATACTCCGCCGCGATCTTCCACCTCGTCACTCACTCCTTTTTCAAGGCGCTGCTCTTCCTCGCGGCGGGTTCGGTGATTCACGCCATCGGCGGCGAGCAGGACCTGCGCAAGATGGGCGGCCTGAGGAAAAAGCTGCCGGTCACCTTCTGGACCATGACAGCGGCTGTCTTCGCCATCGCTGGATTCTTTCCCTTCGCTGGCTTCTTCTCCAAAGACGCAATCCTTTATGCGGCCTTTTTGCAAGGCACAAGCGGCAAGATTCTCTGGTTCGTCGGGCTTCTAACAGCATTGTTGACTTCTTTCTACATGTTCCGGCTGTGGTACATGGCCTTCATGGGCGAGTCGCGCAGCGAAAATCTTCATGCGCATGAAAGTCCGTGGTCGATGCGCGGCCCGCTGGTGATTCTGGCGCTGCTCTCCGTCTGCGGCGGCTGGATCGGCCTTGAACGCTTCGGCAACTTCCTGGCTCCTTCCGTAGGCGCAAGAGCCGCGGAGGGCGGCAGCGCGCATCTGGAGCTGATTCTGAGCATTGTGGCCGTGGCTGTGGCGCTGGAAGGCTGGTTGATCGCCGACAAGCTCTACCGCCGCAAGCCAGAACGTCCCGCGCAATGGGCGGCAGCCTTGCCGGGCGGCTACAAACTGCTGGTCAACAAGTATTTTGTCGACGAGTTCTATGGCGCGACGGTCGTCAAGCCTCTGCTAGCCTTCTCCAGATTCTTCCTGGAGTGGGTCGTCGATGTAGGCATTCTGGGCGGCGCTGCATGGCTGCTCGGCGGCGTTGCCACATTTGCGGGAGCGATTCTGCAACATTGGCAATCGGGCAATCTGCGCTCCTATGCGGCGTGGCTGGCTGCGGGCGCGGCGGCTGTGCTGCTCTTCCTGCTGGTTCCGTGGGCAACGGTGCTGGCCACTCTTCCGGCAATTCATCTTGGCATGGCGGGGCATTAAGAGAATGACAGCGATAAACCAATCGATTCTCACCTTGATCCTGCTGCTTCCGCTGGCCGGAGCGCTGCTGGTGGCTCTGGCGCCCGACCGCGGCAAGCTGCCCAACTGGATTGCGCTCTTCATATCGTTGGCCACCTTCGGCCTGACTCTGCATCTCCCGGCGCACTTCATTTCCGGCCAAGGCGGCTTCCAATTTGAAGTCAATCGCCTGTGGATTGAGAAGCCCGCAATCTTCTACCACGTGGGCGTGGATGGGTTGAGCATGTGGCTGGTGGTGCTCGTCGGCTTGCTGGCCCCCATCGGTGTTGTTGCCAGTTGGAACGCAATCATGGAACGGCGCAAGCTTTTCTTCGCGCTCTTTCTGGTGCAGCAGACGGCCATGTTCGGCGTCTTCCTCTCGCTTGATTTGATGCTTTATTACGGCTTCTGGGAGCTGTCGCTGGTTCCCATGGCCATTCTCATTGCCATGTACGGCCGCAAGGACGGACCCAAGGCCGCGCTCAAGTTCTTCCTCTTTACCTTCATCCCTTCGGCGCCGCTGCTGGTGGCGATTCTGTGGCTCTACGCGCAGACCGGCAGCTTCGACTTCATCACCCTGCAAATCCTCCTCGCACACGGAAATTTCCCGGCCTCTTCGATGTACTGGGTGGCTCTGGCGTTTCTCTTCGCCTTTGCCGTCAAGGTTCCGGTTTTCCCGCTGCATGGCTGGCTTGCCGACACCTTCAGTGAAGCTCCTGTTGCGCTTGCGATGGTCGTGGCCGGCAAGCTCGGCCTCTACTCGATGCTGCGTTTCCATATCGGCCTCTTCCCCGTACAGGCGCGGGCTGTGGCTCCGGTAATGGTTGGGTTTGCGGTCGTCGGCATTCTCTACGGCGCGTGCCTGGCGCTGGTGCAGCGCGATTTCTGGCGGCTGATGGCCTTTGCGGCCTTGAGCCATCTGAGCCTCATTACCCTGGGCATCTACGGCCTCACGCTGACGGGCTGGGAGGGCGCGGTATACCAGATCCTTAACCACGGCGTCGTGGATGGCGCGCTGTTCCTGCTCTTGGGTGTTCTCTACGACCGCTACGCAACCAGCCAGATCAACTCCTACGGAGGCCTGGCCGCCAAGTTGCCCCGCACAGCCACGTTCTTCGTCATCGCCTCGCTGGCAATGATAGGGCTGCCCCTGCTCAATAACTTTGTCGGCGAATTCCTGATTCTGCTGGGCACTTTTACCGGCGTTAGCAAAGGCTGGGCAATTGCCGCCACCTTCGGCGTGATCCTGGGCGCGGCCTATATGCTATGGCTGGTGCAACGGCTCTTCTTTGGGCCTGAGAGCGCGCTGGCTACATCCAAGCCACCCGACGACCTGCACCTGGGTCAACTGGCCGTGCTCTGTCCTCTGGCAGTCCTGATGCTGGTCATGGGAGTGGCGCCGATGCTCTGGTTGCCGACCATCGAGAAGGGCATACGCCTTCCGCAGTTGGCGGCGCAATGGAAGGGATCAACCCTCGTGCCTGAATCAGCGCCTGAATCCGTTATGCCGCAAACCGCATTGCCAATTTTCTTTGCTGGGGAGGGCCAACGGTGAATCCTGTTCCCGACACCTTCCGCATCCTTCCCGAGGTTATTCTCACGCTGACTGGCGTTCTGGTCATGCTGATCGACGCGACGCTGCCACCCGGATGGGCGCGCCGGCCGCTGGGCTGGGTAGCCGCTCTCGGAACCACCTTCGCCCTGTGGAGCAGTCTCTGGCAGCTCTCCCTGCCGGAAGGAACCGGTTTCTCCGGCACGGTCGAGACCAGCGTCTTCACAGTCTTTTTTCATGTGCTCATCTGCGGCATCGTTCTGGTTTCGCTGCTGCTCTCCCTTGACACCTTGCCTGAGGATAGCCATCATCAAGGCGAGTTTTACGCGCTGATCGTCTTCGGCGCTGTGGGTATGTGCCTGCTGACCGGCGCGGTCGAGTTGCTATTGGTCTTCATCGCTCTTGAGATTTCCTCCATCGCCACCTATATTCTTGCCGGTTACCGCAAGGACACCGCCCGTGGCCCTGAAGCGGCGATCAAATACTTTCTGCTCGGCTCCTTTGCCACCGCCTTCCTGCTGTACGGCATCGCGATGATCTTCGGCGCCACCGGCACAACGCAGATCTACGAGATCGCCCGTCTCGTGCCCACCACGCAGAATCACTCGTTCGTCCTGGCCGGCCTGGGCTTGATGCTTGTTGGCATCCTCTTCAAGGTTTCCGCCGCCCCCTTCCATGTGTGGACGCCGGACGTTTACGAGGGCGCGCCTTCGCCGGTCGTGGCTCTCATGTCCACCGCGCCCAAAGCCGCGGCCTTCGCGCTGCTGCTCCGCGTGGTTTACGAGATGCTCCCCACGCTGCGTCCCGTCTGGTCGCCGCTGCTGTGGGTCGTGGCTGTACTTTCAATGACCGTTGGCAACCTGGCCGCGTTGCGCCAGCAGAACGTGAAGCGCATGTTGGCCTACTCCTCGATCGCCCATGCCGGCTACCTGCTGGCGGCCTTTGCCGGACTTGGAACTGACGGCATCGCCCCAGCCTGCTTCTACACTGCGGCGTATGCGGCCATGAATGTGGGCATCTTTGCCGTGATTACGCTGGTAAGCGGATACGACGAGAAGCTGCCTCTGATCGGCGATTACCGCGGGCTAATCTACCGCTCTCCCCTCCTCGGCAGCGTGTTGATTTTCTTCCTGGCTTCGCTCGTCGGCATTCCCTTTACTGGCGGATTTTTCGGCAAGTTCTATTCGTTTTCAGCCGCGGTTGGCGGCGGAGCCATTTGGCTGGCCATCATCGGCCTGCTGAACTCGGGCCTCTCTGCCGCGTACTATCTGCGCCTCGTTCTGGCCACGGCGCAGCGTCCAGCCGATGACGACTCCGCCGCTCCAGCGCCACGGGTCGGCATCGCTGTCGGCGCGGCCCTGCTGCTGGCGGTTGCGGCAACACTGGTTCTGGGAATTGTTCCGGGCGACGTATTGCATGCGGCCGATGCTAGCGCCCATACGCTGCAAGCGCCTCCAACTGAGACCAGCGCACCCGGCAATGTCATCGAGATGCCGCCGCATCCCTGATTGTCCGAATACTCCAGAAAGGCGAAAAGCCCTAACCGTTGCTGTGCCTGTGGGAGTGGCCTTTCCGTCGTTTCCTGGCTCGGGAGGCCTTTGCTCGCCAGAGCGCCAAGCCTGCATGGAGCCGTTCCTTCAGGCCCAGTTTGGCGGGTAAAAACTCGGCCAGCACACGCTCCACTGAGGTAAACTGCGCGGCATGGGCGCGTAGAAAATCACGAAGCTCGTCTACCTCGCTGGCGTGGGTAAAGTTGCTATGCACGCAAATGGTCCATAGCCCCTTGGATTTTTCTACCGGCTTCCAAAGCTGCTGCGGAATCCAGGTAATACGGCTGCGGGTGAACGGAATGCGGGCAAATCCGTCCGAGATCACACGGATTCCCTCCTTTCGGAGCGCGTGGAGGGTGGTGCGATCGAACCCGTGGCGCGGCGCAACAAAGACCTTGGGATGAAGTCCCTTGCCGCGAAGAATCTCTAGCCCTTCGCGAATCCGCTCCCGCTGGCTCTCTTCCGGCATCCCGGAAAATTCGCTCCGGTGGTGCAAGGGCAACAAGCTCGCGCCCTGGCTGATGCACAGATGAGTATATCCATGCAGCGCAATGGTGGCTCCAGCCGCCTCCATCTCCCGCATGTGTGCCCAGAACTCCGGGTCCGGCGGTGAAAAATCCAGGTCCGTCTCCTGGTTGTCGGGAATCACGGAAAGAATCGGACGGATGCCGAACTCCTTGATCAAAGGCAAGCAGCGCTGCCAGCGGCGAGAGTGCATGGTAGGACAAAGATCGTCGAAGCGCAGAAGAAATTGCGCCGGCCTCGGAATCATGCGATTGCCTCCGTGGCGTTTTCTGTCGCTCGCAGCAAGAGATTCCCTGCTTCCATTCTCATGCCGATTTCCCTTCTGCACCATTTTCGCAAACCCGTGCGGAAGATGCGGTCCGATATGCCATGCCTCTCACAAATCCGTATCGACAGGCAGGAATCTCGAAGGGATGGATTCACGACGAAGCAAAACGACTGGAATCTGAAGAGCCACAAACAACAAGAGCGCGTGCGAGAAGCTGATTACTCTGAGCGCGAACAGCAGCAAGCAAGGAATAAGCACGATCGAACAAAAGACCAGGGTCCAGCGCGTCCGCCCGAGCGCCTTGAGTCTTCCCCTTGCGCTGAAAATCCACAGCACGCAAAGCAGCCCCGAGCCAGCATCCAAAGCGTATCTCAAGTTACGTGCCATGGCCATGCCGCTCACATCGCCCCGCAACAGATGAAGAACATACCATAGACCAGCGATCAACAACACATACACCGCGAACTCGAACGCGCCGAGCGGCGTAACTCTTCGGGACGGTTTTCTTCGGCGTGATGCGGACAAGCTGTCGCTTTCAGATAAGATCCTGGTCTGCGCCGGTTTGCCCGGCCAGAACGCCAGCGGAAGCTGCAGAACGAGAAAGAGCGCCAGCGTCTCCAGGCCGTTCGTCACCTTGAGTCCATGCGCCGCCAGACAGCCGGTAAAGACAATCAGGAAGTATGGCCAGAAACACCAGCGCGGCGCTCCGGCATCCATCAGGCGGCTCTCCAGGCTCCTGAGCCAGAACACGCCCAAAATGACAAACCCATATGCCACGGCAAGCAACGCGCGATGACTCTCTGCGTGGGCGCGCAGCAAATACAGAGCAACTCCGCATAGAACCGCAACAAACACTGAGGAGAGCAAAAACCCCAAACGCCCCATCCGCTTGTATAAGGTTGAGTTAGACAACGGCTTGCTCCTTTCCTTGCATCTAGATCTCTAACCGCTTGATTTTGTGCCATCATCGGGTGCCCCACATCTCGATTTTGAGATGTGGAAAACCATAAACTTGAAAATACGAAATCCTTGCCGCGCCTTTGTTTTTGCGGCAAGGGTGGGAAACCACGAACCGGAAGATACGAAATCATGCGGTCAGAGACCTAGTCCCCTCCGCCGCCGCTCTTGTACCACTCGACGGTGTGGCGCAGGCCTTCTCTGAAATCGACGGTGGGTGCATAGCCAAGTAGTTCCCCGGCCAGGTGAATATCGGCCAACGAGTCGCGAATATCGCCGGCGCGCTCCGAAGCGTAGGCCGGGCTGCCGCTGTAGCCGGTCAGCTCCTGCAGAATCGCGAAGGTCTCATTCAAGGTAATGCGCTTGCCGGTGGCCGTGTTCATCATGCGACCTGAGACTTTATCCGCAGGAGCGGAGGCCGCCAGCAGATTGGCATGGACCACGTTATCGATGTAGGTAAAGTCGCGACTCTGTTCACCGTCACCGTAGATGGTGGGCTGCTCTCCGGCCAGCATCCTGCGGCAGAAGAGGGCCAGCACGCCCGAATAGGGCGAGGTGGGGTCCTGGTATGGGCCGAAGACGTTAAAGTAGCGTAACACCACCGTTTCCAGACCGAAGACGCGGTTGAAGGCGCAAAGATAGTGTTCGCAGGCCAGCTTGGCCGCGGCGTAGGGAGAGATGGGGTTGGGCAGCATCTCTTCATGCTTGGGCAGTGTCGGCGTGTCCCCGTAGGCTGAGGACGAGCCCGCATAAACCACCCGCCGCACTCCCGCCGCGTGCGCGGCCACCAACAAATTCACGGTAGCGTCTACGCAGTTTCGGTTGGTGCCCGCCGGATCGGAGACCGAGCGCGGCACCGAGGCCAGCGCCGCCTCATGAAAGGCAATCTCCACGCCTGCGCAAGCCTTTGCGCAGACAGCAGGGTCGGCCAGATCGCCTTCAATAAACTCCATCGCTTCCAACCCAACCAGGTTGGAGCGCTTGCCGGTGATGAAGCTGTCGACGCCGCGTACGGTCTCACCGCGAGCCAGTAAAGCTGCTGAAATCGAACGGCCAATGAAACCTGCTGCCCCTGTCACAAGATAGCTTGTCAAAAGAATCCCCCTAAAAGCCTGTTTTCAGCGGACACAAGGTCCACGGCCCACTCCGAAAAGGATACTACTTCGGGATGAAGAATCATTTGCGCTGCGCCCATCGGGAAGTCCACGATTTAGCTTTACAATCGGAAGCATGGTGACTAAAGCGGAAAACCTTCTGGCTGGAATCAAGCAGAATATCGATTCCCGGGAAGCTCGTATCGGTATCGTCGGAATGGGATATGTGGGCCTGCCGCTGGCGCTGCTCTTTAGCGGCGAGCGGTTCAGGGTAACGGGCTTCGATGTGGCGCTCGACAAGGTGAATACACTCAACACCGGCGGCTCTTACATCGTACGCATTCTCCCCGGCGAGATCCAGGAAGCTCAAAAGGCAGGCTTCCGCGCCACGGCCGATTATTCTGAGATTGCCCGGATGGATGCGGTCATTATCTGCGTTCCCACCCCGCTCAACGAACACAACGAGCCTGACCTGAGCTACATTACGGAGACGGTTAAGTCGATCGCTCCCTGGCTTCATGAAGGCCAACTCATTGTGCTGGAAAGCACCACTTACCCCGGCACTACGGAAGAGGTTGTGCTGCCGCTGCTCGAAGCCGGAAACCCGCTCGGCTTGAAGATCTCGCGCTCGCTCGGCGAGCCCGGCGTGCATCTGGCCTTTTCGCCCGAGCGCGAGGACCCCGGCAATACGGCCGTCGCGCGGCACGACATCCCAAAGGTGGTGGGCGGATGCGGCCCGGCGGCTACGGAGTTGGCTTCTGCGCTCTACGGCTCGATTTTCCGCAGAGTGGTGCCCGTCAGCAGCCCCGCGGCGGCGGAAATGACCAAGCTGCTGGAAAACATCTACCGCTGCGTCAACATCGCGCTGGTCAACGAGCTCAAGCAACTCTGCATGAGGATGGGCATTGACATCCACGAGGTCATCGACGCGGCCAGGACCAAGCCCTTCGGCTTCCAGGCTTTTTATCCCGGCCCAGGCCTGGGCGGCCATTGCATTCCCATCGATCCCTTCTATCTCTCATGGAAGGCCAAACAGTTCGACTTCCGCACCCGCTTCATCGAACTGGCTGGCGAAATTAACACCGCCATGCCCTATTTTGTGGTCGAACATCTTGCTGCCGGACTCAACGAGCAGCGCAAATCCATCAAGGGATCGAAGGTGCTGGTCTTGGGCGTGGCCTACAAACGCGACATCGACGACCTGCGCGAGTCGCCCTCGCTGACCATCCTTGAGCTGTTGCGCGAAAAAGGCGCCGACGTATCCTACAACGACCCATATTTTGCCAAAGTGGGCCATGGCCGCCATTACGCGCTGAATATGACCAACACCCCCCTTGACAACCTGGCCCAGTACGACGCCGTGGTCATCGTCACCGACCACTCCACTTATGACTACAAGGCCATCGTCGAGCAGTCGCAATTAGTTGTGGACACTCGCAATGCCACCAAGGGCATCGATTCACCGAAGATTGTGCATTGCTGATAACCATCTCAGGTTAGATTTGGATGCTTCAGGTCTCGCTTTTGAGACCTGGGACCGAGCAGGCGTTCTTGAACTTGAATAATCTTGAGCGCAGGCCGGCATCCCCCAAGACAGCCCTTAAGCGAATCATGTATTGTTATCAGTTCCGCTTATGCTTCTACTAACCGCAACCCTGGCCGAGCCTCAGCACTTCTCCCTCGCGGAGAAGCTGCTCCTCGTCGTGCTGGTCGCCGCCTCAGCCGGCGGTTTCTGGCTGCGCTTCCGCGTCGTCCTCGACAAGATTCTCAAATCCAAAAAAGACGCCAGCTTCCACCTCTTCCCCATCGGCAAACGCGTGTGGGATTTTGTTTGGGAGGTCGCCTTTCAGGCCAAGGTCATCCGCCAGCGCCCACTGCCCGGGCTGGCTCACGCCTTCGTCTTCTGGGGCTTCTGCGCCTTTGTCCTGGTCACGCTCAATCATTTTGCGTCCGGGTTAGGGATCGGTTTTCTTGATCCCGCCGGCTCCTTTGGCCGCTTCTATTCTTATCTGGCCGCCGTCTTCGCCCTGGCCTGCGCCGTGGGCATTCTGGGGCTTTTCATTCGCCGTTTCCTGGTTCGGCCCAAGTGGCTGGGCAAGAAGCTCTCCTACCAATCCGGCTTCATCGCCTTCCTGATCTTCCTCCTCATGGTCACCTACCTGGCAGCGTTTTTTGTCGCCGACGCCGACCCGGCCACGCGGGTCCTCTGGTGGGTGCACACGCTAGCCCTGCTGACCTTTCTGCCCATCATCCCCCACACCAAGCACCTGCACCTGGTTCTGAGTCCAGCAACGGTCTTTCTCTCTCGCGGCAGCTTCAGCCAGATTCCCCCACTCGACGGAGATGAAGATTTCGGTCTGGTGGCCGGCACGGACCTCACCCGGCTCGTAAGCCTGCAAGCCTTCTCCTGCGTCGAGTGCGGCCGCTGCACGGAGCACTGCCCCGCCGCCAACACCGGCAAGCTGCTGAATCCCAAAGAAATCATCCTCGGCCTCAGAGGTTATCTGAACGACCTCGGCCCCAAGTCGGAAGAGCCGCTGCTAGGCAAATACAACCCCCAGGAAGCGCCCTTCCAATGCACCACCTGCGGCGCCTGCGAGTTTCAGTGCCCGGTGGGCATCGAGCATCTACCCATCCTCGTCGGCCTGCGCCGCGGCGCGGTCAACACCGGCGCCTGGGAAGACGACTACGGCTCCAAGCTCTTCCTGGCCCTCGAACGCGGAGCGAATGCTCACGGTCTGCCCACCTCCGAGCGCGACAAATTCATCGAGAAGGCTGGCCTGCCCATCTTCGACGGAACGCAGGAATACTGTCTCTGGCTGGGCTGCATGGGCGGCTACGACCCCAAGGGCCGCGAGATCATCGCCGACTTCGCCCGCGTCATGAACTACCTCGGCACCAGCTTCGGCGTCCTCCGCAAAGAGAAGTGCTGCGGTGACCCGGTTCGCCGGCTGGGCAACGACCTCGTCTTCCAGCAGCTTGCCGAGGCCAATCTCGAAGCCTTCGCGCAGAACAAGGTGAAGAAGGTCGTCTCCATCTGCCCCCACTGCGTCCGCACTCTTCAGGAAGACTGGAAGGACTACGGCACGCCGCCCCCGGTCGAGCATCACAGCGAGTTTCTGGCGCGTTTCGCCAATAAGCTCCCGTCGGAGGGAGGCGGGGGTTTCAACCCCCGCATGAAGCCAACACCATCAGAAGGGGCTTTAGCCCCGGAGGCAGGGTCGTCCCACGCCCCCACTCCAATACGAGAGAAAATCGTCTTCCACGACCCTTGCTACCTGGGCCGTTATCGCAATGTCTACAAGCAGCCGCGCACAGTGGTTAAACGAGCCGGAGAGCTGGTCGAAGCCCCGCGCAACCACGAGCGTAGTTTCTGCTGCGGCGCAGGCGGCGGGCTCGTCTTCCTCGGCGAGGAGACCGGCGAGAGAATTGGCAAGGTCCGCACGGCCGAACTGGTCGCCACCGGAGCGAGTGTGATTGGCACAGCCTGTCCCTTCTGCAACAGCATCTTCCGCGATGCGCTGGCGGAACAGGGCGAGGGCGCGCCGCAATTGCTTGATATTGCACAATTGATCGCGCGGGGATTGCCGGTGAACGGTGCAAGTTAAGATGAACGGAGCCATTTTTTTATGAAAATCATTGTCGCTATCAAACAGGTGCCGGAGCGCGATGCGCAAGTGCGCATTGACGCTGCGGCCAAGTGGATTGAGGAGTCTGGCCTTCAGCATGCGCTGAATGAGTCTGACGCCTACGCCCTGGAAGAAGCCTTGCAGCTCAAGGAGAAGCACGGAGGCGAAGTCGTCGTCCTCATTGCCGGCCCTGAGCGCGTTGGTCCCACCATCCGGGAGGCGCTGGCCAAGGGAGCGGACCGCGCCATTCATATTGACTGCGCCGATCTGGGCAAACTGGACGCGCTCGGCGTGGCCCGACTGCTGGCCGCCGCCATCAAGCCCGAAAACCCCGACCTGGTGCTCACCGGCCTCCAGTCCGACGACCTCGGCCAGGGGCAAACCGGCGTGATCGTGGCCGAGTTGCTCGGCCTGCCGCACTCCTCGCTCATCCTCCATGTCGAGAAAACCGACGCGGGCCTTACGGTGAAGCGCGAACTCGAAGAAGGCTGGTTCCAGACCATCGAACTGCCCGCCCCCGCGGTGCTCACCATCCAGTCGGGCGGAAACAAGCTACGCTACGCCACGCTGATGGGCATCAAGCGCGCCCGGAGCAAGCCGGTGCATCAGGTCACCGAGGCTGAGCTGGCCATTGACGCCGCGCCCGTCGTCGTGCTGGAGCGGGTTGCGCTGCCCCAAAAACAAAAATCGACCCAGATTCTCTCCGGCACTCCCAAGGATGCCGCGGCGGCTCTGGTTGAAAAACTGAAATTTGAAGCGAGGGTGCTATGAGCGGCATTTGGGTGGTATTGGAAGAGCGGGAAGGCCGCATTGGCCGCATCAGTTGGGAAGCCGTCGTCGCTGGCCAGAAGTTGGCCGCGCTCGCCGGCCTGGCCGTAAACGCCGTGGTCATCGGCGCGCAGACAGAGGCCCTGGCCGCCGAAGTTGCCGCCAAGGCCGTCGGCAAAGTGGTTCGCGTGGAGCATCCGCTCCTGGTCGCTTACACGGCGGACGGATTTACGCTTGCCCTGCAACAATTCATTGAAAAAGAGAGTCCCGCGTATGTGGTATTTCCTCACACCTACCAGGTGCGCGACTACGCCCCTGCGCTGGCGGCTCGGCTGGGTCAGGTGCTCATTGGCGACGTAACCGCCATCGGCGAAGGCCCCGTCTTCACGCGGCAGTTGATGCAAGGCCGTCTCAATGGCTCTTACCGTCACACCGGCGACGGGCCATGCCTGATCTCCGTGCAGGCCGGAGCCTTCCGCGCCGAGGAACTCGCTGCGGGAGCAGCGGCAGCGGCCGAAGTCACCGTCTTCTCGCCCTCCATCGAGCCGGCGCAGATTCGCACCAAGCCCAGTGAGCGTTTCCGGGGCGCGGCGCAGACCGTTGACCTGACGGCGGCGCAGATGATCGTCGGCGTGGGCCGCGGCATCAAGGACGCCGATAAACTCCCATTGGTGCAGGAACTGGCCACGGCCCTGGGCGCGGAGCTGGGCGCATCCCGGCCCATCTGCGACAACGGCTGGCTGCCCATGGAGCGGCAGATCGGCAGCTCGGGCCAGACCATCTCGCCCAAGCTCTACATTGCCCTGGGCATCTCCGGAGCCATTCAGCACCTGGTCGGCATCAAGGGCTCGCAGTGCGTTGTGGCCATCAACAAGGACCCCGACGCGCCCATCTTCGAAGCCGCTGACTATGGCATAGTCGGCGACCTCGCGGAACTCGTCCCGGCGCTCACCGAAGCGGTGAAGGCGGCAGCCCAGCAATAAAACCATCCGGGGCCGATTGGGTAACTCTCCGTCGGCCCGTTCTTCCCCCGCCGTAATCTTGCCTTTTGCGTAGTAGATATAGCTTCGGAACCGTCATAAATGATCTTGCCCGGCAGGTGGCCCGCTCAGTAACCCCGAAGAATTGCTATGAACCTTGAGAAGCTGTGCCCCGTTCATCGCGGCCCTATGCGATGAGCGGGTCTTCGGATCTGACCGTGGACACTGGCCGGTTGGCCCACCCTTAAACTAACCACTTACTTGGTGTGCCCCATCCTTTCCGCTCTTTTCTGCGGAAAGGGTGGGAGACCACGAACCTCGATAGTAGATGTTGTGTTATTGAAGGCGGAGTGTTGAGATTGACCTAACCCCAAAAACTTACGAGAGAACTCCAGTCTGCACGGGTAGAGTTTTCCGGAGGCAGGTCAAAATCACCCCAATCCGCCCAAACCCGATCTTGAAACCCATCCAAAATGAGCCAAAAACGAGCAAAAGCGGCTTAATTTCTTGGGCTTTTTCAACTTTTAGTCCAGTTATACCCCGTCACTCCACCATTTTCCTTCAGCCTGTAAGTCGGCATTCTTGCGTTTTGAACTCCATCTAGCGCGTGAGTCCGCCTATGGGTCTACTGAATCACTCTCTTTCATCGGTCTGTAGGCATACATACGCACTCCACCCGCAGACCCACGTTTTCGCCGGTTCCCGCTTAAAATCCGCATCAACTTTCATGGCCGCTATCATAACCCTGGTCTCGTTCGTTGGAGCGTCTATCGCGCCTCTTCCCTTCCGGCGATAAAGACCCTCGGCCGCGCCGGAGATGAGATGAAGTAGGCCAGTTCGCGATAATCGTCAAATTCATGAATCAGGAAATCGGCCTGTTTGCCGCTTTCCAGTGATCCCACCCTGCCTCCAAGGCCCAAGCTCCACGCCGCGTTGATGGTTGCCGCAGTAAGCGCCTCGGCAGGCGAGAGCCTCATCTGCAAGCAAGCCAGCGAGAGCACAAACGGCATCGACGCAATAGGCGAGGAACCAGGATTGAAGTCCGTAGCCACGACAATCGCCAGTCCCATCTCGACCATCTTCCGCGCAGGCGGATAATTTGTCCGCCCCAGCGCAAAGACCGACCCCGGCAGCAACACCGGCTGCACCCCTGCCGCCCGCAGTAGGCGCAAGGTCTCCTCGGTCACCGTCTCCAGGTGGTCAGCCGTGGCAGCGCCCAGTTCGGCGGCCAGCGCCGCTCCCGTGCCTGGCCTGAACTGCTCGGCGTGCACCCGCAGACGCATTCCATGCCTGCGAGCCGCCGTCAGCACCTCGCGCGATTCCTCCACCGTGAAGGCGTTGTCGTCGCAAAAGGCGTCGCAGTACCGCGCCAATCCCGCGGCGGCAACTTCGGGAATCAGCTCCTCGGCGATCCAGCGCACATACTCCGCGCGGCGTCCCGTAAACTCCGGCGGAACAGTGTGCGCCGCCAGCAGCGTAGGCACAATCCTGGCCGGGCCTTCCTCGTCGAGCCGCGCCAGCACGCGCAGCATCTTGAGTTCCGTCGCATGATCCAGCCCATAGCCCGACTTGGCTTCCATCGTCGTCGTGCCCGAACGGAGCATCCAATCGCGATGTTTGCGCGCCACGGCCAGCAATGCTTCTTCGCTCGCCGCGCGGGTCCGCTCGACAGTGCTCAGAATCCCGCCGCCCGCGGCAGCAATCTGCTGATAAGTAGCCCCATCAATGCGTTGCTCGAACTCCGCCGCCCGGTTGCCCGCAAAGACCATGTGGGTATGCGCATCCACAAAGCCCGGCGTCACCGCGTGTCTGTCGGCGTCGATGACTCCAGCTTCCGGCGGAATCGTGGAGCGAAGTTCCGCGTAAGGCCCAACCGCGCTGACGCGGCCATCTTCCACCAGCAGCGCGGCATTCTCAATCAGGCCCAGTTCACGCAGCTCGCGGCCCGCGCGCGCACGCGCCGGACCGGCCAGCGTCACAAGCTGGCCAATATTGACGACAGCAAGAGAGGCGGCCACGGCTACTTCCCTGCCATGGGAATATGGATGCCCCGCTCCCGCGCG